>Ga0116135_1001053_pt1 | contig 14570 bp, 10 predicted proteins | sample June2015DPH_20_1_FD_89738 | JGI IMG/M metagenome (GOLD analysis project Ga0116135, IMG submission 89738) | Peatland microbial communities from SPRUCE experiment site at the Marcell Experimental Forest, Minnesota, USA - June2015DPH_20_10 | ecosystem: Environmental > Terrestrial > Soil > Wetlands... | reverse complement strand
TTTGGGCTGGTGCTCAATGAACTCGCGCGCGGCGAGACCGAATTGGCCGCGCGCATCGTCACGGCATCGCCCGACGTCACGGTGTCGACCAATCTCGGTGCCTGGGTCAACCGCCGCGGACTGTTCGCGCGCGCCGAGAAGGCCGATCTGTTCCGCAGCGAGAAGATCCCCTCGACCTTCAACTGGGATTTTTCTCCTGACGGACAGCACATCGAGCTCGGCATTGCCGAGATGAACCTGTTCATCCTGATGTCGGCGCTGGGGTTGTCGCACGCGATCAATGGCGAGCGGCTGCTGCCGGTCGCGACCTTGTACGATCCCTTCATCGAGCGCGGCCTCGATGCACTGAACTATGCCTGCTACCAGGACGCGCGCTTCATGGTGGCGGCGACGCCGTCGGGCATTACGCTAGCGCCCGAGGGCGGCGCCCATCAATCGATCGCGACGCCGCTGATCGGCATGGCGCAGGATGGCCTCGCCTCGTTCGAGCCGGCCTTTGTCGACGAGCTCGCCGTGATTATGGGCTGGGGATTCCAGCACATGCAGCGCGAGAGAGCGGGCGAGGGCGGCTCGGTCTATTTGCGGCTTTCGACTCGCACGCTGGACCAGCCGCAGCGGATCATGACGCCGGAGTTGCAAAGCGGCATTACCGACGGGGCCTATTGGCTGCGCAAACCGGGCCCGAATTGCGACGTCGTGATCGCCTATACCGGCGCGGTCGCGCCCGAGGCGATCGAGGCCGTTGGCCTGCTCGGCGAAAGCCGCAGGGACGTTGGCCTGCTGGCAATCACGTCGGCGGACCGGTTGCATTCGGGGTGGACGTCGGCGCGGGGCCTGCGTCGCGACCGCCGCGGCGTGCCGCATCTCAGCCATATCGAAAGACTGCTGGCGCCTTTGTCGCGTGACTGCGGCATCGTCACCGTGATCGACGGTCATCCGGCGGCGCTGGGCTGGCTCGGCAGCGTGCGCGGCCACCGGGTGGAAGCGCTCGGCGTCGAGCATTTCGGCCAGACCGGCACCATCGAAGACCTCTACCGCCACCACGGCATCGACGCCAACGCCATCATCGATGCGGCCGAAACCGTCTCCGTCGGCGCCCCGGTGCGGCATCGCAAGATGGCGGTGTGATTTTCAGATCGCCGCCTCGGCGAGCACTATCTCAGTCGTCGTCCCGGCGAACGCCGGGACCCATAACCACCGATGGCCGTGGTTGAAGGGACTTGTCCAACAGCGTCGCTAAGATGCTACGGCACGGCGTGTGGGTCCCGGCTCAAGGCCGGGACGACGACGCAGGTCTTGCCACCTTCACACCGCCGATCTTATATCCAGCGTCCGCCGCAATGCGGCATCCCGCATATGGCGGGTTCATTTTCCCGGCCTTTCGTGCGAGGATGCTTGCCGAACGTTCCGTTCCCCCTCCACTCGCCCTGAAATCAAGAGGTTTACGATGGTTAACCGCATGCAATTCTACATCGACGGTGCCTGGGTCGATCCCGTCGTCAAGAAATCCACCCCCGTCGTCAACCCGGCGACCGAAGAGGCGATGTATGAAATTGCGCTCGGCTCCAAGGCCGATGTGGACAAGGCCGTGGTCGCCGCCAGGCGGGCGTTCGAGACCTTTTCGCAGACCAGCCGCGAGGAGCGTGTGGCGCTGCTGACCAAGATCATCGAGGTCTACAAGACCCGGATCAAGGATATCGGCGCCTCCGTCTCCGACGAGATGGGCGCCCCGCTGCCGATGGCGGAGAAACTGCAGGCCGGCGCCGGCCTCGGCCACATCATCGCCACGCTCGATGTGCTGAAGAATTATCATTTCGAGGAAACCGTCGGCTCCGCCGTGGTGGTCCGCGAACCCGTCGGCGTCATCGGCATGATCACGCCGTGGAACTGGCCGCTGAACCAGATCGCCTGCAAGGTAGCGCCTGCGATCGCCGCCGGCTGCGCCATGATCCTCAAGCCGTCGGAATTCACCCCGACATCGGCATTGATTTTTGCCGAAATCCTGCATGAAGCGGGCGTGCCGAAGGGCGTGTTCAACCTCGTCAACGGCCTCGGCCCTGAGGTTGGCGCCGCCATGAGCGAGCATCCTGATATCGACATGATCTCGTTCACGGGCTCGACCCGCGCCGGCATCGATGTCGCCAAGCGCGCCGCGCCGACCGTCAAGCGCGTCAGCCAGGAACTGGGCGGCAAGTCGCCGAACATCATCCTCGAAGGCGCCGACCTCACCAAGGCCGTCACCGGCGGCGTGATGCACATGTTCAACAATTCCGGCCAGTCGTGCAACGCGCCGTCGCGGATGATCGTGCCGCTGTCGAAGATGAAGGAAGTCGCTGCCATCGCCAAGGGCGTCGCCGACAAGACCAAGGCCGGCGATCCCCGCGCCGAAGGCACCACCATCGGACCGGTCGTCAACCGCGGCCAGTGGGACAAGATCCAGGGCCTGATCCAGAAGGGCATCGAGGAAGGCGCCACTTTGGTGGCCGGGGGTCCCGGTCTGCCGGAAGGCGTCAACAAGGGCTTCTATGTTCGCCCGACCATCTTCGCTGATGTCACCGAGAACATGACCATCGCGCGCGAGGAAATCTTCGGGCCGGTACTCGTGGTGATGGGCGCCAAGGACGAAGAAGATGCGGTGAGGATCGCCAACGACACGCCCTACGGTCTGGCGGGGTATGTCTCCGCTGACACCGTCGAGACCGCCCGCAAGGTCGGCCGCCGGATCCGCGCCGGCAACGTCAACCTGCAGGGCGTGCCCAACGACCGCACCGCGCCGTTCGGCGGCTACAAGCAGTCCGGCAACGGCCGCGAATGGGGCAAATACGGCTTCGAAGAGTTCCTCGAGGTCAAGGCAATCGCCGGCTTCAACGCCGCGTAAGTTTTAGCGCGACATCAAAGCGCCGGGGCGGGATCAACTTCCGCTCCGGCGTTTTGCGTTAGAGAATGCGAACAGTGAATACTCTTCACCCTCCCCTGGAGGGGGAGGGTCGGCTCACATGGAGCGTAGCGAAATGTGAGACGGGGTGGGGTGATCTCTCAACTCGGGCATCGTCCGCGGGGAGAGACTGTCACCCCACCCCGCCGCTCATTTCATTCGCGTCGACCCAGAGAGCGAGCTTCGCTCGTCTCGACCCCTCCAGGGGAGGGTGAGAGTGATAGCGTGGCGATGGTGAACTATCCCCCCAGCGCGCCCTGGGTGTTCACATACAGCGCGTAGATCGACTGGCTCGCGGCCATGAACAGCCGGTTGCGCTTCAGTCCGCCGAAGCAGACATTGGCGCAGCGCTCGGGCAGCGCGATGCGGCCGATCATGACGCCGTCGGGGGCGTAGACCACGACCCCGTCGAGTTCGGGATCGCCCATGCCCCAGCCGCACCACAGATTGCCGTCGATATCGGCGCGCATGCCGTCGGGCGTGGCGGGGCCGGCATCGGCGAACAGGCGCTTGTTGGAGAGTTTGTCGCCGCCGGGCGTCACGTCGTAAGCGAGGATCTTGCGGGTCGGCACACCACGCGACTCGATGATGTAGAGAATTTTTTCATCCGGCGAGAAGCAAAGCCCGTTGGGCCCGAGGATGCCTTCGGCGACGATGGTCGGTTTCAGCGTCGCGCCATCGATCCGGTAGACATTCATGTCGATCTCGGATTCCGCGACATACCCTTCGTAATTGCCGAACAGGCCGAACATCGGATCGGTGAACCAGATCGAGCCGTCCGATTTCACGATAACGTCATTCGGCGAGTTCAGCCGATTGCCGTCGAAGGAGTCCATCAGCACCGTGATCGAACCGTCATATTCGGTTCGCACCACGCGGCGTCCGCCGTGCTCGCAGGTGATCAGGCGTCCCTGGCGGTCGCGGGTGTTGCCGTTGGCGAAGTTCGAGGGCTTGCGGTAGATGCTGACCGCGCCGGTTTCCTCTTCCCATTTGAGGATGCGCTGGTTGGGAATATCGCTGCACAGCAAATAGCGCCCGTCGCCGACCCACACCGGCCCTTCGGCCCAGCGCAAACCGGTCGTGAGCCGTTCCACAGCCTACAGTTTCAGCCAGTATTTCTCAAAGCGGGGGTCGAGCGCCTGGATCGAAGGATCGGGATAACAGGTCGCCTGCTGCCAGCCGGTGCGGGGGGATGCTGCCTGGGACATTTGCTGTTCTCGTTGTTGCCGTGCTTCCTCGCAAGTCCTCGTCTGCTATCATTGTCATCTCGCGGCGGCAAGCAAGCATCTATGCTGTCATCGCCCGCGAAAGCGGGCGATCCAGTATTCCACCGGAGTCTGTGAGTAAGCCGAAAAGCCGCGGCTTACTGGATTTCCCGCCTTCGCGGGATATGACGATGGTGGGCGCGCATCGAGCAACGCGCTATGTCTTGCCGCGTCGCGGCCAGCGCGCCATACTCACTCCACGTGAAGAATATAGAGGGATGAAATGCCACGCATATTGATGACCGGCGCGTCCGGCGGAATCGGCACCAGTTTGCGAAAACTGCTGCCGCCGATCTATCCGGACTTGCTGCTGAGCGACCTGAAGGCGCCCGCCGATCTCGGCGCCCATGAAAAATTTAAGGCGGCCGATCTGGCTGATCTGGCGCAGGTCGAGGCGATCTGCGAGGGGGTCGACGGCATCGTGCATTTCGGCGGGTATTCGGTCGAGGGTCCCTGGGACAATATCCTGCAGTCCAATATCATCGGCACTTACAATCTGTTCGAGGCGGCGCGCAAGAAGGGCGTCAAGCGCGTCGTGTTCGCATCGTCGAACCATGCGGTGGGGTTCTATCCGCGGCATCACCGGATCGGAACCGACGTGACGCCGCGGCCGGACAGCCGCTACGGCGTCAGCAAGGCGTTCGGCGAGGCGGTGGGCGCGCTCTACGCCGACAAGCACGGGCTCGGGGTCACCTGCATCCGGATCGGCAATTTCGGCGAGATGCCGCTGGACCATCGCCGGCTTGCGATCTGGCTGAAGCCGGAAGATCTGGTGCAGCTGTGCCGGATCGGGCTCGATCATCCCGACATCCATTTCGAAATATTCTACGGCGCGTCCTATAATGAGCGCGCATGGTGGGACAACCACCGTGCCTACGACCTCGGTTATCGCCCGACCGGCCGGGCCGAGGATTTTCGCGAACACGCGTTTGCCGAGCAGGCCAAGATCGCGGCCGATCCGGTCGGCGATTTCTATCAGGGCGGCACGTTCTGCGGCATGGAGTTCGACGGGGACGCCAGCAAGATCATCGACTGGAAGTAACCTTCGGGTCATTCCGGGGCGTGCGAAGCACGAACCTCAGATGTGCAATCGCACATCGGGGAATCTCGCGCTTATAATCTCTGGATTCCGGGTTCAGCCCTGTGGGCTGCCCCGGAATGACGACTTTATGTTAGGCGTGTGCCAACGTAAGATGGCCGCCCACAAGGAAAGCACAAAAATGGCTGACGGATTGCGCAAGGGACTGACGAGCTACGGCGACGCTGGATTCTCGCTGTTCCTGCGCAAGGCTTTCATCAAGGCGATGGGTTATTCGGATGATGCGCTGAACCGGCCCATTGTCGGCATCACCAATACCTACAGCGACTACAATCCCTGCCACGGCAATGTGCCGCAGATCATCGAGGCGGTGAAGCGCGGCGTGATGCTGTCGGGAGCGATGCCGATGGTGTTCCCGACCATCTCGATCGCCGAGAGTTTTTCGTATCCGACTTCGATGTATCTGCGCAACCTGATGGCGATGGACACCGAGGAGATGATCCGCGCCCAGCCGATGGATTCAGTGATCGTGATCGGGGGCTGCGACAAGACCCTGCCGGCGCAGATCATGGCTGCGGTCAGCGCCGATTTGCCGACGGTCGTAATCCCGGTCGGACCGATGGTGGTCGGGCATCACAAGGGCGAGGTGCTGGGGGCCTGTACCGATTGCCGCCGGCTGTGGGGAAAATTCCGCGCCGGCGAGATCGACGAAGTCGAGATCGAGGCCGTCAACGGCCGGCTCGCGCCGTCCGTGGGCACCTGCATGGTAATGGGCACCGCCAGCACCATGGCCTGCATCACCGAGGCGCTGGGCCTGTCGCTGCCGATGAGCGCGACCATTCCGGCCCCTCATGCCGAGCGTTTTCGCCTCGCGGAAGCCAGCGGCAGGGTCGCCGCCGAGATGGCCAAGGCGAAGGGGCCGAAGCCCAGCGAGCTATTGACGCCGGCAGCGTTCAAGAACGCGCAGGTGGTGCTGCAGGCGATCGGCGGCTCGACCAACGGTCTCATCCATTTGACCGCGATCGCCAACCGCACCGAACATCGCATCGATCTCGAAGCCTTCGACAGACTCGGCCGCGAGGTGCCGGTGCTGATCGATCTCAAGCCGTCGGGCGCGCATTACATGGAGCATTTCCACCATGCCGGCGGCGTGCCGAAACTGATGGCGCAGCTCGGCGACCTGATCGACCTCGATGCCAAGACCATCAGCGGCGCCAGCCTGCGCGACGTCGTCGCCGCCGCCGAGGAAGTGCCGGGGCAGGATGTCATTCGCGCGCGCAAGTCTCCGATCAAGCCGGAAGGAGCGATGGCGGTGCTGCATGGCAATCTCGCGCCGCGCGGGGCCGTGATCAAGCATTCGGCGGCGAGCCCCAAATTGCTGCAGCATACCGGCCGCGCCGTGGTGTTCGACTCGGTGGAGGACATGACGTTGCGGGTCGACGATCCCGCGCTCGATGTCAGCGCCGACGACGTGCTGGTGCTGCGCAACGCCGGCCCCAAGGGGGCGCCGGGCATGCCGGAGGCGGGCTATCTGCCGATCCCGATGAAGATCGCGCGCACCGGGGTCAAGGACATGGTGCGAATTTCGGACGCGCGCATGAGCGGCACGGCGTTCGGCACCATCGTGCTGCACATCACGCCCGAATCCGCCGTCGGCGGGCCGCTGGCGCTGGTGAAGAACGGCGACATGATCCGGCTCGATGTCGCCAAACGCAGCATCGATCTGCTGGTCGATGCCGCCGAGCTGGACAAGCGCCGCGCCGCGCTGGCGCTCCCGGTGACGCCGGACTGGGCCAAACGCGGCTACGCGCATCTGTTCAACGAGACCATCCTGCAGGCCGATGAAGGCTGCGATTTCGATTTCATGCGCGGCAAGGGCAAGGGGTAGCCTGCTCTTCCTGTTCATTCAGTCGTCATGCCCCGCGCATGCGGGGCATCCAGTACTCCGCGGACCTGAGATAGCGCCGATAGGCCGCGGCGTACTGGATCATCCGCTTTCGCGGATGATGACGTCAGGGTGGCGGATGATGACATCGGAGTGAAAAGCTGCCGATTATCACTCCTCAACGATCATTGCGCTCCATCTCGCATCTGCGTTGCCGCTCCCAGCCTTGATGCTTGATTGACATTCAAACAACCCCGATGGGATGATCAAGGAAAACATCCAAGGGGGAAGCGAGATGGGTAATCCACTGGGGAGGACCGTCGTGGCGATCGCCGTGGCGTCGGTCTTGTTCACCGCCGGCGCGGGCGCGCAGGAAGTGAAGCATTATCGCTTCGCCTACGATCAGCCCAGGACGACAGGCTACGGAATCCTCGGCGATATCTTCAGCGACAAGCTCAAGGCGCTCAGCAAGGGCACCATGCTGATCGAGCAATATCCTGGCGCGCAGCTCGGGCAGGAGCCGCAGGTGCTGCAGCTGGTGAAATCGGGAGACGTGGAGTTCTGCATTTCCTCCTCGGCGAATGCCGCGACCCTGTCGCCGCAGGCCGGGGTGATGTCGATGCATTTCCTGTTCCGTTCCGAAGCGCACCTCATCAAGGCGATTGCGGATCCCGAAGTATCGAAGGCCGTCAAGGCGATGATCGCCGACACCGTCCAGGGCGCCCATGTCATCGCGCTGGCCACGCTCGGCCTGCGCAACATGTACTCCAAGCGCGAGATCCGGAAAATCGAAGACATGAAAGGTCTCAAGGTGCGCGTGCAGGCGACGCCGACCGAGGACACCATGTTCCCGGCCTATGGCGCCCAGATCGTGCATATGCCGTTCGGCAGCGTCTATACCTCGCTGCAGACCGGCGTGGTGGAGGTCGCCGAAAACGGCGTCAACGTCTATCTCGCCAACAAGCACTATGAAGTGGCGCCGGTGCTGTCGATGACCGAACACGAGGCCAATAACAGCCTGGTCTGGATCAGCGACAAATTGTGGAACAGCCTGACGCCGGAGCAGCAGGGCTGGGTGCAGGCCGCCGCCGACGAGGTCAACAAGAGCCAGCCCGCGAAGGCGGTCGAGCTCGAGCATCAATCGCAGGAGAAATTGAAATCGATCGGGGTGAAAGTCGTCGCCGATGTCGACAAGTCGGGCTTTACCGCGATCGCGGACCCCTATCTCGACAAGCTCTCCAAAGAGCTCGGCCCGCACGCGGAAAAGATCAAGAACCTGATCCGGGCGATCAACTAGTGGGCGCAACTGGTGGGCACGATGTCTGATTGACAATCTTGCAACCCCGATGGGATGATCCGGCAAAATCATACCAGGGGGAAACGGTGAATTATCCGGCAAGAATCATCGGCGGGTTGATCGCGGTCGCGACAGTCCTGTTCGCGGCTGGCGCAGGCGCGCAAGAGATAAGACATTACCGCTTCGCCCACGACCAGCAGCTCAATTCCGGCTACAGCATCGCCTTTGATATCTTTTCCGCCAGGCTCAAGGAATTGAGCAAGGGCACCATGCTGGTCGATCAGTACCCTGGCGCGCAGCTCGGACAGGAGTCGCAAATCCTCCAACTGGTGCGATCCGGCGATATTGATTTCGCGATCGTCTCTTCGGCCAACACCTCGACCATCTCGCCGCAGGCCGGCGTCATGTCGCTGCACTATCTGTTCCGTTCCGACCAACACGACATCAAGGCGCTCGGCGACCCCAGGGTGTTCGAGGCGATCCGGGACATGATCGACGACACCGTCCAGGGCATCCACGTCATTGGGCTCGGCACCCAGGGCTTCCGGCACATGTATGGCAGGAAGGAAGTGCACAGGATCGAGGATCTCAAAGGCTACAAGGTTCGTGTGCAGGCCACCGCGACCGAGGACACCATGTTCGCCGCCTATGGCGCGCAGACCGTGCACATGCCGTTCGGCAGCGTCTATACCTCGCTGCAGACCGGCGTGATGGATTTCGGCGAGAACGCGGTCAACGTCTATCTCATCAACAAGCACTACGAAGTCGCGCCGGTGCTGTCGATGACCGAGCATGAAGCCAACAACGCGATTGTGTGGATCAGCGACAAGCTCTGGCAAAGCCTCAATGCCGACCAGAAGCAGTGGGTTCTGACATCGGCCAGGGACGTCAGCACGCAGGAACCCAAGCGCGCGTTCGAGCTGGAGCGTTCGGCGGCGGCCAAGCTCGAGAAAATGGGCGTCAAGATCGTCGCAGATGTCGACAAGTCGGGCTTTCAGAAAATCTCCGATCCCTATCTCGACAAGCTCGCCAAGGAGCTCGGCCCGCATGCGGACAAGATCAAGACCCTGATCCGGGCGATTGATTGAACTGGCCGAAGTAGGTTTCCACTAGTCGTCCCGGCGAACGCCGGGACCCATACGCCGCGGCTTCTAAGTGAGGCGATCACGTAGCCAGCTTTTGCAAACAATAAACACCGGGGGTATGGGTCCCGGCGTTCGCCGGGACGACGCGGGTGTGATCTGGGACGACGGAGAGTTAGACGATGACCATCGCCGACAAACTGGTGCTGCAGCGGCAGCATCACCTGAAATGGGCGGCGTTCGACAGGCTCGAACTGATCCTGATGATGATCTGCGGGCTATTGTGCTTCGGCTTCACGCTTTCGGTGATGTTCGACATTGTGACCCGCACCATCGGTCATCCCTGGCTGTGGCTGCAGGAAGTCACTTCCACCCTGTTCATCTATGCGATCTTCATCGGCGCGGCGGTCGCCACCCGCCGCAATGATCATCTGTACCTGACCGCGATCTCCGAGGCGCTGCACGGCACGCCGCGGCTGATCGTCGAGATCATCATCCGTCTTGTGGTGATGGGCGTGGCGTTTTGCCTGATCTGGTTCGGCTATATCAATTACCTCAGGGGGTTCGGCAGTTTCCGGCTGCCGTCGGGCACGCCGATCGCCTCGCTCTACGCGGCGATACCGCTGGCCGGCGCGCTGATCGCGCTGTTCACGGTCGAGCAACTGGTCAACGGCATCCGCAACGGCTTCGATCATCCCGAGCCGCCGGAGGAAGACCTCCCGCTGCGGCCTGTGGATGCCAGTGTGCTGAAGAGGATGCGGCCGTGAGCGCACCGGTCATCCTGGCGCTGATGTCGTTCTGCTTCCTGTTCTTCGGCTATCTCGGCGTGCCCGTGCCGTTTTCGCTGATGGCGGGCGTGTTCGTCGGGGCGCTTTTGACCGACGTGTCGCTGGCGGCGATCATCCAGAAGATCTTCGACGGCGTGGATTCCGAGGCGCTGCTGGCGATCCCGTTTTTCCTCTTGGTCGGCGAACTCATGAGTTCGGCCAACGTCGTGGTGCGGATCGCCAATCTGTCGCTGTCGCTGGTCGGGCATATCAGGGGCGGGCTGTCGCAAGTCGTCGTCGTCTTCAGCATGTTCTTCTCGGAGATGTCGGGATCGACCACGGCCGATGTCGCGGTCATGAGCCGGGCGCTGGGCGGACCGATGAAGCGCGAAGGCTACAGCCCCGCCTTCATCGCGGCGATCATCGCATCCGCTTCCACCATCGCCGCACTGGTGCCGCCGAGCATCACCGCGGTGGTCTATGGCGCCGTCGGCAACGTCTCGATCGCCGGACTGTTCATGGCCGGCGTGGTGCCTGGATTGATGATCGGTTTCGGCCTGATGATCTATTGCTACTTCTTCGGGCCCTCGGGGATGCGCAAGCCGCGGGCGCCGTTTCGCCAGATCGCCTTCGCCGCGGGGGATGCCGCGCTGCCGCTGATGATTCCCGTGATCCTGCTCGGCGGCATCCTCACCGGCTGGTTCACGCCGACCGAGGCCGGCGTCGTCGCGGTGGTCTGGATCATCGCGGTGGTGATCCCCGCGCTCAATCGCGGTCATTTGCGCAAGATTCCCTACGATTTCTGCCTGGCCGGGCTGATCTTCTCGCTGCCGCTGATCACCATCGGCGCCGCCAATGCCTTCGGCTGGATGCTGGCCTATCTGCGCGGCGCCATCGTGATCGCCGACTGGATCACCTCGATTGCCGGCAACGACCCGCAATACATGATGTTGCTGCTGGTGCTGCTGTTCACCGTGGTCGGGGATTTCATCGAACCGGTACCGACCATCATCATCTTCATGCCGCTGGTGAATGCGCTCACGCAAGCCGGCGACATCAACGGCGTCCACATGGGCGTGGTGCTGATCGCCACGCTGGCGTTCGGCCTGATCACGCCGCCTTACGGGCTGGTGCTGCTGATGGCCTCGAAATTCGTCGGCGTCAGTTTCGGCAAGGCGCTGCGCGCGGCGCTGCCGATCTACGTGGTGTTCCTGGCGACGATCACGTTTACGATCTATTTCCCGAAGGTGGTGCTGTGGCTGCCGAAGCAGATGATCCCGGAATCGGTCGGCTGTTTCAAATCGCCGGCCGGGACAGGGTATATCTGCCCGAATTGAAAATGCTGACGCAAAATCAGGTGTCGTGCCCCGCGAAAGCGGGGACCCATAACCACCGGCCGTCGAGGCTCAAAAGAAATATTGCGACAACCGCCTGCGTAACATCGCGACGCCGCGGCGTATGGGTCCCGGCGTTCGCCGGGACGACGCGCGGAGATCTCCCGGCCTATTTCCCCTTGCTCGTAAACTTCTTCACCGCGATGCGGAACTCATCGGTGTGCATGGCGTCGATGATCTTTTCTGCTTCGGCATCGAGTTGCTGCCGGGTCGGCGTGGCGCCGGCCTGGTAGACCAGCGACTTGGTGCCGCCGATCGCGGCCGGCGAATTTTGCGCCAGCCGTTCGGCGAATTGTCGCGTCGCCGCCTTTAGCTCGACCGCCGGAACGACCTTGGCGACCAGCCCCCAGTCATGGGCCTGCTGCGCGGAGAAGCTGTCCTCCGCCAGAAATATCTGCAGCGCGCGGCGGACGCCGACGGTGCCGACCAGGCCGACGGTGCTGCCGCCATCGGGCGACGCGCCGATCTTGGCATAGGCCGGCGTGAAGCGCGCGTCTTGCGCCGCGATGCAGAGGTCGGCGACAAATGCCAGTCCCATGCCGGCGCCGGCCGCCGAGCCATGAACGCTTGAAAGCACGATCTTCGGCATCCGCCGCAGGGTCTCGATGAAGGCGTGATAATGCCTGAGCAGTTCGCCGACCACAGGCGCGATGGTGTCGGTTGCAGCAGCGGCGCCGATGGTTTGCAGATCGCCACCGGCTGAGAACGCACGGCCCACGCCTTCGATCACCAGCACGCGAATGTCGTCATTGGCCTCGACTTCCGCGCCGAGCTGTTCGAGCTTTTTCGCGATCGAAAGATCGATAGAGTTGAAGGCGGCCGGGCGGTTGAGCGTGATCGTGGCAATCGGGCCTTCGATCCGAAGCAGCGCCGGATCGTCGGGAGGCGAGGCGGTAGCGTGGGCGGGCGTCGGCATTTGCAATGGCCCCCGTGGAGATCGCAAGGCATTCAACAAGGCATTTAAATAGCAGAAGGCAAGAGGTGACAATCCCCGCCGAAGTCTGCAAAATACCGGCAGCGGCCGGCGGACAACCGCATTGCAACAGCCGGAAGCGGGAGCAGGCGTCGTGAGCGACCAGACCACATTGAGCCACCCGGTTTCAGCCGTCGATCCGTTTTCGCACGCGTTTCTGCGCGACCCCTATCCGGACCACGAAGCGCTGCGCGAGGCCGGTCCAGTCGTCTGGCTCGAGCATTACGGAATATGGGCGATGGCCCGGCACGAGCAGGTCCGCGATGCCCTGACCGACTGGCAGACCTATTGCTCGTCCGCCGGGGTCGGTCTGAGCGATTTCCGCAAGGAACCGCCATGGCGGCCGCCCAGCATCATCCTGGAGGCCGATCCGCCGCTGCATACCCGCACCCGCGCGGTGCTGACGCGCATCCTGTCGCCGGCGGCGATCAAGATCCTGCGCGACACGTTCGAGCGCGAAGCGGAACTGCTGATCGCGCGGCTGGTCGAGCAGCGCGAATTCGACGGGGTTGCCGATCTGGCCGAAGCCTATCCGCTCAAGGTGTTCCCGGATGCGGTCGGGCTTTCCGAGGAAGGCCGCGAAAACCTGATGCCCTATGGCAGCATGGTGTTCAACTCGTTCGGCCCCCGCAACGATCTGTTCGAGCAGGCGACCGCCAATGCCGGCCCGGTGCGCGACTGGATCATGTCGAAATGCAGCCGTGCGGCGCTGGCGCCGGGCAGGCTGGGGATGCAGATTTTCGACGCCGTCGATGCCGGCGAGTTGACCGAGGACGAAGCGGGCATGCTGGTGCGCTCGTTTCTTTCCGCCGGCATAGACACCACGGTTTACGGACTCGGCAACGCGCTCTACTGCATGACGCGCTATCCCGAACAATGGCGCGCACTTCGCGAAAATCCGGCGCTGACCCGCGGTGCCTTCGAAGAAGTATTGCGCTTCGAGGCGCCGGTGCAGAGTTTTTTCCGGACCACGACCCGGGATGTCGAGGTCGGCGGCGTGCGGCTGGGTAACGGCGAGAAGGTGCTGCTGCTGTTCGCAGCGGCCAACCGCGATCCGCGCCGCTGGGAAAGGCCCGATACGTTCGACGTCAGCCGCCGTGCCACCGGGCACATGACCTTCGGCACCGGCATCCATGGTTGCGTCGGGCAGGCGGTGGCGCGGCTGGAAACCGAAGCGATCCTGGCGGCCCTTGCCAAACGCGTGGCATCGTTCGAATTCACGGCCGAACCGCAGCAGCGGCTCAACAACACCTTGCGCGGGTTCGACACCCTGCCGCTTCGCGTCAAACCGGTCTGACCGCATGGAGCAGGAAACCGTTCTGATCGTCGGCGCCGGCCATGCCGGTTTCCAGGTCGCCGTGTCGTTGCGGCAGCATGGCTATGGCGGCCGCGTCTGCCTGATCAACGATGAAGCGCATCTGCCGTATCAGCGCCCGCCCTTATCCAAGGCCTATCTGAAAGGCGAAGGCCGTCCCGATAGCCTGATGTTCCGGCCGGATAAATTCTATCGCGACCAGAATATTGAGCTGATCAGCGATCGCGCTGTTTTCGTCGACCGTGCCGCGCCCCGGTTATTGCTAGCGTCCGGCTCATTTCTCGATTACGCGCATCTCGTGCTTGCCACCGGCGCGCGCAACCGGCTGCTCGACATCCCCAACGCCAATCTGCCGGATGTGCTTTATCTGCGAACGCTCGACGAAAGCGAGGGACTGCGGCAGCGCATGGCCTCGGCGCGGCATGTCGTGGTGGTCGGCGCGGGGTTTATCGGCCTGGAATTCGCCGCGACGGCGCGGGCGAAGGGGCTCGAGGTGGACGTGATCGAACTCGGCGCACGCGTCATGGCGCGCGCGGTCACGGCCGAAATCTCGGAATTCTTCCAGGCGCGGCACACCGCCGCCGGGATTCGCATTCATCTCGGCGTGCAGACCACCGC
>Ga0116135_1001051_pt1 | contig 14574 bp, 13 predicted proteins | sample June2015DPH_20_1_FD_89738 | JGI IMG/M metagenome (GOLD analysis project Ga0116135, IMG submission 89738) | Peatland microbial communities from SPRUCE experiment site at the Marcell Experimental Forest, Minnesota, USA - June2015DPH_20_10 | ecosystem: Environmental > Terrestrial > Soil > Wetlands... | reverse complement strand
GGTCTCGCTGAAGGGACCCGCCAATTTCGTCACCATGGCCGACAAGCGCGCCGAGGAGATGCTCTACGACGACCTCATCAAGGCCCGGCCCGGCTACGGCTTCATCGGCGAGGAAGGTGGCACCCGCGAAGGCGCCGACAAGAGCCACACCTGGATCGTCGATCCGCTCGACGGCACCACCAATTTCCTGCACGGCATCCCGCAATTCGCGATCTCGATCGGGCTGCAGCGCGAGGGCACCATGATCGCGGGCCTGATCTACAATCCGGCCAATGACGACCTCTATCTCGCCGAACGCGGCAAGGGCGCCTTCCTCAACGACCAACGCCTGCGCGTCGCCGGCCGGCGCAAGCTCGATGAATGCGTGGTGGCCTGCGGCCTGCCGCATATCGGCCGCGGCGACCATGAATTGTCGCGGCTGGAAATGACCGCCATCCAGAACAGAGTGGCGGGCCTGCGCCGGTTCGGCGCCGCCTCGCTCGACCTCGCCTTCGTTGCGGCCGGCCGCCTCGACGGCTACTGGGAACGCAATCTGCAGCCCTGGGACATGGCCGCGGGACAGATCATGGTGCGCGAGGCCGGCGGCACCATCAGCGGCATCGCCGGCGACGACGACCCGCTCAAGACCGGCAACGTGATCTGCGGCAATGAATTCGTCCACGCCGAACTGGTGAAGATTCTGAAACCGCTGGGGAAGTAGGGACGCTTCTCTTTCCCTTCTCCCCTTGTGGGAGAAGGTGGCGCGAAGCGCCGGATGAGGGGGTTCGGACTCGCGGTGAGAGACCCCTCACCCGTCGCCTCACTTCGTGAGGCGCCACCCTCTCCCACAAGGGGAGAGGGGAAAAGCAATCCGGCAATGACCGGCAAAATTATCCCGCCGCCTTCATCCGGTAATGGCTGACGCCCCATTCGCTGCCGTCGGCGTAGCCGAACAGGCCCGCGGTGGCGAGGAAGAACCAGCGCCAGCGCCGCATCCATAAGTTTGTGTCGGTGCCGTAGACCGAACGCAGGATGCTTTCGATCTCGTCGCGATGCGCATCGAAATTGGCGAGCCAGTCCAGCGCGGTGCGCTGATAATGGCTGCCGCTCCAGCGCCATTCCTTCTCGACCTCGAACAAGTCAGAATATTGCCGGATCAGATGGTGGCTCGGCATCACCCCGCCGGTGAAGAAATGCTGCGCGATCCAGTCCTCGCCGTCGGCGCGATCGAACAGATAGGCGCCGGCACGATGGGTGAAGATATGCAGGAAGAAGCGGCCGTCCGGCGCCAGCCATGATTTCACCCGCGTCATCAATTCGCGCCAGTTCATCATGTGCTCGAACATTTCAATCGAGACGACGCGGTCGAATTTCTGCTCGGGGTGGAACACGTTCATGTCGGCGGTGACGACGCGAAGATTTGTCAGCCCGCGCGCGGCCGCCTCCTGCTCGATATATTCGCGCTGCGAATGCGAGTTCGATACCGCGGTGATCTCGGCATTGCGGAATTGCCGCGCCATCCACAGCGACAGCGAACCCCAGCCGCAGCCGAGTTCGAGGATCGATTGCCCGTCGGCGAGGTCGGCATGCGCGACGGTCTGGCGCAGCGCTTCCTCCTCGGCCTCCTGCAGCGTCGATTCCGCCCCCTTGTAGAAGCACGACGAATATTTGCGGTTCGGCCCCAGCACGCGCGCAAAGAACGCCGCAGGGACCTCGTAATGCTGGGCATTGGCCGCGCCGGTATGTTCGGCGATGGCGCGGGCCGCCATGTCGTCCGCGAACACGGCATCGCTTTCGGCATTGCCGCGGGCCAGCCTCGTCGCGGTGCGCGAGCACAGCCGCTGGATCGCGGCGCGGATCACAAGATCGGGCAGCGGCACCCGTTCGGCGGTGCCGATCACGGAGGAAATCAGGCTCATGTCACCACTCCCTTTTGCGGCGGCAACGGAAAGAACATGCTGGTACGCGATTGATAGTCGCGGTAGCGCTCGCCGCGCGAACGCAGCATCTGCTGCTCGAGCGGCGGGATGCCGGTGACATGCACCAGGATCCAGTACATGAAGGCCGGCGCCAGCAAGGTCGCCCAGCCCCAGGGATAAACGGCTGACAGCGCGATCACGGGATAGGCCAGCCAGCCGAACCATTCGAAGAAATAATTCGGATGCCGCGACCAGCGCCACAGGCCGATGTCGCAGACCCGGCCCTGGTTGGTGGGATCGAGGCGGAAGCGCTTGAGCTGCGCATCGGCCAGGGCTTCGCCGGCGATACCGGCCAGCAAAATCAGCACGCCGAGATAATCCTGCGGCCGCAGCAACTCCGACGGAAACCGCGCCGCGACAAAAATCGAGAACACCAGCGGGATCGATCCGAAGCCCTGATTCTGCAGAAACACGAACATCCTGCGCGGCGAATCGACGCCCCACTCCTTGGCGAAGGCGGCATAGCGCGGATCGTCTGTAATCCCCGCTGTCCGCACCGCGATATGCAGGCCGAGCCGGAGCGACCAGATCGCTACCAGGACCGCCACCAGCCATTGCCGCGCGTTCGGCGCGGCGCCCGCCACCGGCCACAGCGCGCTGGCGGCGCCGACCAGCCCGAGCGAGAAGGTCCAGATGGTGTCGACCCAGCCGGAATTGCCGGTGCGCTGCTGCACCATCCACGCGCCCGCCATCAGCACCGACAGAGACAGCGCGATCGCGGCGATCGCCCAAACATACAAACCCATCCGAAATTCCCGTTAACCGCCTGGGGCGTCAAAGATTTGTAAAATACGCACAAGTCTAAGCCGGGTTTCACGCGGAAGTTCCCTGTTCTCGCCTCAGGCCGACCGCAACCGGCCTTTTTTCTCAGGCCCGCTGTGCCATATTGGTGCCCGAAACGCCTTCCCCCCAACGGATGACACCGGCAATGCCTTCAGGCCCCTCTGCCCGCTCCGCGATGGAGATCGAACTGAGCAAATTGTCCTCGCCGAGGATTTTCCTGGTGCGGATGCTGGTCTTCCTGGTGCTGTGCGCGCTGCTGATGGTGGTGCTCTACAAGCAGATCATCAATGCCTTCTTCGCCAATCCCGGGCTCAACGCGCTGATCGGCCTGGTGCTGCTGATCGGCACCATCCTCGCCTTCCGCCAGGTGATCCGGCTCTATCCGGAAGTCGCCTGGGTCAACAATTTCCGCATCGCCGATCCCGGTCTGGCGGTCGAGCGGCACCCGACGCTGCTGGCGCCGATGGCGGCGATCCTCGGCGGCGAGCGCACCGGGCGGATGACGATCTCGCAGCAGACCATGCGGCATCTGCTGGATTCGATCGCGACCCGGCTCGACGAGGCCCGCGACATTTCCCGCTACATGACCGGCCTATTGGTCTTTCTCGGACTGCTCGGCACATTTTGGGGCCTGATCGAAACCGTCGGCTCGGTCGGCAAGGTGATCGACGGCCTGAAAGTCGGCGGCGACGCCGGCGCCTTGTTCGACACCCTCAAGGAAGGCCTGGCGGCGCCGCTCGGCGGCATGGGCATTTCGTTCTCGTCGTCGCTGTTCGGCCTCGCCGGCTCGCTGATTCTCGGCTTTCTCGACCTGCAATCAAGCCAGGCCCAGAACCGGTTCTATACCGATCTCGAAGACTGGCTCGCCTCCACGGTGCGCGAATATTCCGGCGAGACCGCCGCCGGCGCCAGCGGCGACTTACAAAACGCGATCGAGCGATTGCGCGCGACCATGGAGGAAGGCGGCAACAACCGCGGCACCACCGCGGCGATGGCCAATCTCGCCGAAGCCATTCAGGGCCTGGTCGCGCATATGCGGACCGAGCAGCAGATGATCCGGGAATGGGCCGACGGCCAGGGCGAGCAGAACCGCGAAATCAAGAAACTGCTGGAGCGGATCGCGCGCCAGCCCGAGAAGCATTAGCCCAACAACCTGACAGAGAACGCCGATGGCCCTTGCCCGTGCACGCCGCAGCGAAAGCGCCTTCAATTACTGGCCGGGCTTCGTCGACGCGCTGTCGACGCTGGTGCTCTCGATCGTGTTTCTGCTCTCGGTATTTCTGGTGGTGCAATTCTTCCTGTCGCAGGAAGTCACCGGCAAGGACAAGGCGCTGGAAGAGCTCAACGCCAAGCTGGCCCAGCTCAACGACCTGCTGTCGCTGGAAAAGCTCGGCAAGCTCAATCTCGACGACCAGCTCTCGCAGGTGCGGGCTGGACTGCTGGCCGCGGAGACCGAGCGTGACCGCATCAAGGGGCTCTATGAAGGTCTCGCCGGGGCCGGCAGCGACGCCGCCGGCCGCGCCTCCGAGCTCAACAAGGCGCTGGATTCCGAAAAGCAGGTGTCGGCGCGCGCGCTGGCGCAGATCGAGGTTCTGAACCAGCAGATCAGCGCGTTGCGCCGCCAGCTTGCGGCCCTCGAAGAGGCGCTCGATGCCTCGGAGAAACGCGACAAGGAATCGCAGGGGCGGATCGCCGATCTCGGCCAGCGGCTTAATGTCGCGCTGGCGCAGCGGGTGCAGGAATTGTCGCGCTACCGTTCGGAATTCTTCGGACGGCTGCGCGCCATCCTCGGCAACCGGCCGGATATCAGGATCGTCGGCGACCGCTTTGTGTTCCAGTCGGAAGTGTTCTTCGACACCGGACAGGCGCTGTTGCTGCCCGAAGGCCGCGCCGAACTCGACAAGCTGGCGACCGCGCTTGTTGACCTCGACAAGCAGATCCCGAGTGAAATCGCCTGGGTGCTGCGGGTCGACGGCCACACCGATGTGCGGCCGATCAACAGCCCGCTGTTCAAGTCGAACTGGGAGCTGTCGTCGGCGCGCGCGATCTCGGTGGTGCAGTATCTGGTCTCGCTCGGCGTCCCGGCGCAGCGGCTGGTCGCGGCCGGGTTCGCGGAATTCCAGCCGCTCGACACCGCCGCCACCGAAGACGCCTACAAGCGCAACCGCCGCATCGAGCTGAAGCTGACGGAACGCTGAGGGTGATCATTCGCAAAAAAGTCCGACATATCGTCATTGCCGGGCTTGACCCGGCAATCCATCAAAAAAAAAGAGTTTGCGAAGAAGATGGATGCCCGGATCGAGTCCGGGCATGACGGCGGATACTCCTTACCACCTTCGCCCCTATCGCAGCGACGATGAAGACGCCGCGATCGCGCTGTGGCAACAGACCTGGCAGCAGGCCTATCCCGCGATCGATTTCGCCGCGCGCGTGCCATGGTGGCGCGAGCGCTGGCGCGGCGAGCTGGTGCCGAATGCGCACATCGTGGTGGCCGAGCAGGCTGGCACATTGATCGGATTCGTGACCATCGACCTTAAAGGCTACCTCGATCAACTCGTGGTCAGCCCCGATCATTGGGGCACGCCGCTCGGCAATACGCTGGTCGACGAGGCAAAACGCCTGTCGCCTGATCACATCTCGCTGTTGGTGAACACCGACAACGCCAGAGCGATCCGCTTCTACCAACGCAACGGCTTTGTGCCGGCGGGTGAAGACGTCAATCCAACCTCGGGCCGGCCGGTGCTGCGGATGGAGTGGAAGGGGTAGCGCCACTGGGCGCATCGCCACATTCAGTCGTCATACCCCGCGAAAGCGGGGTAACCAGTAAACGCCGGCTCCTGAGATAGAATCGAGATGTCACGGAGTACTGGATCACCCGCCTTCGCGGGTGATGACGGCGGTGTGGAGTACGCGACCTGCGCCCTCACACCCCCTCGAACTGCAACCTTGCCAGCCGCGCGTAAAGCCCGCCGGCGGCGACCAGCGAGGCGTGGGTGCCCTGCTCGACGATGCGGCCCTGGTCCATCACCATGATCCGGTCGCAGGACAGAACGGTGGCCAGCCGATGCGCGATCACCAGCGTGGTGCGGTGGCGCATCAATTCCTCCAGCGCGGTCTGCACCAGGGTCTCGGATTCGGCATCGAGCGAGGAGGTGGCCTCGTCGAGCAGCAATAGCGGCGCGTCGCGCAGGATGGCGCGCGCAATCGCGATGCGCTGGCGCTGGCCGCCCGACAGCGTGACGCCGCGCTCGCCGAGCGGGGTTTCGAATCCCTCAGGGAGGCGGCGGATGAATTCGGTGGCATGCGCCAGATCGGCGGCGCGCTCGACTTCGGCATCGGTGGCCTCGGGCCGGCCGAAGCGGATATTCTCGCGCGCGGTCGCGGCGAACGCCACGGATTCCTGCGGCACCAGCGCGATCCGTGCCCGCACTTCATGGGGATCGGCGGCCCTGATCGGCACCCCGTCGAACGAGATGGTGCCGGCAGCCGGGTCGTAGAACCGCAGCAGCAGGTGAAACAGCGTGCTCTTGCCGGCCCCCGAAGGGCCGACGATCGCGACCTTCTCGCCGGCGCGCACCGACAGCGAAACGCCGTCGACCGCCAGCGCCTCCGGCCGCATCGGATAGGCGAAGCTGACGCCCTCGAAACTGACATCGCCGCGCGCCGGCACCGGCATCGGGCGCGGCGAGGCCGGGGCCGTGACCTGCGATTTGACGCGAAGAATTTCGAACAACCGTTCCGAGGCGCCGGACGCCGCCGATATCTCGCCCCAGACCTCGCTGAGCTGGCCCAGTGCCGCCGCGGCAAACGCCGCATACAGGATGAACTGGCCGAGCCGGCCCGGGCTGATCACGCCGGCCGACACGTCATGCGATCCGATCCACAGGATCAGCACCACGCTGGTAAAGACGATGAAGATGATGATCGCGGTCAACACCGAGCGCGCGCTGGTCGAACTGCAGGCGGCATCGTAGGCCTGCTCGACTTCGCTGCCGAAGCGCGCATTGGCTACCGGCTCACCGGTATAGGCCTGCACGGTGCGGATCGCGCCGATCAGTTCGGAAACATAGGCGGTCGCATCCGCCAGCGTATCCTGGGCGTTGCGCGACAGCCGCCGTACCCAGCGCCCGAATGCCACCAGCGGCAGCACGATCACCGGAATCGCCAGCAGCACGAAGCCTGAAAGCCTGGGACTGGTGATCACCATCATCGTGGCGGCACCAGCGAACATCATGAAGTTGCGCAGCGCAATCGACACCGAGGCGCCGACCGCGGATTTGATCTGGGTGGTATCGGCGGTCAACCGCGAGATCAGCTCGCCGCTGCGCGCGGAGTCAAAGAACGCCGGCGACAGCGAGATCAGATGCGCGAACACGTCGCGGCGCAGATCGGCGACGATGCGCTCGCCGATGGTCATGACGAGGTAGTAGCGCGATGCGCTGGCGCCGGCGAGCACCGCGACCACCGCGATCATGACGCTGAAATAGCTGTTGATCCTGGCGATGCCCTCAGGCGTAAAACCGAAATCGATCATTCGCCGCACCGCGACCGGCACCAGCAAGGTGGTGATCGCGGCGACCGTCAGCGACACCAGAGCGAGGCAGGCGCGGCCGCGGTAGCGCGCCACATAAGGCGCCAGCGCCAGCAGCGGGCGAAGCCGCGCGCTGCTCTTGGCCGGCGATTGCGTCGACACCGCTTCGATCGGGGAGCCCGCCTCGAGCGCGGAAGTCTCGTCGGCGGCCAAATCGTGCCGCGGCGGCGTGTCGTCACGCCGGTCTTCAAGCCGTTCCACTGCGCTCATGAAATCCCAACCAATCGCTTTGCCACCCCCAGATAGGCGCCGCGGTCACCGCTGGCAAATCCGGGGCATTGGGGCGGGGCAAGATACCTTCGAAGATAGTTGCCTTATGGCGATAGTTGTGCGGATCGATGGCTTGTTTTGACGGGCTTGCTGCGTTATAGAGCCGCCCAAATCCGTCACTATTGCCATCGAAACACAGGCGCCGGCGCGCCGAAGGATCTGTCATGAAAGCCGAAATTCACCCGGAATATCATATGATTACGGTCGTGATGACCGATGGCACCGAATATTTGACGCGCTCCACCTGGGGCAAGGAAGGCGACAAATTGAACCTCGATATCGACTCCAAGTCGCACCCGGCCTGGATCGGCGGCGCCCAGCAGTTGCTCGATCGCGGCGGCCGCGTGTCGCGGTTCCAGAAGAAGTTCTCGGGCTTCCTCAAGAAGGATTGAGGGCGTCGAAGCCTTCTTCCCGGCAAGATGTCAAAACGCCCCTGCCCGGTTCAGGGGCGTTTTTCGTTACGAAGCTGGAACAGACGCGGGCATGGTTCTATTGCGGTTTCAGCATTACCTGCGCCCCGATCGCGACAAAAATCGCGGAACCAAGTCCGATACTGATGCCGACGCCCTGTTCCAACGGAAAGCCTGCAAAACAGGCCGCCGCGGACAGCACGCCGACTAACCCGGCCAACACGCCCATCACCGCCAAAGGCTTGCTTGCGATCGGCGCCCGCGCCTGCATTTCGCTCATCAATGCGAGTATGGCGCCGCCTCCAAATGCCATGGTCCCCAGCAAAAATAACGCATCGAGCAAACGCTTGAACCCTACAAACGCGCCGGCACCGTCGCGCATCGCGGCAATAGGGCCCAATACAAACCCCACAATCGCGTCGACGAATGTAAACACGACGATGCTCAGGACAATCGCGACCCAGCCGGCGACAGCCAATCCTCTCCCGCGCCGCGCCAATTCAAACGCGACAAGAAGCGCGCCTACCGCCATCACGATATCCGAGAAAATACCGATCGTTCCGGCCATCCGCATGATGGATTGACCGGCGACCGCACCGGCCAACGCTGCGGCCTGATCGAATGGCTGCGCCGGCAGGGCCGCTGCGGGCGGAGACAGCGCGTACAGCACGCTCGTCGCGGTGACGCCGAGCGAACCCAGCGCGACGCAGGCGCCGCCTGCGGTGAGATTCGAAACCCGAATGTCACGCCCGGCAAATTCCCGGCCGAGATCAAGCCTTGCTGGAGCAGAGTCCGTCATTCCCACCTCCTGTTGCTTGGCAGCCAATTTAGTTGCAGAGTGAAACCATATGACAAAAGGTTTCATTCTGCAACCATGCCCGGCAAGACAGACCTTTCCGAACTCAACTGCTCACTGGCGCGCACGCTCGCGGTGGTGGGGGACTGGTGGACATTATTGATCGTTCGCGATGCCTTCCTCGGCGTTCGCCGCTTTGGCGACTTCCAGAAAAGTCTGGGAATCGCGAAGAACATCCTCGCGGCGCGGCTGGAGCGTCTGGCCGCGAACGGCATCATCGAGCGCAGCGGATCGGCACGGCGTCCGATCTATCAGCTCACCGAAAGGGGGCGTGCGCTGCTGCCGGCCATGGTCGCCCTGATGCAGTGGGGCGATGCCTGGGTATCGGCAAACCGGCCGCCGGTCCTCATCACCGACGAGGCAGGCCGGCCGGTGTCGCCGGTCAGCTTGAACAGTGGCGGCGTCGAGATGAGCACGGAGACCGTGCGGTTTCATCCCGGTCCCGGCGCGACGGCTCGAACCCGCGCATTCTTTGCAGAGCTGTCACCGTCCAACGCCGTCGTTTCGGCGCGGGGCGAAGTCAGAAGTGCCAGCCGACGCAAGCGGCGCCCGCGGCAATGACGCAGCAAGCCGCGATCCGCAAGCCGGTCAGGCGCTCATTGAGGAATATCGCGCCGAGCAATGCCGCGAACAACACGCTGGTTTCGCGTAACGCCGACACCGCGCCCATCGAACCGGTCTGCATCGCCCATATGATGGCGCCATAGGCAGCCAGCGAAATCAGCCCGCCGCTGGCCGCCTTGGCGACTTCCACCGGCGACATCACGAACATCGCGAACCGGCGCCGCGCCAGGTACCACAGCGGCATCACCAAAAAGAATGCGAAAATGCCCCCGACATAGGCGACCCAGTTGCCGGACGCCCGCACGCCGAAGCCGTCGACGATGGTATAGGCCGCGATACTGACGCCGGTCGCCAGCGCCGCCGGCAAGTTCATCGCGTGCAGCCGTCCCGCTCGGGCTGCCGCCAGCATGAAAATGCCCGTGCAGACGAGGCCGATGCCGACGCTCGCCATCAGGCCCATCCACTCCCCGGCGAACAGGCTGCCGCCGAGCGCGACCAGCGCCGGCGAAGTTCCGCGCGCGACCGGGTAGGTCTCGCCGAGATCGCCGGAGCGATACATCAGCACCAGCAGCGCATTATAGATCAGATGAAGCACACCCGAGGCGACGACATAGACGGCCGCCGATGACGGCAGGCCGGCGACCGCCAGCATCGCGAGGCCGGCGACGCCGACGGCGATGTTCATGACCAGCATCGACTGGGCGCGATCCGTGCCACCGCGCAGCAACGCGTTCCAGCCCGCGTGCAGCAACGCGGCCGACAGCACCAGTCCGATGGCGAAGGGAGTTAGCAAGACCGGATCATTCTTCTAGCGACGCGTGCGGAGTAGCGCAGGTGCCGCCAATGATCCAGCGTTAGCGCTCGAAGGCCGCCTTGAGGCGATTGAGCTGGGGCACCAGCGGATTGCCGATCGCGGCGCGCTCGGTGGCCGGCGCATGGATTGTGGTGTCGAGACGGCGCACTTTGGCCTGCAGCGCCATCGAACGGCCGATCAGGTCCTGCAATTGCTGCGGCAGTTTTTCGATCATGTCGTCCGGGCCGGGTTCGGCCGCGCTGAGCTTGACCTTGGTCTTTTCGCGATTGGCCTGGGTCAGCGTCATCTCGCCTTCCTTGACCGCACGATGCAGCAACAGCCACGACGCCAGTTGCATCAGACGGGTGGTCAGACGCATGCTTTCGGTCGCGTAAGTGAGACTGACGGTGCGGTCGAGCGCCTTGGCCTCGGTGCGACCGGCGCCGTCGAGATAGGCGGCGGTCTCCTCGACCAGGTCCATGCCTTCGCGGAACAGCGCACCGAAGGCCGCGGAGTTGGTCAGCCGCTCGCTGAACTGTACGAGCGCGGTTTCGCCTTGCGAACGGTCCGACATAGTTAACGCCTCACGCCACTGATTACGCCGGCGGCTTCAGCGCCCGCCGGTTTATGATGAACAAATCATTGCGCGCTCGCGGGCGAGAGTCCAGCCGCAAGCGTTTTTATGGTTTCCAGCGAGGTGACGAAGACGCCAAAAAAAGAGCCGCCGTTTCCGGCGGCTTTTGAAGTTGATAACAGGGAGGCGTCAAACAGAGTGGACAGGAGCCACTCGGTGTCCAAAACAGGACGACTTCAGTCATAACCGAGAAAGCTTAATCGATCGTAAACGAGCGGTTTTCTTCAGGCTTCGTTTGCCATGTCGGCCACTGGCCGAGTGTGGAACCTGCGCGGCGCGGCGCGAGCCACGCGCAACCCGTCGTCCCCGCGAACGCCGGAACGACGGTGGCTATGATTTGAAAATACTGTTCGCCGCGTCCCTGGAGGCACGCTTTTTGGTCATGGCGGCCTGCAGCCGCTCGATTTCGGAGGTCATCAGCGCGATGCGCTGGCTCAGTTCCTCGACCGACAGCAGCGAGAGGTCCTGCCCGATCTCGTGGGTGATTTTCTTTCGGGGCTTGTCGTCGTCCTCGATGGCCATGGGCTCTACTCCGGGCAGTAAAACGGTTGCCAGCCGCAACGCCGCTGGCTAATCAGGTGCCTCTCTGGAATTCTCATGCCTTAAGCTTGGGCCAAGGACAAATCATGGAAAAACTGCCCGCGCAAATGACCGTCATCGGCATCAGCAAACCGGGCGGTCCCGAGGTGCTGCTGCCCGAAACCCGCGCGGTGCCGGTTCCGGGGCCGAACGAAATCCTGATCAAGGTCGCTGCCGCCGGCGTCAACCGCCCCGACGTCGCGCAGCGATCCGGCGCCTATCCGCCGCCGCCCGGCGCCAGCGATTTGCCCGGCCTTGAGATCGCGGGCGAAGTCGTGGCGCTCGGCGCCGGCAGCCACAAGCACAAGCCCGGCGACAAGGTGATGTCGCTGGTGGCCGGCGGCGGCTACGCCCAATACTGCATCGCGCAGGATGCCCAGGCGATGGCGATCCCCTCTGTCCTGTCGATGCTCGAGGCCGGCGCCACCCCGGAAACGCTGATGACGGTGTGGCACAATGTGTTCGAGCGCGGCGCCTTGCAGCCGGGCGAAACGTTGTTGATCCATGGCGGCTCTTCCGGCATCGGCACCATGGCGATCCAGCTGGCCAAGGCCTTCGGCTCCAGGGTCATTGTCACCGTCGGATCCAGCGACAAGGCCGACGCCTGTCTCAGGCTCGGCGCCGACCACGCCATCAATTACAAGACCGAAGACTTCGTCGCCGCAACCAGGACCGCGACCGCGGGCGCGGGCGTCCAGGTCATTCTCGACATGGTCGGCGGCGACTATATCGAACGCAATTACGACGCGGCCGCGATCGACGGGCGCATCGTCCAGATCGCCCTGCTCGGCGGCCCCAAGGCGACGGTCAATTTTGCCAAGCTGATGGTGAAACGGCTGCACCACACCGGCTCGACGCTGCGGCCCCGCAGCAATACGGACAAGGCGGCGATGGTCGCGGCCATCGAGGCCAAGGTGATGCCGCTGCTCCGCGAGGGGCGCATCAAGCCCCTGATGGACAGCACATTCCCGCTGGAAAAGGCCGCCGACGCGCACCGGCGCATGGAAACCAGCGAACATATTGGCAAAATTGTGTTGGCGGTTTAACCCTCCCGAGCCATGACCAGCCGGAAACCCTTTGATTTCCTTCGCATTCATGTCATTTATCCGGCAACGTCGGGCGGCTCGCTTCGCCCGCAAACGATGTTGATCGCGGAGAACTGACATTGCGTCTGATCAGGTGCCTTGCGCCCCTCGCGCTGGGCCTCATGATGTTTGCCGCCGCGCCACCGGCGAAGGCCATCGACGCCGTCAGCGTCCGCGGGGACGCGCCTGCGATCGACCTGACCGCGGTGCTGGATCATCAGCGCAGCGACACCGACCGCATCCAGGTTTCGACCGCGCCGGGCACCGACGGCATCGTCCGCCGCATCGAGGTGCGCGCCCGTGAGGGCGGACAGAACTGGGTGGTGTTCGCGCTCGCCAACAACACCGACGACCAGCTCGACCGCCTGATCGTTGCTCCGCACTACCGCATCGTGTCGTCAGGGCTGTTATGGCCCGATCTCGGATTGTCCCGCATCGCGACCATCACGCCGTCGACCGGCGACCGTCCCGAACGCCAGGAAAGTGCCACCGCGGACATTTTCCGCATCACGCTCGATCCCGGTTCCGTCATCACCTTTGTCGCGGAGTTGCGCACCGATAAACTGCCGCAGCTCTATTTGTGGGAGCCCGACGCCTACAAGGACAAGGTCAACTCGTTCACGCTGTACCAGGGCATCGTGATCGGCATTTCCGGATTGCTGGCGCTGGTGCTGACCATCCTGTTCGTGGTCAAGGGCAGCATCATGTTTCCGGCGGCCGCCGCGCTGGCGTGGGCGGTGCTGGTCTATATCGGCGTCGATTTCGGCTTCTGGGGCAAAGTGCTCGACATGTCGAACAATGCCGAGCGGGTCTGGCGCGCGGCCGGCGAAGCGATCCTGGCCGCGACGCTATTGGTGTTTTTGTTCGCCTATCTCAATCTCAGCCGTTGGCATGTGCGTTATTCCCATATCACCGTCGGCTGGCTGGCCTTTCTCGGCTCGCTGGTGGCGCTGGCGCTGTTCGATCCCGCGGTCGCCTCCGGCATCGCGCGCATGTCGCTGGTGCTGATCGCGTTCGCGGGTTTTGCCCTCATCGTCTATCTCTCGACCCACGGCTTCGACCGCGCGGTGCTCTTGATCCCGACCTGGTTCCTGCTGGTGGTCTGGGTGATCGCGGCCGGCATGACGGTCGCCGGCTCCGTCACCAACGACATCGTCGGCCCAGCCCTGCTCGGCGGCCTCGTGCTGATCGTGATGCTGATCGGGTTTACCGTCATGCAGCACGCCTTCGCGGGCGGCGGCGCCACCACCGGCGTCGTCTCCGACGTCGAGCGCCGGGCGCTGGCGCTGACCGGCTCGGGTGACCTGATCTGGGACTGGGACGTCTCCGCCGACAAGGTCTTCACCAGCCCCGAGACCGAAAGCCTGCTCGGCCTCAAACGCGGCACGCTGGAAGGCCCGGCCGCCAAATGGCTCGAGGTGCTGCATCCGCTCGACCAGGACCGCTTTCGCGCCGCGCTCGACAGCGTGCTCGACCAGCGCCGCGGCCGGCTGGTGCAGGATTTCCGGCTGCGCACCCCCGACGGACACTTCATGTGGTTCGCGCTGAAAGCACGGCCCGTGGTCGGCTCCGACGGCGAAGTCTCGCGCGTGGTGGGCACGCTGACCGACGTCACCGAGGCCAAGAACGCCGAGGAACGGCTGCTGCACGATAGCGTGCATGACAACCTCACCGGCTTGCCGAACCGCAAATTGTTCATCGATCGCCTCGGCGCAGTGGCCAATTTCGCCAAAACCATGCCGAACCTGCGGCCGACGCTGATGGTGATCGATCTCGACCGCTTCAAGCAGGTCAATGATTCCGTCGGCATCGCGGTCGGCGATTCGATCCTGCTGACGCTGGCGCGCCGCCTTGGCCGCGTGATCAAGCCACAAGATACCCTGGCGCGCCTGGCCGGCGATCAATTCGGCCTGATCCTGATGTCGGAGCGCGACACCAACCGCATCATCGCGTTCGCGGAGACCACCTGCAAGGCGATCCGGGCGCCGATCTCGTTCAATGAGCGCGAAATCTTCCTCACGCTGTCGATCGGAATAGCGTTGCCGGAAGCC
>Ga0116135_1001049_pt1 | contig 14598 bp, 12 predicted proteins | sample June2015DPH_20_1_FD_89738 | JGI IMG/M metagenome (GOLD analysis project Ga0116135, IMG submission 89738) | Peatland microbial communities from SPRUCE experiment site at the Marcell Experimental Forest, Minnesota, USA - June2015DPH_20_10 | ecosystem: Environmental > Terrestrial > Soil > Wetlands... | reverse complement strand
GTTGGGGTGTAGCAACGGGGTCCCCAGCGACAGGTCTTCGTCGCTGGGGTGTAATGTGGAGGCGTCGTGCGCAAGCGAGCGCATCAGCTGGCCGGCGCGCTCGATGGCCGCATCCGTGCCTTCCATTGCTTCAACTGCCACGCATGCCCGAGCAGCCACCACGACCGTCTGACCGATATCGAATCCTGCCACGGCGCGCGCCACTTCAAGACCGTAAGCAATGTTTTTCTGCTCTTCCTCGTCCGGCGCTCGTCCCCCTGCAGGTTCGGTCAATACACCTCCCTGGGCCAGCAGCGGTTCGAGGAAACTGGTGGAGCTGACCAGCTCGATGCCTTCGTCGCCCAGAACTTTGGCCACTGCGCCCAGCAGCATGTCGGTATTGCGCGTACGCAAATTCATCAGCAGTTTGGCCAGCCGCCAGTCGGGGCGGATGCTGGAGAAAATCTGTTTGTGCCGCACCTGACCGGCCATCACCGCGCGCGTGACACCCTCCTTGTGGAAGGTGTCGATGAGCCGCGAGAGCTCGCCGAGCGAGAGCCAATGAACCGTGATTTGATCGTCAGCGGCAGCACGCTGTTCAATCTCCGGATCGGTCTCTTCGCGGATTGCGGCGACAACCACCGCCAGCCCCTCGGCGCGCGCCGCGTCCAGCAGCAAAAATGGAAAGCGGCCGTTGCCGGCGATGAGGCCGAGCTTCATATCTACTTGATGACCCCGCGATGGCTGCGCTCAATGAACTCCACCAGCAGCGCCACGTCCTCGCCTTTGAGCTCCCGCATTTTCTCCAGCGCCTGCGTGGTGTTCATCTTCGACACCAGCAGCAGCCGGAACGCCTTCTGCAGCGCCTTGATCCGCTCCGGGCTGAATCCCTTGCGTTCCAGGCCCACGCTGTTTACCCCGAAGGCCTTGTTCTCTCTACGCGAAGAGGTCTTCGAAAACGGCAACACATCCTGGGTCACAATGGTCCCGCCGCCGATGAACGCGTGTCTGCCCACCGTGCAATGCTGGTGTACCGGGCTGAATGCGCCTACCGTTGCGTAGTCCTCAATCACCACATGCCCGGCAAGCGTGGCCGCGTTGGCCAGAATGCAATGGCTGCCCACGTGGCTGTCGTGGCCAATATGCACACAGGTCATCAGCAGGCAGCCGGAGCCGAGGCTGGTAATGCCTCCGCCGCCCACCGTGCCTCTGCTGATGGTCACGCTCTCGCGAACCGTGTTGTCGTCGCCAATCACGGTTTCGGTCGGCTCGCCGCCGTACTTCAAATCCTGCGGCGCGATGCCGATGGAGCAGAAGGGATGAAAGATGTTGCGCGCGCCAATGCGGGTGCGCCCATCCAGAACCACGTGAGAGATGAGCGTACAGTCTTCGCCCAGCACGACCTCAGGGCCGATGGTGCAGAAGGGACCAATAAAGCAGGAATCCGGAACCACGGCGCCGGGGGCGATGATGGCGCTTGGATGAATGCTCACTCCTGCGTCTCCCCGGTTGTATCGGCGGCAGGTTGCGGCTCGCGCACCCTGGGCACCACCGCGCAGGTCAGCGTCGCCTGGCAGGCCAGCTTGCCATCCACATACGCTTTGCCTTCAATGCGTCCTGCGCGCATGCGGAACGACAGTACCTCGACCTCGATCCGTAACTGGTCGCCGGGCGTCACCGGGCGGCGAAATTTGGCGCGCTCAATGCCGGTGAATACCACCAGCTTTTTGTCTCGATCGGGGATCTCGGCCATCATGATGATGCCGCCGGCCTGGGCCATTGCCTCAACCACAAGCACGCCAGGCATAATGGGATAGCCGGGGAAGTGGCCCTGGAAAAACTGTTCGTTGATGGTTACGTTCTTGATGGCGACCAGGCGTTTGGTCGGCTCAAACTCCACAATCCTGTCGATCAACAGAAACGGGTAGCGGTGGGGGAGAAAACCCAGGATCTCCTGGATGTCAAACTTCATTCTCTAGCTCCAGATGGCGCATCGGCTGGGCGCATGGCACTGGAAAGCATTATAAACAAGGGTGCTCAGGGTCTGACTGGCTTGAACCTTCAGGCAATCTTTGGAAGCCGGCTGCGAACAGGCTGGTGCTGTGAATCGACGAAGCCGAATGTGTGCATGCACTGGGGCCATTCGCGCAGGAACACAGGGAATGCCTCCGCGGGCATCGGGCGCTGAAACAGGTAGCCCTGGCCGGCATCGCAACCCATCTCCCGCATTACTTCGAGCTCGCCAGGCTCTTCAATTCCTTCAGCCACCGTGCGCAGTTTCAACTGCTGGGCCATCGCGATGATGGTCTGGCACAGTGCACGCATGTCCTCTGAGCGGTCAATGCCGTGAATGAAGCAGCGATCGATCTTCATCGCGTTCAGCGTCATTTTCTTGAGTACATTGAATCCGGTATAGCGCGTTCCGAAGTCGTCGATAACAACTCGCACCCCGGCGTCTTGCAACTCCCGCACGATATGGATGAACTGGTCTTCGTCATCGAAGAGCATTGACTCGGTTACTTCGATTTCCAGAACGGTGGGCGCAATCGGAATCTCAGCCAGCATGCGGCGCACGCTGGAAACAAAGTCCGCCGCGTGAACATTGGCGGCAGAAGCATTCACCGAGATGACGGGTAAATCCAATCCCATGGAACGCCAGCGCTGCGCGTCTTTGAGGGCGGCGCGAAGGCTGAATTCGAAGATGCGGTGAATCAGCCTGGACCGCTCGGCAATAGGAATGAACTCGTTTGGCGCCACAGAGCCCCACTCGGGGTGGGTCCAGCGCGTGAGTGCCTCCGCGCCCAATACTTCTCCCGTGGTCAGGCTCACTTTTGGCTGATAAAAGGTGCAGAACTGGCCCTGCTCCAGCCCCTTGTGCATCTCCGTTTCGAGCTGATGGTCGCGCATGATCAGGTTGTTCATGCCAGCGTTAAACGCCATGACCGCGGAGCTCTTTGTGGAGGCCGCGCGCGCCGCTGCGAGGCTTGCAAAACGTACAAGATCTTCTGCCGAATCGGTGTCGGTTGGATAAAACGCGACTCCGGCGGAAACTTCCGGTTCGATTCCCGCGCCGAGCACGCTGAGAGGTTCAAGAGCGTCTACAAACGCCTGCACGCGCGCTCTGTCTTCCCGATCGAATTTTGAAGCCGCGATGACGACGAGGAAACAGCGGGCGCCGAAGCGGCCAAGCAGGGTGTCTGCTTCCGCCGCGGATCGCAGGCAGCCCGAAACATTGCGCACCAGGCCTTCAACGCCCTTTGAACCCCACAACGAGAACTCCCTGCGCAAATTCAGCAGGTCAATCCAAAGCAGCGCAAACTCCTCGCCCGGCTCGGCATTCCGCAGCAGGCCACCCAGCGATTCCTGAAACGACTGGTAATTCAACAGGCCGGTTTGAATGTCGTATCGCTGACCGTAGGCCAGCATTTGACGGTGCAACTCGTCGTCGAGATTCTGTTCCAAGAGATTCCTCAATCTCTTTCCTGACGCTATTGCGCCGTTGCCATTGCGCATCGGGAACTGCTGCGCCTTGCCTGCACGCATCCGGGCGCCCGATAGCCTGGAAGTTTCGATGTTGTTCGCATCAAGCCGCACCGGAGGGGGTCTCCCTCTCGCAACGGGATGCACTGAGTGAGTTGCGGGCTTTCCGAAGGTTTAGTCGTGAGCCCGCCGCGAACGACCGCCGGACTTGCAGGAAGTCTCTCTATTTCTAATCAATTCCAAAGGTTGGGACAATGGCGAACAGACTGCTCTTCGGTACAACTTAGGTGCCATTACTGTGAAAAACCCGGTAGGAACTTGGCTGAAAGGGTAGCCTCTTGACAGGCATTACAACTGGCGCACAAGCAAGGATGCCGGGAACGAGATGAAGCGGCTGCGTGGTCTCTGGTGGATTTCAACAAACGGCGCAACTACTTCTTGATGCGGCGGGTAGTTTCGTCCACGTTCCAGAAATCCGCGGGGAGATCCTGGTTGTACTTCACATGCACAATATAGTACTGGCGGATCTCGTCATCGTTTTTGTAGCGCGAGATTGTGAACGGCGTCGGAAACCCATCCATTACGTGGTAGTCGTCGTACTCTTCGGCGTCGGTGTTCTTGTCTTTGTAGACCGGATCGCGCCACTGAAAGGTGCGCCGCAGCGGCAAGTGGGTCTGGGTGTCGGTCTGGATGGTCACGGCCTCGTTGTCGGCGGAGATCAGCGTAACCTGATCGGCCAAATGCCGCTCGGCAAGACGCTGCCCTTCGTAGATCAGAATTGTCTTGGGGTCCTTGAGCCACACCTTGACGACCGTCTCGATCGAGTGATCGCGGCGACGCAGATAGTCGTCCACAATATCCTGCGGGAGCGCGGCTTTGCCCTTGTAGGTCACTTCCTCGCCCGTGCGGCCAATGTAAAACTGCACTACGTCGCGGTGTTTGGTGTACTCGGTGCGGTCGTGGTCCGGCCACTGGTGAAATTCGAAGAACTCGGTTGTGCCAACATCCGGCCGCCCGTGAAAAAATGCCGCAATCTGGCCCTGCCTCTCCATGTTCTTCATGTTGAGCCACGCATCGCCGCCCAGCGCCTGCACCATCGCGTCCAGCACGGCGCGTGCCTGTTTTGCGTTCTTCGCGCCCTCGTCGTCGGCTGGTTGCGCAGCCAGGGCCGGTGTTTGAGTTCGCGTCTTCGCCGGACACGCCATCATCGACACCGCCAACGCTACCGCGAATACTCTCCTCATCTTCTCCATCTCCTCCAAGTCCGACCCATTCGCACCACGCCCATTCGTCCCACGGCTCGTGACCATCCAAGCGCATTATTTCTGGTGCATGGGTGAGAAGCAATACGCCAGTGCGAGCGAATAGCGAGCTCCCGCACCCACGGCCAGTGGCGGCTATAGCGAAACCAGAGTAGCTGTACCCAGAAAGCGCGATGCCAAGTGGCTTTTTCCTCAAGGAAAAGCAACCTCGCGCACTCTCGGCAAGGGCACGTTTACTCTGTTTTCGCCCTAGCCCACCAGCACGGCGCCGCCGTTCACGTTGAGCACTTCTCCTGAGATGAACCCCGCCAGGGGCGTGCACAAAAACAATACTGGTCCGGCGATCTCCCGCGGAGTTGCCGCGCGGCCCACCGGAATTCCCGACTTGATCTTCAAACCAACCTCCGGATGTCCAAGCGCCGCGGCCGACATCTCTGTAGTCACCCATCCCGGCGCCACGCAGTTCACGCGAATGCCTCGAGGCGCCAGTTCGCTCGACAGGCTCTTTGTGAGACTAATGAGTGCGCCTTTGGTCACGGCATAGTCGGCATGGTTGGCCTCGCCGCGTTGCCCGGCCGTGGAGCTGATCAGGACAATATGCCCCCGAGCGTCGTTCGGAAGCGGTGTCTGCGCGTCCATCTGCGCCACCGCGGCCTGCACCAGTCCAAACACCGAGTCCAGATTGACCCCCATGGTCCGCCGCCACTGAGCCTCGGCCATCTGCGCAATCGGCGCGTCGTCGGGCGGCCAAATGCCGTGATTTGCCACCAGCACGTCCAGCCTGCCAAAAGCCGCTACCGCAGCGGCAACCAGCGCGCGCCCGTCCTGCGGGGTATTCAGATCCTGCTCAATCGCGATTGAACGGCCTGGACCGCCGCATTCAGCCGCCAGGGCTTCTGCCTGCTCCCGCGCCTGGCGGTAGCTGAAGGCGACCTTTGCTCCTGCTTCGCTGAATAAACGCACGGTCTCCGCGCCTATGCCGCGCGACCCGCCGGTGATGAGGACGACCTTGTCCTCCAGAACCAGAGACACTCCTGTCATAAGGCAAACGCTATCGCATTGTTAGACGGGATGTCGAGCGGGGCGGTTCGTCAAATAGTACGGAGAACTCGTACAGGCAGCAGAATGATCGCGCCCACCAGCTCCAGCGCGCCGCCCACGGCAATTCCCACGAGCCGAAATGGCAACAGCACCAGCCACACAATCGGATACAGAACCAGCGCCAAAAGCGCCAGCGGCCAGCACAGGACCAGCAGAATGCAAAACAACAGGAACTTGATCATGGATTTCTCTTCCTCAACCTCCGCAGGCCAATGCCCAAGGGGCCACTGATTCATACGCAGCCGTGCCAAATCCAGTTCCCGGATCCGAAAGCCGGATTGGTACCTATTTCTTCCCGGTCTTTGCCTTGTCAGCCAGCAGCCTCTTCCGTTCGCGGATCACCCTGGCTCGTTCCTTCTCCGGCATGGCCAGCACGTCCTTGGTACGTTTGGGAAGCTTGTCAAAGATCAACGCGTAAGCCCGCTTAAGCTCGTCTTCAATCTCCCGCGGCCGCAGCACATCCCAACGTTCCAGTGTGACCCAGTAGAACTTTGCCGAATAGGGAGTCGGCCGAATCCCGTCTTTCTCCAGCAGTTCATGAAACCGCTCCGCGCCGCAGTGAAATGCCAGCACCCCCACGCCCGAACCATCCAGATCCGTCGATGCGAACATCTTTCCGCCGATGTCGCGGTCGCCGGCCCAATAGATCAGGTGATGGCCCCACCCGACCGTCTCCGTCACGTGCGGCAACGCCATGCAAATATCGCGAATTCGCTCGTTATCCATGCCGGAAAGTGTAGGACGAAAACCGCGTTGAACGAAATGAGATTCTCAACTTCCCGCCGGTCCAGCTATTCGTCGCGCAGCGCAACCATCGGATCCACGCTGGCTGCGCGCCTCGCCGGCGCCCATGCCGCAATCAGCGCCAGCATGCAGAAAAGCAGCGGAACGAGCGAATAGGTCAGCGGATCTGTGGGGCTCGTTTCAAACAGGAACCGGCTCATGAGCCGCGTAGCCGCTACAGCTCCTGCAATGCCCAGGACTGATCCCGCCGCTGCCAGCCAAAGGCTCTGACCCAGCACCAGTTGGGCAATTTGCAGCCGGTTCGCACCGAGCGCGAGCCGCAGGCCGATCTCGCGCGTTCTCCAGCTCACTGTGTACGAAATGAGGCTGTAGACGCCGATGCCGCCCACCAGGATGGCAAGCGCGCCAAATGCCGTGAGAAGCATCGTGAGGGACCGCGGCGCGGCGGTGGAAGAGACGATGACGCTCTGCAACGTGCGCACCCTGGTCACGGGCACGGACGGATTGAGCTGCGCGACCAGGCTGCGCAAACTGCCTGCCAACTCGGCCGAGCGTAAGTTGGAGCGGAGCAGGATGTTCATGACCGGACTCTCGTTGTGCAGCGTGATGGGCATATAGGTTTCCAACCCCGAATCCCGGTCGAGACTCCGGTGGCGCGTGTCGCTGACGACACCGGCAACGATGTACGCCGTATTCATGTCCATGACTGTGGGTGCGGCCTCATCTTCGACATTTTCAATATGCTTCCCGATGGGGTCCTGATTAGGCCAGAGTTGATTGGCCTCCGCTTCATTCACCAGGACAGCGCGGCTGGCGCCGGAATAATCAGAAGAGTCCAGCAGACGCCCGCGCAGCAGGCGAATACCCATGAGTTGGAAGTAGCCTGGTGAGACTACGCGGCTCGAAGCCTGCATGGATTCCTTGCGCGCGTCGCGGGGGTGGCCCTCCGCGTCAAAGAAGAACCAGGCGTCGGCGCCGGTCATGGGCAGCCGGTTCACGAGCGCCGCGGACTCCACACCCGGCATTGACTGCGCGCGCTCGAGCAAGGTCTGGAAGAACTGTGCGCAAGAGCCCTCGCGCAGGCAGGATCCGCCGTGAAACGGGTTGCGATCCATTGCGATCTGCGCGGTCAGCGTTTGTTTTGAGCGGAAGCCGGGGTTGGTGCTTGCCAGCCGTGACAGGCTGCGCAGCATCACTCCCGCCGCGGTAATGACCACCACTGCGAGCGCAATCTGGCCGACCACCAGCAGGCGCGAAATGCGGAAACGGTGCGCCGTTCCCAGAACATTGGCCGCATTCATGCGAAGGGTGCTTTGCAGATTATTTGGACTCACCTGCAAGGCGGGAACCAGGCCGGACAGAAACCCGGTAAGCAGCGAAATTCCGGCCGCAAATAGAAGGACGTCGCCGCGCAGAGCCAGGTTTGCCAAACGCGGAGTGTCGGGCGGCAGAACCAGCTTGAGAGCATTGAGACTGATGGCCGCGAGCAGAACGCCGAGCGTGCCGGACGCTATCGCCAGTACAGCGCTCTCGGTAAGCATCTGGCGAACAAGACGCTGAGTAGCGGCGCCAAGTGTGCTGCGCAGGCTCATCTCCCGCTGGCGGGCGGTGGCACGGGCCAGCATCAGGTTGGCAACGTTGGCGCAGGCAATCAGCAGAACCAGTCCCACAGCGCCCGATAGCAACAGCAGCCGAGGACGCACATCGCCCACAACGGAGTCGAGCAGCCGGGTCACGGTCACATCGGCGGCCCAGTCATCCGGCATGGTCCACGGGAAAAGCGTCAGCATCTCCCGGTGAAGCGAACGCAACTCTGCCTGCGCCCGGTTCGGGGGCACCCCGTCCTGCAACCGCCCAATCGCCTGGTAAGCAAAATCGTTCCACGCATCGTTGATGTCGCCTGGCTTGAACGCGATAGGAATCCAGAACTGGGTGTCGGCGTCGGGGAAGTACGTCTCAGGGGGCGCAACGCCGATAATCTCGCGATTGACTCCATCCAGCAGGATCTTGCGGCCTATTACGTTGGGGTCGGCAGCAAATTGCTGCCGCCAGAACCCGTTGCTGAGCACGATCACCCGATCCTCACCGTCAACGGCTTCGGCTGACGAGAAGAACCGGCCCAGCGCCGGTCTTTCTCCAAGGGTCTGAAACAGGTTTGCGCTCACCGTGCTGCCGAAGGCGCGAGCGGAGCTTCCAATGCCGGTTACGTTGAATTCGGTATTGAGCGAATACCCTGAGACGCTGGACAAGGAACGTGACCGGAGTTGATATTGCCTGATCCAGCCCTTTGGATAATTGGTGCCGCTCGACTCGGCCCTGAGTTGGACCAGCCGGTCCTGGTGCGGAAAGGGCAGCGGCTCAAGCAGGATGGAGTCAATCACGCCGAAGATCGCCGTGTTCGCGCCGATGCCCAGCGCCAGCGTCAGAATGGCAACCGCCGCAAACCCGCGGCTCCGGTTCAATTGCCTGAATGCATAGCGGATGTCCTGGCCCAATCCCTGCATGCGATCTCCTCCACAAGGTCAATCCCGTAAATCAAGGGAAGTGCATCTGGAGCGCCAAAGGCTCCCGCACATAAACCATTCATCCTGAGGCAATTAGAGAAATGAGCCTTGCTTACTCGTGCATTCTGTTGTCCGTTCCCGCAACCGGTTGTCCACAATCGAACACCGCAATGTCCTGCAAGTTTCCAATTGCCCTGAAATTCAGCTTGTAAAAATCCGCTTCAGGGATAGAATGGCCGAAGTACGCATTGCGCAATCGATTGAGCACTGAGAGGAACAGTAGATGAGATCACGCGCCACCCAGCTTCTTGCCGTCGCAATCCTGTTTACCGGCGTCCTTCATGCGCAGGATATCTCCGCGACCTGGCAGGGAACCTTCCGTGCGGACAGCGAGGACCGTCGGATTGTGGTGCAGGTGGCGAAAGGCGACGGAGATGCGTGGACCGCGCCGGCGTGTTTCATTGACTTTCTCCACGACCCGGTGCACATTGACTCCCTTACTGTTCATGGCCAAAGCCTGCAGCTTAAGGTGAACGGCGGCAAAGGCACATTCGACGGAACAATCAGCGCGGATGGAAACGCGATTCTAGGAACCTGGACGTGGAACCAGGAGAATTCGCGGCTTGAATTGCACCGCGCCACAACCGAGACCGCCTGGCGGACGCCCTTCAATTACCAGTACCACATGCGCAATGTGACCTATCCGCGACCATCTGCGCAGGAGCCTAAGATTCCGTTTTCACCCAGGCAGGCAGTCGACTACATGGAGCAGGGCGCAGCGGCATGGACCGGCGAATGGAAATGCGTTGCCTGCCACACCAACGGTTCGTACATGGTGGCTCGGCCTTTGATGAGCCGGCAACTCGGGCCGCCCCAAAAAGGACTGCGAGATTTCTTCATCAAGACGCTCCAGGATGAACTGGCCACCGATCCCGCCGACCTGCGGCCGGAACTGGATTCGACGCAGGCGGTCTATGTAGCCGCGGGCCTGGCCATCTGGGACGCCAATGTCACCCACCACCTGTCGCCGGAGACCTCCGAAGCCCTCGACATGATGTTCAAGCTGCAGCGAAAAGACGGCGATTGGACCATCAGCGACGACAACAATCCGCCGCTTGAGTCGAGCCGCTATCAACTCGCTACCGTGGCCGCTCGCGCCGTGGGCAATGCGCCCGGATGGCTGGCCCAGCAACACGGCAAGCCCGTCGAAGCCAAAGTCGATCTGCTCTTGAGCTACCTGCGCTCCGACCACAAGCGGCAAGGCGATTACGATCGCACCGATCTGCTCTGGGCTGCGACGGAGTTGCCCGGCCTGCTCGACGCCAGCCAGATGAACGCGCTGGTCGATATGATCTCAAAACATCAGAAGCCCGATGGCGGGTGGTCGATCCGCAGCTTTGCCGCGCCTGAAGAGTGGGGAAAAGGCAATCGCGCTCCCCGGCTTCGCGCGGAATCCGACCTTGCCAATTCGCCCAGCGACGGCCATATGACCGGCCTGGCCATCATCGCCCTGCGCAAGGCAGGCGTGCCTGCAAGCGACCCCCGCATTCAACGCGGCGTTGCGTGGATTCTGAATAATCAGCGCGCGTCGGGCCGCTGGTGGACGCGCTCGCTCAATACCGATAACTGGCAATTCATCAGCTACAGCAGCACCGTCTACCCGCTCCTGGCGCTCGCCCTTTGCGATTCCCTGCCGGCCAGCACGCTGCCCTCAACCCGTGCGTCCGCATCGCGATAGGGACGGAGGGACCGCGCTCATTTTGCTTTGGAAGCAAGTAGCTTTTTCCTTTCGCGGATCAGCTTTGCCCGCTCTTTCTCCGGCATTGCCAGCACGGCCTTGGTGCGCTTGGGAAGCTTCTCAAAGATCAAACCATGAGCCTGTTTCAGCTCTTCTTCAATCGCCCGCGGCCGCAGCGCATCCCAGCGCTCCAGTCCCACCCAGAATGCGCGCGCCAGGTGTGGAGCGCCGATGATCCCATCATTCTCCAGAAGCTCGTGAAACCGTTCCGCGCCGCAATGAAAGATGAGCACGCACATTCCTGTCCCGTCGAGGTCGGTCATGGCAAACATCTTGCCCCCGATCTCACGGTCTCCGACCCAGTAGACCAGGTGATGGCCCCAGTTGACGGTCTCCCTCACATGGGCCAGCGCCAGGCAAATCTCGCGAATGCGCTCATTGTCCATGGCGTGAGTGTATGCCGGAGTTCACGGCGCGAAAAGTTGAAAAATCGAGGATGAAGTCAAAAACCAGGCTGTCATCCTGGGCGAGCGTAGCGAGTCGAAGGACCTGCTGTTCGGAACCTCGACTCGTGGCGATGAACCTCATCGACATTCGGCTATAGCGTTTTCGGAACTGGTGTAGACCGAAAGCACACATTCAAGTGACTTTTTCCTCAAGAAAAAGCCACCTTTCACGGAACTGAAAGAGTCTAAATGTATTCCGAAAATGCTCTAGAACTTCGCTTCAAACGCCCTGAAGCGCCGTTCCAGCTCCCACTGCGCAGCAGCCTTTTCGCTCCCATCCAGAAACGCCTTGCACGCAGCCGTCGGCTTGTCTCCGCCCAGCGCTTGTCCCTTGCAAGCAGCTGTCGGCGCACTGAAGACGTCCTGCGCATCCCAAAGGCTTTTGCCGGACAGGAAGTTATGTTCCATGCCGGTGCGCGCCAGTTGCTTCAGATCCTGGTACGTCAGGTGGTAGTCGAGAGCCGCGCGCACATACTCGTGCGTAATTTCGATGCGGCTCACACCTTCATCGTCCGTGGAAAGCGCCACCGGCACGTGCGCCGCGCGGTACAGCGGGAAGGGATGGTCAATGCCCTTGATGCCCAGAATCCCCTCATTGGAGCTGAGGTTTATCTCGATCATCACGTGCTTCTGCGCCAGCTCTTTCAGCAGTCCGGGAGCGTCGTCCTCATACATCACGTCCACGCCGTGGCCGATCCGCTGGGCATGGCCCAGTTCCACGGCCTGGCGGATGTGGAAGCGCAACCCCTCCGGCGGCACCAGCCCCGGCGCCAGCTCGCCTGCGTGCAGGCTGATGGGAACCTTGGGGTAGACGGAATGCAGATAGTTCAGCATCTTCATCTGAAGCGTGTAGTCGCGCATGGAGATGAATCCGTCCTCCGGCATCACGAAGTTGATCCCCACAAACCCCGGCTCGTGCGCGTCCAGCGTAGCCTGCACAGTCTCAAAGCCCAGCAGCGTCTGCGCAAATACCTGCTCCGGCGAGTTGCCGCGCAGAATCTGGTAGATATAGCGAACCTCCACCTGGCAGCCGGGCATGGCCTGCGGCGTTCCGCAGTGCTCAATGTCGCGGCGCAGCCCCTCGGCAGCGCGCACATCTTCGCGGTCCACAAACACCTCGTCGCGCAAGCCAAGCGCCAGCAGCGACTGGCGATACTGGGCGAAGTCCGGATTGAGTGGGTTTTCGCGGGCGATGGCGATCGCGTGGCTGAAGATGGGCGTCTCCATCAGCTCCACGTACTGCTGGTTCTGCGCGGCGGAACGGCTGACAATCTCGTCCACCCACTCCCCGATGTGCTTCTTGTTCAGCCCCTTGTACTTGTCAAAAGTGGAAAAAAACTGGTCGTGCCCGCTGAAGCCCGTCGTCGGCACATAGCTGCGCATCGAGAAGGAGTCCACCAGCCGGTCGTAGAGATCCTGGTTAGCGGACGTGATGTTGCCGGAGAGCTCCGTTGCCGGAATCAGCGGCGCCGTGCAAGGGGGCTGGGCGAACTTCAGCGCGGCCGGGTCCACGCAAATCCCGTCTTCGGCCGCGTCGCGAATGAAGGTCTCCGCGTAGATCGCCCCGGAAAGGTGAATGTGCAGGTCAGCGCCCTTGGGAAAATCGGTCAGGAAGGAATGCAGCGCCGGCGGCCCCTTCTGCGCGGCAATTTGGAAGGCCCGCGCGGCGCGCGTCTCCGCGTCGGAAGTGGGCGGGTGGGTAGCAGGCGTCTGGGCGTGGAGGGCGCAGGCAACGGCAAGGCAAGCAATCGAGCAGGAAAGGCGGCGCATGATTGCCTTTCAGTTTAGAGCAGCGCGGGCACCTTTGGGCAGGATTCCTGCCTCCCGGTTTGGCGTGAAGAATGGGAGTTGGTATACTGTCTGAAGTTGTTTTGAGCGCAGTGTTTCAGGTTTCGCCCACCGCCCAGGGTTCGCCCACCGTTTCCGGCGATTTTCAGATTCCGCGCAAAAATTGCAACACAAAGTTTGCACTGAGGCCAGATAGCTCAGTGGTAGAGCGCGGCCCTGAAAAGGCCGGCGTCGGCGGTTCAATCCCGTCTCTGGCCACCACTCCTTGCGAAACGAATACTCTCCAGGCCGTGCTCCGGCTTTGCTCAACGTCGGTTAAGCGGGAAGCGCGCTGATGGACTATTCAGCAATCAAACCAAGCTGAAGCCAGCCCTATGGGTTACCGGGACAGCGTGACCGGATGTGCGAGGAACCCCTTCTAATTCTTGAGTAGCAGCGTCCACTTCCTCATCGCACTGCAACAACCTGGGATGGATCACCTTTTCTGCTGTGAACCGAACAGGCAGATTGCCGCCTCTCGGCATCCAAGGTACAGAGGCGTGTCCTATGAATGCAGACCTGGCGCAAGAAATGCTCAATGAATTGGGTTCATCTCTCGAGAACCTGGAGACACAGCAAGCCGCTCTTCTGCAATTTCTGAAAGACAACGGCAAAGTCACCGATGACCAGCTTGCCCCTTATCTGGCTCAGGCCGGCAAAGCCAGCAGCGTCAGGTGGCGTGCTGCCCACATAAGGTTGGACCGTCTCATCTCCACAGAAAAGCAAAAAGAAGAACAGCTCGCCGAAAAAGAGCAGCACAAGGCAGGTGCGGCGAAGGCGCCCTCTCAGGACCAGGCAAAGGATACGAAGACTGAACCACCACCCGCTCCGGACCCGGGAAAAGAAGCAAAGAGCAAGGATGATGAAGCCAAGGGCGAAGCGGCGCCTCAACACGAAGCAGCCGCTACAAATGCCGGAGCTGAAAGCGCCGGAGCCCAACCCGTTTCCGAGAAGAAAAGCGGGCATGATGAACAGGCAGCCAGCGAGGACCAGAAAGCAAGTCCAAAGCCGGAAAAGAACGGCGCATAAATCGTGGACCATGTTCCACCCGCTTCCGCTCCCCTGTGACTAACCTGCCTCTGGCCGCTACTTGTTGGTTCCCCGCCGGCTTCAGCCTTCCTTAATCCAGACATTGCGATAATGTTTCAGGAGAAGCTTGCCTTCAATGCGCGTTCTGCTCGTGGAAGATGAAGTTCGCCTGGCCGACAATCTAGCCGCCGCGCTGCGTGAAGGCCCCGGCTTTGCAGTCGATTGGGCCGAAGACGGCGCGGTGGGCGACGATTGCGCCCGCAACCGCTGCTACGATCTCATCGTCCTTGACCTCATGCTGCCCAGGCTCGACGGTCTCAGCCTGCTCAAGCGCCTGCGCGCCCGCCAGGACTCAACGCCAGTCCTCATCCTTACTGCGAAGGAGGGCAAAGGCTCCATCATCGAATTGCTCAACGCAGGAGCCGACG
>Ga0116135_1001046_pt1 | contig 14630 bp, 13 predicted proteins | sample June2015DPH_20_1_FD_89738 | JGI IMG/M metagenome (GOLD analysis project Ga0116135, IMG submission 89738) | Peatland microbial communities from SPRUCE experiment site at the Marcell Experimental Forest, Minnesota, USA - June2015DPH_20_10 | ecosystem: Environmental > Terrestrial > Soil > Wetlands... | reverse complement strand
CTACCACAATCACGGCGGGAGGGGAGGCTGCGGGTAGAGATGCGTCGCGAGCACGGCTTGGAGTTTGGCAGGAATCCGCGGTAGGCCGGATTGCAATTTCCGATCGCCATCGGCCAACTTGGCAAGCCGGGTAAGTCCCGCGGCCGAGCCGCCCAGCGTGCCGGTGACGTAAAGCAAGTCGCCGGGCCGAGCGCCGGAGCGGAGCAGGGCCTTGCCTCGCCGCACCGCGCCGACGAGGACGACATCAGCGACAACGAGCGGCGATTCCGCCAGGTCGCCACCCGCCAAAGGCGTTTGAAAAGCGTCGGCCAGCGCGAAGAATCCATCCAAAAACCGGACAATCCACGGCTTCTTGCTGGGCCACGGCTCACGCCCCTTTGCGTTTTGGACCAGGTCCGCAGGAACACCGAGCGACAGAAAAGCCGCGACAGGCCGCGCGCCCATGGCGGCCAGATCGCTCAAGCCGCGCGCCAGGGTGCGATGCCCGATGGACTCGGGAGTCTGCCATTCAAGAAGAAAGTGGCGCCCGGCGATGGAAAGGTCGGTAGTGACGGCAAGCTCCTCGCCCCGCCCGACGCGAAGCAACGCGCAGTCGTCGCCGATCCCGAGACGCAACCCGCCGTGGGAGAATTGCGCTGCCCGTGCGCGGATCTGCTTCAAGACGGCCAGTTCGCCCGGGGCCAATCGGCCCCTCTTGCCGCTACCGGAGTGCATATTCTGAGGATAGAGCCTGAGCCTCCAGGCCGGTCCGTAGAGCCGATCAGCCGGGCTGCCGGGGACGTCCCGCGCCTGCCGATACCGTCGGTCCGAAGCCCGCTCCATGGCCGCGATCTGTTGATGCAGAAGGGGTTATGGCAGAAACGAATGGCTTGCGGGAATGCGTTGCAAAATGGTACTTAGGGCACGGAAGGCCGTGGCTTTTGATTGACCCTGCGTGCAAGCGTCTGCTAATCTGAACGAACGTTATCGCATTTGCCCTGTGGGGCGTTCGACTTTTGTGCGGGCACCAAGACCCGTACGCGATATTTATTCTCCCCCGATTTGGTATCGACAGCGGCCCGCGGGCCGCAGGGGATCGCAGGCTCGATGTTACGTAAACGCTACTACATAGTTTTTATCGCGAGGGATGAGGACGGCCAACTACGGAAGATTCCGCTTCCGTTAAGGTACGCCTACGGCTTTGTAGCGGCTGCGATCGTAGGCGCGTTCACAATTGTGGGCCTGGCCGGCTCCTACACCCGCATGCTGCTCAAGACCGAGAGTTATAACCAGGTTCGCGCGGAACGCGAAACGCTGCGCCAGAATTACCAGCGCATGGAAGAGATTGCGCACAATCGCAGCGTGCAGGTCGCATCATTGGGCGCTCTGGCAAACGAGGTGACGGCGCTCTACGGACTGCGCCAGAATCGCCTGGAAGCGGCCAAGCCAGCGGCTCCTGCCAGCGCCAATGCTTCGGCTCCGGCTCCTGTCAGCCTGTCGCAATCGGGCGAAATGAGTCCGCAGCAGATTACGAACTCCATCGATACGTTTTACGCACTGCGCAACGAGGCTCTTTCCGGGCAGATTTCGCGGGCACTGCAAAGCGGACTGAACTCCAACTTCACCGGCGACTGGACAGAACTGGCAGATGCCCCCTCGATGTGGCCCGTGGAGGGCCGCGTGGCATCCAGCTTCGGCGAGCGTGAGGATCCGATCAACGGTGAGGGCGCGTTCCATTCCGGCGTGGATATCGATGCGCCTTATGGAACACCGGTGCGCGCGGCGGGCGATGGCGATGTGACCGGCGCCGAGATGGGCGCGGGATACGGACGCGAAGTCGAGCTGAACCACGGCCACGACGTGCTCACGCTGTACGGACATCTCTCCGCGATTGCGGTCATTCCCGGGCAGCATGTAACGCGCGGCCAGGTCATAGGCTACGTGGGCCAGTCAGGCCGGGCCACCGGGCCCCACCTGCATTACGAAGTGCGCGTGCACAACGTACCTGTGAATCCGTATAAGTACTTGCGCTTGACGTACGAACAGGCCTCGAACCTGGAACCAGCTACTCCTCCCGGCCAATAACAGAACTTGAGCGCAGCAAAAAAGCTCCCGGCGACCGGGAGCTTTTTTTGTGGGCTGTACATGGCGGAAACGCCCTGCACGCTAGAGTCTGCTGGAAGTCACGCTGGTTCAGTGTTGCACAGTGCAGTTCTGAAAAGCGAAGTTCAAGCCTGCAACGCTGACCACTTCCATATGAAGTTCCCCGGGGAGGGGGAAGCCCTCGATCCATTGGTAAGTGACCGCCACATTCATCTCCTGGGGCTTTTGCGAATTATCACTCGGCTGGACAAAGGCGTGAAACTGGCTGACCAGCAAGCCATGATCGCTGGCAGCATAAGTGGGCGTGAGCAGAATCTTCGTGCCGCTCATGGTGACGTTGTATTGGCGCAAAATGTGGCCGCTATCGAAGGTTTCAGTCACTTCCACCTGGCCCGCGGCCACGTGAATCTGCCTGCCGCCATCGGCGGTCGCCGTCATATCCAGCCCGTCAGCGGAATCGGGAACAACCTGGCTCTCAATGAATGGCGTCCAGAATTGAACGAAGCCCTGGACCATTTGATTCACCGCGCCATGCATCTGGTCGAGCAGGGTGGACTGCGCCGGCTCAAGCTGTTGCGTAGGAGGGTTCCAATCAACGATCGTGCCGCCATCCATGCGCGTATGGACGGCAACCTTGACGGAGTTCAGCAAACTTACTGCCGTCACGTCCGATGCGCTCACCGTTCCGCCGTCTCGTGAGGCAAAAAACACCCGCCAATCGGGCTGGAGCCCGCAGTCAAAACCTTTCAGGCCAGTCTTGGCGCTGGAGTAGTACATTTTGGCTGCCTGCGCCAGCCACGCGTTGTTGTCGCTGGAAGTTGGGCTTGAAGGCGGACTCTGGGCCGCTGCCAGCGCGATGAAAGAACATGCCACGAGGAAGGCCGCACATCGTGCCGGCCCCAGGAAAGTGCGTCTTTGCATGGACTCGAGCCTGCTTTCTAAGGGATGCTGACATTGTGCCCCGGCAGAGCGCGTTGCGCAACCATTTTGCGCGCGTGTCCCGCATGATATGGTGGGCTCGAGTTGGCTTGCGGGAGGGTTGAGGGTGCGTTTTTGGTTTGGCTACATGGCAATGGTGGTTACGCTGGCGGCATCGGCATCGGCATCGGCGCAGGGCGGGGCAGGTGCGGAGATAGCGTTTGCCCGCGCCCAGCATCTGCGGCACGGCATCAATGCATCGGAATGGTTTGCGCAGTCCGGCGATTATTCAGCGGCACGCACCAACCGCTACACCGATGCGCAGGACATTGCGCTGATGGCGCGGCTGGGCTTCGATCACGTGCGGCTCAGCATCGATGCCGGCGCGCTGGAACAGGATCCGCGCGCGGCCGACGGGCTGAATGCCGATTTCTTAGCGCGCCTCGATCGCGCTATCGACACCATGCTCGGGGACGGCCTGGCGGTCGAGGTCGACATGCACCCCGGCGACGCATACAAGCAGCAGTTGCGCAGCGGCGACGACGCTGTGGAGCGATTCACGGCGCTGTGGCGCAAGCTGGCTACGCACTACGCCAATCGCGATCCCGAGCGCGTCTTCTTCGAGATACTCAACGAACCCGAGGTGAGCGATCCCTATCGCTGGGCTGGGATTCAGGCGCATGTGGCGGAGGCCATCCGGCAAGTTGCGCCGCGCCACACGCTCATCGCCACCGGCGCGAACTACTCGGGCATGCACGATCTGCTGCAACTCGAGCCGCTGGCTGATGGCAACGTGATTTACACGTTCCATTTCTACGAGCCGCACGAGTTTACCCACCAGGGCGCGAATTGGGGCGTGGCGTGGTGGAGCGAAACGCAGTCGATTCCCTATCCGGTCCCAAATTTCGCATCATCTTCAGATTTGCGGGCGTTTCTGCATGAGGTTCCCGACGCGGCCGACCGCTCGGAGTTGGAAGATTATTTTCTCGACGGCTGGGATGCGCGGCACATCAGGCTCGTAATTGACGAAGCGGCGGACTGGGCGCGCAATCATCACGTGCCGCTGCTCTGCAACGAATTCGGCGCCTATCGCCCCTACGCCGATCCCGTGTCGCGCGCCAACTGGATCCGCGACACGCGCACGGCGCTCGAAGCCGACGGCATCGGATGGGCAATGTGGGATTATCGCGGCGGATTTGGCGTTGTAATCAAACAGGCCAGCCAGCCCGCGCAGGTAGATGAGACGACGGTGCGAGCGCTGGGCTTGCGCGGACGGTAAATCAGGGAATAGAGAAAGGTGTAAGTGTGAGTGGGCAGTGCGCGCCGATCGATGACCACTCGCACTCGCCCTAACCGCTCTTCACGCCGCCGACGCACCCGGGTCCGGCGTCAGGCCGACGCCCGCATAGGCTGCCAGCGCTGCGCAATTTGGCACCAGCAAAGCCGTTCCGCGTTGCGCCACCAGTCCCCGGCGCTTGAAGTCATTCATACAGCGGGAAATGGTTTCGCGCGTCGTGCCGATCAGCTCGCCAATCTCTCCATGCGTGAACGAGCACTGGATCTGCATACCGTTCAGTGTTCGCGTACTTTCCGCGCACCACTCCAGCAACAATTTGGCGAGCCGTGCCGGCGCGCTTTGCGTCAGCCCGAGCGTCCGCAATTGTTCGATCGTGCGCCGGTTTTCGAAACCCAACTGCTGCGCCACGTTCTCGCACGCCACCGGAGCGCGCAACAGGAAGTCGAGAAAGCTCTGTCGCGGCAGAGATGAAATCGTGCACGGAAATTGCGCTTCGGCAGTCACTTCGTAGGGATAACCTGAAACCGCAGAGGTAAGCCCTAGGATCTCGCCCGGCGAAGCGAATCCCAGGATCAGGCGTCGGCCGTCGCTGGAGTTGAGAGAGAGTTTTACTTTACCCTCAAGCAAAAGCAAAATGTTGGCTGGTTCCTGGCCTTCTCTCAAGATGAGAGCTGCACCCGGACACACGAAGCGCTCCGAAATCGAAACAAATTCGAACAGTGCGTCATCCGGCAACTGTCTGAAGAATTCCGCCTTTCGATAAAGCTCCCGGATGCCCGGCCACCCCTCCCCCAACCAACCCCTCCCCAACCACTCCTTCTCCGCAGCGAACCGCGAAGGGAGCGTGTGCAGGCTGCCGGCTTTCGCGGTGCGGGCGCGGTTTTCAGGTAATGCTCTTTCGCTCCACGCGATCCGCAATCTCTTTCTTGTCGCGCCGTGAACCAGTGACAGGTTTCTCATTCATCTTCCTTTCGCAATTGCTCAGCGGCCCAGTTGCGCCGGGGCCGTGAAAGCTGTGCGCAAATTAAATGGCTGTTGCACTGCTCGCCACCGACCCTCCCCTCGATGGCTCGAATTCATTTGCAGATTGGGGCGACTTTCGCTTGAGGACAGAGAGTACCCTTACAGGTTCTCCCAGATCGCTCCATCCGAGGCCCGAGCAGCGCAGAACAGCCAGGCCATCCGCACAGGCGGAAAGTACATCGTCCGAAAAACCAGAAGAAGATATGCCGGCGTAAAGGCTCGATAAGATTTCTCGTTCGGCGGGTGTCGAGTAGGAACCGTCAATCGCTTTGAAGGCTTCGAAGAGCTCGGGTTGCGTGCGCCGAATCAGGTTAAGAAAGCTGCCCACTCGTCCCACCATGACAAAGCTGTTCCATAGGCAGCCGTTGCCCATCAAGTCGCATGCCAGGTCCCCGGAAGGCTTCTCCCAGAAGCGCTCCACATGCGAGGTGGAGTCGGTGAAGGGGTTGTCAAAGCGGCTCCCCGGCTGAATCCAACCGTAGGAGGTCTCCGGCGTTTCCGGCTCCATTCCCAACAGAATCACCGTCTCCGGATTCGACTCGGTCAACGAGAACGCCAACTCGATTTGGCGCGCGAAGGCTTCATCGTCCAGGAAATAATGGTCGGATGGAAAAAAGGCCACGCGCGCCGCAGCGTCAAATGTGCGGATGCGCATCAGGCTATAGAGAATGGCAGCAGCGGTGCCCCGGTTCTGCGGCTGAATCAGTAGGCGAGGCGGTGGCACTCCCGCAACCTGGTCTTGATAGAACTGTTCGTGCACTTCGGTCATTACCAGAAGAATGTGCTCGGGATCGATGCTTCTTTGCACTCTGCGGCGCGTTTGTTCCAGCAGAGTTTCCTCTCCCACAATCGCGCAAAACTGTTTGGGCCGGTCGTCCCCGGTCAGGGTTCGAGTCAAGGGGAGCAGGCGCTTGCCGTCTCCGCCAGCGAGGATCACACCCCACTGGCGCCCTTGCGCTTCTGAGTTTTTTGACAGATTCAGCATTCTCTAACTCGACCTCGCTACGGAGAGTGGGGTTCAAAACCGAGAGAATTGGAAAGTGCCTGGTGTGAGGAGTTTGGGGGAGGACTAGGGAAGTCTTCTCGCCAAGCACTCGACTGAGTGCCCGAACTATCCCATTTTTTGCGGTGCCATTTCTGTGCAAAATTGCACACACTCGGTGGAAAAGTGGCCGCATTTTTTCGTTCGGGGCAAGGTGATTCGTTAAGTCACGCAGAATCATGCGGGATGTTCGATTTCGTGCTGCCGGAATCGGCCAAATGTTGGCTTGCAAGCGACCGATTGGCCCGCTTGCGTTGGTCTGGAGTTTTGCGATTTTTTGAGACAAACTAACGAGAATTACGCGCATTCGCAGTGAGTGTGAAATGAGAATTTCGCGAATAAGGGTCTCAGTCGGCAGAGAATTTCGCGTAAGTGCATCTAGAAGGGGATTGGAGCGTGTTTTAGCGCCATTTTGCGCGTGTTTCGCGTGCTTTTTGAGGGCAAATTCGCGCCCCAATTAGCCCGTCATCCTGAGCGTAGATCGCCGCAGGCGTCCGCACGGCGGACGAGGTTCACGAGGCGCCGATTTATTGGGGTTGGAGGCCGGCGGCGGCAAGCATTCCGAAGAACTGCCTCTGCGTGGATTGATCGATGCCTACGCCAACAAGTTTGCCCTCGCGATTGAAGACGTAAGTGCGCGGAATGCCCGTGATGTGGAAGAGCTTGTGCACGGCGCCGTCGGGATCGATGAGAACCGGCGGATGATAATTCCATCCCCCGAAGAACTGGCTTACCTTGAATGGATTCTCATCGGTGATGGAAAGAATCACCAGCCCCTGCGACTCGTAATGGGTGTAGATGATGTCGAGGTTCGGCATCTCAACACGGCAGGGCGGGCACCATGTGGCCCAGAAATTGACCATCACAATCTTGCCGCGCAGTTGCGACAGGGTCCACGTTTTGTTGTGCAGGTCCTTGAGCGTAAAGTCGGCCTTTTCGATGTCGGCATCGTTGGCGGCAAGGATGTTGACCGCCTTGGCATAGAGAGGATCGTCGAGAGACGCGTTGACATGCTCGTAGCGGACCAGCCGCGCCAGATCGAAGTAAGGCATGGGAGGCTCATCGCCCTTTGCGGGAACAGGCGTTTCGGCAAGCGACTTTGCCAATGCGTCGGCGACTGCCTGCAGAGCGTCAGCGCCCTGGTCGCCTTCCGTGACCAGATGGGAGAGCGCGTCGGCCAAACGGAGCTTGGGCTGGCCGGCGGGAAGAGCCAGTACGTCATGGGCAAGCTGGATGGTGGCCGCAGGGCGTTTATCGTCGGGCAGCGAACGCAGTTTCTCGATTTGACTTTCGATTTTGGATGCGGAAACCTCGCCGTGCAAAGGCGATGCGGCCACGAAAAGTATTGCGGCAAACAGGATGATTGCGGAGCGTGTCATAGATTCCCCACGAAGAAGGTATTTCAGAGAGCCGGTTTGAGCGGACTTCTGGGTTTTCGAGGATTGTAAACCCGGCGCGGCTGAATCTTCACGGGCCAGGTGGAAATCGCCCCTCAGGGAACAAAACGAACCCCGGACCCTCAACGCACGGATCTTGTAACAAGGGCACGGCTTCAAAGCCAGCCCCGAGTTGAATGAGCGCATTGGCTCGTTGCCAACTGTCCACGGGCACGCCCACGATCGGACAACCGAGCAATTCAGCGTCAAGCGGCAGTGACCGCCATAACTCTGCTGTCTCGCAATGCCTTCATATCGCGCATTGGTGGCTGGCCAAACAAACGCCTGTACTCGCGATTGAACTGGCTAGGGCTTTCGTACCCGACCTCGAACGCCGCACTTGCCGCATCCAGCTCACCCGTGAGCATCCGCTGCCGCGCGGCCTGAAGGCGAAGGCGCTTTTGAAATTGAAGCGGACTCATCGCGGTAAGGGCACGAAAATGGTAGTGCAGCGTAGATCGGCTCATGCCTGCAATCGTTGCCAGTTGCTCCACGCGCAAGGGTTTTTCGTAGTTCGAACGCAACCACGCAACCGCCCTTGCCGTTCGATGACTCTGATCTCCCGACGTGGCAATCGCGCGAAGGTGTGCTCCCTGACTTCCTTGCAGTAAGCGATAAATGATCTCGCGCTGAATGAGTTTGCCAAAGAAAGGAATGTCCTGCGGAGCCTCCAGGAGATCCATCATCCGACAACATGAGTTGACCAATTCAGCCGTGGCCGCCCCGATAGCCATTCCGCGCGTGCCGGAGTCTGCCTCAATGACATGAACTTCTTCTGTGTTGAGAATGTCCCGGACGGTGGATATATCCAGCTTCAGGAAGAAGGCGAGATAGGGCGCCTCTTCGCTGGCCGTAACCACTTGACTCACAACCGGAAGTTCCAGAGACGTCAGGAGGAATCGCGACCGCCCGAAAACGTAGCTCGTCCTGCCGAGGGTCACTTGCTTCCTCCCCTGCCCGATGACGAGGAGGCTCGGCTCGTAGGTGCACGGACTCGGCACGGTTGGTGCAGTGCAGCGATATAGCATCAGGCCCGGCACCTCCGTTGCACGTTCGTCCGATCCACCGAGCGAATTGCTAATCTTGACCGCAAGCTCGGCTTGAAGCTTGGAGAGTCTGGACCCGTTGACATCGTTATTTTTGGAAGGTTTTGGCATTTATCAGGATGCCCTCTCTTCCTCTAAGGATAAGCGCGGTTTGCGCAGGCCAACCTAGAATTCATGTGCAGTCGGACGAATAGGCAATGATTCGGAAGGATCGTGCTACCGGTTAAATTGTCGATCCCGCTATGTTTGCATTGGGCCTGAAAGCTGGGCGACGAGGAAAAAGCAATGAATAAAGTTTGGTTTGTCACTGGTTCCAACAGCGGCATTGGTCTCGGAATTGCAAAATCAGCCCTCGCGGCGGGAGACCGCGTCGTCGCGACCGGTCGAAACATGGAAAAGCTGCGGGCGGCATTCGCAGGGGTTAGCCCCGACAACCTCGAACTCATTCCGCTTGATGTGGCCGAGGCTACACAGGCCCAAAACGCGGTTGAAGGAGCCGTCAAGCGCTTTGGACGCATCGACGTGCTCGTTAACAATGCGGGATATAGCCTTTTGGGAAATTTTGAGGAAATCTCAGTCGACGATCTGCAGAGCCTTTTCCAGACGAACTTCTATGGCGTAGTAAATGTCTTGAGGGCGGCTTTGCCGGTTCTGCGAAAACAGAGGTCTGGCCATATCTTCAACATTAGCTCGGTGGCTGGTGCCGTAGGTCTAAAGCATTGTTCTGCCTACTCTGCGACAAAATTTGCGGTCGAGGGCCTTTCGGGTGCTGTCGCGATTGAGGTGGAGCAGTTCGGAATCCATGTCACCGTGATCGAGCCCGGCTTCTTCCGAACGAACCTGATCGAAAGAGGAAGCGCGAAATACGCCAAGAGCACCATCGCCGACTATGCCCACGAGGGCTCGGCCGAAGATATGTGGTCCCAGTACGACGGCAAGCAGCCGGGCGATCCTTTCAAGCTTGGAAAGGCCGTTGTGAAGATCGCACAGATGGAGCAGCCCTTGAAGCTCTTCGTTGCCGGAGAAGACGCACTCGACGTCATCACTCCGGTATTAGAAGAACGCCTAAAAACGATGCAGGCGAATGCGGAGCTCTCGAAGTCAACCGCGATCTCGGAGTAAAAGCTTTCAGACTCTTTGCCTGCATGGTGACGTAGTGATGCGTAATCGCCGATGCGCGCTTCGAGCGAATCAGGCTCTGGAATCACAAAGCCCGCTGTCTCCCACGCAGGGACAAAAGAAATTGGAGAAGATACTACTATGACCGCAGAATCCAACAAGATCGTTATGCGCCGTTTCCTGGAGTTCATCAACACTGCGAGCGAGAGCCTTGCACGAGAGCTCATTTCGCCCGACGCGATATTTTATGTTCCCGGGAGTCCCGAGCCGATGCGCGGTCCGGCTGGCTACCTCACTATCATCGGGATGATGCGTGGAGGGTTCCCCGACATTCAATGGACTCTGGAGGAGATGGTTGCTGAGGGCGAAAAGGTGGCCGCAAGGTTCACGATGCGGGGCACCCATCGGGGTACATTCTTCGGCGTCCCGCCGACGGGAAAAATGATCGCGGTGCAGGCTATGAATATTTACCGGCTGTCGGACGGACAATTCGTAGAGGAGCACGGCCAGCCGGATATGCTCGGGTTGTTGCAACAAATCGGCGCGGTGCCAGCAGCTTAAAGAACTGAAGGTAAGTCAATCGACGTAACATTGCCAATACACTCACTGACCGCAAATGGGGAACGAAGAGTAGGCTTACGGTGATCTTTGATCGGGTGAGGGTTGTAGGGGCTAAAACGCGGCTTCGCCGCGGACTTGATTTCTCGAAAAATGGGCGGGCGGATTCCGGCGCGAGTAAACTCGCGCCCTGATACGAGGCGGGCAAAGTCCGTGCGCCAGGAAACCCAGCTCAGCCGAAGCGCGGACGGGCGCTTGGCTGATAGCTAAAAGCTCGTTTACAGGCTCGTTTTTGCCCTCAAAAACACATCAAAACACGCCAAAACAGCGCAAAAAACGCGCTCCAAACCCCATTTGGACGCGTTTATGGGAAATTCTCTGCAAACTTTCGCTCTTAAATGGTCAATTTCCCGGTTACAGTTGCCCTTCAAATGGTCAATTTTGCGGTATTTGTCTCAAAGAATCGCAACCGCTTGAGCGAACATTTCGGGGGTAAATGACACCACTTAAGCGAACATTTGGCCGGGTAAACGCACCTACGAAACGAACATTTGTGATGATTCCAGAGGACTTCCGCGACGCAGGGGACCTCCTGCGACTTTACGCGCTTTTCGCGGAGGTGACGATGCGCTCGGCGACGGCTTCGAGGATCTGCTCGTGGACCTCGTCGATTGAGAGGTCGCCCTCGATGAGGACGACGCGGTCGGGCTCGCGGGCGGCGATTTCGCGGTACTTCTCCCAGACGCGGCGGAAGAAGGCGTCGGTCTCCGACTCGAAGCGGCCTTCGCTGGAGCCGGTTTCGGCCTCCACGCGGTCGTTGCGGCGGCGCGCGCGCGCTAGCGACGCCTCAAAGCCGGGCAGGAGAAGGAGAGTGAGGTCGGGCTGAAGTCCGCCGCAGATGAGGCGATGCATGTCGAGAACCACCTGCGAGCCGAGCTCGCGGCCGCCGCCCTGATAGGCCTCAGTGGAATCGGTGAAGCGGTCGCAGACCACGATGCGGCCCGCATCGAGAGCCGGCTGAATGACCTCGGCGATAGCCTGGGCGCGGTCCGCAAACATGAGGGCCATCTCGGCCATGGGCGCGACGGAGACAGAATGGGAGTTGAGCAGGATCTCGCGGATGCGGTCGCCGGTGGGCGTGCTGCCGGGCTGGCGCAGCAGCACCGGTTCCTGGCCGCGGCGCGCGAGCCACGCCGCCAAGCGCTTGATCTGCGTGGTTTTACCCGACCCGTCGAGGCCTTCGAGCGTGATGAAGACACCGCGCGGCATGGGGTGAGGATAATGCAGCGACCGGGGGATAGGGAAGCAGGGAACAAGGGAGCAGGTCAGCGAATCAGCAAGTCGGCGAGCCAGCAAGTTGGCGAGTCAGCTAGTCAGCGAGAAGGCGGGGACTTCGGGCCTGTGTGCCGGTCGCGGTTCCCGGCGGTACGTTTCATCCATATAACGGGGGCAGAACGCAAGTGACTTTGGGCAGGCGACAAGCGCATTCCGGTTGTGTTACAAGTGAGTGAATTCCCCAAAACTTGTCGGGATTCGGGCCTGCGAAGGCCTTTGTTCTGCTGGAGTGAAAGATGCGTTTGCCAGTTACGCTTAAATTGATTCTCTGCGCCCTTTTACTGGGCGTTTTGCCGGCCTGCCGGCTCACCGCGCAAAACCTTACGCTGGAGGGCCAGACGGGCGGATTTCTTACTCCAACTGCGTATGTGGTCTACGCCGATAAGGGACAGTTTTTCTCGCACCCGGCCATCGGCTTCCATTACATCGATGCTTCGGCGGTTATCGGTAACGTTGAAACCTTCAGCGTTACCGAGAGCTTTGCCAGCCGGGCAGAGGCGGGCTTCACGCGCATTCAGCATCAGTATGGAGACCAGCCCACCGCGACGGCCACGCCGCTCGGTCTGAGCAATCTATGGAATTATTCCGGCATGAACGTCTTTCACGGCAAGGCCGTGGTTTTCAACGACGGGCAGTTCGGCGCGTGGATGCCGGGCATTGCGATCGGCGGCGTGATCCGCACCAACGACCACTTTGTTTCGGGCGCGGCCAACAAAACGCTGACGGGAACGGACAAGTCGTACACCAACGGCGACGCGTACATTGCCGTGACCAAGACCTGGGCGAGACCTCCTGTTCCGTTCCTGCTGAACCTGGGCTGGAAGGCGACCAATGGCACGATCTTCGGCCTCGGTGGCAACAGCACGCGTTTTGGCGGGCGGTTCTTCGGCGGTTTGGGCATTCCGCTGCCGATCGGCCATGGGATCGTGGCGGTGCCCTCAGCGGGGTTCACGCAGGAGCCCAAGACCGCGGTGAACCTGAATACCCTGCTGAACGCGGCGCTCTATCAGTGCGAGGCTGCACTCGCCTGCAATCCTGCTTCGTACCCGCTGATGAGTGGCCATATCCCCACAACGCTGGACTACGCCATACGCGTGACGCAGAAAGATAAACCGCACTTCGCGTTTGACATTGGCGTAGGGCAGGTGGCGGGAAACATTGGATCCATCTATGTTCCAAACCCGTACTTCAATCCGGCCAACCCCGCATTTGGGCCTCCGGTTGTCACCACGCCGGTGAACCTGCAGGCGCGGCACGTGGTCGGCATGGGGCTTAGTTTCCGGTATTAGAACGACAGGGAATAGGGAAAAGGGATTAGAGAACAGAAAAGCAAGGAGCGAGCTGGCAAGTAAAGCTATTCGATTCAATACGAGTTGTGGAAAAACACGCCCCTCCCGTGCAACTTCTTTGCACTGGAGGGGTTCCAATTGGCATAGACTGGATGCGCCGTCGAACGGCGAACCCCGAGCCGGTCGAGAAAGCAGAAAGCAGGAGGTTTTTCCATGCGAATTTTCCAGGCGATGCGCACGAAATCCATGCGCGTAATGTTGCTGGCGCTGTTCCTTTGCGCGGTCCCCGCATCATCCTTTGCGGGCGTGTTCATCAGCGTGGGCTTTGCCCCGCCGGTGTTGCCGGTGTATGAGCAGCCGCCCTGCCCGGAACCGGGCTTGATGTGGGCGCCGGGCTATTGGGGTTACGGCCCTGACGGCTATTACTGGGTGCCTGGCACGTGGGTGCCGGCGCCTTATGTGGGCGCGTTGTGGACGCCCGGCTACTGGGGCTTTGAAGCCGGCCTGTATGGATGGCATCCCGGATACTGGGGAATGCATGTGGGCTACTACGGCGGCGTGAATTATGGATTCGGCTATGGCGGCATCGGCTTCGCCGGTGGCATGTGGAGAGGCGGTGTGTTTGCCTACAATACCGCGGTCATGCGTGTAGGCGTGGGCGGCGGATGGGGCGGCCGTGTCTATGAGGACCGGGTCGCCGTGGACCGCGGATTTGTTGCGAGGGACAGCCACGTGGCCTACAGCGGCGGACCGGGCGGCATCAATCATCGGCCGACACCGGAGGAGAACACTTACTCGCACGAGCAGCACACGGCGCCGACCGCGATGCAGTCGCAGCATGAAGGCGCGGCCAGGGGCAACACGAATAACTACGCCAACCATAACGGCGGCCATCCGACGAATCTTGCCACGGAGAGGCCTGCTGGCGGTGAAACAAACAGGTCCGTCAACTACAACTCGTCGAAGTCGAATTCGGGCAATGCTCCGGAGTCCCATGGACAGAACGGAAGCACGCCTCCGGAGAGGACCTACAACAGCTCGCACTCGAATACGGGTAATGCGCCGGAGTCCAAGACGTACAACGCATCGCACTCGAATACGGGCAATGCGCCGGAGCATACGGGAGGCGGACAGCAGCACCAGCCGCCACCGCCGTCGCATCAGCCGCAGCCGGCGTCGCACCAGCCGCCGCCGAAGAATGATAATCACGGGCATCGGTAGGCAGAAGCTTGCATCTTGAAAGAAAAGGCCCACGGGGAACCGTGGGTCTTTTTGTGTTGCCTGTGTCGATCTCGGAATTCCGGTGTTATCTGTCCGGGGTGGGGGCGTAGTAGCCTTCGCGGGTGTATACGGTCAGATCAGTCTTGTCGGTCTTGAGAACGATCTTGTGGAACTCGCCGTCGGTATCGACCTTGTCGGGCGTGTAGGTCAAGAGATACTGCTGGCGCAGCAACGTGGCGATCTGGTTGTAAATCTCGTCGAGAT
>Ga0116135_1001044_pt1 | contig 14659 bp, 10 predicted proteins | sample June2015DPH_20_1_FD_89738 | JGI IMG/M metagenome (GOLD analysis project Ga0116135, IMG submission 89738) | Peatland microbial communities from SPRUCE experiment site at the Marcell Experimental Forest, Minnesota, USA - June2015DPH_20_10 | ecosystem: Environmental > Terrestrial > Soil > Wetlands... | reverse complement strand
CCAATGGCCTTCGGCCAGGCCGAAGCTGGCTCGATCGTGGGCACGGTGCGCGATGCGACCGGGGCCTTGGTCACTGGAGCCTCCATAAAGGTGAGGAGCCTCGCAACGGGGGCTGAGCGAACCGCCGTCACAGGAAATGCCGGTCAATACACGATCCCCGGTGTTGCCCCCGACAAGTACGAGGTAACGATCTCGAACGCCAGCTTCAAAACGTTCCGAACGACGGTGGAAGTGGCCGTCGGCGGTACCGCGACCGTCGATGCCAAGCTTGAGGTTGGCCAGGCATCGACTGTTGTCGAGGTGACCGCTGCCGGCGCCGGAACCGAAGTGAATACGCAAACGCAGGAACTCTCGCAGCTCATCAACACGGAGCAATTGGCGCAACTGCCCAGCCTCACCCGCAACCCTTATGACTTTGTCGCGATTTCTGGCAACGTCAGCAATGGCGATAGTACTTCTAACGGCGGAATGACCGGTGGCCAGGAGCTTTCGAACCGCGGCGTAGGTTTCGCCATTAACGGACAGCGCGAATCGGGAACGGAGATTCTGCTCGACGGCGTGGAGAACGTCAGTGTTTTCGGCGCCTCGGTGGGCGAGGACGTTCCACTCGATGGCGTCCAAGAGTACAGTATTATTACTAATAATTTCTCGACCGAGTATGGCCGCGCCTCCGGTGGTGTAGTCAACGTAAGCACCAAGTCGGGCACTAATGCTTTCCATGGTTCCGCGTGGGAGTTTAATCGGCTTTCAGCCTATACCTCCAATACTTACAATAATGACGCGCTGAATGATGCTTTCCTAGCGGGCGGCGGTACGGGACCGCTTCCTGACCCGAAGGGCAGTTACACGCGCAATCAGTTCGGGTTCCAGGGGGGCGGCCCGATCATCAAGAACAAGTTGTTTATTTCCGAGAGCACCGAGTGGACGCGTGTTCGGAGTTCCTCGCTACAGACCGAAGAAGTATTCGACCCCGCATTCATAGCGGCTTTGCCGGCCAATGCCCAGGCTTATTTCGCCGCCTTTGGTACAGGTGCAGTGGCCAGCTCCGGCGTAGCCTCCACGGTAGCCTCGATCAACGCGGCCAGCCCTGGTTTTATCGGCAAAGTAAATGGGGTCACGACCCTCCCCGGAACCCTCCCAGTGTTCGATACGGTGAACTTCAATGTGCCCTTTAACGATGGAGGAGGACAACCCCAGAACACCTACACACTGGTCGGGCGAATTGACTACAACTTGAGTGATAAAACGCAGATGTTTTTCCGCGCAGGTCGTGAGAACCTCAGCGAATTCCTGGGGACAGCTTCGTACTCCGCGTACCCACAGTATGATGTGGGCTCCACTAACGCCAACCAAAGCTACCTTTTTTCGGTCAACCACAGCTTCAATAGCTACATTCTCAATAGTACGAAACTTAGCTTTACGCGTTTCAACAGCATCGACTCCTTCAACAACGCTTTGGTCAATACCCCTAATCTTATGTTTGTTGCCCCTACTGATCCGGCGACAAACGGCATCATTCAGATGCCCGGTTTATTCAATGCGTCGGAGCCCGGCCTGGGCGGCCTGCCATTCGGCGGCCCACAGAATACGATACAGTTCGAACATGACCTGTCTTGGACGAAGGGCAGGCACAACATGCGCTTCGGAGGCCAGTTTACTTACATCCAGTTGAACGTCGCCTACGGCGCCTACGCCCAGGCAGTGGAACAACTCGGTGACTCCTCGCAGGACAGCATGAACGACCTGCTGAACGTAGCGGGAAACCCAGGCGGCAGCCAGCTGGCCGGCAGCTCTGGATTCTCTGCCAGAGTCAACCCCAATGGCGCACTTCCGTGTCCGCTGAACGTATGGGGCGAATTTATTGGAACCACCGCCTCGGGCAGCAACGCCTGTCCAGCGAATAGTGTTGTGACACCTCCACTCCAGTCGGCCGCTTATGGACGAAGCTACCGCTATAAAGATTGGGCTCTATATGCCCAGGACAGTTTCAGGATCACACCCCGCTTGACCCTGAACTACGGCCTCCGCTATGAGCACTACGGAGTGCAGCACAACAACGATCCGAGTCTGGACTCGAACTTCTATTTCGGTTCCGGTTCCACTCTTGAAGAGCAAACCGCGAACGGCTCAGTTCAGATTGCAGATAAGAGCCCGATTGGACAGTTCTGGGCTCCCAGCTGGGGCACCGCTGCGCCGCGCGTGGGCTTTGCCTATGACCTCTTCGGCGACGGCAAGAGCAGTTTGCGCGGTGGCTTCGGAATCAGCTACGAACGCAATTTCGGAAACGTGACTTACAACGCCAGCTTTAACCCTCCCGCCAGTGCGGTTCTGGAACAGACCTGCCCTCCAAGTGATGCGAGTTGCACAGTCTTGGTCACGAATAACGACCTCGGGCCTCTCGGCTTGCCGGGTCCACCAAGCAACCTCGGCCCGGTTGAATTGCGCATGCCCAATCCCGACATCCACACGGCGCAGACACAATTCTGGAGTTTGGCGCTGCAACGCGAAATCACTCACAACACCGTTATGGAATTGAGTTATAGCGGCGCTCACGGCGTTCATCTGTATGACATCAATAACATCAACCAGTTCGGCGCCGCTCAGGTTTATCTCGGGGCCCCACTCGTCACCGCGCCCGATCCAGTCACAGGCGCCACCTGCCCCGGTGAAAATTTCATCACCCTCGGCGCCGAGTGCCTCACGCGCCCGAACCAGCAATATGCTGCGATCAACATGCGGGGCAGCGGCGGCACCAGCGCCTACGAGGCTCTGAACGTAAAATTCCAAACCCAGAATCTGCACCATACCGGTCTGAGTATGGTTGCGAACTACACTTGGTCGCACTCCCTTGATGACATTAGTTCGACTTTCTCTGACAGCTTGCAGGGCGGATCTGGCTACATCGGCAGCCTTGGCTATACCGATCTGGCCAACCCGAGGCTGGATTGGGGCAACTCGGACTACGATGTCAGGAATCGGTTCGTTGTCTCACCAATCTGGGAGCTTCCCTGGTTGAAGAACGGCAGGGGCGTCGCGGGCGAAGCACTGGGAGGCTGGTCAGTCGTGGGTATTTTCACGGCGCGCACTGGGATTCCGTTCACCGCATACGACGCTGACAATATCGAAGTTGGATATACCATTCCGCGGTTGACGCCGGCTACTCCGCCTGACTTCAGTGTGAACAAGAATCCTGCTGCGATCGGACCGAACGCTTTCAACCTCGGAACTCTGCCACTCCCGGCGAGCTTCGCCCCTCTCAATACAACTCTCGGCATTTCGGACTTCGGACCATTTCCGGCTAATATGACAGCTCGCAACGCCTTCCGTGGTCCGGGAGCCTGGAACCTGGATACAGCTCTGAGCAAGAATTTCAGAGTCACCGAGCGGGTCGGCCTGACGTTCCGTGCCGAGGGATTCAACATTTTCAATCACCACAACATGTATGTGTTTACCCCAGGGCTCGAATACGGTGGCGGCGGGATCGGAGCGCCCATCACAACACCCATCACCATCACGGGGCTCAAAGGCGGTCTGAACACCTTTGCCTCAGGCGGCAACAACGACGAACGCCGCTTCGGCCAGTTCTCCCTGAGAGTCTCGTTCTAGTCAGAGGAAGAATGGGGGCCAAACAGGCCCCCATTCGCACACTTCGAAATCTCGATCCGACTCATCGCGTAAGCTGAGGGAGACAAGTCCAACGCTTCTTCACCTGTTGTTCGCCACTACGCCCCTACATATCTACCAATTTTCATAGATCACTTCCGCGAACCCATGTCTGCCTCGCCCTAATAACAGATACTGTCTTCGTATGTCTATGACGGCTATGGACATTTCGTCCAAGCAGTTTTGGAACCTTACCTGCTTTCTGTGCCGGTTATACCTGATGCGATTGCCTTCCGACCAACTTTGGCGAGTGAATCATTAGAAAAAATAACAGCTGCCTGCCCACAAGGAGCAGCGATTCTAGGAGACCTTGAAATGCAATCCGCCCCCCGGCCCGTTGTGCTTCGAAACATACCTGCATCGCTATCGCGACCAATGGCATTTCTGAGATTTGCTTTAGGCGCTGTCTTCTTGCTTTCGGCTGCCGCAGTGTTCGCCCAGACAGGCACGATTGCTGGGACCGTTTCGGATACCAGTTGGGCCGTGGTGCAGGGTGCGGAAGTCACCGTTCGCAATCTCTCGACCAACGAAACGCACAAGACGAGCAGCAGCACCAGCGGCACGTATGCTTTGACCAATCTCCCAGTGGGTCCGTACGAGATTACGGTAAGAAAACAGGGCTTCAAGACGTTTGTGCTCCCCAGCATCGAATTGACTGTGGCGCAATCGCTCACCGTCGATCCGAAGCTATCGATTGGTTCGGCCAGTGAAGAAGTCACCGTGCGCGCGGATCGCACGCAAGACGTGGATTTGGAAACTGCTCAGATCACCAATCTGGTTGATCAAAGGCAAATGGAGAGCTTGCCTTTGATCACGCGCAACCCCTATCAGCTCGTGCTGCTGTCACCGGGAACATCACAGACCGATAGCGGAAACGCCGGCATTTCGGTTAACGGCGCGCGAGACCGCAATAATAACTTTCTCCTGGATGGGGTAGACAACAATGACACCTCCGTGCCGGGCGGTATCGGCGGAGTGCTGAACGCCAATCCCGAGTCCACGGAAGAGTTCCGCGTTATCACGGACAATTTCAATGCGGAATATGGGCGCAACACGGGCGCGATTATCGACGTGGTAACCAAGAGCGGCACCAATTCATTGCATGGCAACGTCTACTACTTTGGACGGTGGAACGGATTCGGCGGGGCGCGCGATTATTTCAACCCCGGCGTGGGACCCGATGCGGGGCCGATGAATCCGTACATTCGCCATCAATTCGGATTTTCCGTCGGCGGCCCCATCATCAAGAACAAGACGTTCTTCTTCTTCAACGATGAGATGGACCGCTTCGTCACCACCCTAACCAACTCCGCGAGCGTGCCAACCCAGCAATTCCTTACCGGAGTGTTCAACTATACTTACACCAACACTGCCGGCGCTTCGCAGACGATTCCGATTAACCTTACACCAGGTGGCGCGAACAACCCCCTCGGGCTCCCGTTCGATCCCACGATGCAGAAGGTTTTCTCGCATTATCCGGTGGCGACGCAGTCGACTGACGGTGTCGAGGGGACCGTCTTTTTCCCGAGTTCGTCGAGGACCAGCACCTATAATCCGATCATCAAGCTCGATCACCACTTTACGGATCGTGAGTCCCTGAGCATACGCTACGCTTACAATCACTTCTTCGACCCTAATCCGGGACATTCGGATATCCTTCCCGGCGGCATCGGGGAGTATGCGGAGAAAGACATTGGAGAAGGTGTCGCCGCGCAGTTAACCTCGACTTTAAGCAATAATTTGGTCAACAATTTTCAATTTGGCTGGAACCACGTTTATGCGGCATTCTACTTAAGTCCTTCAACGTTGAGCGTGCTTGACGCGCCCGGGGGGGTGGACAGCTTTGGGAACGGCTGGGATTATACTCTCGATCCATTCACCAGTTTTGGCAGTACATCCCTCGGTGGGTCGGACGGTCAAGCTCGCAAGACCGGCACAATTAGCTACACGGATAGTCTGAGCTGGGTTCACGGAAACCATACCTTCAAGTTTGGGTTTGACTTCCGCGACGTTGGTGAAGATGGTTTCGACAACTTCTTCTCGCGCCGCCAGCTGACCTTGGACCCGGAAGCGGCATTCGAATTTGATCCAGGTATTCTTGCTGGTGAGCCCACGAATAACTCGGATCCGCTTAACCGAATTTTGGTCGATGCGGCTAATGCCTTCTGGGGCTTCGACATCGAAGATCTCCAAGACCAGTTCTTCAACAAGGCTGCCGTACGGCAGCCTTCCGACATTAAGTTTTTCAAGCAGCATGAGTTCGACTGGTACGGGCAGGACACCTGGAAGATTCGGCCAAATCTTACCTTGAATTTCGGCCTCCGCTACCAGCTTAACGGGGTTCCGTACGAAACCAGCGGGAACTTTTCCAACCTGCTGCAAAACCCGGGATCCTTCGCCACCGGTCAGGCTGTGACCTTTAGCTTGGTTGGCCCCGGTACAGGCCATTCTCTCTATCAACCCGATTACAAAGATATTGAGCCGCGCGTTGGATTTACCTGGGATCCTTGGAAGGATGGGAAGACCGCAATTCGCGCCGGCTTCGGCATCTTCCACGACCGCACCTTCGGCAACGCCTTCGGAAATGCCCGTGCTGACCCGCCCTTCCAGGCCCAGTACGCCAATTTCGATTTCGAGACTCTAAACAACGCATTGGGCTCTGGCGCGTTCCTGCCCCAGGTCCCCAGTCAAACGCCTTCGGCATCTATTCCTGATGGATCGTTCGCGCAGGGCATCGTGGTTTTTGACACCCACTTTCCTAACGCCGCTAGCAACAACTGGAACTTCGACATACAAAGACAGTTGCCGGGTGGCAACGTGATGGACGTTGCCTACGTCGGGGCCATGGGTGTTCACGTTTACGGCCAACGAGATGGCAACCCTCCCAATCCCGCACTAGTAGCTCAGTTGGTGGCATTCTGCAGCAATCCCACCAACAGTTTCACGCTTCCCGGAGTTACGGGGACTCTTAGCTGCACTCCCAACGAGGTCAGCAGTACCAGCCTCTACATCGGAGCCACCCCGTCTGCTGGAATCGATGATTTGCCTTTCAATGCAGTGAACAATAACGCTCTGCTGCAACCTGACTATCAAATCAACGAATACAACTCCATTTACCACGGCCTGCAAACCAAGTTCACCCATCGTATGAGCCACGGACTGCAGATGCAGGCCGCCTACACATGGTCACACGCTCTCGACAACTCAGTGGATCCTCTCACTCCGGCTGTCGGAGCGCACACATTCCCACGGAACTCTCTCGCCTTATCACAAAACTATGGCAATTCCGATAACGATACCCGGCACGTCTTCGTGCTGAACTATGTGTATGAACTGCCGATCGGTCGCGGGAAGGGCTATCTGAACAGCGGAATGATGGGCAGAATAATGGAGGGCTTCGAGTTGAACGGAATCTTCACCGCTCAGACTGGGCATCCATTTCAGGTTCGCGGAACGGAGGACACGCAGAGAACTGGCATTGCCGCATGGGGCTACCAGGTTGGCGATCCGTTCGGTCCGCCAGCCGGTTCCGGCTGCTCCGCAGGCCCATTCCCTCCCGGCGGCGGCTATGCCTACATCAGCAATCAGTGCGCCTTCACCAATCCTCCATTTGGGCAGGCGTCGAACAATGAGCGTAACAATTTCTACGGCCCAGGTTTCTGGGATTGGGACGTGACTCTCGCCAAGAGTATGAGCATTACGGAGCGCGTAAAGGCTGAGCTTCGCTTCGAGGGCTACAACGTCCTCAATCACCCACACTTCCTCAATCCGGGAACCGACGCAGCCGGACTGGGGAACCTGATTGGGCAGCCGTTATTCGGGGTGATTACCAGCACCTACACCCAACCGGACGGAACTACTTCGGCACGCCAGATTCAGGTGGCGCTGAAGATTAAGTTCTAAAAAGCCGAATTAGGAACTTTGAACGGCCTGTGCTTAGTCCACAGGCCGCTTTTATTTTGGTCTAAGAAGAAATCGCAACGAAGCCAAGCCCCGGTTCACCTCCCAAACATCGGGTAATGGCTAGCCGCCCCCATAAAGAACAGCATCACCACCGAGAAGTAAGCATTAGCCCGCGATACCAGAAAAGCCTGCCGTGCCATCGCCTTAGCCCTTTCCGGCATAGCCGTGCCATTGGCCGCATTGTCCCGCGTCCACTGAATCAGCCGCTTCTGGATGCGCCAGATCACTCCCCACACATTGAGCAGCATTACCCATCCGATGCCGCCGCCGACTCCGATTGCCAGCAGGCGGTTGCTCTCCCAGCCGTGCGTGTTCAGGCTCAGAAACAGCCAAGCCGCGGCGATGAGGACTACGCCATAGATCACCGCCAGAACCGGTCCCTTATCGAGAATGCCTTTGCCCGGAATCAGGCACACGTAATGCAGGCCCCAAACGATCGTCCAGATCAGAAAGAAGCTGCCCATCACCGGGCCGCTCGAGGCATTGAATCCCGATGCTTGGCCATTTCGCGCGTCCGCCGCAACAATATCTCCCCAATAAATAAGGCCAGCCAGCACCGTCAGCGCCGCCGACATGCGGAACCAAAGCAGCGCCCGCGTCATCAGCGCGGGCATCACTTTGCCCCGCGTGGAGGCGTCAAGTTCCTTCATGAAAGGCACATTCACCAGGTTGAAGAAATACAGCAGCCCGATCCAGGTGATGCCGGCTAGAAAGTGGATCCAGCGCATCAGCATCAGGAAGTTGGTATTGAAGTCGGACGGAAGGTTGATTTGCGGACCACTGATTTGCACAACGTTGATTTGCGAACCAATGATTTGCAGAACAAAGAACGCTGCCAGAACAGAGCTTGCCATCGTGCCTCCTAAGAGTGCGCCGCAGGTGCGACTAACACGTGCGACTAAACCCACGCGGGCGATTGTACACAAGCCGGCGGCATGCCGAGAGACTAGTCAAAAAGGGTGAAAAAACCGATCCGAGCGAGGAATGTTGTTCCAAAGTGTCCATTCCGACCAATAAAAGCCGTTTTCCGCGAAGTTCAAGGTTGAAAAGCGCAGCGGGACGCCGTATCGTACTCGCAGTTACCTGCTGGCTCGCTACCTCGAAAAAATGGGCGGCGGCGAGAGCGCAGGATGTCCCCCCGTGTTCCTTGTGCGGAAGGCCGCGAGGAAACGCTGTTAGTTTTGACTGCTCCGGTGGCGAATGCCGCTCGGGCAGACTTGAAGGCTCAAAGGAATATCAGGAGATCGGCAATGGAAAATAGCAAGCCGGCGCAAAATATTCAGGATTCCTTCCTCAACACAGCCCGCAAAGAGAGACTGAGCATTACCATTTATCTGCTGAGCGGCGTAAAGCTGACAGGCCGTATTCGTTCCTTCGACAAGTATTCGGTCGTGCTCGAGGCCAATGGCCAGGAACAGTTGATCTTCAAGCACGCCATTTCCACGGTCGTCATGGGCCGGGCCATGCCGCACGGCGCGCATCCGGAGGCGCGGCCGGTGGCCACGTCAGCGGGGGCGTCAGTTCCGGTGGCCTCGGCGGCGAGCGCTTCCGGCAACGAAGGGTAAGGCGTTTTCGGATTGCGCAGGTCTCATCCCAAAAAGAATCGCGGCCCAGTAGCCGCATCCGAACGTGTGCCTCACGGCGCGGAACTTCGCACCGCCGATGCGCAGGAGCGAGCGTTTCTGGTTGGGCTCGACGTGCGAACGCGCGGCCGCAGCGGCGCGAAAGTAACTGCACAAGCGCAGGCCGCGCGCGATGCTTCCACTACACAATCGGCCGGCGGGAAGACGTCGCTGGCCGCCACAAAATCCAACAAGCCCACCATTCCCGAGTTCGATGCCGATGAATCTTTGGCGGAACTGCGCACGCTGGCCGGCAGCGCAGGCGCGAAAGTTGTGGGCGAAGTTTTGCAGCGCCGAGACCGTTTCGATCCTGCGACTTTGATCGGTACAGGCAAGCTCGATGAAATAGCCGGAGCGGCCGCGTCGGTGAATGCTGATCTCTTACTCTTCGATCACGACCTCAGCGCTTCGCAGCAGCGCAATATAGAGAAGATCGTGAAGCGGCGCGTGATCGACCGCACGCAGCTGATCCTCGACATTTTTGCCCGCCACGCGCGCACGCGTGAAGGCCAGTTGCAGGTGGAGTTGGCGCAACTGAAATACATGCTGCCGCGTCTGGCTGGCCGCGGCATCGAGATGTCACAACTCGGCGGCGGCATCGGCACACGCGGTCCCGGCGAAACGCAGTTGGAAACCGATCGGCGGAAAATCTACCGGCGCGTTCGCCACGTCGAGCAGCAACTGGAAAACGTGCGCCGGATTCGCACGCAACAGCGTTCGCGGCGGGAGTCTGCGCCGGCGGCAACAGTGGCGCTCGTGGGCTACACGAACGCAGGAAAATCGACGCTGTTCAATGCGCTTACGCAGGCAGGAGTTTTGTCGTCGCCGAAAATGTTTGCAACCTTGGACCCGACCATACGCGCCGTGACATTGCCGTCGAAGCGCAAAGTGCTCCTGTCGGATACAGTCGGCTTCATTCGCAATCTGCCGCACACGCTGGTCTCCGCATTCCGCGCCACGCTCGAAGAGGTGCAGCGCGCGTCACTGATTCTGCAGGTCTCCGATGCCAGCAGTCGCCTCTCTGCCGAGCAGGATGCGCAAGTGGAACTCGTGCTGAAGGAGTTGGAAGCGGAGAAAAAGCCGCGCCTGCGCGTAATGAATAAAGTCGATCTGCTGGACGTGGAAGTTGCCGAAGGTCTGGTGAGCGATGCGCAGCGCGACAGTTCACAAACTGTTTATGTTTCCGCAATCGACGGCACCGGCCTGGATACGTTGCTCGCCCGCATCGACGCCATGATCGACGAAGACCGGGTCAGCCGCGTGCATTTGCGCGTGCCGCAGAAAGAAGGCAAGGCGCTGGCCATGCTCGAAGCCAAGGCACGAATCTTTTCGCGGGCATATAAGGACGGCGCGGTGGAGTTGGAACTGGAGGCGCCGGAGTCGGTGATGCGGAGGGTGAGGGGATGGGCGGTGGTGGAGTCGTGAACGCGCCAAGATTTCTCTTGACAACCGATTAATTTATTTACTATTATATATATGCGTTGCAGTGTAACGCTTATTTTAAGACTAGGGGTTTCGAAAATGAAGATTAATATCGAGCAGGTCGAATCGAGTATTGCGGAGGAACTTGACAAGCCTCTGAAGGCAGCCTTGAAGCGTCACGGCTATCCAATCCACGAAAGTTTCCGTCTTCGTCTATCTCTCCTAAACGCCGATGGTCGCAAGAAGCGCAGCAATGCTGTTGCCCACGCTTGGGCTCCTGAAAAATCTGAGCCTGCACAGTTCTGGCTCGAACCTTCCACGGCAAAAACGCTTCCTGCCGCCGCGGTGGCGCAGGAGGCAGAGGCCACTGCACCTGCTTCTGAGATGACAAGTGCGTCGGTACCGCGCGGCGCAAGCGGTGCGAGCACCTATGTGCATCCGGCCGAGGCGGAGTTACTCAGAGCCTTGGATCGTGCGGAATCCACTCCCGGCTGGAGCTTTGTTTCACTGAAGAAATTTCGTGACGAGATTCTTCCGACGGCGGATGTTCCATCCATTCGCTCGGATGTCGAACGGCAGAGTGTGCTCCGCTCCGCGATTGACAAGAGACTGATCCTGAAGAAGCCAGTGCCCAACCCGAAGTCCCCCCAGTTCCCAGTTACCAGCATCCGGTTGAATCGCTTGCTGCCCGAGGTTCAGGAGGTGCTAGGGACCCCGAAGAGGAGTCTGGATTTCCATCCGATCCACATCAAGGGTGAGCCGTTGTCCGCCACCATCTTGCGTGAAAGGCGCTGAGGATTGGCGCTTTATTACCTAGAAACCAGCGCCCTCGTAAAGCTGTATGTTTACGAGCCTGGCACAGACGGACTGCTGGCTCTTACAAGCGAGAAGGCGGGGCATCGATTTGCCATTCTGTCTCTTGCGCAGGTCGAATTCCGCGCCGCCATTCGTCGGCGGCAGCGTAGTGGCGAAATCCCGGGTCACGTGGCTGGCGGACTAATCGATTCCTTCGTTCAGCATTCGGAGGGTAGGTTTCTCATCCAGCCGCTCTCGGATTCCTTGCTGGACGTGGCTTTCGCATTGGTCGACGGTTACCCCCTCAAGGGATACGATGCCATGCAGTTGGCTGGGTATCTACTGTTGCGTTCGATATCAGGAAACGAGGAACCCGTTTTTGTTTGTGCTGACAAAGCCTTGCTTTCAGCGGCGCGAAACGAAGGCTGCCCCACCTTGGATCCCATCTCGCCTTGACGGTGATCAGCAGCAATTTAAAAGGGCCGGCAACCAAGAAGCGGTGACATTCCTTGGCTATCGGCCCTTTCGATCCTGAATTGGATCGGAGGTGATACTGTTATGCTAATCCTCTCAGCCGGGAAGTCAAGGGTTAGTTGCAGATTTCTGCAAAGGTCTGAAAAACCGGGGCTTGACAATCCCACTCCGCCGGAATCCAATTCTTTCGCTGTGCTCCAAAATCCCTTAGAATTCAGCCTCTTAGCGTTGACATAGACTCCCTCCCACGTTAGACTTAACAGTTTTCATAGCCCTCATTTACCCTGTATAGCCGTCCATGGATGAAACGCTTCGACAACTAGGCGGATTACTGCTCGGATCTGTGCCGACAGTAATTCTGGTGGCGGTGCTGTACGCCCTCTATACGACCATCGTGCACAAACCGTTGCAGCGCGTTCTGGCCGAGCGCCGTAGCAAGACCGAAGGCGCAGTCGAAAAATCGCGCGCCGATATTGCGGCCGCCGACGCCCGCACCTCGGAATACGAGCAGCGCCTGCGCGAGGCAAGAGCGACGCTGTTCCGCACGCAAGAGGCCCGGCGCAAAGTCGCCCTGGATGCGCGGACTGCAGCCATGAACGAAGCGCGCAGGCAGGCGCAGTTGCAGGTGCAGGCCGCGAAGGCTGATATCGAGAAAGATCGAGAGGGGGCGCAAGCCGGTTTGCAGGACGAGGTGCAAACCTTGGCGACTGAGATCATGCAGCGCGTTCTGGAGCCAGCCGGGGCGGGACGAGGATGATCTCTAACAAGACTTCCGTGATGAAAAATATTTGCGTGCGAAGAATATCGCGAACAGGCGCGCTTGCATTTTTGCTGCTGGTCTTCGCCGCAGCGCCCGCGATTCCGTTCGCGCAGGAACAGCAACCCGCGCAGCCGAAGCACAAACAATCCGATAATTCCCGCGGCCCAGGCTTCGCGCGGCAACTCACGCACGAAACTCGCGAGGCGGCCGGAGAAGAAAAAGACGAAACGGCGGAGTTTAAACAGTCGTCTTCGGTTCAGTTCATCGCGCGAGTTACAGGCTTGAGCATCCCTCACGCTTACATGTTCTGCGTGTTCTTAAACTTTGCAGTTGTTGCTCTGGCCATCATTTGGGCAGCGGCAAAATACTTGCCTCGCATATTCAGCGCCCGCACGGCGGCGATTCAGAAAGCCATGCAGGAAGCGCAAAAGGCCAGTGAAGAGGCCCGGCGCAAGCTGACTGAAATCGAATTTCGATTGATGAAACTTGATGTAGAAATCGCAACGATGCGTGACGCCGCGGAAAAGGAAGCTGCCGCGGAAGAGGCGCGCATTCGTGCCGCTGCTGAGGACGATAAGCGCAAAATCATCGAATCGGCGCAGCAGGAAATCGCTTCCGCAGTCAAAGCCGCGCGCCGCGAATTGACGGCTTATGCCGCTAACCTGGCGGTCGGCCTGGCGAAAAAACAGATCCGAGTGGATGCCGCAACCGATCAGGCGTTGGTGCGAAATTTTGCCGATCAAGTGGGTTCTTATTCCGGCGCATCCAATGATGCCGGGAAGGGTAGGGGCTAGCCGATGGCCTCGGTTGCCGGCACCTATGCCCGGGCGTTTGCGGATGTCGTGTTGAGCGCGCACCTCGACGCCGACCGCTCGCTTGCAGAGTTGCGTTCCGTGGCAGAGTTGCTCAAAGAAAATGTGGATCTACGCCGAGTGTGGGACAATCCAGCCGTTCCCGCCGACCAGAAGCGGCGAGTTCTGGATGTGATTGCCCACCGCGACAATTTTTCGAAGCAGGTGCGAAATCTGATTGCGGTATTGATCGACCACCGGCGCACGCACTTTCTGGAGCCGATCATCCGGCAGTTGGGAAAAGAGCTGGATGCGCGGCTGGGATTCGCCGAAGCCGAGATTACCAGCTTCCGCGATTTGAATGACACCGAGAAAAGCGAGTTCGTAGCGCAGATAGGGAAGCTCACGGGCAAGAAAGTCCGCGCCCAATATTCGCGCGATGCTTCTCTGCTCGGCGGAGCAGTGCTCCGCATCGGCAGCACGATTTACGATGGCTCAGTAAAAGGCCAGTTGGAAAAGATTAAAGAAGCAATTAGCAATTAGCGATTGGCAGTTAGGCCTTCCCGGGTGGGGAAATGCTAATTGCCGAATAGCGATAAAGCTGAAAACTGACGGCTGATAGCTCAAAGCTGACTCTATGGCACAAATCAAAGCAAACGAAATCACAGAACTGATCCGCGAGCAGATCGAGAACTACGAATCGAAAATCTCGGTGGACGAAACCGGCACGGTCATCACGCTCGGCGACGGCATCGCGCGTGTCTACGGGCTCGACAAAGTCATGGCCGGCGAACTTCTTTCTTTCCCGCACGGCGTGGCCGGAATCGCCATGAACCTGGAAGAAGAGCAGGTCGGCGTGGTGCTGCTCGGCGAATATACCGAAATCAAAGAAGGCGATGAAGTCAAGCGCACGGGCCGCATCATGAGCGTGCCCGTGGGCGACGCCATGATCGGCCGCGTGGTCGATTCGCTGGGTCGCCCAATCGACGACAAAGGTCCAATCTCCACCGATAAGTTCATCGCGCTCGAGCGCCTGGCTCCCGGCGTCATCGACCGTCAACCCGTGCGCGAGCCGATGGCGACCGGACTGAAAGCTATCGACAGCATGATTCCCATCGGCCGTGGCCAGCGCGAGCTGATCATCGGCGACCGCCAAACCGGAAAGACTG
>Ga0116135_1001040_pt1 | contig 14674 bp, 8 predicted proteins | sample June2015DPH_20_1_FD_89738 | JGI IMG/M metagenome (GOLD analysis project Ga0116135, IMG submission 89738) | Peatland microbial communities from SPRUCE experiment site at the Marcell Experimental Forest, Minnesota, USA - June2015DPH_20_10 | ecosystem: Environmental > Terrestrial > Soil > Wetlands >... | reverse complement strand
TTGTTCATGTGCAGGGCGCAGACCATGGTGGTGAGGGCCAGGGTCATGCCGCCGGTTGCCGTAAGCATCATGGTGCGACGCCCCCATCGATCCAGAAAAACCATCGCGATAAGCGTGCAGATCAGGTTGGTTGATCCAATGTTGACGTTGGCTGCCAGCGCGCTGCCGGCACTCTGCCCGCGGAAGTGCTCGCTGATGATGATCGAGCCATAATAGAGCACGGTGTTGATTCCGGTGACCTGGCAAAGCACAGCCAGCGTGATTGCGATGCCGAGCGGCCTGTGCATCGGCGCGGCGAATACTTCCTTCCATGAGCCGTCTTCCTGGGCCGCCGCTTGTTCCACGAGGAGCACTTCCGCTTTGGCTTCGGCTGCTCCGAAGATACGGGCAAGGACGGCCTCGCCCTGTGCTCGCTTGTTGTGGCTGATGAGCCAACGCGGGCTTTCCGGAATCCCAAGGAGGCCGAAAAAGAATGCCAGCGATGGAATTGCGGCTACTCCGAGCATCCAGCGCCAACTGCTATCACCCAGAACCGCCATCTTCCAACTCACGAGATAGGCACACAAGATGCCTACCACGATCGCAAGCTGGTTCATCGCAACCAGGGTGCCGCGGTTGCGCGCCGGAGCGATTTCAGCGATGTAGACGGGGGTGAGAACGGAAGCAAGTCCGATGGCAACGCCGCCTACCAGTCGCCCAACACAGAACAAGACAATCGAGTTTGCGACCGCAGTTCCGATGGACGAAATCGCAAACAACAGTGCGGCGAAAATGAGAGATTTTTTGCGTCCAGCTCGGTCGCCAATCAGGCTGGCGCTCGCCGCTCCAAGCAGGCATCCCAGCAGAAGCGAGCTGGCTGCCGTCTCGGTTTGGAAAGCGCTCAAATGAAACTGAATGCGCAGAAAAAAGAGCACACCGTTGATTACGGCGGTATCGAATCCAAACAGAAATCCAGAGATAGCTGCGATGCTGGCCAGAAGCAGCACGTAACCAGGGGACTGAGCGCGACCACCCGTTTGCGTATTTAGCGCAACGGCAGAAGGATGCATAGTATCTCCAAAATGACCGTTTGACGATCGTAATATTTATATACGAAAATCGACAAGTTGTTAAATAGGTCAAAACAATCGTATGAGGGTCGACTAATGGCAAAAACAGTTCCGATCGTTGTGGCTTGCGTGCTCACCGCATTCGGTCACTTTGGCTGCTCCGCGCAGAGCGCAGCGCCGGCATCCGCTCCGGGACCAGACTCTTCGAACGCCCGGATCAGCTTTTACCCATATCAGCAGGGCTGGCTGGGTGGAGATGCGGCCTATTCGGTGCCCCTTTCCCATGGGCGCACGCTTTGGCTGTTTGGAGACACGTTTATCGGAAAGCCCGGTGCTACCGACCGTTCAGCGACCTATGGAATGCCGCGAAACTCCGTCGCCATTGCGACCTGTCCTGCCAAGGGAAACTGTGACCTTCGGTATTTCTGGTCCCATATGGGATCGACAACGCCGACTGCGTTTTTTGACACAAAATCGAGCGACTGGTATTGGCCGCTGGATGGATTCGTGGCAAACGGATCACTCTATGTCTTTCTCGAGGCTATGCACAACCAGGGAACAGGCGCCTTTGGCTTTGACTACAGCGGTGTGGTGCTGGCCTCCATCTCAAATTTCTCCGAATCGCCTGACAAGTGGAATGTGGCGTATCAGACCGTATTGAGTGGAAACGTTGCAGTGCCCGGAACGGCGTTGGTGACGCAGCAGGGAAGCGGAGTCAACCCGTTTCCGGCTGATGGCAACGGCGCGAAATATGCCTACGTTTTTACATGGGCCAAGCCGAAGAGCGGCGCAACGTTCACGGGCTTGACGCGCATTCGGCTTGGCAAACTGGCGAAGGCCGCTCTTTCGGATGGGAATTGGGAATACCTCAGCTCTGAAAATCGGTGGGTGCGTTGGGGCGGTGCTGCGCTTCCCTATGATGCACGGCATGTGATGGATGCAGGCTATACCGAGTTCACCGTGAAGTATCACGCGGAGGCAGGAAAGCTGGGGAAGTGGTTGGCTGTGATGCCATCGAGCGGCTTTATGGAAAAGCGCGGAGTGTACAGCCTGGCGGAATCAATTGCCGGGCCATGGACTCCCCCGGAAACGCTCTATACGTATCCAGAGATGCAGTCGACGAATCCGAGCTACACGAAGAACGTTTTCTGCTATGCGGACAAGGAGCATCCGGAACTGGAACAGGGGAATGCCCTCACCTTTACCTACGTATGCAATTCACTGGAACTGCCGGAAGTGATGGCTGACAAGGCGCTCTACCATCCGGTTCTGATCACGGTTCCATTCCCGTCTCATTGATTGCGGGTGAGAACTGTTGCGAATCAAGCAAAAAGAAACAAACAATGTTCTTTTAAGTTGAAATAGATCACTACTGGTGATAATGTGGCAAGGGTTGTCCTAAGGAGCATTCATGTCCACGTTGCATGAGGAACTGGAAGGAGTTGTGGCGCCGAAGGTCTTTCTCGACTGGGGTGGGGTCATGACGGGGGCGGAAATCAAGGAATCTTCAAAAACCATTGAGGATCTGCATCGAGTTTTTCGCGACGTTTCGCAGGCGGCCGGTGCCAATCCAAAACAGGTTGTGTATCGGGTGCAATGGTGGGCGCCGGTCAATGCGGGAGTGGCCGGGGGGCTGTTTTGGGGGGTAACCACCATTGAGCCTGGAAGAGTGGGGGATGAGTATTTCATGACCCATGGGCATTTCCACGCCGAACGTACGCGCGCCGAGTATTACGGCACCGTCAGCGGGCAGGGGATGCTGATCAGGATGGATGACGATCGTAAGACATGGGGTGAACTGATGTCTCCCGGCAGCTTGCACTACATTGACGGGCGGCATGCCCATCGCGTTGCCAACACCGGTGACTCGCCCTTGGTCTTCTGGGCATGCTGGCCCAGCGACGCGGGATATGACTATGCAACCATCGCAGAGCGCGGGTTTGGCAGCCGATTGATTTCTAAAGAAGGCAGACCGGAGCTTGTGCCCAATGTCTGAGGCTCACATCGCAGTCCCTGATAATGCTGAACGGGGCTTCGATCCGGGGATCGCGGTGACGCTTCAGCCGGATAGCCTCTCGTTCAAATACGGAGACGGGATTTTCGGACCGGTTTCGGAGATGCGCCGCCTGGACGCCATTCGTGCCAGTTTGAGCGACCCCGGATGTAGCGGGCCTGACCCTGTTTATGGCATCGCAATGGATGTAGGAAAAGTAGAACATCGAGCCGAACTTGAGCGGCGGTACCTGCTGTATGGCGTGGTTGCTTATGCGGCCGGCCAACTGGGTGATGAACCGGTTCGCAGCCAGGGACATATTCATGCCGTAGCGCCGCACAGCGGCTGGTCAACTCCTGAGCTCTTCGAGATATGGGAGGGACGCGCGGTGATCTACGCACAGGAGTTCGCTGAGACGAATCCCGGGCGTTGCTTCGCGGTTACCGCTGGACCTGGAGACCAGGTGGTTGTGCCGCCGGGGTGGGCACATTGTGCCATTAACGCGGACCCCAATCGAAGGATGGTGTTCGGTGCATGGTGCGAAAGGCAATACGGCTTCGTGTACGACGGCGTGCGTGCGCATGGAGGGCTGGCGTGGTTCCCATTCGTCTCCGGGGGCCAGATTGCCTGGAGGTCGAACCCTCGCTATGCACTTTCGGAGTTGCAGCAAAGTACTCCCCGCGCCTATCCCGAGCTGGGTTTGAAGCGGGACACGCCCATTTATAAGCGCTATGAACAGGATCCCGATGCCGTGCAATGGATTTCAGAGCCCGCGCGGCTAGCAGAACTTTGGAAGACTTTCAAGCCTTAGATTTTCAACCAGTGGTACAGGATGCCCATGGATCGCCGAACTTTTCTTGTCCGCAGTGTGGCCGCAAGCGCGTTTTCAGGGTTCAAATTGCCGGCAGCCGTTTTGCCTGCTCAGCCCAAGCAACCTTCGAAGGAACACAACGCTGGTGATGAGAGCTTTAACGCCGTTGTCGATTTTCGCTATTCCCCGTCGACATTCCAATCGACGTTCTGTTTTCCTGACGACCCAAAGAAGAGCTTGGTCGGAGAACACGGGGATTTGCGCTACGACTTTCCGAATGACAAATTCGCTGCAATCGATCAGTTTGGGACCATCGTTGAGTTCACGCTTGGTGGAATGCGGCGGGATACGTTGAAGCGGCAGTGGCTTGAATCTCCTGAAACTCCGATCGTTCACACCTTGATCGAACGGCCGGCGGCAACCTTCGAGCTGATTACATTCGCGACTCAGCGTGAGGGTGAAGGACGCGTTGATAACGTGCTCATGGAAGTTCGCTCCAAGGGTGGGCCAGTGGACGTGACCCCACTGGTGCGGATTCGTTCATGCAAAAGCTACCAGCTCGCTCCTGCAAGCGGCGCTGTGATTCAGGTTCTGAGCGGGTCGGACGCGTCGCCATGGATGTATTGCATTGCGCCTCATCAAACCCAAGGCGATCCGTTTTGGCGGCTGGAGGAGGGCGGATACGAATTTAATCTTGCGCATGGAATCGCAACGAAAGATCAGGCGGTTCGATATTTCTTTCGACTTCCACAAAGCAATGGCGCAAGTGCACCCGATTTGGCCATCGATCCTGAATCACTTCTGAGCGAAACGCGAGCGTGGTGGAAGAGCTGGCACGCCTTTGGCGGCAGCGTGCATTGGTCTCTCCCCGAGAAGAAGGGAGAATTTCTGACGGCCTGCGCGCGAAACATTCAGCAGGCCCGTGAAGTGAAAGACTCGCGGCTGGTGTTTCAGGTGGGGCCAACCGTTTACCGGGGTCTGTGGATTGTGGATGGAAACTTTCTGCTGGAGGCTGCGCGTTATCTTGGCTACGACAAAGAAGCAGATGCAGGCCTGCTCGCGGAGTGGCACAACCAGCTACCAAGTGGACAAGTCGTCGGTGGCGGCGGCGGTGAACACTGGAAGGACACGGCAATTGCCATGTTCACGCTGGTGCGTGCATGCGAACTGAAGCAGGACTGGTCGCTTCTGAGGCAACTTGCTCCCGAGGTGGGGCGTGCGATTGATTTTCTGATTGGGCTTCGCGACACGGCACGCAAAGGCGACTCAACCAACGGGCGGTATGGATTGCTGGCGCCGGGTTTTCCAGATGGAGGAATCGGCGGGATTCGGTCGGAATTTACCAACACGGTGTGGGCGCTGGCGGGGCTCAAAGCGATTGTGGAAGCGAATGAAAAGCTCAACCTGCCGGAAATTGCGAAGGCTGCGCAGTTTTACCGGGAGTTGCGCGCTGCTTTTGATCAGGCGGCGAAGCGCGAGATGGTGCGCGACCCGCGCGGGTTCAGTTACCTGCCTATGTTGATGCACGATGATCCCGCGCTGCAAACAGCGAACGCATGGGAACGGCCGCGTCCGCAATCGGCGCAGTGGGCGCTCTCGCACGCGATCTTCCCGGGCAATGTGTTTGCGAAGAACGATCCGATTGTTTTGGGGCATATCGCGCTGATGCAGGCCTGCACGCGGGAAGATATTCCGGCAGAAACCGGATGGCTCTGGCACGACGCGGTATGGAACTACAACGCGGCGTTTGTTGCGCAGGTCTATTTGTGGGCTGGGTTGCGCCCGTGGGCTCATCGGACATTTACTGGTTTCCTGAATCACGCCTCGCCACTGTATGCGTGGCGCGAGGAGCAGCCGCTGCAGAACGCGCTCGTCGGCGAAAGCTGGGGCGACATGCCGCACAACTGGGCGAGTGCCGAATGTATTCGCTACCTGCGCCACATGCTGGTGCTGGAGGACGGTCAAAAACTGCGGCTTCTAGAGGGAATCATGGAGCCCGACCTGCGAGCTCGCTTGCCATTTACGCTCACGGACACACCCACGCGCTTTGGGCGGGTTTCTATCGCTCTCGAGCCGGGTGCTGGACGCGCATGGAAGGGGCATTTCGTTCGAAAAGAGGGTAGTGTCCCTGAATCTGTCGAGATTCGGACCATCCTCGCCCCGGGGCTGAGACTGGGCCGGGTAGAGGGTGCGAGCTTTCACTCAGCTCCGGGCGGGATAGCGAGCATTGATCCCGCAGCACAGGAGTGGACGGCTACCTGGGAACTTTAGCTGCCAACAAAGGCGCACATCCGGCGGTACAACTCACACGCAAGCGCGATCGATTTCGTCCAAAGCGAAAGTCACTTTCGCTCAAAGACCGGTTACCAGGCCGTCTTTTCGCTTGCGCGTGGAATTTCTGTCAAATTGGCACGCAGGCGCGCCGAGATCGGGGAGCGGATTCATGCATGAACGCCGCCAAATATCCAAAATGCATAGATTCACAGCTGCTCTGATCCGGGATTCGATCCGCCGGATCGAGAACGATTGAGAATAATCCGACAGCTTGCTCGTTCCTCGGAAAAGAAATAGTTAAATCCTCTATTGACAGCAAATAGAAAGTACACATAGTCTTTATTGCGTCAAAGAGAACATGGTTCTGCGCGTTCTGACGCGGAACAAAACGAAAGGGGAATCACTTGGAGGAGGCAATCATGTCGGAGGAAAAGCAATTGAATTCATCTCGAACGTCTGTGCTCAATTGCAGATTGAGGCTCGCTGGCCTGCGTTCTGTCGCGGCCCTGGTGTGCATGACTCTGGGATTTGCCCTGGCAGCGATGGGGCAGGGCGCCAGTACCTTTGATACCGGTACGATCATCGGGAGCGTTTCGGATCCGACAGGCGCCGTGATTCCGCACGCATCGGTGACGATCACCAATACCGGCACCGGCATTGTGACGCCGGCAACAACCGGAGACAACGGGCTCTTCACCGTTCCGGCATTGCCCTTCGGCACCTACACGGTGAGTGCGTCGGCGAATCAGTTTGGGAAGGCCGCGTCGAAAACATTTGTGCTGAATGTCGGCGCAACGGCACGTGTTGATCTGAAGCTGTCGGTAGCAACTGTGTCGGAGGATGTTCAAGTAACCGGCACAATGGCGACGGTGAACTTGAGCAACGCCACATCGGGAACCACGCTGAATGCAGACCAGATTGAGAATCTGCCCACCGATGGGCGCGATGTGATGGACTTTCTGAACATCGCACCAGGCTCTGTGAATTCGACCGGCTTTTTTCAGGGCAGCATTAACGGCCAGGAGAATTTCATGTCTGGCATCGAAGTAACACTGGACGGCCAAAATGCATCGCGTCCCGACATCAGCGGCTTCGATGAGACTGAAGGGAACGAAGCGAACCGCATGACCCGGGCGAGCATCGACAGCGTCCAGGAGATCGATTTTGCGAACAGCGGCTACAGCGCTGACGTGGGCCATTCGCTTGGCCCGCAAATGAACATCATCACCAAGGGTGGGACCAATCAGTTTCATGGCGAGTTGTTCGATTTCTTCCGTAACGACGCCCTTGACGCGCTGGATTATTTTGCAAATTCACTCACCGCACCCAAGGTGCCGTTGAGAATGAATCAATTTGGCGGCAACCTCGGAGGTCCAATGGTGAAGAATAGACTCTTCCTCTTTGCCAATTACGAAGGTCTTCAACAGCGGACCACGCAGATCAACAAATTGAATTTGGTTCCCAGCTCCTATGTCCGTTCGCAGTTCGTTTCCGCCATGCAGCCCGTCATAGCGCAAATGGCGCCGCTGCCTGCAAATTGCCAGGGTATAGTTGGTGAACCAGGTTACACCGGCACGTGCCCCTATCCGATCGGCAGCAATGGACTCCCTCTCTATGAGGACCAGGTGAACTCCGTCTTTGGCCCCATACCAGCACCACAAAATGGCACCGACCTTGTCTACCAACCCTCTGCGCTGCCCACCACGGTAAGTGAAAACAGCGGCGCGGTTCGTGTTGACTATACGCCCACCAACAGCGATCGGATCTTTGCGCGCTATACCATCGACAATGGACTGACTGACCAGACATTCGGGGTAGACGAAGGTCAGACATCACCGCTTGCTCTCGTGAATCAATATGCGGTGGTTGACGAAACCCACACGTTCAGCTCTACATTCGTCAACGAACTCAGCGTGGCCCTGCAACAATTTCACTCCGACACCAATTCGAACACGCCGCAGCCGCTTGTCGGTTTCGAGGGGTTCTTCACAACGCTGGGCTCGCTTCCTGGTCCGGCCACATTCAATCAAATCAACAATGACAAGACCTTCGACATTCTGGACAATGCGACAAAGACGGCGGGAAGCCGGACGTTTAAATTTGGCGCTCAGATCCAATTCAATCGCCTTGACGAGTGGCTGCGCCCACAGCAGGAATTCGAATTTGGCAGCTTCCTTTCCTTGGAGGCCGATCAGCCATTCATCCTCTCGAAGATTGGTTTTCCTGGTTTTATCGGCGTTCATAATTCCAATTGGGATGTGTATGCCCAGCACGACTGGCGGATGAACAGCCGGCTCACTCTCAACCTTGGATTGCGGCTCGACGTAAACACCGCCTGGAGTTCGAAAAACAATATTCAGCAGAACTTCGATTTTGCGACTCAATCGTTTGTGTCGCCGAACCAGCCATTGTACGGAACCACGGTGGATGCGGCGCCCCGCATAGGGATGAGCTGGGACCCTTATGGTCACGGCAAGACAGCCATTCATGGATACTTCGGCTTGTTCTACCTGCCGCTTCAATTTGGAGCGAACTTTGTCGCGAATAATCCCGCATATCAAAGTTACTCAGTCAACGTCTTTCAGGCACCCATTGCGTACCCTATGGGGAATCCCACTCTGCCCGCCGGTACACAGAACGTCAGCATCATGCCGTCCGATGTGCACGATGCATATTCAGAGAATTGGCTCTTTGGGATCCAGCAGGAGGTGGCGAAGAACACGGTGTTGACTGTCAACTACGTGGCGAATGAAACGCAACGCATGCAGGCTGGCCAGAATTTCGCCGGGATCAATCTAAATCCGGCAAACCTCGTGAACGACAACAATCGTCCATACCCCAATTTCGCAAACGAAAACCTTGAAGCCTGTGAACTGAGCGGAGCCTACAACTCGATGCAGGTGGGGCTGCGCCACAATGTGGGCAAGCTCAATTTTGAAACGAATTACACCTGGTCGCATACGATCAACGACATGGTGAACTTCCTCAACAACTATTCGGACGCCTACAACCCAAGAAAGGATATGGGGAACGCCGACTGGGACATTCGGCATAACCTGACTGGCAGCGTCACATATAACTTCCCGGACTTGAAGGGATCCAATCTGCTGGAGCGCACAGCTCTTGGAGGATGGCAAACTTCGAGCATCATCCAGACTCGTTCCGGAGCCGCACTTAACCCTCAGCTCACCGGTACTTTTTTCGGCTTGCCTACGCGGCCCGACTTCGTCTCTGGAGTGCCTATCCGTAACCCCCACGGTTCATGGACCAGTTCCACGAATCCCTTCTACAACTCGGCTGCATATATGGTCGAGCCGGGCTACAACGGCAATCCTGGGGATCCATCGACCCTTGGGAACGTCCCGCGGAACAGCCTTGAAGGTCCTAAGTTCTTCCAATGGGACTTTTCGGGGATGAAGAATTTTCCGGTGACGGAGAAGATGAAGGTGCAGTTCCGCGCCGACCTCTTCAATATCCTGAACCATCCAAACTTCGGCAACCCCGGGAACATGGGAATCTGTACCGCTATCGTGGTTCCGAACGGGGGCTCAACTTCGTCGTGCTCAGGGGGCTCGCCGTCCGGAGTAGGCGATAATGCAACATTCTCAACGGTCGGCCAGACCATCGCCGATGCGGACAATACACTCGTGGGTTCCGGCACGGCGCGCCAGATTCAACTGTCTCTGAAAGTGATTTTCTAAGACTGAACAAATCGGTTGATACAAGGGGACGGGCGAAAGGAAATCCTTTCGCCCGTTGCTTTCTGCTCAACCAGACCTCATTGCGCGTGGCAGCATGAGCTTGTTCCGGAGCCGGCAATGCAAACCAGGATATTCCTCGTATTTTCCCTTGTTTTGATCGCAGGCGGTTTTCTTCTCGGATGCGGCGGAGGGGGTACGCAAATGCCGACCCCACCAACGCCGCCAACATCGTCCGGTTACTTTCCTTATCAGCAGGGCTGGCTCGGAGCTGACGGAGCCTATTCAATCCCTATTAGAAGTGGTCAAACCCTCTGGATCTTCGCGGACACGTTTGTCGGATCTTCGAACGCGACAAACCGCAGCGAAGCGACCGGCTTCGTTCACAATACGATCGCGATTTCGACTTGCTCCGGAACGAACTGCATGTTTCAGTACTACTGGCCGGGCATGGGTACGTCCCAGCCGGGTCCTGTATTTGCAACACCTGGCACCGACTGGTTCTGGCCGATGGATGGATTCACCTACAACGGCACTCTCTATCTTGCGCTGATGCAGATGCACGCGACCGGAAGCGGAGGCGCATTCGGGTTCGCCTACAGCGGCTCTCAACTTGCAAGCATCACGAACTACACCGCACCCCCATCCCAATGGGTGATCAGGTATCAGCAACTGAATACCGGGGGCACCGCAGTGCCCGGCATATCGATCGTTGCCGGCCAGGGACCGAATGGGAATCCGAATCCACCTGATCCTAAGGGGGCAAACTACGCGTACTTCTTCACGGGCGTCGGCGGCACACCTTATCTCGCGCTATTGCGTATCCCTCTCGCTGACATGAACAGTCTCGCCAGACCGGGCAATTCTGATTGGCAATACTTGAATTCAAGCGGCGCCTGGGAGGCATGGCAGGATTCGGCCACTGCGCTGCCCGGTGACAATGCAGCGGTCATCAATCCTGGTGCCACTGAGATGACGGTTCGCTATCACAGTTCAACGAACCAGTGGATTGCCGTGTATCCGCAGGGGCTGGACAATGCGGCATATTACAGCCTCTCCACTTCGTTGACCGGTGGATGGGGCGCGCCGGAGAAGCTGTACTCGTATCCTGAAATGCAGCCCGGTAACGCGAACTACACGCCGAATGTGTTTTGCTATGCTGCGAAGGAACATGTCGAGTTTGAGACGACGGGGCAGCTCTTTTTCACGTACGCGTGCAATTCGACCGTCGAAAGCGACGTTACCAACGACATGAATCTCTATCACCCGGTGGTGGTGACCCAGAATCTTCCCAGCAAATAACAAAGGCCCGGGGCCGGAGCGATTTGAGTCTTCGCTATACCCTTACGTACGCTTGGACCGTCGCGCATTCGAGGCCTTCGCTGTTGGCGCCGGGCCGGATCGTGTACGGTCCCACTGCTGCCGGGACGATGAACGTCTCCGCGTAGTTCACATAGAACGGATCGAAGGCTCCTCCAGGACTTTCGACAACCGCCTGTTCTCCCTCCACCAGGTTCAGCACGTGCACCGTGCCTTGTGTATCGTGCGGCACTTTCTTGGTAAACCAGTGGCGTCTCGTCTCGATGAATTCCAGTTTGTGAAGACCGGTGCGCTCCTCGCGCCACCCATCTCCGGAGGCGACCGGCGCAACCTGATTGACGAGAGAGCGCCGGACCCAATCGGTCGTGCGGTCCCATTGAATATTTGCCACGCCGTGATCGAGATGGATAGGCCGGGGACGGCCATCGAGGCCCAGTCTACCCCAATCCCACAGTTTGAATGTGAAGATGTAGGGTGTCGCGCTGATTTCAAGCACCATGCTGTTCCGGCCCGAGCAGTGAATGGTGCCGGCGGGGATCAGAAAGTGATCGTGCTTGCGTGCGGGAAAGATGTTGATATATTTTTCGGCGGGAAAATCAAAGTCCGTGTCCTGCGCCCTCTCGAGGTCACGGATCATGGCATCGCGATCGATGCCTTCTTTGAGGCCAAGATAAACTCCGGCATCCTGCTCGGCATCGAGCATGTAGTAGCTTTCATCCTGGGTGTAATCCATTCCGAAATGCTCGCGGATATACGAGGTGAGAGGATGCACCTGAAGCGAGAGGTTGCCACCCCCGACGGTGTCGAGAAAGTCAAAGCGAATAGGAAATTCCGCGCCAAAGCGGGAAACGATTCCCTTGCCAAGTAGTTCTTCAGGATGTGCCAGGACCACGTTCATCGAGGGAACTTCGACCTTCTGATCGCCAAAGCCGAGCAGGAGGCTATTCTCTTCAGGCACGCAGTCGAAGCACCACGCGTGATTGGGAGCGCCGTCGGGCGGAAGCCCACAAACCCGCTCCATCCAGTGGCCGCCCCAGGGCCCGGGATCGAAGAACGGCACAACACGGAATGGCCGTTTGGAAACCGCGGCTAGGCTGCGGCGAAAGACATCTCCGGAAATCGCAGTGGGTTTGCCGGGCTTGTTGGTGTCGAGAAGCAAATCAATTCTGGTGAAGAGGCGTGTCTTGAGCCGGTCGGCCGCGCGCCAGTCAACGAAGAAGGCGCGCTTGTACTTAAGCGATGCCCGCTCTTCGAAGTTGTCGGATCCCAGATTCGCAATCTCATTACGCCGCTGGCGCAATTGGATTTCCCATCGCGCCATGTCCGCATAGACGAGCAGAGCCGGCTGAGGACAGATCAGCGATGCGCCAGGCCCAAGGACCACCATAGACTTTGTTTTGTTTTGGCAGTGTCTGCGCGCTTCGGCAAGACGTGCTGGGTTGAAAAAGTCTTCGATCTCAACCGTGTTCATCATGCCAAAGACCGGGTCGTCGCCGAGCAGGGGTTCCAGCATCCTGTCAATTTCGACAACGGGACGAAACAGATCTGTTGTGAGCAGAAGGTCCGCGTTCGGCAGCCTGACGCCAAACTCTCGACTAAGTTCATCGAGCAGTACGCCCGGGTAGCACTCGACTACGATCACCGAGTTAGCGCCGGCCGGCGATTGAATGGCCTCGATGACCGCGGGCCAGCCTGAATGGCACTCCTCGTGACTGCCCGACGGGATGTAAGGGAACCTATCGTACAAGGGAAAGCTCCTGTTCAAAGAGCGGCACTACGCCAAGAAGAGCTGCATCGTTGCCGAGTTGCGCTGCGCGCACGCTGACTGTGCCCCATGGCGTCCAGGCATTTTGCCGCACGTATTCCTGAATAAAGGGAAGTATTGCGTCGGCGCTCTTCATCACGCCGCCACCGTAGACAAGAATTTCCGGATCAAATGAGTGGATTGCGGCAACGGCGGCCGCACCCCAAACTCTGAGGCAGTGATTGACAATCTCGCCGGATACGGCGTCGCCGGCTGCCGCGCAGGAGAAGAGGCTTTCAAAGTCGATCTTCCGGGATGCCAACGCGCTTTTTTCAAATCCGGGCCAGGCGGCGGCTACGAGGTGCAGAGACCAGCCTGACGCTTCCGATTCGGCGCAACCCAAGCCCCCGCAGGTGCAGCGGCGACCGGTGAGCGTCACCGGAGTATGACCACCGAGTACACCCGCCTGATCGTGTTTACCGCGCAGCAGTTGACCGTCGATCATCGCGACTCCGCCAATTCCGGTCCCAAGGGTAAACATGACCACGTCGGTTTCCCCTTGTGCCGCTCCCGCATGACATTCCCCTAACAAGGCCAGGCGCGCATCATTATCAAGTCGAAGTGGCAACCCGAACACTTGTTTCGACCAGGCGGAGAGATCGAGCGAGACCGCATCCGTAAATTTGCCGTTTGTCGACGCGATGCGGGTGTTCCTTGAATCCACCAGGCCGCAGAAACCAAAACCCGCCGCATCCGCCCGGTGTGCCGCATGAATCCGACCGAGAGGGCCTTCAATGGCGACCAGGGCGGCGCGAAGCGTCGCTGACTCCGGAATACTGACCGTTTCGCGCGCAAGAATCCGAGTTCCTTCAACCAGGGCGCAGGCCGCGTGGGTCCCGCCGAGATCGACCGCGAGAATCTTCATGCGTTGAGCCCCCGATGCCTGGAAATTGCACCGCTCCAATGGACCCTTGTACGGTACCGGTCGGCGGTCAAAAGTGCGCTCATTCGGCAAAGGCGCGGCAATGCGAATGCGGAGAGTGTCATCATAACAAGTGCTACTTTAACCACAAAAGAATATCATATATGTTCGATTGACTTATAAACGAACATAACGATAATATTTTATCCGCCAATAGAAAAGCGCAATTGGCTTGCCTGAAAAGCGATTGGTGTTACCAAACATGCATCGCTCAAGCGTTTGGCGTGGCCATGACGTTGGAAGGTGTTTCATTCTGCTGGCTTTTCATCCTCGGAGCTCGGTCGTCTTTTGAAGCGGTAAACGGAAGGAATCGGGGAGAACATGCGATTGAGTGTTATTTCAGGTTGGTTTGCGCTTCTGGCGGCCGGCGGTTGCGCAGTGGCTGGACAACAGGCGCAGGGAACCCGGAGTAGTTCGGAGATCCAGACAATCTACATTATTCCGAGCAGCCACTGGGACCTGGGCTTCAAACTGCCTCCCCAGGAGCAACTCGACGACATCAAGCCTCACCTGGATGAAGTGATTCGGACGGCCAAGAAGGATCCGGAGTTTCGCTGGGTGATTGAGAGCGCCTGGCAGGTGCAGGCGTGGCTTGACCGAACGAAGGATCCGCAGGCAATTCAGGACCTGGTGAGTCTGATCAAGAGCGGGCAAATTGAACTGTCGGCAGTTTGGGGCAGCGAGCACACCGAGTTCATGGGGACCGAGCAGCTCAACCGGATCGTAGACCCGATGCGGGACATCGAGAAGCGCCTGGGCGTAACAACCGATCTGGCCATGATGGACGATGTGCCGGGATTCAC
>Ga0116135_1001035_pt1 | contig 14726 bp, 15 predicted proteins | sample June2015DPH_20_1_FD_89738 | JGI IMG/M metagenome (GOLD analysis project Ga0116135, IMG submission 89738) | Peatland microbial communities from SPRUCE experiment site at the Marcell Experimental Forest, Minnesota, USA - June2015DPH_20_10 | ecosystem: Environmental > Terrestrial > Soil > Wetlands... | reverse complement strand
GATAGTTGTGAGCTTGAGTGTGCATGTGATCGATTCATCATCAGTTCACACTGTCCTCGCGCACTCAGCCGGTTCCCGCTTAGCATAGCTCGACGATAGAATGTCTTATGTCTTCCCTTCCAGGCAGAGGCGTTTCCCCATTCGTGGCGCTGATATTTGTTGCTGCGGCGCTTTGGCCTGCCCATGCGAATACGCCTGCCCCGATAAGCTTGCCCCTGGCGCAGATTCTGGCGTCGATGGAGCATCACAATCAAATGCAGCGGGAGGGATTGAGACACTACCGGGCCCTACGGCAATACGATGTCGTGTACCAGGGAATTACAACCATCGAAGCAAAAATGTCGGTGGAGTTCGACTATGATGCCACTTCAGGAAAAAGTTATCGCATTGTGTCTCAGAGTGGCTCCAAGATTCTTGGGGAAAAAATTCTGAAGAGGGCGATAGACAGCGAAATAGAGGCCTCAAAGGACAACGGGGCAAGCGCACTGACGCCGGCGAATTACCGGTTCCAGTTGCAGGGAAGTGAGAGTCTGAATGGACGTCCGGCCTACATTCTGAGTGTTGAGCCGCTGACGGGAAGCAAATTTCTGTATCGGGGCAAGGTCTGGGTGGATGCGACGGATTTCGGGGTAGCAAAGATCGAGGCGTCGCCGGCGAAGAATCCCTCGTTCCTGATTTCGCGGACGTTGATTCGATGGACATACGCGAAGTTGGGGAACTTCTGGATGCCGCAACAGAGCCGCAGCGAATCCAAGGTCCGGATCGGAGGCACGGCCGTGCTGACGATCGATTATGGGACTTACCAGATCAATTAGGGCGAGCCACATTCCGGTGATGCAGGCTGGCACGCGGCAGTGTTCAAGCCGTTCAGCTCTTTGAGATCGTAACAAATGGCCCGCTGCTCTGGGGTCCACCAACGCCTTGAAACGCAGCCTGGCCCAAGCTGGGCAATCCAATCTCCCACTTCGGCCCTTCGAGCTCCGGCATGGGGCGCGCCTGGAAGAGCTTCTTGCATTGGCGCGCCGTCCAACGGGCCCAGCGCTTCGACTTCTTTCGCCGCGCGCTGTCAGTGGAGATGCCGGTGCCTGCATACATCTGGCGATAGAGCTTGGAGAGAAAGATGAATCCGAGCCGGGCGCGCAGAGTGGGAGTGCAGGAGGAGCGTTCCCAGATGGCTCCCCAGGTGTAGAACCTGTCCCACACTTTTTGCGTGCGCATGCGGATTTCGTCGGAGCTCATGGTGGGATGCGGGGTAAACATCTTGGGCCGCACTTCCGTGGGGATCATCCAGTAGCGCGTGATGGGAACGCCGGCCACCATCATGGGATCCACGGCTTGCTCTTTTTCCCAACGGCCGAAGTCGACGGTGCCGGGAAACGGAGTCATCATGACAAACTGCGCGAAGGTGACACCGGCTTTGAGCGCCATCTCGACGGTTGCGGTGAAGGTGGCTGGCCGATCGGTGGGCAGGCCGAAGATGAACGAACCGAGCACATGCACGCCGTGCTGCTTGAAGGTCTGCAACTGCTTGGCGAGGGCTTCGCCAGAGTAGTTCCAATCCTTATACACGGCCTTGAGCCCTTCGGGCGTGACGGCTTCAACGCCCACCAGCGCGCCCTTGATGTTGGCCTTGCGCATGGCGTCGAGATAGCTGCCGTCTTCGCCGGCCTCCATGGTCATTTGCGTGAAAAACACCATGTCTTTGGGCAGCTTGGCCAATTCTTCCATCAACGACAGGCGCTCGTTGCGAATGGCGGTGAGCTCGTCGACTCTGGCGGTGTTGCCCTGCTCGCGCGCGAGGCGCAGATCGGTAAACGTGACGGGATAGAAGTTGTCATCGGCAAGAGCGATGAAGCGGAAACCGAGACGGCGCAGCGCAATGATTTCGTCGACGACGTTTTGGAATTTTCTTTGGCGGGGCTTCTGTCCATCGGTGCGCCACACGCTGCAGAAGGAACAGTGCTTGGGGCAACCGCGAATGGTTTGCACCGATGCCCACATGTATTTACTGGGATCCATGAGGTCCCAACGCGCGGAGATAAACTCGCTGCCCTCGATGCGACCGCCTTCGTAGATTTTTTCGGGGCTGCCGGCGATACAGTCAGTGACGACTTTTGCCCAGGCGAGATCGCCGTCGCCTTTGACGACCGCGTGGGCTTCACCGCGCTCGAGGGCTTCCTCAGGAAACAGCGTGGCGTGAATTCCGCCATAGACCACCCAGGCCCCGCGGGCGCGCGCCATGCGGCCGACGGCGTAGCCGCGCAAGGCATTGCCGGTGTGTACGCTGACGCCGACAATATCTCCTGGCTGAATGGAATCGGGCACAATTTGTTCGAGAGATTCATCGACGAGGAGGGGATCACCGACGACCGCGGGTGTGGCGGCGGCGAGCACAAAGAGCCAGCGCGGCGTGATGACCGCGGTGCCGAAGGAATTGTCGCTGGGATTGACGAGATGGACGCGCACGCGGACCAACCTTTCGCCGTACTGGTGCGGTTGGCTTCACAGCAACTGCGGGGATGCCGTAACGCGGGTTGACGATCGAAAGCGGCAACTTAAAGGGGAAGATGCCGCGCTGACGTTGCGCTACGGCGAAGTGGGCCCGAAATCGACGGTGCGCGTATCAAGGCGAAAATTGACGAGAAAAATCTTGCCATCCGAACTGGCAACGCAGACTTCTTCTCGAAAATTTCCCCCTTGGACTGTTTGTGCGATCTTACAGGGATTCGTCGGGACAAAGTGGTCAATATTGACCACTTTCGCAAGTAGTACCGAGTTTTCATAGAGAATCGGGGAAATTCACGATGCGGGCGCTTTAGCCGACCCGCGAGCACTCTTCGACAGGGATGGGGACCTGCTCGACAATTTCGAGGCCGAAGCCTTCAAGGGCGGGGATGTGCATGGGCGTGTTGGAGAGGAGGCGAATGCGCTGGATGCCGAGGTCGGAGAGGATCTGGCCGCCGAGGCCGATGGCGCGGAGGATGCGGCCGGTGCGGGCTTGCTGGCCTTCGCGCGAACGCAGTTCTTGATGCAATAGGAGGCGGCCGGAATGCTCTTCGCGTTGCTCGGCGGGGACGGCGGAGCCCTCAGGACCGAAGGTTGCGGCTGGGGTGCGATCGATTTCGAAGCCGCGCGAGGTGTTGTGGAGATAAAGGATGACGCCGCAGCCGGCTTCGGCGATCATGCGCATGGACTGATCGAGGATTTCGCGGCAGTGGCAGTCGGCGGCGAAGACGTCGCCGGCGGTACAGCGGGTGTGGACGCGGACGAGCACGGGATGCGGGCAGGGTGTGCGTGGCGCGGCGGGTGATGCGCCATTCGGGACGGTTTCGGGAAACGGGCCGGCATGAACGGCGGGGCAGTCGGGGCAGAGATCGCCGCGCACGAGGGCGATGTGGCTCTCGCCGCCGTTCACTTCGCTTTCGTAGGCGATCATACGGAACTCGCCGTAGCGGGTTTGAACGCGAGACTCACCGGCGCGAACGATGTAGCGCTCATGGCGCAGGCGGTAGCGGATGAGCTCGGCGACGGTGAGGATCTTGAGGCCGTGCTCGCGACAAAAGGGGATGAGGTCGGGGATGCGGGCCATTTCGCCGTCGTCGCGCATCACTTCACAAATGACGCCGGCGGGGGTGAGACCGGCGAGACGGGCGAGATCGACGGAGGCCTCAGTTTGGCCGGCGCGGACCAGGACGCCGCCGCGGCGCGCGCGGAGCGGGAAGACATGGCCGGGGCGGGCGAGGTCGGACGCGGTGGTGCGGGGATCGATGGCGGTGCGGATGGTGCGGGCGCGGTCGGCTGCCGAGATGCCGGTGGTGACGCCTTCGCGGGCTTCGATGGTCTCAGTAAACGCGGTGCCGAAGCGCGAGGAGTTCTGTTGCGTCATGGGGAAGAGGCGCAGATAGTCGGCGCGCTCCTCCGTGAGGGCAAGGCAGATGAGGCCGCGGCCGTAGCGGGCCATGAAGTTGATGGCCTCGGGAGTAACAAAGTCGGCGGCCAGGGTGAGGTCGCCCTCGTTCTCGCGGTCCTCGTCATCAACCACTACCACCATGCGGCCCGCTTTGATTTCGGCGAGGGCACCGGGGACGTCAGTGAAGGGAGGCTCGGGAGTGCGAAGCGATTGGGGCATGATGCCCCTTTATTTTCGCTTATCCATGCGGGGAACGCCAGAAACGGTCATGAAAGGTGAGTCGACTTCCGGATCGACGGTCATTCAGAACTTGTTTGCGGTCAAATGCGGTCACGTTTACCTGGCTGGACCGTAAACCCAATAAAGGCCCGAGGGGAGCGAGACCAATCTTACGGAGTTGTGGTTCTCTCCTGGATACACCGTGAAGCGATAGTCGAGGCCCTTGGGCTTGAGTTCGTCGAGGAACTGGGCAAAAACGGCTGTGGTCTTCGTAAACCCGAGTTCATCGTCGCTGCCCACCGAGAGATCAAGGCGCACCTGAGAAGACATTGCTCTGAGGGCGCGGCGGGCGTCTTTGTCCATCAAGCTGTCGTCCGGAAAAAGAGCCGGACTGGCGGCGACAATTCGCTGAAACAGACCGGGGCGCTGCTCGAGCGCGTAGAGGGCGAACTTTCCACCCATGGAGTGACCCAGCAATCCGCGGTCAGAGGGATTGGTGCGATAGGCGCGATCGATAAACGGGATGAGTTCGTGTTCGAGGAAATCGAGAAACGCGGCCGCGCCACCGCCGCCGCCGCCCAGGGATTGGGGGATTGAGGTGGGCGAGAAGTCCTGCGCGCGGAGAGCCATGGCGTCGCTGGCCGGCGATTGGCCGATATTGACAATGATGACCGGGGGCATGCGCTGGGAATAAATGTTGTTTTCCTGGAGGAACGCCATCAAAGGAAAATGCCAGCCGTCGAGGACGTAGAGTACGGGGTAAGACTGTTTTGAGGTGGAATAGTTTTCCGGCAGAGAAATGAACAGGTCGTACGGCCGACCGATCTTTGAAGCTGTGATGGTGCGCTGTTCTGTGCCAGCGAGGGTCACGGGAGGTGCAGGCGTTTGGGCGAAGGCGGCTGCGGCACCCACTAGCAATGCGGCCAGAGTGATCGAAGCCGTGAGTCGAATCATGCTTTGGATTCTAGCTTGCGTATGGGCTACGGGCAGACCTTATTCATCGGCGCCGACGTGGCACAATGCATGGGTTACTCGCTCGTAATTGATCCGTGGTATGATTCTGGCTCTCTGTTCCCCGCGCTGAAACCGCGCACCTGAGACACAACGGATCATCTACCCCACAACTCGAAGTGCATTGAGGAGGAATTCGAAATGAATCGAGGAAAAATGACATTGAAAACTACGGTCATGGCTTTTGTAGCCGCCGCCATCTGTTTGCTCTGCAGTGCGCCTGCGGCACGAGCCCAGATCGTTGTCGACATCGGCGTGGAGCCGGTGTGCCCCTATGGGTACTTCGACTATGCCCCGTATAACTGCGCGCCCTATGGATACTACGGGCCCGATTGGTTTGTGGGCGGGGTGTTTGTTGGAGCCGGTCGCTGGTTCCACGGCCCCGAGCACTTCTCCGGCCATGTCGATAACCGGTATGACCCTCGTCACGGTTATAGAGGACCGATGCCCGAGCGCGGAGCTGAGCAGTTCAACCACTTCCGCGGCAACGAGGCGAGGGATGGGCATGGGCATGTCGTCAAAGGCGATCATGACGGCGGCAATGAACACGAACTACCCGGACATCAGGGCGGCGGAGGTGGCGGGCATCGCTAACTGCACAACCGTGGGTTCAAGCACAGCAAAAACGCCGCCCGAGGGCGGCGTTTTTGCTGGAGCTGGCGAAAGTCCTACAACGTGGAGTCAGTCTCGAAGCCCCGAGCCTCGAGCCAGGCCTCCGGGATCTATTTGGAATTCTCCGAAAAGAACGCCCTCCTTGCACACCAATCCCATGTATGAACGTTGAATGCATATGATGGAAAAGCGCCGAAGGGTGCGATTCGCCATGGCCTCCAGAAGATTATCCACGGCCATTTCACTTGCGGTATCGCTTGGGTTTTCGTCCGCTCTGTGTGCACAACAGGCCAAGACGCCCACGCTCGGAGAAATCCTCGACCGGCTGGAAGCGAACCTGAACCACTACGACGCTGGCGTCCCGAGCTTTTTCTGCGATGAACACGTGCTCTCGTCGCAGGTGGAACCCGGCGTGCGCGATCAGAACACAGTCATCGACTCCGTCTTCCGCCTCAAGCGCACCGCAAAGCCAGACCATACGACCAGTTTGGTAGAGTCCCGCGAGATTCAGAACGTCGACGGCAAACCCGCGACTTCGCAGCATTTGAACGTTCCCAGCCTGCCGAGCGGGGCTTTTGAGGGCGGCCTCGCCGTCGTCTCCCGCGAACAGTCAGTCTGCATGAACTACGCGTTGCAACGAATCAACAGAGACCGCCCGGCCGAGCCTTATGTTGTCCGCTTCGCCACGGTCCTCACGCCCCAGAACTCCGCCAATTGTCTTCTGCAGGAGAACAGCAAGGGCCGCGTCTTCATCGATCCTGCATCGTTGCAGATCACTCACCTGGAACTCACTACCCCGCGTCACCTGATCATCCCCGGGAACTCATTCACACCGCCCATAGTCGGCAGGCGGGTCCTCAGCGTCGACTATGCGCCGGTCCTGCTGGGCGGCGAGACCTTCTGGATGCCCTCCGCGATTACCATGAGTAACGCCAGCGGTTCCGGGACCTTCCACATGATGCTCTGGTCGTTCCGAGCCACCTATCGCAACTACCATCGGCTGGAAGTGACGTCACGCATCCTGCCTGGTTTCGAGGCGCCCGCGCCGTGACTTGGCCGACCTGGCGCGACGTTACTGGAAGTTGAATCGAGCGTGTTCTAAAGTCACTGAATGGTTACCGATTATGATCCCTCAGAGGCCAAAGCCCTGCATTTTCCTGTATTTTTCGGCCAAGCTAAAACTGTGCCCTTGTTACAAAAGTGATTTTTGAAATACGTTTTAATTACCGAGGTCATCAATTCCGTTCCTTCCGGTTTCATATAATCCAGTCAGTGGCCGGGAAACGGCCCGTCGCGGGTCGCACGGTTCTTTGCAATGGAAAGAACGCAGGAATCCTGCCGATAAACCCTTCCATGTCCCCCCGAAGGAGGGATGATGCCCCACTCCCAAAAGCCCGATCCAATGTCCCACTCCCACAAGTCCGGTGTTTCTGACAATTTTGTTGCCGCGGTCGCCTATTTCTCTCCCATTCCGGCGTTCTTCTTTCTGGCAATCAGGCACTACAACAAAAGGCCCTATGTGCGATTCCACGCGTGGCAGTCTCTGGTATTCAGCGCCTTTGTCTTTCTATTCGGCGTTGCCATGGGATTTGTACTGCCGTATCTCCGGTTCCTCGGGACGCGCGTCCTCCTGGTGATGTTCTGTGTCGTGTCTGCGGTGGTTTTCTGTATGTGGCTGTGGTGCGTGATCGGCGCGTTTCGAGGCAAGCGCTGCAAGCTCCCGCTGATTGGGCCCTGGGCTGACGAGCAGGCCTACAGGTAATCGGCCAGCGGTTCCAAAGAAAAACGCCCACCCGGTTTCAGCCGGTTTGCGGGCAGCAAAAACGCCGCCCGAAGGCGGCGTTTATGTTTGAGCTGGCGAAAGTGTTACAGCGTGGATTCAATCTCAAAGCCCCAGGCCTCGAGCAAGGCCTCCGGGATATATTTGGAATTCTTATTGCGGCGCGCCCATTCGCGCAGGCGGGTTGACCGGATGAACTGATCCGGCGGCAGCTTAAACTCCTTGGTGATCTGCTCGAAGGAGGTAACTGTAGGCACAACCGGGCCAATGGGCTCTGGTTTGCCCCAATTCGGATTTCCACGACGCTTTGCCATTGATTTTTGTGTCCTTGAAAGGAGGTTAACAATTTGTCCTCGGAGCAGGGCTGGGGGTTCAGTAGGACCCGAGGAGCATTAATTGCTATTTTACGGAGATTTTGTTCAAAAATCAATAGGAAAGAGGGGTTAAAGCGGGGTTTGGGCAAAGAATCGTGAGCGGGTTTGATACCTCATAAACGATTGAATTGATGAATTTTATGGGAAGTCTGCCAGGTTAGACGGGGAACAAAGGTCCGGTTTTTGCCGTATTACGGTGGAAGCGGGGCGGGCGGGGTGACAGGATATCTTTATGGGCAAGTTTAGAACGGCGATTGTGGCGTATTTGGCACTACTGGCAGGAGTTGCACCGTGCTGCGCTGTGGAATTGACCATCAGCAGACAGGCCCTGGAGCGAACCCTGAAGCAGCAGCTCTATAGCGGGCCCGACGGCCGGTATTACCTGAAAGGCGGGCCTCACTCGGCGTGCTTTATCGCCACCGAGGATCCGCATTTGAGCTTTGAGCAGGATCGGATCGTGGTGCGGGTGAAAACCGTGGCCCGGCTGGGAACGCCCGTGGGCGGGGCGTGCCTGGGGGTCAGCCTGACCTTGCCGGCCGAGGTTTCGCTGGCGCCGGACGCGGAGGGGGAGACGGTGGGGTTCCGCGACGCGCAGCTGGATAAGGTTTCGGACCGGAAAGAAATCAACTTTGTGCTGGCGCCCTTCCTGCGCGGGCAGGTGCCGAAGGGCATGAAGGTGAATGCGACCGATTTGCTGCGCAAGGCGCTGGAGGGGTCGACTGCTTCCTCGGGATACAAGGTGAGCCTGGACCGGCTGAAGATTCACTCGGTTCAGATTCAAGGCGACAAGCTGGTGGTGGATGCGGATGGAGATTTGAGCGTGGAGTGAGAATGACAGGATTCAGGTATCAGGTTTCAGGTGATGCCGAGCTGCACGATCGAAGCGGGGGTCGTCAGCCGTTGTACAGGTTCTTGAGCAGGCCTTCGATGGCGCGGTTCAGGGCGCGGACTCCGTGGTCGCGCTGGTAGCGGAAGGCCGCTTGCTGGACGGGAAAGGACACCGTCCGCAGCACAGCGAAACTGCTCTGCGCCTGGCCGGAGCTTGATTTCGCTTGCTGCTTCAGGAGATCAGAGAGCAGGATTCCCTTCTGCGTCGCAGCATGGATTCCGGGAAAATCGTCCTCGTTGTTGCCCAACAGCCAAAGAAGCCTGATCGCTTCCAGTGCCCGCGAACCATTGGCAACTTTTCCATCTGGTCCGACGGCAAAGACGCCGGGAATCGTCCAGACATCCTTCTCGCGGACCCAAAATATGCGCGCGCTCACATACTGGGCATCGCGCAGATAATGGACGTCGGCCGCGGTGAGCACGGTGTCCTGAGGAGCGCCGATTTTCTTAACAAAATCGTTCCAAACGTCGGCGATGTGCTGCTCGGAGATGAGGGAACCGGGATTGGCGACGGATTCATACTCGGCACGGGCGATGCGCTTGCGGATGGATCCGGTGGCCCATCTGGGTGGAAGCTCATCGGAGAATTCGGCGGCGACCAGATCGACGAGCTGGCGCGCGTCGTCGGGCGAATGGATGTTGCCGGCGATGACGTTGATGGCGTTGGCGTGCGCCTCCATTGTCCGTCGCTGCTCGGCGATCTTGCGCATGACTTCGGGGCTGGGTTGATGGAAACCGGGGCGGTTGGTTTGTTGCTGCGGGGCTTGAGGAGCGGGTTGCTGCGCAGAAAGAAAGCAGATGGGCAGAAGCGCAGCTGCGAAACGCCAGAGTTTCGTATTCATGGCCGGGAGTCCTCCGTTCGGACTTGGGACCCGAGAAAACCACGTGGAGATTGTAGCGCAACGGCGAGCTCCCCGAGGTCAGACCACTTTGTTAAAATGGATGCAGGAAAATCCAAAATCCGCAATGATAGAATTTTGACGTTTGGAGAAAAGAATGTCGGACGCATCGTGTGATATCGGCCTTATTGGCCTTGCCGTTATGGGACAAAATCTTGTCCTCAACATGAACGACCACGGATTCAAAGTGGCAGTGTTCAATCGCACCGTTTCAAAGGTTGATGATTTCGTGGCCAACGAGGCCAAAGGAACCGAGGTGGTGGGAGCGCACTCGGTTGAAGAGCTGGCCGGGCTGCTAAAGCGGCCGCGGCGCGTGATGCTGATGGTGAAGGCCGGCGACACCGTGGATCAGATGATCGACCACATTGTGCCGCACCTCGAAAAGGGTGACATCATTATTGATGGCGGAAACTCGCTGTTCACGGATTCGACGCGGCGCACCAAGGCGCTGGCCGAGAAGGGGATTCTGTTTATCGGCACGGGCGTTTCGGGCGGCGAAGAGGGCGCACGGCGCGGACCGTCGATTATGCCTGGCGGCAACCCCGAGGCGTGGCCGCACGTGAAACCGATCTTCCAGGCGATTGCGGCCAAGGTGGACGATGGCACGCCCTGCTGCGACTGGGTGGGCGAAGAGGGCGCCGGGCACTTTGTGAAGATGGTGCACAACGGCATTGAGTACGGCGATATGCAGCTGATCTGCGAGGCCTACGATTTGCTGAAGCGCGGGCTGGGACTGACGGCCGATGAGTTGCACGACGTGTTCGCGGAGTGGAACAAGGGCGAGCTGGACAGCTACCTGATCGACATTACGACCACGATCTTTGCGAAAAAGGATGAGGACGGCTCGCCGCTGGTGGACAAGATTCTGGACACGGCGGGACAGAAGGGTACGGGTAAGTGGACGGTGATCAGCGCGCTCGATGAGGGCCAACCGGTGACGCTGATCGGCGAATCGGTGTTCGCGCGTTGCCTGTCGTCGCTGAAAGACGAGCGCTTAGAGGCCGAGAAAGTGCTGCGCGGGCCGAAGACGGCGGTCAAAGTGGGGGACCGGGCGAAGTTCATCGAGGACGTGCGGCGGGCGCTGTTCTGCTCGAAGATCATCAGCTACGCGCAGGGCTACATGCTGCTGCGGGCCGCGGGCAAGGAGTTCGGGTGGAACCTGAACATGGGCGGCATTGCACTGATGTGGCGCGGCGGATGCATCATTCGCAGCCAGTTCCTGGGCAAGATCAAGGACGCGTTCCGGAAGAACAAGAAGCTCGACAACCTGCTGCTGGACAAATTCTTCTCGCGGCTGGTGAACAAATACCAGGCGTCGTGGCGCAAGGCGGTGACGCACGCGGTGAAGCTGGGCGTGCCCACGCCGGCGTTCTCGACGGCACTGGCGTTCTTTGACGGCTATCGCACCGGCCGGTTGCCGCAGAACCTGCTGCAGGCGCAGAGAGACTTCTTCGGCGCGCATACTTATGAACGTATCGACAAGCCACGCGGCGAGTTCTTCCACACCAACTGGACGGGCCACGGCGGACGGGTTTCGTCGTCGACGTACAACGTGTAGAGACAGCTGTCAGCTTTTAGCTTGGTTGTGGTGAGTCAATTTGCAGGCTATCCCAGGTTCCAGGATGGGGATCTGAGGTAGCCTGCCAAGACCTTACACTGGGAGAGCATTCGCCAGGCCCCCTCACTCGGAGCCGAGCTATGAATCTGTCACAACTGGTCCGGCAGTTGATGCCCGCGCGGGTGAAGGACTCTCTGCGTGCCGAAGCCAAGAAGGCGCTTCAGCCGCCGATGACGTTCCCAACTTATTCTCCGGATGTCGTCCAGTATTTTGAAGAATTCCGCGACGACGTGCGCTACGCGACGCTGGCGCTTGCAATTCAGCGACTGGAAACTGAGCGGATTGACGGAGCATTTGCGGAGTTGGGCGTGCATCAAGGCGCCACGAGCAGAATGATGCACAAGCAGGCTCCCCATCGCCGGCTCTATCTTTTTGATACCTTTGCGGGCTTCCCTGCCGCGGCGCTGGAAGTGGATCAAGACGAGCGTTTCAAAGATACTTCGCAGGAGCGCGTGGCAGCGTTCATCGGAGATCAGGAGAATGTAATTTTTCGCGCCGGATATTTTCCGGAAACTGCAGCCGGTTTGGAAGGTGAACGGTTCGCACTGGTGATGCTGGACTTCGATCTCTATAAATCGGCCATCCATGCCTTCAACTTCTTCTATCCGCGCCTAGTACCGGGGGCTTATTTCTTCATGCATGACTTCAATAATCCCGAGTCAGATCATGCGATTTCGCGCGCGGCGCACGAGTTTCTGGCGGACAAGCCGGAGCGGCTGATGGAGATCCCCGATGTATGGGGTACGGCGATGTTTCGGAAGTTGTGAAAGACGGGGACTAGGGACTAAGGCGGCGATTTCCGAGATGGAAATCGCCGCCTTTGATTTTGGGGTCCGTTCGAAGCTACGAGAAGCACTCGCTATGCGCGGAACTACGGATGCTGAGCCAGGGCGGCCTGCGCTTTGGCGAGGATGACCGCGTTCTTGAGAGCGATAGCAAAGGAGCGGGCCGCGGCTGGGTCAGCGAACGTGAGGCCGAAGGCTTCTGTTTCGTCGGGTGCCTGGCCGTACTCCTTGCTCGAGTGCGGGCCGGGTCCGAGGTGCGCGAACTTGTCCAGGTCGTAGATGAGCGTGTGGAACTGCTTGCCGGGAACGCCGGCGACGACGACCATGGTGGCGTCTCCCACGTCACCGGGCTTGTAGGTGCGGGTCGCGTCGGGACTGGAAAAGACGCGATCCTCTGTAATCAGCGTCTCGTCGACTTCGGAAAGGTGCACCGTAATGGATGCGAGCGGGAAAGTGTAGAAGGACCAGGTCGTTTGACCGTTCTGAACCTTGGGCAGCGCGCAAAACTGCGCCGGCATCCGGGGCTCGATGACGATGGTGTTCTTATCGAGAACAACGATGTTGCCGGAAGCGGTGTAGGTGCTCTTCATGACCTCGAGATTCGGCGGAATGCCGGGATTCGAGGGAATGCTCTGGGCAGTTGCGGCGGTAACGGATAGGGCAAGGCTGTATAGGACAGCTGGGGCAATGTGTTTCATATAGATCTAAGAACCTCTACGAGAACCGATGTTGCGCTCATTCTAAGCCGAGGTAACGCGATTTAAATCACCCCAAATAGGCAAAAACGGTAACTTTCGTGCTGCCGGAGGCGGGTGGGCGGCTCGGCGGCGTTCGGGACGCGGGCCGCGACCTGCGCGTAACCGCGCGCAGCAAACTATTGATTCTTAGGGCCATGGTGCGAAACCCTGACCCTGCTTGACTGATCAGGTTGACCTGCGATTATCGCAACGTGTCGACGGGGGCGGGGTCCATGTCGGCGTAGTCCTGATTTTCGCCCCCCATGCCCCAGCAGAAGCTGTAGGCGCGGGTGCCGACGCCGGCATGAATCGACCATCCGGGCGAGACGACGATGCCCTTATCGGCCATGACGATGTGGCGCGTTTCCGCAGGAGGTCCCATAAAGTGCATGACGCGCGCGTCCGCGGCGACGTTGAAATACATATAGATCTCGGAACGGCGCATGTGGGTGTGCGGCGGCATGGTGTTCCAGTTGCTGCCGGGCGCAAGATGCGTGACGCCCATGACGAGCTGGCAACTGCGCGCGCCCTGCAGATAAATGTATTTGCAGATGGTGCGCTTGTTGCAGGTTTCCAGGCTGCCGAGTTCCACGGGCGTGGCTTCTTCCTTGCGCACCAGCGCAACGGGATACACGGCGTGGGCGGGATAGCTCAACAGATAGTAGATGGCAGGCGCGGACTTGTCTTTGGAGGCGAACGTGACCTGTTTGTTGCCGCGGCCGATGTAAAGCACATCGAGATTCGAGAGCTCGTAGCTGTTGCCCTCGACGGTGATGACGCCGGCGCCACCGATGTTCAGCGCGCCCAGTTCGCGGCGCTCGGTGAAATACTCGGCGCGGAGTTCGGGATACGTGGGCAGCGCGATGGGGGCTTCGAGCGGAGCCGCGAAGCCGGCTACGGAGCGATCAAGATCGACGTAATTGAGTTGCAGCTTGCCGGGCTCGTAGAGCGAGTGGAGCAGGAATGTTTCGCGGAGTTCGTCGGTGGTCATGCGCGGGTAGCGCACGGGGTCAGCCATTAGTACGGTCTTCATGATGTCTCCATTTTACTGCGCGGGCGGAGTGGGGAGCTTGGTTGGATCCCAGTTATCGGCGCCGCGCAGGAAAATTGCCGGCTCGTATTGCTTGGCCTCATCGGGCGTGAGGAAATGCGTGTGCGGGTCGCGCTGGTCGTGATGCGCGCCGGGACCGGTGGAGTCGAACTCGGCGTAGTAGACGGTTTCGAGCGAGTGGGTATCCCCGGGATGCCATTCGCGCCAGCCCGCTGGGTCGATCTTGTCGCCCATCTCGGTGTGCATGTAAATGACCGTCGCGTAGGGACGCCACGGGCGGCCGAGGAAGATGGGGCCGGTAACGCCGGGATCGGCAGTGAGCTTGCAATGGTCGATGACGAAGCCGGAATCCTGCTTGGGATAGTGCTTGGATTGCGCGGTGATGTAGCCGCCCGCGTGCACAGTGGAGTGAATTTCGCAGTTGTCAAAAACGGCTTTCGAATCCCCGAAGATGAAGTCGACGTTGCCGGCGACGTAACAATCGGAGAAGTACTGGCGCGTGGGGGCGCAGTTTTGCGCATCGTTGCCGCAATGCGTGCCGAGATAGACGGTGTCCTGGTTGCCGAGCAGGCGGTCATTGTGGAAGATGGCGCGGTCGCCGGTGACGAGAATGGCGAGGGCCTGCGAGCCCTGCGAAGTCTGCTCGTGCGTCTTGTTGAAGTCGTTCTCGATGGTGATGTTTTCCGCGAAGAAGTCGTCGGCAGTGACGTTGACCGTGGCGGAGAGCAACGTGCCGCCGTTCTGGCCAGCGCTGCGGTCGTTGACGATGACAGTTTTGCTGGCGTCGGGATTGGCGCTGCGGATAGTGATGCCGGGTTTGTGGACGGTGAGCACTTCGCGAT
>Ga0116135_1001034_pt1 | contig 14738 bp, 14 predicted proteins | sample June2015DPH_20_1_FD_89738 | JGI IMG/M metagenome (GOLD analysis project Ga0116135, IMG submission 89738) | Peatland microbial communities from SPRUCE experiment site at the Marcell Experimental Forest, Minnesota, USA - June2015DPH_20_10 | ecosystem: Environmental > Terrestrial > Soil > Wetlands... | reverse complement strand
TTACGGTTAATGTGACTGAAAACCCCACAATGACCGATATCCCTGTGTCAAAGTAAGCTCATCCTCTGCCTTGCTTACAGCATGAATTGAACACTTCGGCCCGCATGTCCCGCGGCCCTCGCTGCCAGCGCCGCCATCGGACTCTCAGACCTATGACTCCTCGGTTTGGGAGAAGAAAGACCGCCGGTGGCTCTCCGTGTTCAGCCAGGAAACCGGGGTTCGGTAGGCTATATGGGGATCAGCGGCGGCCCTTTCGCCTCGCGTCCACTTTGGGCCAGTAAGAAAACTCGTCGGCGTAGAGTTCTCCGCTGAGGTCGGCCGCTCGCTGCTGGATGCGCGCCTGCGCGTCGGCAATTCCCCGGTTATAGAGGACAGGGCCAATCTCCTCAACAAAGAAGTTGAGCAGCAGGCTCGCAGGCAGATCGCCGATGGGTTCCGGCATGCTTTCTTCAAAGTAGCGTTTCAGAGATGCGATCGCATCCGCACGCGCCTGTTTGGAAAGTTCAAGGTTTGTCATCGGCGAAGGTTCCTGGAATTGAGCTTGCTCGAGCGGCGTCGAAGTAACTGCCTGGACCTTTATTCCGACCAGTTCTCGATCTTCAACCCTTCGACCCGCTCGAATTCGCGTGTGTTATTTGTGACAAGGGTAAGGCCAAGACAGCGAGCATGAGCGGCGATCAACAGATCGTTTGCACCAATCATCTTGCCTCGCATCTTCAAGTCCGCTCGAATCAGCCCATAATCCAACGCAGCATCGCTGGGAAAGTCGAGGACCGCAACATAGCGCAGATAGGCATCCAACGCGACCTGATCCTGTTTCTTTCTGGGAGAGACCTCTATTCCATACGCCAGTTCTGCCCTTGAAATTGCAGAAATGCATACATCGGCGACTGCGACTGTTTGAAGCCTCCGCAAAACGTGGTAGTCGGTGCGCTTCATAATGTACGAAGAAATGTCCGTGCTGAGCACGTAGGTGGGCATTAGGGCCTGTTCACACTACTGGGGCGACCGCTCTTGCACCGGCAGATCCTCAATCCCCTCCATAAACTGGCCCGAAGCCGCCGGAGCAGAATCCAGATAGGCCGTCCAGTCCGTGGGCCGCGCCGAAAGAATCACGTCCTCGCCCTGCCTGCGGATAAAGACCTCAGTGGTCGAGAATTGGAACTCCTTGGGCAGTCGAACTGCCTGGCTCCGGCTGTTCATAAAGATCTTGGCGGTGCGCTGCATGACGCCCTTCCGAAGTGGCATATACAAATACAAAAGTATATGCCGAGAGAGCAACAAGCAATCCGATCAAAGAGGCAAACCGCTGTAATTGGCGACAGATGAGTGATCACTGAAAACTGACTACTGTCTTTTAGTAGCGGCGCAGGTAGGTTCCAGACAGGCGATCGTGCCAGGTGAGGTGGTCATCGTCGAAGATAGCCCACGCCACGCCCAGCCCTACCGGCAGCAGCGACAGGGTCAACGCCATCAGCCGCCTGCGCCTTTGCGCGGCGCTGGGACTATCGTCAGTGAAGGTGCACAGGGCGATGTGCGCGTACTTCATTCCCAGCGTTCCCTCGGCCAGGGTAAGGAACAGCGCCTGATAAAGCACGGCGATGCCGACCAGCGCGAGCACCGAGCCGATCTCGATTCCCTTCAGCGGCGGCAACTGGCTGACGTGGGTGGCGGCAACCATGGCGGCCGCGAGGAACGCTCCAGTAATGAGGGCGCCATCCACCACTGCGGCCATTACCCGCAGGCCGAAAGGCGCAAGCTCCAGCGCCGGAGGCGCAGGCGCCGCGTCTTCTTCCGGGTCAAGTTGAACGTGTGGCTGCACCACCGGCTGTTCGCCCAGGCGAATGTCAGACCACTCGGCCCCGCGCCACGCAGGAGCCTCTGTCTGGACTGCCGCTTCGGCCGGCTCCGGCTCGATGGAGATGCTGCCCGGATCGACCTCGAAGATGCTCAGCTGCGCATCCGCCGGTCCCAGCGCGAATTGCGCCTCAGCACGGCGCGGGCGCATCTTCCGCGTCGCGACCAGCTCGCGGGGAAACTCGATCAGGTTGGCGTGAATAGGCTGCAGCGGCTCCACCAACTCAATCGCCTCCCCGGCCAGGCTGTGCTCTATATGCGCCTCGCGCTCCCACCAGGCCTCGGCTGCATGGCCAGAATCCGCTGGCCGGCGCGAGGTCTGGGCCATGATCGGCTCGACCGGCCGCACCGGCAAGTCCTCATCCCAACGGATTCCGTAGCTCTGCTGTTCTTCACGCGCCACGGTCGCGGGCGCGAACTCCTGAGAAGCGGCGGGAATTGCCTGCTCAGCTTGTGCATCCCAAGCCAACTCAAAGGCGCGCTCGGAGGACACAACGCGATGGGTCTCCGGGGCACGCGCGTGTTCAGCCGCGGATGCCGCTTCAAGTTCTGCAAGGACGGACTCGGCCGCGGCCTGCAAATCAAGCGCGGCGCGCGAGGCAACCTCTGCCGCTCGCACGGCGCTGCGTGCCTCTTCAGCAAGCATCTGGCTGTAGCTGGGCGCCTTGGCATAGCGTGCCACTACGCGGGCTGCCGCCGACTGCGCCGTACGGCTTGCCGCGGTGTGGCTGGCCTCATGCTCCGCTGGAGCGGCGGCAGTGCCGCCTTTGCGGTGTTTATGGGCTTCAAGGCGGCGATTGACTTCCTGCTTCCAGGACGCTGCAAGGTTGGCTTCGATCGGGGATGTGCTCAAAGCTCCAAAGTCCCTTCTGAGACAGCTAATGGTGAACTGGACGCGAACCCACTTGCCGTCAGTTGCGGCCCGCATGCCCCATCGTAAACGCCGCATGAATACGAAATGCTCGAAAATGAAGAGGGGGGTATCGCAGGAATACACAGTTGGCAGGCTTGCGAAGCTCTGCTGACAGCATCATCCGCTGCGACAACTGCTGCTGCCGGAGTGAAGCGCCGCGCGTCCCATCATCGAGTGCCGGCTTTTGTTATGCTGAGCCTTGGTCCTGGGATGCATTTTCACCGCGGAATGATGATCGCGCCGCTGGCTTCGCTGCTGGCTCTTTGTCCCGTACCTCTGGGCGGGCAAACGCCTCCGGCAACCACAGTGCCCAGCCCTGCTTCAAGCACGGCCAGCTCGACCTCCGAAACGCTCCCGCAGGAGCAGCTTCCCGATGATCCCGGCCAGGAGCTGATACCCGTTGCCCAGCCCGAGCCGGCTCCGACAACGGGCGTCCCCGTGCTCCTTTCGGCCGGCACGCAGACGCAGGCAGGCAATATCTGGACCGGGACAGGCGGGGTGGTGGTGCACTACCGCGATTATGTTTTGAGCGCCGACAAAGTTGTCTACGACCGGTCAACCACGGAACTGGAAGCCGATGGCCATGTGCAGGTGAAAGGCGGTCCGGACGACGTGCTGATCAACGCCGATCATGGTGAAATGCACTTGGACGTGCACACGGCGCGGTACTTCAATGTGAGCGGAACAATTGGTGTTCACACCAGCAGCCACTCGGTGGTCTACACCACGGCCAATCCATTCTTCTTTACCGGGCGGGTGCTCATTCAAACCGGCGAGGGCAAGTACCGGATCGTGAACGGTTCAATGACCAACTGCCGTCTGCCCAAGCCGGATTGGGACCTGATCTCGCGCAGCATCAATCTTGCCAACAACAAGGCTTCGACCACCGATTCCGTCTTCAAATTTCTCGGCGTGCCGCTCTTCTTTCTGCCCTACCTTCGCCATCCTACCGACGAGACCGGCCGGGAGAGCGGGTTTCTGATTCCGGTGTTCCCCAGCAACTACTCCTCGGTGAGGGGTTACACCATGGGTGAACAGTTCTACTGGGCCATCAGCCGCAGTATGGACATGGTCGTGGGCACGGAGTACTACAGCAAGCGCGGCTGGGCTCCGAATGGAGACTTCCGCTACAAGGGCCCGGGGATCGATCACCTAACGGTTCGGTGGAATGCATTGCTCGATCGCGGCTTCGAAGAGCCGGTGGGCACAACCATCCCCACAAGCGGCGCCTCCAGCGCTCCGCGAGCCTACGTGCTGGCAGGCCCGGTGGGCTATGAATACGTCAATCAGGGCGGCATCGATATCGGCGCACTCGGCCGCAAGGATTTTTCAGACGAGACATACCTCGTAGGCAACATCGAGTTCCTGTCGAATTACGTGTATCGCCTGGTATTCGACGACAACTACTCTCAGGCCGTCAGTTCTGAGGTGTCGAGCGTCATCGGAATCACCCATGAGCACAACGGCTTCATACCCTCCGCTTCGCTGGACCGTTTTCAGACCTTTGCCAGCGCAACCAACGGCGACGAGGCCAGAATTCTCCATCTGCCCGGCCTGCGCTATGACATACTCGACCGCCCACTCCACACCTCGCCGTTTTATTGGGGACTGAGTTCGTCGCTCGATTACCTTTCCCGCTCCGAGCCGGATTTCCACGCCCGCAATGTGGGCCGCATCGATTTCTATCCCCATATCTCCCTTCCCTTCTCGTTCGGAGGCTGGAGCGTGGTCCCCGAAGGTGCGCTGCGCGAAACCTTTTATTCCGACAGCCAGACTCCCAACCTGACCGACTTGCAGGATGGAACTCCCACCATCAACCACTCGGCGATCAACCGAGCCGATGTGGAAGCTTCAGTCGACATCCGGCCGCCGGCAATCGAGCGCGACTTTGTGCTCGCGGGTTGGAACCGCATTCTGCGCCATGTGATCGAGCCGGAGCTGACTTACCGTTTTGTGGGAGGAATCGGCCAGCAGGCGCGCGACGTATTGCTCATTGACACCACCGACATTGCCACCAACACCAACGAAGTGGGATTCGCGCTCAACCAGCGCTTTTATCTGCGCCCCAAGGACGACGAGCCTTGCGATCCGGAACGCACGCAGGCTGCCGGAGGTTGCGCCGCCAAGCCGCGCGAATGGGCCAGTTGGCGGATTGCCCAGGAATTCTTCTTCGATCCCTACTTCGGCGGCGCGCTCATCCCCAACCGGCGCAACGTATTTGACTCGACCCTTGACCTGACCGCCGTTGCATTCCTCACCGGACCGCGCAACCTGGCGCCGCTGACCTCTCGGGTGCGCTTTGAAGCCATCGACAATCTGCGCATCGAATGGGACATGGACTTCGACCCGAAGAATGGACGCCTGGATTCGGACAACATCTTTGCCGGATACAGCTTTGGCAACACTACGGTGGGCGTTGGCCACGCCATGCTGAACGCTGTGGATGAACAGAGCGGCACAGCTTCAACCCTGCAAAGCCAGCAGATCCAGCCGTTCCTCACCATCGGCAAGCAGAATGGCAATGGGTTTAACTTCGCGGCCAACGGCGGCTATGACTTTGTCGCGCACTCGATTCAGTACGCCGGAGTGCAGGCTGTCTATAACTGGGATTGCTGCGGCCTCACCTTTGGCTACCGGCGCTTCCAGTTGGGAACAGTCGGCACAACCAGCCGCGACGAGACCCAGTGGCTCTATAGCTTTACGCTGGCCAACTTCGGCTCTCCGGGCGATATTCGCCGGTCGAACTCGGTTTTCCGCGACCCGACGCTCCCACCAGCCTATTAACCCCGCCCTTCTCGCTGGAGAGGACCCCATTCCGTTGTCAACTGCCGTTGCTCCGTCTTAAAGCTATCTCCTTTATCACCAACGCATTCCGCCGGTGCCCTCTTTGCAGATTATTTCTTTCAATCGGATAGCCTGTAGTTGAGAGTTACCTATTCCGCGCAGGCCCGCCGCCGCATCTTGCCCGGCTCGGACCTCGCGCATGACGCGCTCTGCAAAAGTTCTCCATTTTCAAGAATTTGCCTTCCAGGTTCCTGAAACAATGTACTTTCCGGCAGAACCATGCCGCCAACCCGTTGAAAAACAGTGGATTAGCCACAAACACCCTGGGTGGGGTGTCGCCCACCCCCAAATCGCAGGAAAGGAGCTCATAATCGCCCAGTGCCGTCACGCAATGCCTTCAGGGGTTCCAGAATCGCTATACTCCGGAGGCCCCGCTCGCTCCAAACAGCCCGCTCCCAAGAAACCCGTGTTGAGATGCCCGACCGGCCCGACAGCAAAGGCACGAAAGATATCCTCACCCCGAATCAGTCCCGTTCGCAGTACCCGGAATTCGCGGTGAGAACCACCGCGCCCGTAGCAAGCCCAACAGATCAAACCGGGGCTGAACGAAACAACACGCGCAATTCTTCTGTGGAAACGGACCTAACCAATTTTGATTCAACCACTTGCGAACAGAAAACATGACCCTGCACAACTCCAGCATGCCAGTATGGGTGTTCTGACAGGCACATTCAAAATGAGTTAGAGAAGAGTGGCCAAAATGCTGCGCGGATTGCTGCAAATACGGGCCGTCGGATAACGCAAGAGCGGTTGGCCTTTTTCGGTGGCCTGCGTCCACTCCTTACCAGCCGAAAGAGCTGTCGTCGAGCAGCGGTTCACCATGCCCCGCTGGAGTATCCTTTCCTACAGAGGGATTTAACTTGTTGCGTATACGTCTATTGGCCGGGTTGCTGGCCCTGTGCATGACCGTGGGCTGCAAAGCCCAATCCACCACCCCGCAGAACGCTGCGAAGACTCCGCTGGACCCGGCGACGCTCAACCGGCACATCGAAGTGATGGTTCGCTCGCAGTTCAACGTTCCGCAGGACTACAAGGTGACGCTCGGCGAACGGGGGCCGAGCGCCGTGAATGGCTACGACACACTGCCCATCACCCTTTCTCGCGGCGAGAAGAGCACCCTGGTCAACTTTCTGATTTCGAAGGACGGCGAGACGCTGGCGCGGCTGGAGACTTTTGACCTGGCCAGCGATCCGGTTTTCACAATCGATGTTGCGGGGCGTCCGATCCGCGGCAACCCGAATGCAAAAGTCACGGTCATCAACTTTGACGATCTCGAGTGCCCGTATTGCGCTCGCATGCACCAGTCGCTCTTTCCGGGAACGCTCGATCGCTACAAGGACAAGGTCCGCTTCATCTACAAGGACGATCCGCTGACCAGCCTGCATCCCTGGGCCATGCACGCGTCAGTGAACGCCAACTGCCTGGCTGCGCAGAGCGCCGACGTCTATTGGACCTATGTGGATTACCTCCACGGCCACGGCCAGGAAGTGAGCGGTGAGGATCGGAATCCGGCGAAGAGCTTTGCCGCGCTTGACCGCATTGCAAAGCAGGAGGCGACACTCGCCAAGCTGGACTCCGCCAAGCTGGACGCCTGCATCGCCAGGCAGGATGAAACCCAGGTGAAGGCCTCAGCCGCTGAGGCGGATGCGCTCAAGATCGATGGGACCCCCGCGCTGTTCGTGAATGGCGAACGGATTGACGGCGCAATCCCTGAAGACCAGGTGTGGGAAGTGATCGACCGTGCTCTGCGCGCCGCCGGAGTTGAACCGCCGCCGCCGCCGGCTTCGACGGTCAGCCCGGCCAAACCCGGCGAGGGCAGCAAATAGAAGCCGGCGCGCTATCTTTGCGCCGGTTTGTGGATTTATCCTTGAATGCTGGAGCACTGTGGGCCTGCAGGAAAGCTGGGGCGTCGTGGGCCCCATAGGAGACATCAGGTTGCAAGTCGAATCCGTTTTCCGGGAGCGTTCCCGTTTTACCGGCCTTGTCCTTTTGAGTGGCGCATTGATGGCGACTGTTGCAGGTTGCCATTCCACCCCTTCTCCCGACGTGGTGGCGACAGTGAATGACAAGCCGATTCTGCGGTCAGACCTGGAGCGGTACTACAAGGCCAACCTGGGCGACAATCCGCAGCAGCCCTCTCCGGAACAGGCCGATATCGGCCGGCTGACCATCCTGGACAAGATGATTGAGGACGAGATTCTCCAGCAGCGGGCCGCCAAGCTCAACCTGACAGCCTCCGACGAAGATGTCAACGCGAAGCTGACCGAGATCAAAGCACCGTATACGCAGGAAGAATTCGATAAGCAGCTCAAACAGCGCAACATGACGCTCGATGACTACAAGCGCGACCTGCGCCGCCAGCTCACCACCACCAAGCTGCTGAACAAGGAAATCGAATCAAAGATCAACATTACCGATGCCGAGATCAGCGGCTATTATTCCGCGAACAAAGCTCAATTCAACCTGATTGAGCCCCAATACCACCTTGCGCAGATTGTGGTTACCACCGCACCCTCCCAGCAATCCGGCAACCTGCAGAACAACAAGGCATCCAGCGACGCCGACGCGAAAAAGAAGATACAGGCACTCCATTCCAAGCTGCAAAACGGCGAAGACTTCGGCAACGTGGCCGCGAACTTCTCGGAGGACGCGAATACCGCTTCAAACGGCGGCGATATGGGGTTCGTAGCGGAGTCGGCGCTGCACACCCAGCCGGAAGCCTATGGCGCCATCAGTAAGCTGAAGCCGGGTGAGATTACCGACGTGATCCCGATCGCGGATGGATCAGGCACTGGACGCAAAGTCATCGGTTATGCAATCTACAAGCTGATTTCGAGGGAGCCCGCCGGCCAGCGCGAGCTGAATGACCCGCGGGTTCAGGCGCTCATTCGTCAGCAGCTGCGCGAAGGCCATGCGCAACTGCTGCGGAACGCTTATTTTGAGACGCTGCACGACGACGCCAAGGTGCACAACTATCTTGCCGAGCAAATACTGAAAGAGGGCGCGAAGTAGCGCACGTCTCCAACTACAGCCTTCTCCAATTGGTGTAGAGCGGAACCACGAATCCAAAGTGGCGTTTTTCTCAAAAAGCGCCACCTTGCACACCCCTGAATACTCCACGGGAATTGGAGAACCGCTCTAATCCGCATCTCGGGGTTAATGTCCAACCAAGAGCCCGCCCGTAAAACCGCACCAGGCCAACTGAGACACTTTGCCTCACGCACATCGGAGAGCTTCCTGCTTGCTATAGCAGATTGATGCCTCCCTTTTTCGCGGTAGGGGTTGATTGCACCCTGACCGAAAATCTGTGGCTTGCGGTGACCAGAGCCGCGGCAATTGCGGCACTGGGCCGCAGCCCCCAGGTTGATTGCCCGGAACTCGTTCGCCCGACAGACGGTTGGGCGAACTCATTGCCGCTCATGCAAACTGGCGCGCAAGCAAAACGGCCTCCGCGCTCGGCGGAGGCCGTTTGGTTTACATGAATTGCAAGCTACTTCATGTTGCCGTTTGAATCCATGGTGATTCCGCCCGGGCCTGCGTTCTTCCGCTCTTCGTTGGCCTTGCGGGTACCCATGGCCTTGGCGCGCCATTCTTCCGCAGCAGCCACGTCCGCCTTGACCGCGGCGGGATTGCCGTAGTCCACATCGGCCTTGCGGCGGTAGGTCAGGTTCAGGTAGGCCATCGCTTCATCGTAGTTGGCGCGGTTGGCAATTGCCTGGTTAAGGTATTGCAAACCCTCTTCGACGAGCGGGGCATTCTCCTGCTTGATCACATCCATGATCTTCTTGGGGGCCTTCACGTTGCCTTCGCCGTCATCGTTAAGGCCGGCCGGGCCAAACTCTCTCATCACGTTGTCGTGAGCGAGAGCCCAGTCGATTTCACCGATCCAATAAGCGGCCTCGGGATCCTTGGGGTCAACGGCAAGAACCTTTTTCTGCCACACCTTGGCATCGTCGACCTTCTTGATGCTGTAGTAGATGGCGCCAATCTGCTTGAGGCTGTTCACATCCGTCGGGTCCTTGTCGAGAACCTCCTGGAACATGCTGATGGCTTGTTGCGCGGTCTTGATGTTCTCCGGGGAGTCGGATCCAGGAACCACGTTCTGGGCCAGCGCGGTAGCCAGATAGCTCTTGGCCATGGGCAGGCTGGGATCAAGCTGAGTGGCCTTCTGGAAGTGGCCGATCGCCTCTTCATACCGGGCGCTCTTATAAGCATCCACTCCCTTGTTCAATTGATCACGGGCTGCAAGACGGTTGCACCCGCTCACGGAAAGCACCATACCGGCCAATGCAACCGCGAGCGCCGTAATTCGTGCGGGTCCATTCATGTTCGTATCCTTCTCCTTCAGGCCGTGCCTTGGTATCGCGCGCCTGGAATATCATGCACCTGGCAGCGGGCGGGAGTAGCCGAAGCCGAGGTGAAAAAAATTGTACTCCTGTTGCTGCCCGATGAATGAGACGTACATCACACGGACAGGGCCGAAAAAGTCAGCTGAATGGGGTATTCGAATCGCCCCATCCTCCTATTTGCCAGCCATGGCTTTTGGCGTAATCAGGCCGATTTGATCTACGCCTGCCGCATGGCCGATGTCGATCGCTTCCGCAACCTGAGTAAAACTCAACGAATCGTCGCCCTTCACAAACAAAACTCTCTGAGCGCGATTGGCGTAAATCTGAGCAAGCCGGGCGGGCAAATCCTGACGCGCCACACCCTGCTGATTGATTCTGTAGGCCAGATCTCCGCCAGTACCCTTGAAAACCTCAAGAACAACCGTATCAGAGAGACCGCGATTGCCTGATGCCTTGGGAACCACAGCGGCTTCTCCTCTGGGCAGAGCGGGGACGATCACCATGAAGATGATCAGCAAAACCAGCAAGACATCGATCATCGGCGTCACGTTGATCTCGGCGGTCATACCACCGGATTTGCCGCTGTTGATGGTCATGGCATGGTTCCCCTTTCTTCCCGAAGTGGGAGTTTGCTGCCTGGCGTCCTTTATTGGCCTTCGAGAATCTTCGGGGTCATCAGACCGATGTGGTCCACGTTTGCGGAACGCGCAATATCGATCACTTCGGCGATGTACTGGAAGTTCAGATCGTCGTCACCCTTGACGAACATAACGCGCTCGGCCCGGTTGGCGTAGATCTCCGTCAGTTTGGGCAGCAGTTCAACCTTGTTCACCGGAGTCTCGTTGATCTTATATTGCGGCGGTCCACCAGGAATATGCAGGACAGACACAACGATCGTACGGTCGTTGTTCTGCTGCTGCTGGGGATTCTTGGGTGGCTGGGGCACCAGCGCATCCAAACCCTTGGGCGTCACCGGCACGATCACCATGAAGATGATCAACAGCACCAGAAGGACGTCAATCATGGGCGTAACGTTGATGTCGGACGAGTAACCTCCCCCGCCTCCAGTTGTCATTGCCATGGCTCAAAGCTCCTCATGTTCCAAAAGTGGTTGAAGAAACGGCACAGGCCCAGCGAAATCATTCGCCGCCAGCCAGATTGCCTTCCTTTTTCTGTGTCAACAATCCCACATCTTCCACGCCTGCCGTGCGAACCGCGTCGATTGCATCCTCAACTGCGCGGTACTGTGCGCGGGCATCGGCGCGAATAAAGATCGTCTTACCAGGCTTGTCGGCCAGCTTGTCGCGAACCCTGGCGCCAAGCTCGCTCACGGCAATCTTGTCCTGGCCCAGAAACACTCCGCCGTCCCGGGTGACCGCCACCACGATGGCGTCTTCCTTGTCGGCGTCGGGCATGGCTGTGGGGTTGTCCACCTTGGCCATGTCGACAGACACCTTGTTCTGGAGCATGGGGGTAATGACCATGAAGATGATCAGCAGCACCAGCATGACGTCCACCATTGGAGTCACGTTGATGTTGGAGCTGACCTTGCTGCCTTCGTTGCGAACCGCGATTCCCATTGTGAGGGCTCCGTGCTTCTAAAATTTTGTCCCGGAGTTCGTCCGGCGTACCTGAGAGCCGTTTGACCGCCGACGAGCCTGAAACCGGCGGACAGGAGACTCATTTTGAGTCCCCTGCCCTCCGCAGCTTCTCGCTCGAACCAACAGCCGCTTCGCTTAGCGCTTGTGGCTCTGCTTGATGAAGTAGTCGATCAATTCGCTCGAGGAGTTATCCATCTCGACGTCGAATGCTTCGACACGCCCTGTGAAGTAGTTGAACGCCATGACGGCGGGGATGGCGACCAGAAGGCCAAAGGCCGTGGTAACCAGCGCCTCTGAAATACCGCCCGCCACTGCGCCGATGCCCGAGGTCTTCTGCGTAGCGATCTGCTGGAAGGCGTTCAGAATGCCGACGACGGTGCCGAACAGGCCGACAAAGGGTGCCGTCGAGCCGATGGTGGCCAGAACAGCAAGGCCCCTCTTCAGCTTGGCGTGAACGATGGCTTCGGCGCGCTCCAATGCGCGGCCCGAGCTCTCGATCGTCTCTTCAGTAGGCTGACCGGCCGAGGCGCGAAACTCCTGGAGGCCGGCGGTGACAACCTCGGCCAAGTGGGACTTCTTGTTGCGATCGGCGATCTTGATCGCTTCCTCAAGCTTGCTGTCCTTCAGGGCGCCTGCAACCTTGGGCGCAAACTCGCGCGACTGCTTGCGGGCAGCAGAGAAATACAGGTAACGGTCGATCATCACGGCCAGCGACCAGATCGACTCAATAAAAAGGAGAATGGCTACGCAGCGGGCAAGCCATCCCATGTGTTCCCACAGCCCCATGGGGCTGAAGCTGACCGTCTGCTCCCCTTCCTGGAAGAGGGCAAGGCTGCTAACCGTATGCGAAGCGAAATGTGCGAGCTGAGCGAGAATCACTGAATCGTTCCTCCTAAGGAGTTTCTTGTGAATTGCGACTACGGTGCGATTGCTTTGAATGCGGCTCCTTGGGGGATTCGCATTCGGGGGTAAAAAGCGAAGCTCCCTCCCATGCCGCGGGAAGGAGCCAGAAAGTTCATCATCCGCCCAAAGTGAAGATCACATTCACCGTGGTATCAACTTCAACAGGCTCGTTGTTGAGCAGGTAGGGCCTGTAGCGCCACGTCCTGACGGCATCGAGAGCCGACTGACGCAGCATCTCCGGTCCGCTGAGGACGCGCAGATTGGTGATGGTGCCGGTCTTGGAGATGGTGGCCTGCAGAATAACCGTTCCCGAGACGCGGGCAGCCTTGGCAATAGGAGGATAGGTTGGCTGAGTCTTCTGCAAGAGCAGACCCTGCGCCACGCCGCCTGAAATATTGACCTTCTTGGGAGGAGCCTGAGCCACCTTGGGAGGCGCGGGAGCCATGTTGCCAAAGCCTCCGGGAACTCCACCTGCCCCGCCCAGGCCTTCCATGCCGGCTACGCCGGTGAAGCCGGACGAAGGCGGAGCTTCCTGCTCCTTCACCATCTTGATATCTTTAGGAATCTTGGTTGGCGCCGTCAGCTGATTGTTCATCATCTCCGACTGCACGTGGACCACATGCACGACCTCTGGCGGAGGCGGCGGAGGGGGTGGCGGCGGGGGCGGCGGCGGCGCCAGCAGCATCGCCTGCTGCATGGCCGCGGGCAACTTCTCAGGGTAGATCAAAGGAATCAGAATCAGCAAAAGCAGGATGGAACCATTGGTGACGAACGTTGCGATCATCCAATACTTGCTTTTGCTCTTAATTCTTCCGCCGGATTCAAACGTGGAATCTTCAAACATGGCCAGCCTCGAATCGGGTGTAGGTTACCTTTAATTAGACACCGCGGGAACTCTAAATGTTCCCATGGCTCCAATCGCCCCTAAATAAGCGTGCTCCACTTTTATCAGAACAACCCCTTGTATGCAAAACCTGCTGCAAAATAGGTGCAGCCTGGTTAGATGGCGATTCTAGGTGCGAGGTCTCCTGGCTGCAGGCAAAACAACTGTCTGGCCCTTTGCCGAGCGCCATTGCTGATATGCCACCAGCATTGGAGCAGCCACGGCGATGGAAGAGTAAGTACCGATGAGAATGCCGATCACCAGGGCAAACGAGAAGCCTTTCAGCACCTGGCCGCCGAAGATATACAGCGAAAGCACGGTCAGGAAAGTGAGGCCCGAGGTCAGCACCGTCCGGCTCAGCGTCTGGTTAATGCTGCGGTTGACCACGTCGGACAGGGACTCGCGCCGGCTGAGGCGCAGATTCTCGCGGATGCGGTCGAAGACGACGATGGTGTCGTTCATGGAATAGCCGACCAGCGTGAGAATGGCGGCGATGACCGTTAGGCTGATCTCCTGGCCGGTCAACGCAAAGGCGCCCACGGTAATGAGCGTGTCGTGGAAGCATGCGACCACGGCGGCTACACCGTAGATGAGCTGAAAGCGGAACCACAGGTAGATCAGCATGCCCAGCAGCGAATAGAGCGTTGCCAGCGCGGCCTTCTTCTCCAACTGCTTGCCCACGGTGGGGCCCACAACCTGAACGTTGAGTATGTTCTTCGAGGTGATGGTGCTGTCGTAGTGGTCCTTGAGCGCGTTATAGATTTGTTCCCGCCCGGCATCAAGCGAGGATTCATCGTGCTGCTCCGGCAAACTGACAAGCACCTCATTGAGCCTGGGCTGGTCGTAGATCACCACGTCCACATCCTTAATGCCCGCCGCAGCAGTAGCCTGGCGGATCTTGCCCAGGTCCGGTGTATGGTCAAACTGCACCTGAACCTGCGTGCCGCCACGGAAGTCGACGCCCAGAGGCACCGGGCTGCCGATATGCTGCCAGTGCCAGCCCATGGAGATGATGCCGGCCACACTGAATATCATGCTGAACGCCAGGAAAAACCACTTCTTTCCCAGCCAATCGATCGTTACCGCGCCAAAAAATTCCACTTAAATCTCCGCCTTCCTGCAACCGGATGGCCCGCGGCTTCCGGTGTCCAAATCTTGTTTCGTCTCGCAGGCTCTTTCGCTTCGCCGTGAGGCTGCGATGCTTTGTGTCAGACCAAAACCTAGATCGAAACCATCTCGCCCGGCTTCAACTTGTTCAAGTGCGAGTCGAAGATGACGCGGGAGACGAAGACGGCCGTGAACAGGTTTGCCAGCAGACCGATGGTCAGCGTGACCGCAAATCCCTTGACCGGGCCAGTACCGAACATGAACAGAATCGCCGCCGAGAC
>Ga0116135_1001027_pt1 | contig 14778 bp, 14 predicted proteins | sample June2015DPH_20_1_FD_89738 | JGI IMG/M metagenome (GOLD analysis project Ga0116135, IMG submission 89738) | Peatland microbial communities from SPRUCE experiment site at the Marcell Experimental Forest, Minnesota, USA - June2015DPH_20_10 | ecosystem: Environmental > Terrestrial > Soil > Wetlands... | reverse complement strand
GGTAATCTCGACGTAGATCACTAACGTAATGCGGGTGCTTTTGGCCTCACCGGGATGTCCAGGGATGCAATCGCCCGGACATTCGGATTCTGAGTGCAATCGCCGGATACCGACAATGAGCAAAATTCGGTAGGGGTATAATGTTGCCGCTCGGAAGTGCAGCAGGTTCCAACTAGACGGAGGTTTTTATGTACGGTTCGAGGCGAAGTCTTGCTGTTTTAGTCTGCTGGTTAATGATGGTTGGTTTTTCATCAGCCCAGAAAAATACCTCATCCAAGGAGGCCGCTGAAAAGAACGGCTTGTCTGACGCTTCCTACATAGCCAAGGCTCTCACCGCCGCTCCCCCCGGGGTCGCCAAAGCTGCTGGCGTGGCGCGAATCGACAAAAGTGGCAATCTGCAATCGTTGCGCGAAAGTAAGAATGGATTCACCTGCCTGATCATGCTAGACGACATCATGTGCGCGGACGCCAACAGCATGGCCTTCTTTGACGCCACCATGAAAAAGCAGACTCCGCCAGACAAGCTCGGTCTCACCTATATGCTTCGCGGCGACCAGGGAGCCAGCAATATCGATCCCACCGCAACCGGCAAGACTGTGGACAACCATTGGGTGGTAACCGGTCCGCATATCATGATCGTCGGGGCAGCAGTGAAGGACCTGGGATTACCTGATTCCGCCGATGCCGATCCTACGAAGCCGTACCTCATGTGGCCCAATACGCCTTACGCGCACGCTATGATTCCGGTAAGCGGAGGTGCAGCACACGCAGCGCCAGGCAAAGCGCCTTCGGATATGAAGGACATGAAAGATATGAAGTGACCGCACTCACTCCCCAGGTCTGACTTGTGCGGCGGCCTGCACTAACGTTCCCCGATACCATTCCACTGTGCGGCGCAGTCCTTCTTCGAAATCTACTTTGGGCAAGTACCCGAGTGCGGCTTCGGCTTTTGAGATATCGGCCAAGGAATGCTGAATATCGCCACCGCGCTCCTCCGCGTAGACTGGCGATCCCGAATACGATGTGATCGCCTGCAACAATTTGAAAGTCTGGTTCAGCGTTGCGCGGTGTCCGGTGGCTACGTTGAAAACTTTGCCCGCCGCCTGCTGGGCGGGGGCTTTGCAGGCTAGCAGATTGGCTTCGACGGCGTTATCGATGTAGGTGAAATCGCGGCTCTGTTCGCCATCCCCGAAGATGGTGGGTTGTTCTCCACGCAGCATTAGAGTGATGAACTTGGCCAGCACGCCGGAATACGGCGACGATGGATCCTGCCGCGGACCGAAAATATTGAAGTAGCGGAGAGAGACGGTTTCGAGTCCGTAGCAGCGGTAGAAGCTGATCATGTAGCGCTCGCTGGCCAGCTTGGCGACGGCGTAGGGTGAAATCGGGTCGGGAGTCATCTCTTCATGTTTGGGCAGCGAGGGCGTATCGCCGTAAGCAGAAGACGACGCTGCATAGACCACGCGCTTCACCTGGGCGTCGCGGGCGGCGACGAGCACATTTACCGTTCCGTCTATATTTGCCCGGTTGCTCCCAATCGGGTCCTGCACGGACTTAGGCACGGAAGGGATTGCGGCCTGGTGCAAAACGTAATCCACGCCCTGGGCGGCCAGTTTCATGGCGTCGAGGTCAAGAATGTCGGCTTCGCGAAAGTCGATCTTGTCGAGAATTCCCGAGAGATTTTCCTTCTTGCCCGTGGAAAAGTTATCCACTCCGCGGACCTGCTCGCCGCGCCGCAACAACTCCCGCGCCAGCGACGATCCAATGAAACCGCCGATGCCTGTGATCAGGTATAGCCCCATGGTGGTCTCATCATATCCAATCGACATGAACCTACGAAGAAAACCGCTCTAATAAAGCGCGCCCGCTGACTTGTTGTCCCTAATGCTCCGGGTATACGCTCGGATTCTCAGAGTAACCGCAAAAGAGGTGACTGCCGCGGGTGCCGCGCCAGCCTTGCACATGAAGCAAATGACTGTCAGTGACGAGTTCGAACGGTTCCAGACCGGCGCTGCAAAGTACGCGGCCTACATGGAGACGCCTGAAGGCCAGTTACGCCTCGATCTCGCCTTCGGCAACTTGCAGGAGTTTCTCCCCCAGGACACAGCGCATCTGTTCGCGCTGGATATCGGGGGCGGAACCGGCGCCCTCGCAGTGCGCCTGGCGCGCCTCGGTTATCACGTCACTTTGCTGGATGCGTCCGTACCGATGCTGGATTTCGCCAAGCGTGCCGCGCAGGAAGCGGGAGTTACGGAGCGGATAGCTTCGAAGCAGGGTGACGCCGCTCAATTGGAAAGCCTGTTCGACGGCGGATCATTCGATCTGATTCTTTGCCACAATATTCTGGAATACGTTGACGATCCCAGCGCTGTACTGCGCGCCGCGGCGCGCGGCCTGCGAAATTCGTCCAGCGTAATTTCGATATTAGTGCGCAACCGGGGAGGGGAAGTATTGAAGGCCGCCATAAAAGACGGCGATCTGGCCACGGCCGAACAGAATCTCACCGCCGAGCGCGGACATGAGTCCTTATACGGAGGAAGCCTGCGGCTATTCACGGCAGAGACCCTGAAAGCCATGCTGCTCGAATCGTCCCTCACGGTAATTGCGGAGCGTGGCTTACGAGTCGTCTCGGATTATCTGCCTTCGAAGATTTCCCGACACGACCATTACGAACGGATTCTGGAGCTGGAGCGCAAGCTGGGCAGACGACCGGAGTTCGCCGCAGTTGCCCGCTACACGCAATGCCTGGCCCATCGCGCATCTCCGGATGGCGCAACCCGGTCATGAAGGACCCCGCATGAACAATGTTTCGGCCCAGTCTTCTTCTTCCGAATCTCAGATGACTTCTGATGACGGTATTTCGCTCGGGCTCGGGCTGACCAACGAGTGTAATCTCGCCTGCGCTTTCTGCTACCGCGATCCCATGCGCACCGATCGTCTCTCGCTTGATCAAGTGAAGGCCGTCATGGAACGCCTGCCCGTGCGGTCGGTGAATCTCGGCACGGGTGAGAATGGCATGCATCCCGATTTCAAAGCCACGCTCTCCTATTTGCAAACCAAGCCAGTCAAGCTCACCATCACTTCGAATGGACATAGCGTTGCGGTTTTGGAAGACAACGAACTCCGAGCATTTCATGACATCGAGTTCTCTCTCGACTATTCGACGCAAGCGGAACAGGATGCACAACGCGGGCCAGGGAATTGGGCACTCATCCACCAGCAGGCGGAACGGTGCCGCAGGTTGTGTATTCCCGTCACCATCGTCGCCGTCATGATGAAGCCGAACTACCTGCGTTTAGCCGATGTTGCGCGAGTGGCTAAACAGTTTGGCGCTCCTTTGCGAGTAAATGTGTATCAGGCCGTACGATCGGACGTTTATGCGCTCAGCTATGAAGAATATTGGGAGGGATTCCGGCGCTTGTTTGCAGAGACCGATGTCATCGCGATTGGCGAGCCGCTGGTTCGCGCACTGGCGGGGCTGCCACCGCTCCAAGGCGGTTGCGGCGTGAGTACCATCCGTGTGACGCCACGAGCTACGACACAACCTTGCGTCTATTGGCCCGGGGCGGGGGAGCCGCTGTCAGATTTGATCTCCACAGGACTCGACATTCTGGGCTCCGCTCCCTTCGAACTTTCGCGCACCCTTCCTGAAGCGTGCCGGCCATGCGAGTTCCGCGAATCGTGCCACGGCGGTTGTGCCGGACGAAGGCGCTTGCAGAGCGCTCTCCTAGAGCCTGATTGCTACTGTCCGATCATTCGGGGCGATCACCCGAGGCTCGAAATTCGCATGGCCGCAAATCGCGATCTGCCTAAGTTGAAGAGTTCTTGCACCACCGTCGTGCTCGCCAGGTAATCCAACGCGAGACGAACCCATTCATTGTTGATGGCGGCCCGGCAAGCGCCAGAAACTGTTTGACCCGTCCGCGCATCCTCGGCGACAATCCTGATTCGATCCAATACGGTTTGATCCAGTAAAGTCTGACCCGATAAAGTCTGGCCCGATAAAGTCTGGCCGGATAAAGTTTGACCGGGTGGATCTGGGGAAGGGATTCTCGATACCGTCGTCCAATTGTCTCGGTCTTCGCGCTTCAAACACAAGGAGGAGATTATGAAACAGTTCGATTTCTTGTTGGTTGCAGTTGCAATGGTGGCCGGGGTTGTCGCCTCCACGGCTCCCGCATCCGGGCACGCCGATGAACAGGCTTCCCCTATCTACGGCGTCAAAATCCCTGCCGGATACCGCGATTGGAAATTGATCGCCGTGGACCATCTCCTATTAGCAGGCAAGTCCGACCAGTTGCGCGCTCAACTCGGCAACGATATAGCGATTAAGGCTTATCGGGAGGGGACGATTCCGTTCCGGGACGGCGCGATCATTGCCGCGATTCATTGGACTCATATCCCGTCGGAAGACAACAACAAAGTTCTGGACGGGCCGTTTCCCGGCACTCAATCTTTCGTTATCGGGTCTCCCGTGAATGTTCAGTTCATGGTAAAGGATTCAAAGAAGTACGCCGCGACGGGCGGCTGGGGATTCGCCGACTTCAAGGACGGCAAACCGAGTGACAAGGCGCTCCACGAAACCTGCTTCCCCTGCCACATCCCTGCGAAAGATCGCGACTATGTCTTTACCCGTTATGCAAACGCACCCTGATTCCGAGAACGCAAGACTTTGTGGTTAGACTGCTAATTTCAGGCTGAACCTTATCAACTACCTATGACAAATATCAGCACAGTTCCGGGAATCGATGAATACTTGCGCGAAAGGTTGATGCCGGTGGAGGGCGCGATTCCAAAGATTCCCGGTATTGAGATGTTTGGAAACTCAATTCCAGTCGGCACGGTCGGCGGTGACCTGTTCGAATACATCAATTTTCAGCAGCGCTATGATATTGGCGCACGCATTCAGCAAGCCCAGCGACTGTCAAAGGAGTATCTCGCACCGCTGCCTCTCGGAGAGGCTGTCCGCAATTCGGTTGACGATCACGTGCAATGGATGAGAGGAACCCAGGGCTACACACCGCAGATGGAAGTGGAGTACCGATTCGCCAGAAGTTCAGAGCAGCTACGTGTCGCAGAAGATTTGCGGGATCTTTATTCGACGGCCGGGGTTCTGGTGGTGGACGCGCAGGGGCACGGAATCATCTCTGCAAAGATTGCTTCTACGGTTCATGACACATTCCATGCTTTAATGCTCACCGAACTCGACCGATACGGTAAGACAACGCCCATGCTGCTCGAAAATATGAACCTGCGGCTGGCGCAGTCGGTAACCGCCCGCAACGCGCTGGGGATAGTGGAGAAGGAAGATGCGCGCGAAATCGCGACCATGCTTTATGGCGAGGTAGATCCTCTCGGCCATTTTCGTTTTGCAAATTTTGGCCACCCTCCACCTCTGGTGTTCTCCGCGGAATATCGCAAGTTCATGAAGATGGATGATGACCACATGGTGCAATTCCTTGCGCTCGGGTTACAACTGCCGGCACACCACCCCGATCTCAAGAAGTACTACTCCCTGAATGTACGGCAAAGAGAATTCAATACCTCCGATCTCGCCGAGATCACGCTCATGAGTCCGGGAGACATTCTCGTCCTCTATACCGATGGAGTTTACGACGGCAGCGACCAGCAAGGACGCCAGCAACTTGAGGCGGTGATGCGCGAACATTACCTGAAACCGGCCAGAGAAATCTGCAACGCGTTGCTGGATTACGCGACCAAGCAAGATGACCTTCTCCGTCAGCAGGGCGATGAATCCTTGATTGACGACAAAACCGTTTTTATCGTCAAGCGAACGTGAAAGTTTTCTCTGCCTTGCGTGGACCGTCACGCACAGTTGCGCCTAGCTTCGCCACGGGCGCGAGCTATTGCGCCGGCATCCACTTGTCGGAGCCTGTCACCTTCACCGCCAGATCCGAAATAAAAATATGCAGAGGCTTGCCATCCGCCGTGCCCTTATGTTCGGTTGAGATCAATATCGGCCCAGCTTTTTTGTAGCCTGCCCATGGTGCAATGACGATGTGCGGCGGTTTGGTCCCGCCACGGTGATAGACAAACTGCACGACCCGGTTATCTTTGCCGACGTAGAGGTCCCACGTGTCGCCGGGCGTATAACCGCCGGCTTCCGCCGGATACTTCACTGAAACCAACCTGGCCGAGCCGGTGCCCATCGGCAGTTTCTTCAGGCCTTCATCGGTAACCGTCGCGCTCTTGTCCCAATACGCGTGAAAGACGAAAAGCAGCCAATAATTATCATTGATGAAGGACGGTTCAACTTCGTTCTTGATCTGGTCGGATTGACTGTTGAGCTGCGAACTGTCGTAGGAGACCTTAACCGGCTTACCTTCTTTGTCCGTTCCTTCGTAGCTGACTTTGCCGGTTTTGGGCTCCCACTCCCACTTGTGCGCAGCTTTGAAAAGTCCGACGATTTCTCCGTTCCAGGTGTAACGGATGGCGTCAACTTTGTCCCACGAATCAATTCCGTAGGTCTTCGCGATCTGTTCGAGGATTGGCGCGCGTTCTTGCGCCCAGGAGGTTGCACCAAATACCACCATTCCGCTAAGCAGAAGACCCATCATGGTGAAGCGGCGAACATTTCTCATAGAGTCGCTCCTCGATTGAATTCAACGGATGCCGTCTAGGATGACGGCGTGAGGCTCCCGGATACATAATGATTTTCGCTGCGACTATCACTCCGTTGAGCACTGGGGAGTGGGGGAGTGTCGGATCCGGCGGACGGCGAGAGTCGCTGCAGCGACCGCCAGGCACCCATATTCCAGCAGCATGACCCAACCAGCAAGCGCTCCCCACGGATGCCCCAGCACCCGCAAGTGCCATTGCACGTACGTCGGGATAATGCACACCGTCCAGAGGATGAGCATCAGCGTCGAGGCCGACGTGAGAAACGGCAGCAGCCAGAGCAGATACCAGGGGAATACAGCGGGCGCGAACAAAAGGGATGTGGCCATGGGCCACGCAAATGTGTCCCAGTCAAATTGGTCCGGAGACGATTCAGATGTTGCGCGCCTGATTCTTAGCCACGTTGCCGTGGCCAGCCCGACGACCACTGCCAACCCAACCACCAACTGTGGAGGCGCGAATCGAGTGAGGGCTGCAAACAGCGGACCATTAAAACGGAAATTCTGCACGTACGTACCCAGCGAGCCGGTCGGAACATGGCCATGATTGAGGAACGGCACATACAGCAGTCCAACAACGGCTGCCGCCAGCACAGCGTCGCGAATGCGAACCCGTTTCCAGTAAAGAGGCACGAGCACGATTGGCAGAAATTTCACTGCCACAGCCAATCCGAGCGCGAGGGCCGCAGTCGCTCGCCACCGGCGCAACAGCGCGGCGCCAGATACCACAAGCAACAGCGCGCCCACAACGTCAACGTGACCGCTTCCCGCCACCTCAATCGCCAACAACGGATTCCAGGCGAACGCCAGAACCAGATGCGCTCCCTGCCGGCGGGAACGCAAGACATCGAGCAACACCAGAACAATGGCCAGGTCGCAAACTACAAACGCCACTTTCAGTGCAAAGGTGGATTCCTGAATGGCGGTTACGCCGCGAAAGAATAACAGCGCACCCGGTGGATAAGGGCTCGGCAGATCAGGATTGTTCAAGCCGCTTGTTTCCTGCGTATGCAACCCCTTGGCGGCAGGATCGCCGGGAACGACAAGATAGGGGTTGTAGCCCAGTCGCTGGAGGCGCCCATCCCAAACGTATCGATGAATATCATCATCGGGGCCTACCCGCAGCCGAAGAAATTCAACCTGCCACACGGCAGCCAGGATGAGCCCAATCACGACGACGCGCCGCGAGAATTTTGCTGTGGCGAAAAACTCTCGAACCGCCAGCAGGTAGGCGATTCCCGCGGTGGTCAACCCGGCCATGAACCACGGCCCACCGCGATCGCCGAAATGGAGTGAGCAGATCGTGAGCGCCACGCACAACGTGGCTCCGAGTAAGTAAACTCTCCACGTGGGAGTGATCTTCATGGGACGATCTTCATAAGACGATCTTCACAGTTCTCCCGTGCCGTCTAAGAGTTTGTCCGAGATCGTTTTGCAACAACCTCCCACTGTTTCAGCCACTTCGCCGTGCTTGGCGCCCTTGCCGGAGCCAGACGCAACTCCTCCGCGAGTCGACTCAAGTCCTCCGCGATGTCGATGTCATAAAAACGATCCGCGAAACCTACGGATAGCCGAAGATCTCGTGCCCGCGCCAGGAGTCTTTCCAGCGCAGTGCTCGTTCCCATGCCGTCATTTGCGAACAGCGTAGGATAAGAAGCCTTCGCCCCAACAAGATAGTACCCCCCATCGTGCGTTGGCCCCACGACCACGTCATGCGCCCGCAGCGTTTCGAACGCCTCTTCGAGAACGGAGCGCGGCAGGTGTGGACTGTCACTATTGAAGGCAATTACGCGTCGTGGATGGTCTTGTGTGAAATGTGCAAACACCGAAATGAGACCGGCGGCAAGTCCCTCACCCTTCTGGGCAACAACGCTCACCTCACCGCCAGTCAATTGCGCCAATTCTTTTACATCGGTTTCTGGGCACATGACGGCTACTTCCACATCGTCCACTTTTAATGACTGCGCCAGCGCCAGCGTATCGTCCAGAAGACAGCAATAGAAAGCCGTGACCCCACCAGGAGAAAGGCTGGAAGCGAGGCGAGTTTTGACCGTGCCCGGCCGTGGTGCTTTCGCCATCACGACGAGCGTTCTACCCTCGTTCGGCGAATATGTTTTGTTCTCACCAGAGGATTCCATGGCAGACTGTGCTTCGCCGCGCCGTTTAGTCTTTATGTTCGACTCTCGACTCGTAGGTTTCTTCACAAACCCGTCCTCGCTCCACCCCTCCGAACCCACGCCGTTATGCACGAAAAACAATCCCGTCGGATCGTATTTCTTTTTCACCGCCGCCAGACGCGTGTACTTGCTTCCCCAGTACGCGTGCTGCCAGTCCTCTTGGAAAAAATTGCTCTCCGAGACGTAGGCTCCGCCATTCGGCACGAGCGCGCGCAGTTCATTTACGCACAGGTGGATCTCTTCCCGGGATTTTCTCCCTGCTGCAACATCCGGCTCATGGCCGCGCACGCCGGGATATCCACCGCCCGCGTCGCCCACGATGGCCAGCGCAAACGCATTCAGCACCGCGGGGTTGGTCGCTGTATCGCGCGCGGCTTCGATTGCCTCCTTCGGGCCTCCCGCCAACCCTTTGTTGAAATGCAACTCGATCTCTTGGTGGCGCGAACCGGCAAACAGCGCCTGCGCGAGCCGCTCCTGCGAATCATCTTCGAGCAAAGACGCCGGCATCCATAATGATTCGTATCCGTAGAGGAACCACGCCACTTGCCCTCCGTCTCCCGTCCACCATGCGTTGTTTGAACTAACTCCCGGCCGCTGATCCAAATTGAACACAGCTTGATGATTCTGCTTTCTCCACTCTACGTCCCACCAATGCCGAGCCGGCATACTGCCCAGAATAGTTTGTCCTTCGAGGGTGTAAGCCGACGAGCGCGCCACCCAATCGAGAAAGGGCTGCCATATCTTTTTTACTTCTTCGGTACTCAAATCGTGGCACACCATCAACAAGTCGAGCACGTTGTCGCTCGTAATGCGCGCGTGCTCGCCCCAGTGATCGTTGAAAAGATGTTCCCGATAGAACCCGACGAAGTACCGCAGCAAGCGCCGAAACGCGTCATCCGACGAGGCCTTCACCGTGAGAATCGCCGCGCCCCAAAATTCCGGCAGATCCCGTACGCGCAGCGTCACTCTGCTCACCGCGCCGAATGTTCCGCCTCCCCCACCCTTCAGCGCCCAAAATAAATCGGGGTTCGTACATGCATTGGCGACCCGCACTTTCCCATCCGCGGTGATCACTTCCGCCTCCAACAATCCCGCCGCCGCAGTTCCATAGTGCTTCGAAAAACTTCCAAAGCCTCCGCTCTGAACTAATCCCGCGACCCCGACGGTAGTGCACCCGCCGCCCTGCACATACGCGCCTCCTTTGGTCGTTACCGCGTCGTACGCTTGCATCCAGATCGCGCCGGAGCCCAGCGTTACCGCGCGCTGCGGGGCTCCCTTGCACCCTTGTAGGACGAATGCTTCGTGCATGGTGATGTCGTGCATGTGACGCGTCCAAACCAGCAGCGAATCCGCCGCGTTTGAGGTTCCCTGGTAGCTATGTCCGCCGCCCTTCACCACCAGCCGTAAATCATTTTCCCGCGCAAAGTTCACGGCCGCCGCAATGTGATCTGCATTTTTGGCCGCTACAGCGTAAACGCTGGGTTTGCTGACCCACGCGTCCACCCACCCCAAGGTTTGCGTCAAGCCAGGCTGGTCTCCGATGTAATAGGGATTGTGAATATTGTTGAGGAGCTGCTGGCAGCCCGCGCTTCCAGTGTCCTTGACGCAAGCCTCGATCGGAAATTCCACCGGAATCAAACTCCCGTCGACCTCATCATTCAGTCGCTTCCACGCTGCCTGCGAAGGCCAATTCGCATCCGACGGCCGTCGCCGGCGAAATCCCGCACCCTTGTGCTTCGCCTTCCACAGGTCACCGGTCCCCGCATCACGCGCAAGATTCTTTTCGGCTCCCCATAGTTCGCGCGGCCATAGCGGACTGAGCGCCGCCATCGCTGATCGTCTTAAGAATGTTCTTCTGTCCATTGAAGTAAGAGTTTTGTAACGGCTTCCATCTCCGCCGCAGAACCGTTATTGGCAGCTCCCTATATTAAAGGATTTGTTCATCTCGCCGCGAAGGCCGTAAGGGCCGCTTCCACTTCGAATCAAGGGCAGGGGAAGTTACTAGAAAGATAAACTCACAGCGCAGAACGCAAGGTCTGAAACGCGCCAGCGTAGCGTGAGACCCCTCAGGCTGGCCGTGCTGCCCTGGTTCTTCGATACCGAAAATAATAGCGTGCTATCAGGGAAAGGATGAACCACGCTGCTCCGATGGTGCCTCTCAGCGTACCGCTAATCTTCGATTTCCCAATGCGCGGGTAGTAGCTCACCGGGACTTCGACGATCCGGAATCCCCGGAGGGTACCTTTTAAAATTATTTCGATCGCCCAGCCGTAAGTGTTCTCTTCGAGCTCGAGTTGTCGAAGGACATCTGCTCGCGCCGCGCGGAACGGTCCAAGGTCGCTTATCCTCAGGCCATACAAAATCCTAATCAGAAAAGCCGCCAAGCGATTACCGAACGCCTGATGCCACGGCAATGCCCCGCGAACGCTCTGCTTGCCCAAGCGTGAACCCAGTGTGATATCGGCACTGCCGTCAAGGATGGGCGCCAGGAGAAGCGGCAGTTCAGCGGGTCGATCGCTATAGTCGCCGTCGAGGAAGACAACCACATCAGGGTTGCTCGCATTCTCCAGCCCGGTCAGGCATGCGCGACCGTATCCGCGGCGAGGTTCCCGGAGAACGCGAGCTCCCATCTTTGAAGCGATCTCGGGAGTTCCATCGGTTGAGTTGCTATCGACAACCAAAACCTCGGTGACAAGGTGGGCGGGGAGGTCCTCTAAGACACGGCCAATGGACTGCGCTTCGTTGTGGGTAGGAATGACCACCGACACTCGTGGTTGACTCAAGTCACCACCAGAAGGAGGATGGCCAGCGGTGGGCCAGCCACGCGTCGACACCCCATCGCCGACCAGCGCTTCCGATCGCGAGCCCGAGCGATGCCATCACGGGAACCAGCAGCTCCCAGATCCACGAGGTGCCCCACTCCGAAACCCAAAGGCTGCCGAGATACAGAAAAGCCACAAATGCAGCAGGGCGGGTCAGCAGACCGATGACCAGCAGAATGCCGAGAGAAATCTCGGTCAATGCCTGCAGGGGAGCGGCCATCGCGGCATGGCTTGCCGCGAGCGCCATGACCGACTTCCAGATCGCCGGCGCATGATCGTGCTGAATGTAGTAATGGATCAGTCCCGCGTAACCCGCCGGAGTGTAGAGGCCTTTTCCCAGATTCTCGAAAAAGACCCACACCAGCATCGCGCCGATCGTCACGCGCACAATTGCCAGACCGCTTCCGGCTTTTTGCGGTTGGCGGGTTCCCGCGCGTACGTCACTTCGCAGGGAAGTCGCGTTCGTTGTCATGGTGAACCTCGTCCCATCGGATGCTACACCGGACTGAAAAGATACGATACTCCCAAATGTTTATTCAACAAGGCAGCGATTGCTGTTTTCGCCAAAACTTTAAAACTTCCATCGTCGATCCTGACAGCTTGCCTCGGCGGCTGGTAGAATCCTCATCAAGTCCGCCGATTAAGGAGTGTTTCCGTGCTGCGACTTGTCTCCTCGTTGTTGCTGCTATTCGTTCCGGCATACCAGCTGGCTGCCCAAGCCACCCCGGGTACTCAGAAATTTAGCCCTCCGGACCGCACTTTCCGCTTTACCTACACCTTCACCGTGAAGGATATTCCTTCTGGAGCGAAGCGAGTGCGCGTTTGGGCTCCGGTGCCACAAACTGATCGGCATCAAACCGTGCGGATTCTTGCGGTCAAAGCCCCGGTGAAAACGCGGATGACGCAGGAGCCCGAATACGGGAATCGGATGATGTATGCCGAGATCGAGAATCCGGCAGTTTTGAGTTCTGCTCCAGGCAAAGCAGAATTCACTCTCGAGTACGAGGTCACGCGACGCGAATATTCGCGGGGGGATTACGCGCAACTCGAACGAACCGATCAGCAGCCCGGGATTGTGCCCGCGTCGATGAGCCGCCTGATTGCGCCTGACGTTCTGATTCCTACGGATGGGAAAATCAAGCAGCTGGCTGTCGAGGTCACCGGCTCCCAGAGCGGCACGGTCGCAAAAGCCAAGGCTGCCTATGACTATTTCTTCACGAATATGCGCTACGACAAAACCGGCTCCGGCTGGGGACGTGGGGATGCGGTCTGGGCTTGTGACTCAAAGCATGGCAACTGCACAGATTTCCATTCCCCATTCATCGGCGTGCTGCGAGCTGATGGAATTCCGGCGCGCTTCGATATCGGCTTCCCACTGCCCGAGAATAAGGACAGTGGAGATATCCCCGGCTATCACTGCTGGGCCGAGTTTTATGCCCGCAAAACCGGCTGGATCCCGCTTGATATCTCGGAGGCGTGGAAGGCGAAAGAGAAGCAAGATTATTTCTTCGGCAGCGTGGATGCCAATCGGGTGCAGTTCTCTACCGGCCGCGACGTAACACTCTCGCCCAAGCAGGATGGCCCAGCGCTAAATTACTTTGTCTATCCGTATGTCGAGGTCGACGGCAAACCTTACGACAGGCTCGACAAGCAGTTCAGCTTTGAGGAAGTAAAATCTTCGGAGCGAGGCCGCAGTTAGGGCAAACTACTTTGCGTCGTTCTGACTCTTCTTAAGAATCCTCAGAAATTCATCCCGGCTCAGGATGTGGCGCTGTTCAAAATAATCAGTGATTGCCTGCAACACGACGCGCGGATCGGGCGAGGTGGGGTCAGGATCACGAGCCATTGACTGATTCTTAAGAAGTCCCCGGCTCAGAATTGCCGATTGCTGTGAGAGAGAGGCGACCAGCGCGCCCAGTTGCTCGCGATTTTCATCCGACATGGGGAGGAAGCTCACGCCCATACCGAGCCCGGGATAGACAGCGCGTATTTCACCGCGGGTCTCAACCCGGAAATTATTTACTTCAAGAGTGAGGGCGAGGCGCGCGCCCACGTGATAGGTGGACATGGCTTCCACATAGACTCCATGCAAACTGATGTCAGTAAACGTGGCCCAGGTGGCTACGCCGGTGCTTGTTTCGCGCAGGTGGGCGCTACCCTGGCACGGGTAGCGCGGACTTCTTCGTTTTTCGCCTGACGCGGATTTTAGTGAACCTTCGGCGCCAGCGCCGCCTTCTGGCACCCGTGCGGCCGCGGCGGCTGCGCCCGATGGTGCGATGGCTTTTTTCAAGGAAGCGAGATACGACGCACCGGCGCTGTTTTCCTCGGACATAGCTGCCGCAACTCCGGTTGTGAGCGCTTTACTACTTTCGCGCGCGGACAGGGAGTTCCTTGTTGAATCTATCGGTTGGTTTCCGGGGGACTTAATGGATTGGGGCGGGCGCCGTCGAAACGATGGTGGGAGTTACAGGAAGGGGAAGAATTCAGGATTGAAACGCCGCTGCAGAAGAATTCGTTGCCGCCTGCCTGATTTTGCTCCATACCTCGTCGCGCCCGGCGCGGGTTTTTGCGGAGAAAGCGATCATCGGAGCGGTGGGGTAAGCCTCGGCCAAGAGCTTCAGCGCGTTGCGCAATTGATTGTTGGAGAGCCGGTCGCTTTTGGTTGCGATGAGCACGAACTCACGGCCTGAGGCCTGAAGGAAATCGATCAGATGGCGATCGCTTTCCTGGGGCGGGACATTCACGTCCACCAGGGCAAGACATAAAGCCAGCGTGGGACGTTCATTTAAATAGGGCTCGATAAACTTGGGCCACTCCTGCGAGATTTCGCGTGAAAGTTTTGCATAGCCGTAGCCGGGCAGGTCGGCGAAGATGACCTCCGGGCTCGGTTTTCCGGGCCAGCGCACTTCGAAAAAATTAATGCTGCGGGTTCGGCCCGGGGTTGAACTGGTGCGGGCCAGCTTGGTTTCGACGAGAGTGTTGATCACGCTGGATTTGCCCACATTCGAGCGGCCCAGGAAAGCGACTTCCGGCAGGCTGGGAGCAGGGAAGTGGGCGGCGTCGGTGGCGGACGCCAGGAATCGCGCGATTACCCTCATGCGCTAGTGTGCTATGAGGCAGCGAGGGTTGGCAAGCGGATGG
>Ga0116135_1001024_pt1 | contig 14818 bp, 17 predicted proteins | sample June2015DPH_20_1_FD_89738 | JGI IMG/M metagenome (GOLD analysis project Ga0116135, IMG submission 89738) | Peatland microbial communities from SPRUCE experiment site at the Marcell Experimental Forest, Minnesota, USA - June2015DPH_20_10 | ecosystem: Environmental > Terrestrial > Soil > Wetlands... | reverse complement strand
TGGTGATCATCGGAACCGAGCATGTCACACTCGCATTCGGATTGACCACCAGTGACGTAGTGATGGTTACAACGCTACCACCTGATTTCTGTGATAGCATTTGCTTCACCGCCTCCTGCGTGATGTAAAGAAAACCCTCAAGGTTCACTGAAGACAGCGCCTTAAAATCATCGGCGGTATATTCGGTGAACGGCTTCGCGACGAAAATGCCCGCGTTGTTCACGAGCCCGTCAATCGAGCCAAACTTCGCGATGGCCGTCTCCACAATCTGCGCGGCCACAGTGCTGTCGCCGATGTGCCCATCGACCAGGGCAAGCCGATCCGACGCTTTCAACGTTCCCGACTTGCTGATGGTGCGTGAGTTCGCGACCACGTTATATCCGCGATCGAGAAACGCCTGTGCCGCGTCCGCGCCAATGCCCTGCGAAGCGCCCGTTACGATGATTGTCTTCTGCTTGCTTCCCATTCAATACCTCCTCGTTGCGACTGCTCCAGCTGTATTACGCTACATGCGCCTCGGCAAAATATTGCGGCGCCTCGCGGCGATCGAACATTCCGTAATCGCGGACCACGCGGATGTTGCGCAGCCGCACACCGACCGGCAGCTTCGTATTCCGCTCGAAAGCTTCTGCGGATGTAAGGCTGTTCCACTTCACGAGCGCAATGACGCTGCCTGGCGTCGCGATCGCGTCGAACATGTCACTAGCAATAATGTCGGATGCTCCCGGACTGAATCCGAGCGACTTGGCAATTTCGTCGGAGCCAGCCTTCTTGACCCAGTCCGGGGCGAATGTCGAATCGAGCAGCGTGATGGCCTTTCCAATCCCTACCTCGGTTCCATCCAGGCGCTGCTGCTGCAGGTTCTGTCCCTCAGGCAATCGCGTGTCCGCCACAACCTCGCCAATGTGCATGCGGTAATCGGCAAAAACGTGATCGCGCGCAGCCTGCATTACCTTGTGGTGCTTCGCCTCAACACTCCAGCGCACCAGCGACTTCTCGTCTCGCCAGCTTGAAAGCGACAGCACCCATCCTGGCCGCGTCAAGCTTGAGTAGCGAGTATTGTCAACAAACCCATCCATCTTCTCGAGCCCCGGCCGCAGCATCTTTGCCATGCCGAAATAGGCGTCGAATTGGTCGAATTTCGGATTCACTTCAAGCATTGCACAAAACATTACACACCCCTCTCTGTGTCAGTGCCTGGGTCAAAGTGGCGAAGGCGCAACCGCTAGAATGCAATCGATAGTCGCGACGCGTGTCGCATGATCATTGGATAGGCGCAACCGGCAATGAGTCATTTCTTGGACTTCGGCGTGACTTCTCTTAAGACTCCTGTGAGCAAATCAAATACAAAGCCACGAACGTCCACCTCTGGCGGAATCCACGGGTGTGACCTGAGTTTCAGCACCTGTTTCTGCGTCGCAAGATCCACATCGGAATAGCAGTGAAACTTATCGGGAGCAACCGCCCAGACCCCGCACTTTGCGTGGATGTGTTTTTCGAATCCTTCTTCGGTGAACATCTCCATCCCGCAGCCGGTGTGGCCGACGATCATAATCTCCCTCACGCCCAGCACGTGAATTGAAAACATGAGAGACCGTACAACATCTTCCGTTGCCGCTGTGCCGACGTTGCGTATGACATCCGCATCGGCTGGCTTGATGTCCAGCCATTCAAGCAGTTGGTTCAGGCGCGGGTCCATGCAAGTGAGGATTGCAATCTTCGGAGCTGGCTTGTTTGCCAGCGAAGGATCATGGTGCTCTGCCTTCTTCGGGTTTACCGCAATCGCACGATCGATCAAGCTCATTTCTGTGCTCCTAAGCCGCATTGCAGTTCAACGCTTGGCTAGCAACGCGTGCTGAATGTTGATTAGATCCATTCCTTCGAAAGCCGCAATGCTTTGCCGAGAATCCGGAGACAATCAAGCTTCGCAAATACCGCTCTGTTGTGATTAAGCTGGAGGAACAATCCTGCAGCAATTGGACCAAGGTATCGATCGATACCTTCGTCTGACTATTGAATGACAAGCGTCGCAGCCTGGAACAGCCGGCTGTAAGCATCCGTCAGCATGCCCAGGGTGAATCCTCGGTTCAAACCGCTTGGATTGGGCAATACCCAGACCGCGGACCCGCCGAACGTAGCTTCCTGCAGTCCCCACGAAATGTTTCGCTGATCGAGAAACACCGCACATGCCGGCTTCCCCAGGAACGCAACATACCTGGGCTTGTACTTCGCAATCTTGAGCTCGAATGCAGGACGCGCGGCGATGAAGTCGGCGCGCCTGAGGTCTGTTGCCATCGTTGTCGGCCGGTCAACAGCGGATGTGATTCCGTAACCATAATCGAGCAGAAGGCGTGCGTCCCTGGGCTCCAGTTGGCTGCTGGTGAAGCCCGCGAGATGCAGCACGCGCCAAAAGCGGTTGCTCCGATTTGCAAAGTGGAGTCCAACTCTAGCCGATCGCATCCCTGGATTGATTCCACAGAAAACGACGTTCAGGGAACTCGAAATCACATCTGGCAAGCTCATCCGATCCTCTCAGCCATTCTTCGTCAAATCTGCGCGTACCGTCCGCTGCTCTGCTTCCACCCGCTGAGTCCAAAGTACAAAATATACAAATAGCAGGCGACCGGTAGGACGAACGCATGGTGAATGCCCACTCGATCAGCGATCGCTCCCTGGATCAGCGGCAGGACCGCGCCTCCTACAATCGCCATGTTCAGCAGCCCCGAGCCGCTGCCCGTCAATGTGCCGAGCCCAGCCTCCCCCAGGCTGAAGATCGTCGGGAACATAACTGAGTTGAAGAATCCAACAGCGAGAATCGTCCACATCGCAGCCGGCCCACCCAATAACATGGAAGAAGTTACCAGCGCGCCCGCGGCAATCGCGGAGAGGGCAAGCACCGTTCCCGCCTGAAACCGGCGCAAAAGCGGTGCGCCGAGGAAGCGACCCACCATGGCTCCGCCCCAGTAGAACGTCACAAATCCTGCAGCGGTTTTTGCTGAGAGCCCCGTGATTTCAGGCAATTCAAAATAATTCACCAGAAAACTCCCAATCGACACCTCGGCGCCCACGTAAGCAAAAATTCCAATCGCAGCAAGAATGAGATTTGGATGCCTCCAGATGGAATCGCCGATTGTCTGGCCGCGATCGGCAACCGCCGTATCAATCTTTGGAAGTTTGGACATGCCGATCAGAATGGCAAGCAAGATCAGCGTCACGCCGATTACGGTGTAAGGCAAATTCACCGAGGCCGCCTGTTGAATGCGGTATGCACGCAGCGACTGTGGTGGCAGTTGCCGCAATGCTTCAACGGCGAGAGGCGTTGAGCTCAAAATCAGCACACCACCAATCTTCGGCGCGATGGTTGTACCCAACGAGTTGAATGCCTGGGTAAGATCGAGGCGGCTGGACGCCGTTGCGGGCTTGCCCAGCACAACCACGTACGGGTTGGCCGCAACCTGCAGCCCAGTAATTCCCGCCGCGAGAATTACCAGCGCCGACAGAAACAAGCTATACGAGGCGACTGCCGCCGCGGGCAGAAACAAAAAGGCTCCCAGAGCCATGGTGAGCAGTCCAACTACCATACTTTGCTGATAGCCAATTCGGTTCACAATCCTCGACCAGGGCACCGAGAAAATGAAGTAGGCCGAGAAGAACGCAAACTGGATGAGCATCGCTTGCGTATAACTCAGGTCGAAGATCGCCTTCAAATGCGGCACCAGGATGTCATTCAAGCAGGTCAAAAATCCCCACATGAAAAACAAAGTGGTGACCACGGCCAGAGGGCGCGTGTAATTGGGGGCTTCCAAATTGATAGGTCCAACCTGGGAGCGACTCGAATGAGCAACAAAATTGTGACTCGCCATTTTCCCTAGCCTCAATTGGACCCACCCTACTTGAGTCGACGGTCCATTTCCTGACGCATGATTGTTTCGTGTTCCGTGGTTTCTACCACCAATGCTCTGCTTGTACTCCAAAGGTCAATCCACTCGTTCTGTTCTGGAATGGAACCCCGCCCACCAAGCCGCGAAACCCTTTTGACCAGTTGGCATAAGTCACAAATGCGCGCAGTACCGGCCGGCCGAAAAACTTTCTGTCCGGCCCAATCTGCGGGGCAAATGTACATTTGCGCAGCCAGCCCTCGTATTGTCCGGGCAGATGCGTTTGATCGAAGCCGCAATCACCTGTCAGCGATAAATGCTGGGTAAGAAACACCTCTGGCCGCGCGCCAAACGAGACCCATTGCGCCCAGTCGTGCTGCGGATCGCCATCTTTCGTCCGCTGGTAAACGAAGATAGGCATAACGGCGAACTTGTCGTTGGGTTGAAAGACAACCTGCTCGGTAGCCAAAAATTGTCTTGTGTAATTGACATACGGTGTTGGGTTGGGAATCGTTGTGCCGTTTCCAGGATTGCTGAAGTTGCTTGCCGCTCCCGTTCCATACTGAATCATGAATGTGTTGTAACCGCCGTGCCACTCCAGCTTCTGATGGCGAAGTCCAAACGCGTAGCCATCTGATGTGGGAATCGTCGTCACAGAGGTCGTGCCCGGAACCGTGCCGGATGTAATCGTGCCACCTTTTGAAGTTGCGTAGTCAAACCATGCGCCCCACAGGCCGAAGGGCCCCTTCACGTCATAAAGGCGCGCGTCGATATTGCTCTTCGTCAGATTGCCGTTTACGGTCACAATATCAGGCCGGGACGTATTGATCAGGGCCAGCGCCAGTTTGCCGAATCCGACGTTGAGGTCTTCGACCCCACCACCGTAACCGCTCATGTCCAGCGGATAAAAATCGTCGCTGTCAATATGCTGCCGGCGATAATATCGTTCGCCTGCCCAGAACTTAGCGTCGGGCTGATTCGCGAAAACATTGCCCGCTTGAACAAACGCTTCTCTGAAGCGATATTGATCGGCGCCAGGAGCGTCCCCCACCGGTGCATAGTTCTCAGAGTTCGAGGTGTTGGCCTCGATCATGAACTCGCTTCTGAACCATGCCTTGTTGGTGTTGTGGTCCGGGTTGATCCAATTGTTCACGAGTATCAGTTCCGCATAAGTCTCGGCTTCGTTCCCAAGACGGTATTTGGCCTCGGCCCCCGGCGCCTCAAACGCTACCTGTTGTCCACCAACACTGTTTAGGCCAGAGCCGGAACGAACATAACCGTGAAACTCAAACAGGCCTTCCTGCTCCTGCAGCTTTTGTATTTTCTGGTCCGCTTCTTTGAGAAGGTCGTACGATGGTTCGGAAGGCACCTGGCCTTGAAACTTGGACCCGACCTGGTTTCCCCCAAACAGAGTCTTTTGTGTATCCTTTGCCGCGAGTTCCGCGGCCGATACAATATTCTGCTTTTCCTTTGCGCCTTCTTCCTTTTCCTTCGCAGCCTGCTGCGCCCTGGCTTCATTCTGCTTTTCGATTTGCTGTTGGAGCGCCGCGATCTTCTGTTCAAGGTCTTGCATGGTTGTCTGGTACTGCTGCTTCATCTGCTCGAGTTCCTTCTGCAGTTGCTCGACCGGCTCAGTCTGTTGGCCGCTGCACGCGGCGCTCGCTAAAGAGAGAGTTGCGATTACGATGCTCGTGATTCTCAGAGTGCCGTGACGTTTCGCTTTGGTGAGGATAAACATCTGTGACTTCCTGTCGGTGCTGCCCGCTTGCCTGGTCGAGTGGAACAATCTTGCTCGCCAGGTTTCTGTTACGCGCGCTCGGATGCGCCATCTTCCGGCACAACTGCGATTAAGCCTGAAGGCAACAAAGCAATCTATTGAACCAAGGTGTCGATTGATACCTAAGTAGCAGCCCGCTCAGGGCGCGTTCAAGTTATCGATCGATCCCATCACACGCAGGCGCTTCTCGTTTGCGTCGTCCACAGCAACACGCCTCCGATACCATCGTCTAATTGTTTTCTCAGCGTGCTTTGAAGCTAATGAAAGACGGGAGGAGGCACAGATGAAGAGCGCGCGAGGACAAGGCAATCTTGAACTGTTCCGGCATTCAGATGCGTACTGGAGGGTGACATTCAACATTCCGCCCTTGAATATCTTTGGGCCGTCGAATACTCCGCAACTCAAAGAAGCCGTGGCGGCGGTCGAATCGAATGCCTCACCGATGCGCAGCGCTCCTCCTCTGTCGAACCTGATTTCGGCGGGCTACGAAGCACTTGTTCCAAGCAGCGGTGAACCAGCTCGTGAATTGTTGGAGAACGAATTCACGCGACTCCTCACCGCAGATCCAGGTGTGGCAGCGGACTGGATTGCGATGGCAAGAGTCATCGCTGTGAGCCTTTGGTGCACGTTATGGTTGTTTGCCGGTGCGGTCCTTTTGGCATTGGCAGCGTTCTTGCTGCGATGGGTCAAGGACCTCCTCTGATCGGGCCGCACTCCCGTCATTAAAGCTGGACGCTAGCCTGACTCAAGACCGCACTGTCATCTCCTCTAAGTCTTAAGCTACCGTGTGAAGTCAGGCTGTTCGATTTCTCCGGATTGAGTTATGATTCAGGTTCGGCGAGCCGGAATGGAAATCCTTTCCCCAGATTTGTCCAGGCGCCTCGCATGAATCTTTACAGTCCGGTTCGTTTGGTTGCGGACGCTACGCCATTGGCGTTGAAGTCAGACCTTTGCAGCGTCAGTCAATGCGGTTGAGTCGTTCATAAGAGGATGGAAGATGACTTTCGGGGAGACCGCCAAGGTCTACATAGTCGACGACGATGTTAGCATTCGCGACTCAATTGAGGGCTTGCTGTTGTCCGTCGGCCTGCGATCCGAATGCTTTGAAGCGGCTGAGGAGTTTCTGCGACGAGACACTTCAGAGGGCCCCAGTTGCCTGATACTTGACGTGAGCCTGCCCGGGATAAGCGGCATTGAATTTCAGCAGAAGATGCGCAACGAGGGCCGCAGGACTCCCATCATCTTCATCACCGGTCATGGTGATATTCCGATGTCGGTAAAGGCGATGAAGTTGGGCGCTGTCGAGTTTCTAACCAAGCCATTCGGTGATCAGGAGCTGCTCGACGCCGTCCAGCAGGCGTTGGCGAGTGACGCGGCATTTCGCGAGGAGCAGGCTGAACTCGCCGTGCTGGAAGAGAGATACAATCTGCTTACTCCGCGTGAGCGTGAAGTGATGAAGCTGGTGGTTTCCGGCCTGCTCAATAAGGAGATTGCCGCGGAACTCGGGACGCGAGAGATTACGGTCAAAGTCCACCGAGGTCGGGTCATGCAGAAGATGCAATGTGGATCTCTCGCCGAACTTGTTAAGGTTTCCGGGAGACTCCAGAAGCTTCGTGTCGAATTATAGAGTCATCCAAAACCCGTCATCCTGCCCGGAGTTATACCAAAGCATAATTGCGGGCGTTTCCTGACTGAGTCTATCGTTAGGCAACATGACAGCCGCAAGGAGTCGAAAAGTGGTCGCTATTGTCGATGACGATGAGTCCGTACGAGAGGCCCTGGAAGCGCTGGTGAAGACCGCCGGGTTCGATGCCCTGGCGTTCGCATCGGCTGAGGGTTTTCTGGATTCCGGCCAGCAGGGAAACATAGGGTGTCTGATCTCCGATATCCGCATGCCGGGAATGTCCGGCCTGGAACTTCAGGCGAGGCTCAATGAAGACGGTTATAAAATCCCCATCATCTTCATTACGGCGCACGGCGAGGAGAAAGTACGCATGCAGGCGTTACGGGCGGGAACAGTGGAGTTTCTGATTAAGCCTTTCGATAACGAAGCGATGCTTGAAACAATTGCTTCAGCTCTCGAAGGATAAACTTTCCCAGTTATCGCAGAAATTCGCTGACGAGGTCATCTGTGGAAGGTCTCAACACATCTCAGTGTTGTCTTGAGGAAAGGCCTGAGCGGCGATTTGTACAGATCATTGGCAACAGTCCCCACCTGGAATACGCGCTCACGGAGGTGGAAAGGGTCGCGCCAACAGATACTACCGTATTGGTTCTGGGAGAGACCGGCACGGGTAAGGAACTTATTTCTCGTGCCGTTCACAATCTAAGCCCCCGCTGTGGGCGGCCGTTTGTGAAATTGAACTGCGCGGCAATCCCGTTTGATCTGCTGGAAAGCGAACTCTTCGGTCACGAGAAGGGAGCATTTACCGGAGCCATCGCGCAGAAGATCGGCCGTTTCGAAATGGCCGACAAGGGTACATTATTCCTCGACGAGATCGGCGATCTTCCGCTTGCATTGCAGCCGAAGCTGCTGCGTGTCTTGCAGGACCAGGAGTTTGAGCGCCTGGGCAGCGGCCTCACCCACCGCGTCAATGTCCGCCTGATTGCTGCTACCCATCGCGACCTTGCAAACATGGTCGAGCGAAACGAATTTCGCAATGACCTCTATTACCGGCTCAATGTCTTTCCAATTGTGGTCCCGCCCTTGCGTGAACGCCGCGATGACATTGCGCAGTTAGTAACTCACTTTGTGGATTTCTTTGGCCGCCGCATGGGCAAGCACATCGATTTCATCCCAAACGATACCATGGCCGCTTTCATCTCTTACTCATGGCCCGGAAACGTACGCGAATTGCAAAACCTGGTGGAACGAGCCGTGATCAGGTCCAATGACGGCATACTCTCGAATCCTCTTTCGCGAAGCAGCGATCCTGTTCCATCCGCGCTGGCGCGGGAGCCATTGAATGGAATCGAAATGAACGCGCTGCATGCGCCGCATACGCCGCCGACGACTGCCAGGAGCGAATCTCCGGCGCATACCACGCTTAAAGAGTCGGAACGATCCTTGATCTTGCGCACACTCGAGGCCACAGGCTGGGTGAATGGAGGAGCCGAGGGCGCTGCCGCCCGTCTGGGCCTTAAGCGTACAACGCTGATTGCGAAGATGAAGAAACTCGGAATCTCAAGACCTCCCAATGAGCTAGGCAATCATTGGGAGAAAGAACAGGTATTTCAAGCAGCATCCAAATGAAGCCTCGTCTCGCATAACCATACGATATTCTTCTGCACTCTCAGCTTTGAAAACTGTGCTCACTCCCTCTCAATCGGTGTTAACGATCGGGCACGCCGTCTAAATCGCGCGCACGGAGTCAAAGTTTTGACAGGGTCTGAGGCTCGCAGCCGGACAGTAGGGCGACGCCACAACTTTATTCTGTAGAAACCCCAATAAAATCAGCGCGAAGGGAGTTTGTTCGCATGCACTGCCAGGTTGGAACACCGATTGCATTGTAAGTGGGCATGAAAGCGCTGCATGCCAATGAAGTCTCGGGGAGCGTAGCAATGGCCGAAACCACACCGATCGTGTATATCGTTGACGACGACATTTCAGTGCGCGAATCAATGGAAATGCTCGTGCGCTGCGCCGGGTATCAACCTGAAACATTTGCGTCGGCGCAGGCATTCCTCAACCATCAGCGTGTCCACACTCCTGCTTGCCTGGTGCTAGATATTGGACTTCCAGGTCTGAACGGTCTTGGTTTGCAGCAGCACCTTGCCGCATCCCGGAATGAGATGCCGATCATTTTTGTGACTGGTTGCAACGATGTGCCTGTGACGGTTCAGGCCATGAAGGCTGGGGCCCAAGAGTTCCTAACCAAGCCATTCGACGATGAGGTGTTGCTCAGTGCGATCCGGCATGCGATTGAGCGCAGCCAGGCCGCTGTTGGACGCGATGCGCAACTCCAGGCGATCAAGGCGCGCTATGCATCTCTCACAATGCGCGAGCGGCAAGTGATGGCGCTGGTGGTTGCCGGCCTGTTGAATAAGCAGGTCGGAAGCCAGTTGGGTATCAGCGAGATTACCGTGAAGGCGCATCGGGGCAAGGTGATGCTGAAGATGCAGGCGGAGTCCCTCCCAGATCTGGTGAGAATAGCCGCCAAGCTTCGCATCGCTCCTGGGGCAGTAAATCAACCGCGCAATCCCTCGAGTCTCCCAACGCAGCAACCGATGGCGCTCTACCCACTCGCATTGCCAAGCGGACGTTACCTTCAATAGTCAACTCTGCAGTGCTTTGACACAGATCATGCGGCTAACTCGAGCGTTACGCAGCGAGTTACGGCAATCAAGAAACTGAAATCGAGGACAGAAAATGGCAAAGAAGCAGATCTCTTCAATCGACAAAAGTGCGGAGAAACGGCTTCAGGATCTTGAAATCGAACTTACATCCGCGCCAACGCCGTTCGGGTCCTACGCTGAAGCAGTGCTGAGCGGCAACCTGCTGTTCCTCACCGGGATGCTCCCGGTGGTGGATCACAAGCCAAAATATATCGGCCGGCTCGGAAAAGAACTCGATACTGAGGCTGGACGCGATGCCGCGTACACTGCCGGTCTAAGCGCGCTTGCTGCGGCCAAAGAGTATTTGGGATCGCTGGATAAAGTGACGCGGGTGGTGCGCCTCGGCGTGTTCATCGCGACGGCCGGCGACTCATCCGACCTACCAAAAATCGCCGACGGCGCCTCGGATCTGTTCGAGGATGTCTTCGGCGCCGACCAGCCTTCCGTCCGGTTGGTCATCGGAGTTGCGAGCCTTCCCTTGAACGTTCCGATTGAACTCGAAGTCATCCTCGAGGTCGCAGAATAGTGCAAACAAAAGTAGACGTTGAGTAATCCAATGATATCGAGGAGCAAACGACGCACATGGGTCTGCAATGGTTCAGAAGTCTGCATTGTGTTGGCATCGAATTCGCAGCCGTTTGCATGCTCGCCCAATGTCAGGTTCATGCCCAACCAGCGAAAGGGGTCGTTCGTATGCAGCAACAGGTGTTTTATCGCACCGTTAAAGTTGATGGGCTCTCGATCTTCTACAGGGAAGCCGGCCCGAAAAATGCTCCCACGATTCTGCTGCTGCATGGTCTTCCGTCGTCGTCGCGAATGTTTCAGCCGCTGTTGACGCGCCTCGCGGATACGTACCACCTGGTCGCGCCGGATTACCCAGGCTTCGGACACAGCGATTGGCCTGACCCAAAACAGTTCAGCTACACCTTCGACCACATCGCCGCGGTGACGAATGATTTTACGCAAGCTCTGGGCCTGTCGCATTACATCCTGTACATGCAGGACTACGGCGGTCCTGTCGGCTTTCGCATGGCGCTGGCACATCCAGAGAGAGTGCGCGCTCTTATCGTCCAAGATGCCGTGGCTCACAACGAGGGGCTCGGCGCAAACTGGGCAACGCGACGGGCGTTTTGGGCTGACAGGGCAGACAATGAAGAAGCGCTGCGCAAGAACTTGCTCTCGCTCGCAACCACGAAAACGCGCCACGTAGGCGACGATCCAAACGTCGAACTTTATGATCCGGATCTCTGGACAGACGAGTACGCGTTCCTGAATTCGCCAGGCCAGGCGCAGATTCAAAGCGATCTGTTCTTCGATTACCGCACCAATGTGGATGCCTATCCGAAGTGGCAGGCATGGATGCAAAAAACGCGTCCAAAGCTCCTTGTCCTTTGGGGAAAACACGATCTCTCTTTTGATTTAGGCGAACCGGGGCGCTACCGCAACGATGTTCCCGACGCTGAAGTCCATGTGTTGGATGCGGGTCATTTTGCACTGGATACAAATGCCGATGAAATCGCTGCCCTGGTGCGCCAATTCCTTCACGATCCGAAGAGATCGTTCTAGTTCATAATCTTTTGCAGGCTCTGGTTCTTGCAGCGCCGCAGAACCCTTTGCCCTCGTGCCTGGCGCGGCGATGAGCGCCGATACCAATGTACACATCGACACCTTTGTCCAATTGATTCCAGTCCGCCACTGCGGCTTAATCAACTATGGGTCGCGAATCGCAGCGGATGATCTCCGGACCCTGATGGACAGGAGGCTGGCAATGACTTCTATCGATTCAAACGGGCTTTCGCGCCGCAGTCTTTTCGCATTGGCGGGACTTTCCGCCGGTGCAGCACTCCTCCCGCCTCGTGCGCTTGGTGCTGAAAGCCTGATGCGATCGGCCGCGGCCGCAGGGGCTGCCAAGCCCCGCTCAATCGACCGTGAGGTCAATACTTCATTTGCCTCACTCAAGCAGATCAACGCCGGGGTGCTCGACATTGGGTACGCTGAGACCGGCCCCGCCAATGGCCCGGCAGTCATCCTTCTCCACGGCTGGCCTTATGACGTTTATAGCTTCGTCGATGTCGCGCCTCTACTGGCCTCGGTTGGATACCGAGTGATCGTTCCGTATTTAAGGGGTTTCGGCACAACGCGTTTTCTTTCCAATCAAACCATGCGCAATGCGCAGCAATCGGCTGTCTCCGCCGACATAATCAACTTGATGGACGCATTGAAAATCGACACCGCCATCTTTGCGGGATTCGATTGGGGCGCACGCGCAGCCGACATCATCGCTGTGCTGTGGCCGGAGCGCTGCAAGGCGCTCGTCTCCGTAAGTGGGTATCTAATCGGCAGCCCTGCAGCCAACAAGAAGCCGCTGCCACCCAAGGCGGAGTATGCATGGTGGTATCAGTTCTACTTTGCCACGGAGCGGGGCGAGGCCGGCTACGCGGAATACCGCCGCGACTTTGCGAAGCTCATTTGGCAACTCGCCTCGCCAAGATGGAAGTTCGACGATGCAACCTTCAATCGCACCGCGGCGTCCTTCGACAATCCGGACCACGTCGCAATTGTTATCCATAACTACCGCTGGAGAATTGGCCTTGCAAATGGTGAGGCAAAATACGATGCATGGGAGAAGCGTCTTGCCGAAGCACCGGTCATAACCATTCCGACCATCACGCTGGAGGGAGATGCCAACGGCGCTCCGCATCCTGAACCAGATGCCTATCGCAAAAAATTCGCAGGCAATTATGAAAGCCGGATCATTGGCGGCGGCGTCGGACACAACCTACCTCAAGAGGCCCCGCATGCCTTCGCACAGGCCGTAATGGACGTAGACAGAATGTGATTGGCTGGCTCCAGGATGCGGACGCTCGACTTAAGCGGCTCCGGAAGCTTGCTAAACCAGGTATATCGTAGAACGATATAGCTATGGAAAATGAGTGTACCTCCGAGGAGTCCGGATCGTTGCTTCGAATTTTGGCGGACTTTCGCTTCGAACTCCGCCGCTTCCTGCATTGCAGCGAAGGTGCGGCGCTCCATGCGGACCTGCAACCGCAACAGCATCAGCTCCTTCTGCAGGTTGCCGGTGCTTCGCCCGATCTGCTGGTGACGATTGCGTACGTGGCTGCGCGGCTCGCGCTTAAGCACAACAGCACCGTGGGCTCGTGAACCGATCGGAGCGGGAAGGGCTGCTTGAGCGGGTGCCCGATGCAGCCGATGGACGGCTTGTCGTGCTGCACATGACCCGCAAGGGTAGGCAAATCATGCGCGGGCCGGGGGGTGACCACGCGCTTGAGTTGAGCGAGCTTGCGCCTCGGCTTGCGCGGACACTTCGGCAGCTGGGAAAAGATGCACGAACCAGGCTCGATGCGGAGGCTGAATGAGATTGCGGCCTTCCTGCCTGCGTGACTTCACGGTCGATATAGGAGTTTGGTTGCTGTCTGGCGTGGCCCTGTTGATTGGCACGGGAGCAGCAGCTCTCGCAGTCATTTTGCTGCGCGCAATCGCCTTCGCGACCAATGTCTTTTACTGCCACAGGCTGAGCTTTGCAGCCGCAGGCCCGGCAAATTCGGGACTTGGGCCTCGGCTCATGCCATTGGTTCCAGTAGTCGGCGGCCTGATTGTGGGGTTTCTGGTGCGTTATGGATCGGACAACAGTCGCGGCCACGGAATTCCGGAAGCGATTCAAGCCATCCTGTTGCGTGCCGCGCGTCGACGCGAAAGTGGCATTGCTCAAGCCCCTGTCCGCGGCAATCGCAATTGGATCGGGCGGCCCATTTGTCCCCGAGGGCCCGATCATTATGACCGGTGGCGCGTTTGGATCGCTGGGTTGAGCAGCGACTGAAACTCACGGATGCTGAGCGAACCACCCTGCTTGTGGCGGGTGCGGCAGCCGGCATGTCAGCAACATTTAGAGTGCGTGTCGCAGCAATCTTGTCGGCGGTTGAGTTGCTTTTGTTTGAGTGGCGGCCGCGATCGCTTGTACCCATTACGGTTGCCTAAGTTGTTGCCGGCGCTCTGCGCATTGCGTGGCCTGGTGCTGGGCCGCTCTTTCCCCTGGAACTGCATTCGCCGATTCATCTCCGAACATCGCCGCTAGTGTCCGCCCCGCTGGGGATGCTGGTGGGCATTGCTTCGGAAGGACTGAGCCGCTTGATGTACTTCCTTGAAGACGAATTCGAACACATCGGCGGAAAGCTTGGGCTGCACTGGATGTGGTGGCCACCAATCGGAGGCATGGGCATTGGAATTGGGGGAATCTTTTTCCGGCGCGGCCTGGGCGTCGGCTACAACAATATTGCGGAGGTGTTGCGCGGAAATGCTCCCGTGAACCTGCTCGTCGGCCCGCAATTGCAAAGTCCTTAATGTGGCATTTTCATTTAGCTTGGGAACATCGAGAGGAGTACTGGCTCCTTTTTGATGATTGGCACGGCGATAGAGGAAAGCGCCGCGCTACTAGCGCATATGCCTTCAGAAGTGCAGGCGATGTGGGCAATGATGGGAATGGGGCGATGCTGTCGGGGGCGTTAGGCGTTCCGCTCACTGCAATTCTCGATCGAGCTCACGCACGCGATGCTCGCACTGATGCCGTTGACGCTTGCATTTACGGCCTCTCACCTTGTTACCTCGCTTGTGATGCCCCGCTCCATTTTGACTGAGAAGCTCAGTCGTCGCGGCTACCACCCTTCGCGGGAGTACGGCGTCGATCCGCTTGAAGCGGTGAGTGTGGCGGAAGGGATGATCCAGACACACTTGGCAAACGTCGCCCTGACTGGAAGCAATCACCGAAGGGGGCCGATGCCTAAAATATTCGCACATACCGATGAGACCCTGC
>Ga0116135_1001019_pt1 | contig 14859 bp, 11 predicted proteins | sample June2015DPH_20_1_FD_89738 | JGI IMG/M metagenome (GOLD analysis project Ga0116135, IMG submission 89738) | Peatland microbial communities from SPRUCE experiment site at the Marcell Experimental Forest, Minnesota, USA - June2015DPH_20_10 | ecosystem: Environmental > Terrestrial > Soil > Wetlands... | reverse complement strand
ATGCTCGGTCACATATTGTGTGTCGAGCAGTTCGAAGCCACCCGCGATCAACCGCGCCACCAGATGCACCAGCGCCACTTTCGAGGCGTCGCGGGCGCGGTGAAACATGCTCTCGCCGAAGAACGCGCGGCCGAGGCTGACGCCGTACAACCCGCCGACGAGGTCGTCATGCAGCCAGACCTCGACGCTGTGGGCATGGCCGAGTTCGTGCAGCCCGATATAGAGATCGCGGATCCGCTTGTTGATCCAGGTGTCGTCGCGGCCGGGCTGCGGCGCCGCGCAGCCGGCAATCACCGCTTTGAATGCCGTATTGACTGACACCGTGAAGGCGTCGGAGCGCACCGTGCGCGCCAGGCGCGACGAGATCCGAAAACCGTCGAGCGGAATCACGCCGCGCATTTCCGGTTCGACCCAGAACAAGGTCGGATCATCCGCACTCTCGGCCATCGGGAAGATGCCGCAGGCATAGGCGCGCAGCAGCACTTCGGGCGTGATTTCGGAAGCGGCGGAGTCGCGCGACGTCATGGATCGGAGGATAGCAGGGGGAGGGGCGCGGCGGCTAGCTTGCCGCTGCGGTCGCAGGCTTGGCCGCGGCGGGGGCGTTGGTGCGACGGAACCGCAGCATGATCCGGGTACCGGCATGGTTCGGATCGCGCTCGACGCTGGCCTCGAGCTTGGACGCCATGGCGGAGACGATGCGCTGCCCCATGCCGGTGGAACGCGGGTCGGTCTTGACGTTGAGGCCGACGCCGTCGTCGGCGATCGACAACAGCAGGTGGTCGTCTTGCGCACGAAGGTCGACGTGAATGGCACCGGCGCCATCGGGATAGGCGTATTTCACCGCGTTCATCACCAGCTCGTTGACGATGATGCCGATCGCGACCGCGCGGTCCGGATCGATCTCGATCGGTTCGGCCTTCAATGTCAGCCGTGACATCCGGTTACCCTCGGTGGATCTTCTGAGATCCTCGAGCAGGGCGTCGAGGTACTGGTTCAGCAGCACGCTTTTGAGGTCGTGCGAGGTATAGAGCCGGCGATGAACCTGCGCCACGGCGGCGACCCGCCCCATCGCATTGGTCAGCGCCGCCTTGACGTCGTCGTCGGTGCTGGAATTGGCCTGCAGGTGCAACAGCGACGCGATGATCTGCAGGCTGTTGCCGACGCGGTGGTTGACTTCGCGCAGCAGCACCTCGCGTTCGGCGGCGAGCGCGGCATAGCGGTCGCGCGAGGCGTGGACTTCGGCCTCGGCGTCGTCGCGGGCCTTCTGGATACTGGCCTGGCGCAGCGCGCCATCGATGGCGACCTGAAGCAGCGGGATGAAATCGCCCTGGATGTCCTTCACCAGATAATCGGCGGCGCCGGCCTTCAATGCCGTGACGGCGATGCTCGAGTCCTGCGCGGCGGTGACGAATATCACCGGGGGTGCGTTCGGGATCGCCAATATCCGGTCAAGGGTTTCGAGGCCGTCGAGACCGGGCATGTACTGGTCGAGCGCGATGACGTTGATGCCGCCTTGCTGGAGCCGGTCGAGCCCGTGCTGGCCGCTCGCTGCATGAACAACCCGAAAGCCCAGCCGGGTCAGGCCGCGGTCGACCAGCCGGGCAAGCGCCGCGTCGTCGTCGATATACAGCAGCGTGGGTGCGACAGCATTCATGGGGCGGATCGCGGAACCTGGATGACCGAGAAGAACAGTCCGAGCTGACGAATGGCGTTGGCGAAGCTTTCGTAATTCACCGGCTTGGTAATGTAGACATTGCAGCCCAGTTCGTAGCAGCGCTTGATTTCCTGGGAATCGTCGGTGGTGGTGAGCACCACGACCGGCGCGCATTTCAGATATTTGTTTTCCTTGACCCGCCGCAGGATGTCGATGCCGGTCATGTCAGGCAGATTGAGATCGAGCAGGATCAGCAGCGCCTGGCTCCCGTGATGGAGGCCGGTGCCGTCGCTGCCGAACAGATAGTTGACCGCGGCGGTACCGTTGGTGAACGGCACGATCTCGTTATTGATGCCGGAGCGGCGAATATTGCGCTCGATCAGGCGGGCGTGTCCCTCGTCGTCCTCGATCATGATGATGGTGACTGGCTTACTCATGTGTCTCGGTTCCGGTTACTGGTTGTCCAGGCGATGGGGAGTGTGATCGTAAATGTGCTGCCATTGTGAAGTTCCGACGATACCGACATGGTGCCACCCAGTCGCCGCACCAAGGCGCGGACATGGGCAAGCCCTATTCCCTGTCCCGGTCTGTCCTGTTCGCCGGCGCGGCGGAACAGGTCGAAAATCCGCTGATGGTCCTTGGGATCGATGCCGCGGCCGTTGTCTGCGATCTCGAAGATCGCAAAGCCGAGCTTGGTCCGGCCCCGGATCGCGATGTCGCCGGGCACCCCGGGCTTGAGATATTTGAGCGCATTGTCGATCAGGTTCGAGAATATCTGTTCCAGCGCGAGGCGGTCGCTGATGATAGCGGGCAGCGGTTCGATGCGAATCTGGGCCTCGGCTTCCGCGGCCTGGTGTGCGACGGTCGCGACGATGGCTTCGATCAGTTCGCGGGTGTCGGTCTTGACCGGTTCGAATTCGCGCCGTCCTTCCCGCGTGAGGTTGAGGATGGCGGTGATCAGGCGATCCATCTTGGCGATTGACGATTTGATGAATCCCAAGGCCTCGGTGAAATCCTGCGACAGCTGCCTGTCCTCGCCCTCGAGGGCGGGTTCGATCTCTCCGGCAGCTGCCGGCGCTGGCGAAGCCGAAGCGCGACCGAGCGTGGCGATCCGCTTGAAAATGTCGGTGCGCAGTTCCTCGAGTTCGCTGGTGAAGCCCATGATGTTCACCAGTGGCGAGCGCAGATCGTGGCTGACGATATAGGCGAAGCGCTGGATTTCGTCGTTGGCCTCGCGAAGGTCGGCGGTGCGCGCGTCGACCGTGGCCTCCAGATTGAGATTGTTGTCGCGCAACTGCGCTTCGGCGTCGTCGCGCGCGCGCGCGGATCGCCGCACCAGAAAGATGGAAATGCCCGCCAGCAGCACCACCAGGCCTGAACCCACACCGGTCATCGAAGCCGCGAGGGTCTGACTGCGGTCGGCGCTCATCGTGCGCTGGGCGAACAGATGATCTTCTTCCGCGCGCATCTGGCGGGCCAGATCGGCGATGTGGCTCATGGCGTCGCGGCCGATGCCTTCGCGCACGATCCGGGCGGCGTCATCCACGTGCTCCGCCCGCGCCAGCGCGATGGTGTTGCGGAATTCCTCGATCCGCTGATTGCTGAGCGGAATCATCTCGTCCAGCAAGTGCCCTTGAACGGGGTTGTCGCTGGTAAGCTGGCGCAGCCGCATCAGGTCCGGCGTGAGTTCGGAGGCGGCCTTCTCGAAATCGGTCAGAAAATCCGGCTGCAATGTCGAGATATAACCGCGCTGCGCGCTTTCGGCCCGGCGCATCTGCAGTTGCGTGAGCGATATCTGGTTTTCGACTTCCACGGTGTGGACAACCCATCCAGCGTCTTCTCGTGCCCGATTGACCAGATAAACCGAACCGGCGCTGATAACGGTCAGCACGACGAGGCCCGCCGCGAGCAGCAGGATTTGCCAAATCGCGCCCCGGCGCGTGGCATCAGACGTCACAATGGTCTCGCGTCATCGGGTAATGAAATTCCAGCAGTCCCCAGCTGGGAAAAGTTCCCAACTCACCCAAACGCCCGTCCGGGCCAATGGTTCCCATTGGTTCCCGTCAGTTTGCCGGGCTCGTCATCTTTTTGCGGGGCTGCGGGGCCGTCAACTGGCCGGTGGTTGGCCGGCGAGATATTGTTCGAGCCAGTGGATATGGTAGTCGCCATCGATGATGTCTGGTTCCCTGACCAGCGCCCGAAACAGCGGCAGCGTGGTTTCGATGCCTTCCACCACCATTTCGTCCAGCGCGCGGCGCAGCCGCATCAGGCACTCGCCGCGGGTCTTGCCGTGGACGATCAGCTTGCCGACCAGCGAGTCGTAATAGGGCGGGATCACATAGCCCTGGTAGACGGCGGAATCGATCCGCACGCCGAGACCGCCCGGCGGATGGTATTGCAGGATTTTGCCCGGCGAGGGCCGGAAGGTCACGGGGTTCTCGGCGTTGACGCGGCATTCGATGGCGTGGCCGTTGATGACGACTTCATCCTGCGTCACCGGCAGATCGCCGCCGGCGGCGATGCGGATCTGTTCCAGCACGAGGTCGATGCCGGTGATCATCTCGGTGACGGGATGTTCGACCTGGATGCGGGTATTCATTTCGATGAAATAGAATTCGCCGTCTTCATACAGGAATTCGACGGTGCCGACGCCGAGATACTTCATCTCCTGCATTGCCTTTGCGACCGTAGCACCGATCCTGGCGCGCGCCGCGGCATCGAGCGCGGGCGAGGGACCTTCCTCCCAGACTTTCTGATGGCGGCGCTGCAGCGAGCAGTCGCGCTCGCCGAGATGAATGGCGCCGCCGCGGCCATCGCCAAGCACCTGGATTTCGATGTGGCGCGGCTTCTGCAGGTATTTTTCGAGATAGACCGAGGCATCGCCGAATGCGGATTTGGCTTCGTTGGCCGCGGTCGAGAGCGCCAGCATCAGGTCGCCGGGGGTCTGTGCGACTTTCATGCCGCGGCCGCCGCCACCCGAAGCCGCCTTCACCAGCACCGGAAAACCGATCGCCTGCGCGATCGCCATCGCGTCGTCCTCGGGACCGACGCCGCCATCGGAACCCGGCACGACGGGAATGCCGAGCCGCTTGGCGGTCTTCTTGGCCTCGATCTTGTCGCCCATCAGGCGGATGTGTTCGGCCTTTGGCCCGATGAAATGCAGATTGTGATCGGCGAGAATTTCGGCAAAGCGGGCATTTTCCGACAGAAAGCCGTAGCCGGGATGCACCGCATCGGCGCCGGTAATCTCGCAAGCGGCCAGCAGCGCCGGCACGTTGAGATAGCTGTCCTTTGACGGCGGCGGGCCGATGCACACGCTCTCGTCGGCCAGCCGCACATGCATGGCGTCGGCGTCGGCGGTGGAATGCACCGCAACGGTGGCGATGCCGAGTTCCTTGCACGCGCGCAGAATACGCAGTGCGATTTCGCCGCGATTGGCTATCAGGATCTTGTCGAACATGTTGTCCTAGACAGTGAGTGGCGAGCGGTGAATGGCGAATGACGGCAGCGAAGACTATTCGCCGGGCACCCCGCGCTCTTACTCGATAATCACCAGCGGTTCGCCGAATTCGACCGGCTGGCCGTCCTCGACGAGAATTTGTGTCACGGTGCCCGCGCGCGTGGATGGGATCTGGTTCATCGTCTTCATCGCTTCGATGATCAGCAGCGTTTGTCCGACCGACACCTTGGTGCCGATCTCGATGAATGGCTTGGCGCCGGGCTCGGAAGCCAGATAGGCCGTGCCGACCATCGGCGAGGGCACCGCGCCCGGGTGCTTGGCGACGTCGGCCACGGCGACCGGTGCGGCGGCAGCCGCCGGCGCCGAGGCCGCCGGCTGCAAGCTCGCCGGCATCGATGCCGCGATGCTGACATTGCGCGCCACCCGCAGCCGCAAGCCGGCGCGCTCGATCTCGATCTCGGTCAGACTGGTCTCGTCCAGTAGCAAAGCGAGTTCGCGAATAAGCGCACTGTCGCTGCTGGTGAATTTTGCGGCTGTTTTGTCGTCAGGCTGGCGCGCCATGAGCTTGATCCGGAACTTTCTGCTTGGGGAGGGCGGATGCGTCAGGCTTTTGCCTTGACGCCGAGCTTGGCGGCAAGACCGGAAATCGCGAGCCGGTAACCGTCGATGCCGAAGCCTGACAGCGTCGCGAAAGCGGCCCTGGCGGTGAAGGAGTGATGACGGAAACTTTCGCGGGCGTGGATATTGCTGATGTGCACTTCGACGGTCGGAATCTTCACCGCCACCAGGGCGTCATGCAGGGCAATCGAGGTGTGCGAATAGCCTCCGGCATTGATGATAATTCCCGCGGCCTTCCTGGCATGCGCCTCGTGGATGAAATCGATCAGTTCGCCCTCGCGGTTGGACTGCCTGCAATCGGCCTTCATGCCGAATTGCGCCGACGTCTGCGCGCAGAGCTTCTCGACGTCGGCGAGCGTGGCGTGGCCGTAGGTCTCGGGCTCGCGGGTTCCCAACAGATTGAGATTCGGGCCGTTGAGCACGTAAATCGTCTCGGCAGCTGTCTTGTCGGCAGGCGTCTTGTCGGCAGGTGTCTTGGCCATCCAGATCCCGGCAATGTGGTGGTAGGTGGCGCGGTTATAGGTAACAACCGGGCCCAGGGGAAGCCTTTAGGCCCTTCGCGACAACGCTCAAATGCCTCATCTATTTGGTAAAAACCCGCGTGGAACCTACGGAAACTACTCGTTAACCAATGTTAAAGGATAGCGCCGTCTCCAGGACGTGGCCGGCTCGGAAGCCTGGATGCGAACGGAAAAGGGCGAGCCTTTCGGCCCGCCCCGGATCACCGTTTTGGCCGATATCAGGCATCGATGACGGCGACGATTTCGAACGTCTGCGGATTCACCACCACGATCTGATCGTTGACCAGGATGAATTCATATCCGCGCCAGTCCGGATAAATCGTCACGATCTCCGTCGGCAGCGGATGGAAGGTGACGTCGCGGGGAATGCGGGTACCGACTGCGATCGAGAAGTTCACACTGGTAACCGGGGCCACGTGCTGATCCCTGATCACCGACGTGATCCGGGTGTGCTGCTCGGTCGAGAGCTTGGCGCCGGCGCCGGCCTGGCCAACGGTCTGGGATTTGTTGTCGGCGGCGCCCTTCGAATCCGCGTTCATGGTGCCGTTGCGGTCTTCGGCCTTCATGTCTTTACCCGCGGCGCCCTTGTCGTTGGTCTCCGAGCGCATGCTGTTGGGCTTTTCGCCCTTCATATTGTTGTTGGTATTGTTTTCCTGGGCCGACTTCTCGCTCTTGGGCCCGGACTTCATGTCGCCTTGCGTGCGCTGGGTCTTGCCGCCCTGGGGCTGCATCTTTTCCTCGGCCGCCGCGGCAGCGGGACCGCGATCCGTAGGCGCGCTCTGCTGCGTGCCCGCGCCCGCCGACGGCGTTTCGCGGTTCATTCCCTGCGCATGGGCGAAACCGGTTCCGGCGATCAGCGCCGCTGCGGCTGTCGTCATCATTAAACGTTTGAACATCAAAATATCTCCTCAGGTGTTTGTGTGTTGCATGGCCGACAACGAAAGGAGATGGGCGATGTTCCCCGAGATCCGCGGTTCCATCGATTTTGTTTTGTGCGATTTTGTTTTGTGCGATTTTGTTTTGTGAATGGGCGATGAACGCTCGCGCGTTTCGCAAATCGCCAAAATAAAAGGGCCGGCTAAACAGCCGGCCCTTGCTCTATCGAACGTTCAACGGTTGGCGTTGGCTCAACAGGTCGCCTTGCCGCAACGGGCGACGCCGATTTTCTCCCGGAGACCGTCAAGACCGACCGCGCCGATCACCACCTGCTTGCCGATCACATAGCTCGGCGTGCCGTTCATGCCCATCGCTTCGGCGAGCTTGAAGTTTTCCTCGATGGTGGCGCGCACTTCCGGGCTCGCCAGATCCTTTTCGATCCTGGCGGTATCGAGACCGGCCTCCTTGGCCGCGGCCATCGCGCGCGCCTTGTCCGCCGGGCCGCGTCCGCCGAGCAGCTTCTGATGAAAATCGAGATATTTCTTGCCGCCGGGATCCTGCATCCGCACGGCGACCGCGACCTTGGCGGCTTCGACCGAACCCTCGCTCAGCACCGGGAATTCCTTCAGCACCACCTTCAGCTTGGGATCTGTTTTCATCAGATCGAGCATGTCGGACATGGCGCGTTTGCAGTAGCCGCAATTGTAGTCGAAGAATTCGACGAAGGTAACGTCGCCGTCCTTGTTGCCGAGCGTGACACCGCGCGGCGAATTAAAAATCGCATCGGCGTTGGTGGTGACGCTGGCTTCGTGTTTCTCGGCTTCGGCGGCGGCCTGGCGCTTGTTCAGTTCGGCCATCGCCTCTTCCAGCACCTCGGGATGGGCGATCAGATAATTCTTGACGATGCTCTCGATCTCCCCGCGCTGGCCGTCGGAGAAGGTTTCCGCCGATGCCGCCGGCGGCGTGACCCACAGGGCGAACGCGAACAAAGCGGGCAGGGCGGGCATCAGCAGGCGGAACGGAGGCATCGGCAAATCCTCTTGAGTGAGACTTACGGCAAGTTCTTAGGGACAAGTTCTTGGAGCAAGTTCTTGGAGCAAGTTCTTTTAAAAGCGGCTTTCGGAAACCTTGCTAGGTCAGGTCAGTTTATTTCTCATGGCTTGGTTCAATTCGGCTTAGCTCAACTCGGCTTATTTTTACTTGCTCTTTGGTGGCGGCTTGGCGGTGATGATGTCGTCGGCCTTGACCCATCCGGGCGTGCCGACGGCGAAACGGGTTTTGGCGCGGGAGGCGAGATCGCGCGCGGTCTTGTTGTCGCCGCGAAGATAGGCCGCCTGTGCCGATGCCAGATCGGCCTCCGCCAAATCTCCCTTTCGGCTGTAGGCCATTGCAAGCTGCAAATAGCCAAGCGGCGCCTCGGTCTCGCGCGCCACCGCGGCACGCAGAATCCCGATCGCTTCCTCAGCGTAGGCCTTATTATCGGACGCCACCAGCGCCTGCCCAAGTAACATCTCGATGAGCGGCGCGTTATTCGAGAGTTGCACCGCCTTGCGCAGGGGCGCAATCGCCTCCGCGGGCCTGCCGCCTTCCAGCAGCGCCTGGCCGCGCAATTCATAAAAATAGGGGTTGTTGGGCTGCGCCGCGATCAGCCCGTCGATCTGGGTGAGCGCATTGTGCAAATCGCCGTGCAGATAGGTTGTGATCGCGTGCGCATAGCGCGCCGGCATGCCGGTATTCGATATCGGATAGCGCCGATAGACGGTGTCCTGCCGCTCCATGAAGGCCGAGATCTTGGCGCGCATCATGTCGTGGCGCATTTGCAGGGCCGGATCGTCCTTCTTGTCCCAATAGGGACTGGTTCGCGCCATTTCCTCCAGCGCGGCAACGCGCTCGGCCGGCATCGGATGCGACTGGACGTAAGGATCGGCCCCATGCGCGGCGAACAGGCTGTCATTGGTGAACCGCTTGAAGGTGTCGTACATGCCCTTCGCGGACTGGCCGGTTGCGGTCAAAAACTTCACGCCGGCGCGGTCGGCGTTTTCTTCCTGTCCGCGCACATAGGAGAGCAGGCTGCGGCGGATCATTTCCTGCGGCCCGACAATGGCGGCCGCGCCGGCATCGGCCAGACCGTTATTGCCGTTACCGCTCTTGGCGCCCGCCGCGAGCGCGCCGGCCCCCAGCAGCATCGCGATGACCGCCTGCGTCTGTGCCCGCTCCAGTTGCTCGTGAAGCTTGGCGAGATGGCCGCCGGCCAGATGGCCGGTTTCGTGCGCCAGCACCCCGATGATCTGGTTCGGGGTCTCCGACTGCATCAATGCGCCGTAGTTCACGAAAATGCGGTGGCCGTCGGCGACGAAGGCGTTAAAAACGCTCTCATTGATGATGGTCACCTGGATGTTCTGCTTCTCGAGGCCGGCGGCCCGCAGGATCGGTCGCGAGTAGTCGCGCAGCAATTGCTCGGTCTCGGTGTCGCGCAGTATCGGCGGGCCCTTTTCCTTTTCCTCCGCCAGCGCCGATATCGGCGCAAGCGCAAGCGCAAGCGCGGCGGTGACGGCGGTGAGCTTCCAGGTTTTCTTGCGTAACGCTAGGCGGAGCAGCATCGAGCAGTCTTTAATGATTGGCGGCGGGGCGGATACGCGATATGCCCTAACAAACCGCCGAATGCGGCTAGTCTGGGGCGCCAGCTCAAATAGCAGATATCGATGCCTGAAGCGACACTGAGAGACCGTGCAAAAGGCCTGCTGGCGGCATCGGGGCGAAGCGACGTTCCGCCGTTCATGGTGATGGATGTGATGGCGGCCGCGGCGCGCATCGAAGCGGCCGGCGGCCATGTCATTCACATGGAAGTGGGACAACCGGCGGCTTCGGCGCCGAAAGCGGCGATCATGGCCGCGCATGCCGCGCTCGATGGCGGGCGGATCGACTATACTTCCGCGCTGGGAACCCCCTCGTTGCGCGGGCGCATCGCCCGCCACTACCGCGAGACCTACGGCTGCGATGTGGATGCCGAGCGCATTGTGGTCACCACGGGCTCTTCGGGCGCGTTCATCCTGGGCTTTCTGGCCATGTTCGAGCCCGGCGACCGGGTTGCGGTCACCGTGCCCGGTTACCCGCCCTATCGCCATATTCTCACCGCGCTGGGCTGTGAGCCGGTGCTGATCGAGACCTCGAGCGAAACCCGGCATGCCCTGACCGGTGAAACCTTGCTGTCGGTCCATCGCAAGACGCCGCTGAAGGGGGTGCTGGTCGGAAGTCCGGCCAATCCCACCGGTACCATGATGTCCCGCGAAGCCCTCACCAGCCTGATTGCGGCGGCGGAAAGCGCGGGTATCCGTTTCATTTCTGACGAGATCTATCACGGCCTCGATTATGCGTTTCCGGCGGTGACCGCGGCGGAGCTTTCGCCCCATGCGCTCGTCATCAACTCGTTCTCGAAATACTTCTGCATGACCGGCTGGCGGGTCGGCTGGATGGTGGCGCCGGAACCTCTGGTGCGTCCGATCGAGCGGTTGCAGCAAAATCTCGCCATCTCGGTACCGACGCTGTCGCAGATTGCCGCCGAGGCGGCGTTCGAAGGCCGCCCGGAGATGGAAGAGGTCAAGCGCGGCTATCTGGAGAACCGCCGCATTCTGATCGAGGGCCTGCCGCGGGCCGGCCTCACCAAATTCCTGCCGGCCGACGGCGCATTTTACCTTTACGCCGACGTTTCGGAATTCACCTCCGACAGTTTCAAATTCGCCGGCGAGATGCTGGAACAGGCGCGCGTCGCCGCAACCCCCGGCATCGACTTCGATCCGGTTCACGGCCGCCAGTTCATCCGGTTCTCCTATGCGCGTTCGGCCGACGAAATGCGCGAAGCGGTCGCGCGCATCGCGCAATGGCTTGGATGACGCAATCTACCGCAAATTCGATCCGACGCGCTGGCTCCAAACGCCGTAAAATGCGCCGGTGCCATTGACTTCGTTGATCCAATTGCTTTTGGCTGTATCCGGAAACAGGGCGGCCCGCGCCAAACGCGACGGACCGATAGTTAAGGTTGGGGAGTGAGACTGATGGCGGCAACGATCGCAACCGAGGCGCCGGCCCGCGCCGCTAAACCCTGGTACAAGATCCTTTATGTTCAGGTGTTGATCGCCATACTGCTCGGCGTGGTCGTGGGCTGGAAATTGCCGGAACTGGCCACCAATGACTGGATCAAGGCGCTCGGCGACGGCTTCATCAAGCTGATCAAGATGGTGATCGCGCCGATCATCTTTTGCACGGTGGTTTCGGGCATTTCGCACATTCAGGATGCCCGCAAGGTCGGCCGCGTCGGCGTCAAGGCGCTGGTCTATTTTGAAATCGTCTCATCCTTCGCGCTGATCCTCGGCCTGCTGATGGGCAACCTCATTCAAGTCGGCCACGGGCTGGCGGCGAAGCCCGACGCCGCGGCGGTCGCGACTTACGTCAAGCAGGCGGAATCGCAGAAGTCGGTCGATTTCGTCCTCAACATCATTCCCGACAGCGTGGTCGGCGCGCTGGCGCGCGGCGACATCCTGCAGGTTCTGTTGTTCGCTATTCTGTTCGGCTTTGCGCTGATGGCGCTCGGCGAACGCGGCCACCGGCTGCGCGACCTCGTCGATGACACGTCCCACGCGGTATTCGGCGTGATCGCCATTGTCATGAAGGCCGCGCCGGTCGGCGCCTTCGGCGCGATGGCCTATACTATCGGGAAATTCGGGCCGGCCGCGCTCGGCAATCTGATTGGACTGATCGCGCTGTTCTATGCGACGGCGGGGCTGTTCGTGATCCTCGTGCTCGGCCTGATCGCGCGCCTGATCGGTTTCAATATTTTCAAGTTCATCGGCTATATCAAGGATGAATTGCTGATCGTGCTCGGCACCAGTTCGTCCGAAAGCGCGCTGCCGCAATTGATGGAGAAGCTGGAGCGGCTCGGTTGTTCAAAATCGGTGGTCGGGCTGGTGGTGCCCACCGGCTATTCGTTCAACCTCGACGGCACCAATATCTATATGACGCTGGCGACGCTGTTCATCGCCCAGGCGCTTGGCGTCGACCTGACTTTCGGCCAGCAATTGACCATTCTGGTGGTCGCGATGCTGACCTCGAAGGGCGCCAGCGGCGTCACCGGCGCGGGGTTCATCACGCTGGCGGCGACGCTCTCGGTGGTCAATCCGGCGCTGGTACCGGGCATGGCGATCGTGTTCTCGGTGGACAAGTTCATGAGCGAGGTCCGTGCGCTCACCAACATCACCGGCAATGGCATTGCCACGGTGTTTGTGTCGTGGTGGGAAGGCGAACTCGATCACGAGCGGCTGCACGCCAATCTCAACAAGACCATCGATCCGTCGGATCTGGAGACGGCGGTGACGACGGGCTAATCTAAAGCGAGATCGGTTCTGATCGGATTGGAACCGAATTGTTTTGGTTTGCCACGTTTTTTGCCTCGAACCGGTAGCCGGGCCGCATCAGGTTTGCTGCGAGCTTTCGTCCGAAATGGCTTTTGCTATTCCCACAAATAAAAACCGCCCGGTTTTGCCGGGCGGTTTTTCGTTTCACGAATCCTGATGATCTATTCGCCGTTACCGAAGCGCCGTGACCACCATCCCGCGCGGCGGGGCTGGGTGTCCTCGGAAGCGGGCTCCGCCGGGGCAGGGGGCGCCGATGGTCCGGGCGGGCTGTGCGTGACGGGCGAGGTGGCCTCGGGCTGGGCATTGACCAGGAAGCTGACTTTTTCGCGTACCGTCGAACGCCGCCGCGCGGCGCGCTCGGCTTCCTGAGCGGTCTCTTCCTGGGTGGAGGCGCGGGCCTCCCCGTGACCATGATCGGCCGGTTGTGGTTCGGGGGTCGGTGCAATGGATTCGGGCTGGATCACCGGCACAGAGGGTTCCGGGGCGGAATAGCCATCGAAATCGGCAACCGCGCTGGTCGCTTCCGGAGCCGAGGTTGGCCCGAGTTCGTCGGCAATCGATCCGGCGAGACCGTCCTCCGGTCCGCCGCGCCGGCGGCGTCCGCCACGGCGTCCGCGGCGGCGGGGCCGCCGCTCGCCGCCTGCGGCCTGATCGGCGCGAACAACGCCGGGCTGCTCCTCGGATTCGTCCTCGTCGGATTCGGCTTCATCGGTGCCTGCGATCGCACCCGCGTCAGGCGCGATCGGCGCCATAGCGTTGTCGTCCCGCACCACGTTCTCATCACGCCCGCCACCTTCGCGAGCCTCGCCGGAACGGCCGCGTCGCCGCCGCCGCCGCTTGCGCTTGTGGCCATCCGCATCGGGTTCGCCGTCCCTTGCCTCGCTGACGGACGAATCGCCGACCAGGCCTTCGGTCTCGTCGGTTTCGACTTCCGCTTCGGCTTCGATGTCGAACGGTTCGTCCTCGTCGAACGCTTCCTCGACGTGCGGCGGGAACGCGGCGACCTGCGCTGCCAGCAGCGCCTTGGCGGCCTCCAGCGTGTGCACCTGTTCACCGCGATCGATGATGAACGACTGCTGGCCGCTCACGGTCGGATCGGCGATCACGGCAAGCGTGACCTTGAAACTGTTTTCGAGATCGCGCAGATGGCCGCGCTTGTGGTTGAGTACGTAGAGCGCAACATCGGTCCGGGTGCGCACCACGAGATTGTGGGTCGCGCCCTTCATCAATATTTCCTCAAGGCCGCGCAGCAACTGCAACGCCACCGACGATACCGAGCGCACGTGCCCGCTGCCACCGCATTGCGGGCAGGGCTCGGTCGAACTCTCCAGCACGCTGGCGCGGATGCGCTGGCGCGACATTTCGAGCAGACCGAAATGCGAGATGCGCCCGACCTGGATGCGCGCGCGGTCCTGCCGCAGGCAGTCGCTGAGCTTGCGTTCCACCGAGCGGTTGTTGCGCTTCTCGTCCATGTCGATGAAGTCGATGACGATGAGGCCCGCGAGGTCGCGCAGGCGCAGCTGACGTGCGACTTCCTCGGCGGCTTCGAGGTTGGTCTTGAGCGCGGTATCCTCGATGTGATGTTCGCGGGTCGAGCGACCGGAATTGACGTCGATCGAAACCAGCGCTTCGGTCTGGTTGATCACGATGTAGCCGCCGGAGCGCAATTGCACGGTCGGCGAGAACATCGCATCGAGCTGGCTCTCGACGCCCATCCGCGAGAACAGCGGCTGGCCGTCGCGATATTGCCGGACCGCGCGCACGTTCGAGGGCATCAGCATCTTCATGAAATCGCGGGCTTCCTGATAGCCGGCTTCGCCGGCAACCTGGATTTCGTCGATTTCCTTGTTGTAGAGATCGCGCAACGACCGCTTGATCAGCGAGCCTTCCTCGTAGACGAGGGTCGGTGCCTGCGACTTCAGGGTCATGTCGCGCACGGTTTCCCACATCCGGATCAGATATTCGAAGTCGCGCTTGATCTCGGGCTTGGTGCGGGAAGCGCCGGCGGTGCGCAGGATGATGCCCATGCCCTCCGGCACGTCGAGGTCCTGGACGACCTCTTTCAGCCGCGAGCGGTCCTGGGCGGACGTGATCTTGCGGCTGATGCCGCCGCCACGCGCGGTATTCGGCATCAGGACCGCATAGCGGACGGCCAGCGACAGATAGGTGGTCAGCGCCGCACCCTTGCTGCCGCGCTCTTCCTTGACAACCTGCACCAGCATCACCTGGCGCCGCTTGATGACTTCCTGAATCTTGTACTGGCGGCGCGGACGGAAGGCGCGTTCGGGCACTTCTTCCATCACGTCGTCGCCGCCGACGGAT
>Ga0116135_1001018_pt1 | contig 14859 bp, 9 predicted proteins | sample June2015DPH_20_1_FD_89738 | JGI IMG/M metagenome (GOLD analysis project Ga0116135, IMG submission 89738) | Peatland microbial communities from SPRUCE experiment site at the Marcell Experimental Forest, Minnesota, USA - June2015DPH_20_10 | ecosystem: Environmental > Terrestrial > Soil > Wetlands >... | reverse complement strand
CGCTCAGGATGACACCCTCACGGTGGAGCGGGTGCTGGAGCATTTCGTTCGTCCCTCTGGGACAATACTTGCGATTCGAGGCTGTGTACCGAGGTGAAGCGGGTGCTCAAGGTACCAATATTTCGGGGACGCGGCTCCTGTAAAGTTGGAAGTGGCGCTGCGCATTTTTCGCGCTGCGCTGCTGATCCAAGAAAATATTTTGACGACTTCTATCCATTCCGAAAATCTTTTGTCGCTGCTGGGGTCGGTGTTTGGGTTTGCGGGGTTTCGCGCCAACCAGGAGGCGGTGTGCGCTGCCGCCGTTTCAGGTCACGACCTGCTGCTGGTGATGCCGACGGGGGCGGGCAAATCGCTCTGCTATCAGCTACCGGCGATTGCGCGCGGGGGAACGGCGCTGGTGATTTCGCCGCTGATTGCGCTGATGGACGACCAGGCGGCGAAGCTCTCTGCTCTCGGCTTGCGCGTGGCGCGAATTCACTCCGGCCTGGAACGCGCGGTGGCTCGCCAGGCTTGCGTGGATTATTTGAATGGGAGCTTGCAGTTTTTGTTTATCGCGCCGGAGCGGCTGCGGGTGCCGGGATTCGCGGAGATGCTGGCCAAGCGGACGCTGGCGCTAATTGCGATTGACGAGGCGCATTGCATCTCGCAATGGGGACATGATTTCAGGCCGGATTATCGGATGCTGGGGAGGGTGTTGCCCTCGCTGCGCTCGGGCAACAGTGAACAGGGAACAGTGCACAGTGCACAGGGTGCAGTGCGCAGTGAACAGGGCACAGTGAACAGTGCACAGGGTACGGGAAATCGGGTGCCGGTGTTGGCGCTTACGGCTACGGCTACGCCTACGGTGCAGGCGGACATTGTTGAGCAGCTGGGGATGGTTGGGCCTGATCGGTTCATTCATGGGTTTCGGCGGGACAACCTGGCGATTGAGGTGGTGGAGGTTCCGGTGCCGGAGCGGGCGGGGGCGATCTGCGGGCTGCTGGCGGAGCCGGCGCGGCGGCCGGCGATTGTGTATGCGACTTCGCGGAAGCAGGCGGAGAAATTGGCGGAAGAGATTTCCAGGACTTTGTCACTGGACCGTTCAGAAGAAGATGCCCCAGGGGCTAAAGCCCGCAGCCATGATAACGGTCTTAATGCCGGAGATAAATCCCCGGCCTACCATTCCCGATCGAAATCCGGTGCGGGGCTGTTTGTCGGGGAGGACGCGAAGGCCTACCGGTCCGTGCAGGTCAAGGGAGGCGGGGCACGAAGGATTCCGGCGGCGGCTTATCATGCGGGGCTGGAGGCGGAGACGCGGGAGCGGGTGCAGACGGCTTTTCAGGCGGGCGAGCTGGAAGTGGTGGTGGCGACGATCGCGTTTGGAATGGGGATTGACAAGGCGGATATTCGCACGGTGATTCATGCCGGGCTGCCTGCAACGCTGGAGGGCTATTACCAGGAGATTGGGCGCGCGGGACGCGATGGGGAGGCGAGCCGGACGTATCTCATGCACAGTTATGCGGACCAGAGAACGCACGACTTCTTTCTGAATCGCGACTACCCGCCGGTGGGGAACCTGGAGGCCGTGTATCGGCGGCTGAAGGAGGAGCCTTGCGCCGTGGATGAGCTTAGAGAGGCGGCTTGCCGGCCGGGGAGACGGGATGAAGCTGGTCTGGGCGAAGAGGAGTTCGACAAGGCGCTGGAGAAGCTGGAGATTCATGGCGGGGCGCGGATGGATTTTGGCGGCAACGTGACGGCGGGCGGCGCGGGTTGGAAGAAGACGTACAAGGCGCAGGCGCAGTACAGGGCTGAGCAGTTTGAGAAGGTGCTGCGGTTTACCACGCAGAACGAGTGCCGGATGTGCGCGCTGGTGCGGCACTTTGGCGATGTGGAGGACGCGAGCCGGGCATGCGGGGTGTGCGATGTGTGCGATCCGGCGGGGGCGGTGCTGAGGCAGTTCAGGCGGGCTACGGCGCACGAGCGGGAGATGGCGCAGGGGATTGTGGAGGAGCTGCGCGGCGTGGATTACAAGGCGACAGGAACGCTGCAGAGGGGGCTCGATCCGGCAGGTAAGATGAGCCGCGGCGAGTGGGATGGGCTGCTCGGCGCGATGGTGCGGGCCGGGCTGGTTGAGATGGAAGACGCCGAGTACGAGAAGGACGGCGAGGTCAGGCGGTTCAGAAAGGTGATGCTGACGGATGCGGGGATGAGGCTGCGCGCGGGGTCGACGATTGAGCTGCTGATCAGCGATGGGGTGGTGGAGGAATTTGGCACGGCGGCAGGGAAGCCGGCGCGAGGGAAAAGAGCAGGTGGGGTGAAGGCTGGGTCGGCAAATGCAGGGGGGACGAGAGCTGGGGGCACGGCGGGCTCGGCTGCGGTTGTTCTGAATCCGGATGCGGAGGCACTGGCGGGGCGGATTCGGGCGTGGCGCGCGGCAGAGGCGAAGCGGCTTGGGGTTCCGGCGTATGTGGTGCTGCATGACCGGTCGCTGACGGCGGTGGCGCAGAGCTGCCCGCGAAATCCGAATCAGCTGCTGGCGATTGACGGGATTGGGCCGGCGAAGGTGGAGAAGTTTGGCGAGGCGCTGCTGGCGCTTTGCGTGGGTGAAGCGGCGCGTTGAGAGCGGAAATCGGGCGGTTGCGGCTGGCAGTTGCCGAGGCTGGGAGAGCAGGTTCGGCGCCGATTGTTCCGCAACTTGAGATGCGGGCCATGTTTTCCACAGGGGTTGGCATGAAGACTCAGCGGGGACGAAGATTTCTCTTGGAAAATAGCCAGAGCTGTCCCAAACTATTGATATTCAACTTAATCGCACTTTAACAACCTCTCCACTGAAACCGATCAAGCTAAACGTTGGGGTGGTGGGATCCAAGTTCTCCCCCGCCCACAAGCGCAATCCGTAAACCAAGAATGAAAGCTTAGAGGAGAATCATGAACCATCCCTTTTGGAGGAGTGTCGGCTGTTTTGGCCTGTTGCTGGTGGCCATTTGCCTTTGTACTTTGCCCCTATCCGCGCAGCAAACCCTGGGTTCAATCAATGGCACGGTCGTCGATCCGTCCGGCGCTGCCGTGCCCGGAGCTACGGTGACTGTCACCAATTCCGCAATCGGCGTGACGCGCAGCACGGTTTCAGGCGGGAGCGGCTTCTACCAGATATTCAATCTCCCCATCGGCACGTACGTGGTGAAGGCGGAGCGGGATGGTTTTGAAACGACGGAAGTGAACGGGATTTCGATTCAAGAAGCCCGTGCTACTACGGTGAACCCGGCATTGAAGGTGGGCAAAGCGTCGGAGTCGGTGGAAGTGACCGCGAATCCGCTGTTGAATGCGACCGACGCCACGAATGGGTACACGCTGGATTCGTCACAGATTGGAATTGCGCCGCTGGCCACCGGCAGCTTTACGCAGCTGGCCGTGCAGTCGCCGGGCGTGAACGCAGAATTGCTTTCCAATCTGGACTCGAACTCGGGCCTCGGCAACCAACCGATCTGGGCCAATGGCCAGCGCGACACTTCGAACACCTTCCAGGTGAACGGCGTGGATTCGACGAACCTGTTTAACGGGAAGAGCTCGTCGGGTTCGACCTCGCAGCGCTACAACTTCAACATCGGCAGCGCACCTACGGTGGGCGGATCCTTTTCAGTGGGCGTCTCGGTCTATGGATCGAACGGCAACAGCTTGCCTTCTCCTCCGCCGGAGTTCATTCAGGAAGAGCGCGTGAATGCCTCGATGTACGACGCGCAGCAAGGCGCCACGAGCGGCGCACAGATTGACGTGAACACCAATGCCGGCACCAACAGCTGGCACGCCCAGCTCTATGGCACGTATGCCAACAATGCGTTGAACGCTTCACCCTACTTTTTCAACCAGGCGTATCAGCTGACGCAGCAGGGCATCGGCGTCTTCCCGCAATCGATGGTCAATCCATTTGTTCGCCGCTGGGACACGGGCTTCACTGCAGGCGGTCCTATCAAGACCAACAAGCTCTTCTTGTTCGTGGCTTATCAGCGCCGCGTCAATGCGGACAGCGCCACCGGGCTTTCGGAGATGACTGTTCCTACAGGGTTGACCGACGATCGCTCGTTGAACGGGCTCCTGAATGCAGATGCAAGCTGGGGCGGCTCGCTGACCAGCACCAGTCAGATTGACGGCGTTGCGGCTGGCTTATTGCAGGCCAAACTGGCTAACGGCCAGTACCTGATTCCTTCTTCTCAAGGGGCTCCGGGCTCGGTTTATACCTATGGCGTACCCAACGTATATCTGCTTGGAGTTTCCCGTCTGATCTCCGACCAGGCCAATGCGGCTCTTGACTGGGACGCCAGCCCCACCGATCGAGTCTCGGCGAAGTACTTCTTCCAGGACGCACCGGTGACAAGGCCTTTCGGTTACTCGGAAACGGCCGGCTTTCCGATTACCCAACACAACGGAGCACAGGTCTTTTCGCTGGGCAACACGATTGCCATTGGCCAGAGGTTGAACTGGGAGCAGCGCCTCGGATTTGTGCGCATGGGTTCATTCAGCGACTATGTGCAGAACGTCCCAGGCGGCGATTTAGGCGTGGGAGCGGCGCAGACAACCGGCCTGGATGCCAACGTTCTGCCTGGTTTGACGATCAAGAACTTCGGCTACTATGACCAGTATTCGCCGAGCCTGGATGTTGGGCCAGCTGGAGTGCCAGGGGCCTTCGTGGATATGGGTTACTACCAGAACCGCGTGAATCCCTCCACCAACGTGATCTTTACCGCCGGGAAACACACCATCGTGGCTGGCGGCGGATACAGCTACACGCAGCTCAATATCACCAACAACCGCACCGGTCATGCCCAGGCGACCATCGACGGCTTTGATAATTTCCTGCAAGGTGAAGTGCATACTTCCAGTGTTTTCGAAAGTATCGATGGCAACCGCAACAATGCCGATCGCTATTATCGGACCAATGAGATCAGCGGGTATGTGCAGGACAAGTGGCAGGTGCAGAGCAACCTGAGCATCACTGCCGGTGTTCGGTATGACTACCACGGCGGCATGACGGAAAAATACGGCGATATGTTCAACTTCAGTCCGTCGTTGTACAACGTGACGGGAACCTCGGATACAGGTTTTAACGTTGTCAACTCCGGATTTGTGGTGGCAGGCAACAACAAGCAGAACGCCACTCCGGGCGTTTCAGCGTCAACCCTGAATGGACGCCAGTGGGGCATCTCGCCGCGAGTAGGCTTTGCGTGGTCTCCGGAGGCCAATCATGGGAAGGTGGTGTTCAGTGGCGGCGCCGGCATGTACTTTGACCGCGGCGAACTCGTGAGCTACCTTTCCCAGCCGGCGGGCGGTTCCATCGGCGGTCCCTTTGGCGTAAGTGAATCCGCTCCGCTTACCAGCGTCGCTGTAGGAAATACAGATCAAAGTTCCGGTCTGACGCTGGAGAATCCCATGGGCGATCTGGCTTTCAGTCCTCCACCTACAGGCATCTACGTAGCGCCGAGTTCGAGCGCGGGCGCCATGGCCCAGGTCTTGCAGGTTCAGTTGAATCAGATGACGGGAACGCCGACAGGATATTACGCGCAGTTTGGCAAAAACTGCAGTGGCGTACAAAGCCAGGAAGGCTATTTCCTCTGCACCCAGGCCATTCCTTTTGGCTACTACGACAAGAGCAACGTGTTGCCTTACACGGTGAACTACACGCTGAATATGCAGTGGCAACCGTTTACGACGCTGGCAGTCACGCTTGGCTATACGGGCAACCGCGGCCGCCACTCGGTGATTCCGATTCCGTTCAATGAACCGGGCATCGCAACCGCATCCAACCCGATCTGGGGCGAAACCTCCTCGTACGGCATGGAGGTCATGAACCAGAACGTGTGTGGTGACAGTTACTGCGATTATGCGCCGATCGCGGTTGAGCCCTGGGCCACGGCTGACTCCGGCAACACGGACTTCCGCACACCGTACGTTGGTTACAGCCCCAATTCGGCGGCCTTCAAGACGGTGGGTGTTTCAGCCTACGACGCGCTGGAAGCTCATCTGGAAAAACGCCTCTCGCATAACTTCCAAGTCGGCGCCAGCTATACCTGGAGCCATTCGCTGGATGAGCAGAGCGATATCGGTCTGTTCTTTACCGGTGACAACCCGAACCACCTGCGCGATTCGTGGGGATCTTCCGACTTTGACCGCAGGCACGTGTTCGGCGCCAACTTCCAGGTAGACGTTCCGAATTCGGCCAAGCGGGACTCTTTGTTGTCTTACATCGCTAATGACTGGCACCTGACCGGCGTGGGAATTCTGCAGAGCGGCGAGCCCTATTCGCTCTACGAATTCTACGGCGCTGTGGGCAGCATCAACTTCGGCAACTATCCGACGCTGATGAACCCCATTCTGGGCATCAAGGATCCGAAGCACCCCAAGAGCGCATTGACCGGCAACAAGGGTGATACGCGCGGTTCAGGCGGGAGTTATATTCCCGCGCTCGATCCTTCGCAGATTGCCATCCACTACCTGGCGCCTGGCACCAACGGCATTCCGGTTTCGTCGGCGGCCAGCGGCGATCCGCAGGATATCTACGAAACAGCCTTCAATACCGGTCAGCGCAATATCTTCCGCCAGTCCGCCCAGAGGCGTCTTGATATCTCCTTCCGCAAGGGCTTCAGAATTACGGACAAGGTGAAGGCACAGTATGAATTCAACATCTTCAACGTGACCAACACAACCAGCCTTGATGTGCCGCAGAACCAGGCGCAGATTCGCCAGAACAACGGCTGCTCGGCATCGGCAATCAGCGCTTACGGCGGATACCAGAACTGCAACATATACCGCGACTACCTGGGGTACGGACAGGTTGTGACCTCGCCCAGTGCGGTGGATCAGCAGTCGGCTTTGACCAACCTGGATCAGATCCCATACGCGACGGGCTTGGGAAAGTCGCTTCAGCTTCCTTTGACACTTACGCTGAATCCGCCACAAGGCACCTGCACGATTCCCGCTCTGACAGTTGGATATAACTCCACTACCGGCACTCAGACCACCAACTACTGCCCGAACAACGCTGCCAACTTTGGCTCCGCGACTGGAACCATCGGTGGGTCACGAGCGATCGTGATGGGCTTCCACATCACTTACTAATGGCTGTCTGAGTGCGTACAATCTGGGTCCCTTCGGGGACCCCGATTTGTTTTGAGCGGTGTACCGGAATCGGCTTCACGATTCATTCCTTGGTAGTTCTGATTACCAAGGTGTCTAATTTGCACCTTTTTTGTTGCGAAAGCTGGCGGTATCCAATTAAAGTAAGGTTTCCCCGTGCAAACTGTTGTTCTTTTGGTTGACTTGCTTTTGGTTGAATTGCTTTCGGTGCGAGGGAAATTTTTATGCTTTGCCCAAAATGCCAATCCTCCTCTATCGCCGTAATCCCGGCAGAAATTCGTCTTTATCGTAACGGACCACGGACCCTGAGCCATCCACCCATGACGCCTTCGCCCGATGTGCACGCGTGCCTGGATTGCGGCTGGTCGGCATTTTCGATACCGCAGTCATGGCTTGCGGCAGGCTGGCTGCATGCGCAGCGGCCTCGTCCGGTTTCCGCCGCGGTTGAAGATACCCGCCCAATAGGGATTGCGCTGGTTTCCTGAGACATCCATTTCGGAGATTCCGTAGAAGACTTTGCCGCCTCATTTGACGCTGAGGTCGCCGTCGAAGTCTACCACCATGGTGTCGTCTTGAATCTGGATGGAGTGGATTTTGAGCCGGTCGAGCGAGACTTTGTAGCCGGAGGAGGCGGTTGAGCCTTCGAGGGCCTTGCGGAGCAGGTCAGCGGCGTTGACCTTCATGCCTGAGGGAAGCTGGTGGCTGAGGAAGGGTGTCAGGATGAAGTTGAGCTCGGCTCGGTCGCTGATGTGGTCGATCTTTGCGTCGCGGAAGCCGATGGTTTCGCCTTCGCCGTCTGGAGCAAGGGAAACTTCAGAGGATGGATTGAGAGCGATGCCGATGCAGACGCCGTGAACGGCCTTGCCGAGCTTGGCGTGGGTCTTGACGCGGACGGCGATGCGGTCTTCGCCAGCGATCTGGACGAAGCTAAGTTGCGGATTATCAACGTAAACCGAGCAGGCGGCGTTGGCGTCTCCTTTGAGGTAGTAGCGGCCGTCCGGGCCGCTGAAGAGCTGCTGTTTCAGGGTGCGCTCGAGGGCGTCGCGGCTGACCTTGAGCTCGACGGCGCGAGAGGGAACTGCGACCGAAAGCGCGAGGAGCAAAAGGCCGATAAAGGCTCGCCGGAATGTTGTCATAAGAGTAATGTGCCACCGACGGGCGAAAGATGCCAGTCTTGCACAGACAAGTGTGCCTTGGATCACGTTTGCCGGAGCACTGTAGATATTTGGTAAGATGTTTAAAGTAATGGCCTTAGTGATACATGGGAAGGTAAAGAGGGAATTGGAGAATTCGTGCGTCGGGATGCATTTTACTATTGATTTTTGAAGAAAAAATCCGTAAAATAAGACTCTAGAATGACCTCAGACGAAACAAGCTCCCCAGCCTGGACCTGAGGGTTGAAGCGCAATCCACCCAATCTAAGGATACAAAATCAATGGCAAAGCGTCGTGGAAATCCGAATTGGGGCAAGCCAGAGCCCATCGGCCCGGTAGTGCCCACTGTGACCTCCTTCGAGGTGATCGTCAAGGAGTTCAAGCTTACCCCGGACCAGTACATCCGGTCCACCCGTCTTCGGGAGTGGGCTCGTCGCAACAAGAATTCCAAGTATATCCCTGAGGCGCTTCTCGAGGCCTGGGGTTTTGAGATCGAATCGACGTTGTAGGCCGTTTTCCGGTTTTTCTTTTCAAAAGCGCCGCCCTTGAGCGGCGCTTTTGCTGTTTTAGGGCAGTGGACAGTGGACAGTGAGCAGTGGACAGTGGACGGTGAACAGATCGTTTTCCGTGATTCTGAGCGGTGTAACTCTTTTTTTTTCTTCGTCTTTTAATAGGGGTGTTAGCTAAGTGCTTTGTTTTCAGTGAAACTGGAGGAGGGGGTAGGGGTAGATCAGTTTTTTGACGGTTTTGGAGGTTTGGGAACGGTGCTCAGGGCGACCTGGGCGGCGTAGAGGAGCTTGGTGGCGCTATCGTTGAGGATTGTGTTCGTCAGCATGCCATAACTGACACAGGCGATGAAGTCGCAAATGTTCAGGTAGCCGGAAAGGGGCGGCATGGCGCGGCAGTAGGCATCGCCGGCTTTGATCATTGCGCTGCATTCGCTTCGCTTTTTCTTCAGCTCCGATTGGAAGACTTGCTCCTGGACAGAGCAGCAGTGGGCGACAGCGGGATTCATCAGGGCTGGGAAGAGTTGTTCCGGTCTGACCTCTTCCCCTGAAAGTACGATGGCTTCGATCATGTTGGTTTCTCCTTGCACCTGGCAGTGCGGCGGACGCTCGCGGGAGGCTGGCACAGGGGTATTGCATTCCCGGGTCCCGAAGTGCGAGGGACCAGTGCCACCCGGCCGACTTGCGCAATTGCGTTTTGGGCTTGGCTGCTAAATGATTGCTAATGAGTGGCTTACAGCATTCATACTGGCATGCTGAAGTTGTATGGCGCTGCTTTTCTGCTCGTAACCAGTTGAATCTGTTGTGGTTACGGAGGTATTTGCGGAAAGGGTGCGCGTCTTGTTTGGTTCCGCTCCTGTTTGCCACCCCACGGACGAAGACCTATCCGCGGGGGCCCCGGCTTGCGCTGTCGGGACGCAGCGGGCGGAGACGGCGATGCCTTTCATGGATTCTCCAGTGCTTTTAGACGGTTTAAGGTTCTCTATAAATAAGTGTGCGCCAAACCGTGGTAATTATATGCAAAACTGCGGAGATAAATTTTGGATGGGTGTTGAGTGGGATTCGCCGGGATTTTCGGGAGTGGCCTGGTGGCTGGCGGTTGTTCGTGAATCTGGATCTCCCATGGGTATATGTGCGCTTGCCGGGGCCGATCTTGCTGGGCCGCCGATTCCTTCCTGCCAATTGAGGTCCGCGGCCTCCCCGGTGCCCAGGTGTGAGGGACCTTTCGGCAGGCTCAGGGCGGGCACGGGGGCAGCCTCATCCTGGTCTGGAAGGGGCACACCGGAACGGGGCCACCCGCCGTCGGGCTGTGCCCTGTTACAAAGCTCAGCCAGACCGTATTGTTGGTGTCGGTCTTGCGGTCCTGCGGGTTCTCTACATGAGCGGGGTTCAACAGCACAATCGCCGTGTTGACAGTGGGAATCGCTACTCCCTAGAATTAGACAGGACAACTTTCTTCTTTTTCCGCATAAGCGCAAGAAGATCAATCGCTTTGGGCTACTTGACCAGGTTGGAAGCCGGGCTGAGAGCGGTGGAATTTGGCTGCGGGATGGCCGCGAAAAGGGAGATGGAGAGCAGGCAGGATGCCGGATCTGCGCGTCAGTCCGCGAGAGCGGCTGGTGCTTACGGCCATCATCGAGCTGTACATCGCTACCGGCGAACCCGTGGCATCGCAGGCGGTTGCGCACTCCTTTGCCGACCGCGAGGGGCTGAGTTCAGCCACCGTGCGCAACGTGATGGCTACGCTGGGGGAAGCGGGACTGCTGGAGCAACCGCACACTTCTGCGGGGCGGGTTCCAACGGCCGCGGCCTTCCGCTACTACGTAGAGGAGATTCTGCAGTCGGGCCTGCAACTTGGCCGCATCGGGCTGGGTACGCAAACGGCCAGTGCGCTGCCGCAAAACCCTGTCACGCTGAGCGAGGCGCGCCGCGGGCAGATTGAAGATCACTTCTCCGGCGTGGCCAGCTCGCACGATTACCTGGAGCGCACCTCGCACGTGCTGGCGCTTATCTCAAGCGGACTGGGCGTGGCGCTGGCCAGCTCCACTGCCGGGCAGGTGCTGGAGCATATTCATTTTTCGAGGCTTTCCGCGGGACGCGTGCTGGCTGTGCTGGTTACGCAGGCGGGAGCGGTGCAGGACCGGGTGCTTACTCTCGACCGCGAACTGGCCCATGTGGAACTGGAGACGGCGGCGCGGTATTTGAACGAGAACTTCCGCGGCTGGCCCATTGAACGCATCCGCACGGAAGTGGCGCGACGGGTTGAGGCTGACCGGCAGGCTTATACGCAGATGCTGGCCTCGGTGGAGGAACTTTGCCGCAAGGGCGCGCTGGCCGGCGATGAGACTGGCCCCGCGATTTTTGTGGATGGAATGGCCAACCTGATTACCGCTGAGCTGGATCGAGAGCGCCTGCGCCAGATGCTGCTGGCCCTGGAAGCGAAGCAGCGGCTGGTGGAGTTGCTGACGGCGTACGTGGACGGGCGCCAGCAGGAGGTTCGCGTGGTGGTGGGCCTGGATGACGCCTCGCCGGCGATGCAGGACCTGGTGCTGATTGGCGCGCCTGCCCGGCTGGGCGGAGCGAGCCTGGGAACTGTAGCCGTTATCGCACCCACGCGCATCCAATACCAGGAGATGATCCAGGCAGTCCGGTATATAGCACGGCTTTCGGAGCGGATTCTGGAGGTCCCTGCGAGTTAAAGCAGGCTGGAATTTCGGTCCGCGAGGCCGGCCGCCGCCGGCAATCTGAAGAAAATCAAAGGCAGAGCGCGCGGGAGTGCTGCGTAACCCTTGCGCAAACTATTATGGAATTGGGAAAGAATGATATTTCGGAGAGTGCGTAGAGATATGCCGAAGAAGGAAGCGGAGTTGAACGTATTGGAAAAGAATGAAGGCGCGGACGCGGCGTTCCAGGATGAATCCGCCATGGAGACGGTGCAGGAGGGTGGCGAAGCCCCGGTTTCCGAGACGGTGAGCCGGGAGGAGTTCGACCAGTTGAAAGCGGAGCGGGACCAGTTGCTCGATCGGCTGGCGCGGCTTCAGGCCGAGTTTGAAAACGCCCGCAAGCGTGCCGAGCGGGAGCGCGTCGAGTTCCGCGAATACGCTATGGGGAACGTGGTGGAGCAGTTTCTGCCGGTGGTGGACAACTTTGAGCTGGCGCTCAAGTCTACCGGGACCGAGGAGCAGCTTCGCTCCGGCGTGGCGCTGATCGTGAAGCAGATGGAGGAGATTCTGCGCCAGTTGCACGTGAACCCGGTGGCTACTGTCGGCGAGGTGTTTGATCCGCGCCAGCATGAGGCGCTGGGCTCGGTGGAGCGCGAGGACATGCCCGACCAGCACGTTGCCGAGGAAGTCCGGCGCGGCTACAGATTACGGGACCGGTTGCTGCGTCCGGCGCTGGTGCGCGTTGTCTCGAACCCCAAACAGATCAGCGAATGAATCGAAAAACTACCAGTGAGTTCTAATAAAGACAGATGAGTCCGAAGACAAACGTGAGCAAAGAAGACTATTACGAAGTGCTGGGCGTATCGCGCGGCGCCGACGACCAGGAGTTGAAGAGCGCCTATCGCAAGCAGGCGCTGAAGTACCATCCTGACCGCAACCCTGGGGATCATTCCGCGGAAGAGAAGTTCAAGACGGCCAGCGAGGCCTACCAGGTGCTGAGCGATCCGCAGAAGCGCGCCGCGTATGACCGCTACGGCCACGCGGGACTGGGCGGGCAGGGATCGGGCTTCGGCTCGGGCCCATTCGCGGGCGGCGTGGATATCGGCGACATCTTCGGCGACTTGTTTGGCGAGATGTTCAACGTGGGCGGAAGCTCGCAGCGGGGAACCCGCCAGCAGCGCGGAGACGATCTGCGCTTCGACCTGGCCATCGAATTTGAAGACGCAATCTTCGGCACCGAGACTGAGGTGAAGATGCGCCGCCATGAGACCTGCACGACATGCAATGGACGCGGCAGCGCCTCGGGACGCGGGCCTTCGGTCTGTTCGCAGTGCCAGGGGCGCGGCCAGCTCCGCTACCAGCAGGGGTTCTTCTCGGTAGCCCGCACATGCAATGCTTGCGGCGGCGCCGGATCGGTGATCGGCGACCCGTGCCAGACGTGCCGCGGACAGACGCGCGTGACCAGCGAGTTCAAGCTGAACGTCAAAGTGCCGCCGGGCGTTGAGGATGGAACCCGCATCCGCTATACCGGCGAAGGGGATGCCGGCCGCTCCGGCGGTCCGAGGGGCGACCTGTACATCGTGCTGTCGATTCGCGCTCACGATCTGTTTGAGCGCAAGGGCAACGACCTCTACTGCGTGGTGCCGATCAGCTTCCCGCAGGCGGCTCTTGGCGCTGAAATTGAGCTTGCCGGCATCGATGGTCCGGTGAGCCTGAAGGTGCCCGAAGGCGTGCAGAGTGGCAAAGAATTGCGCATTCGAGGACGGGGCGTTCCTTACCTCAACGAGAAGGGGCACGGCGATCTTGTGGTGAAGGTCGTGGTCCAGATTCCGCGCAAGCTCAGCAGGACGCAGCGCGAGTTGGTGAAGGAGCTGGCCGAGTCGCTGAAGGTGGACAACAAGCCGTCGTCGCCGGGGCTGCTGGAGAAGATGAAGGACCTGTTCAGCTAGATTGTGCTTTGAATGGCGGCTTTAGAGCGAAACCAGAGTAAACGTGCCCTTGGCGAGAGTGCGCGAAGCGGCTTTTCCTTGAGGAAAAGCCACTTGGCATCGTGCTTCCTGGGGACAGCTACTCTGGTTTCGCTATAGAAGAGGCGCGGGCCGGGCCGCGCTGAGACTGCTGATAAGGAGTCGATGGAGAGCAAACCGACCTATCAGCGCATGGGGCTAAAGCCCCACTTCTCTCATTCAAAAGTCTGTTGCGGTACGACTGAAGGATTTGCGGAAAAAGTATTTGCGGGAGGTGGGTGGTTGAATTAGGGTGACCTCAAGCGGGAGGTCAGGGATGGGTTTGGGGTCGCTGGGTCAAAATTTTCGGTACGCGCTGCGCAGGCTGAAAAACGACAAGGGATTTGCGGCAGTAGCTGTGCTGACGCTGGCATTGGGGATTGGCGCGAACAGCGCGATGTTCAGCATTGTGAATGCGGTGCTGCTGCGGCCGCTTCCGTATCGCGACCCGACGCGGCTGGTTCTGCTGGCGGAGCATTGGCCGCAGTTTCCCAGGCTGACGGTTTCGTATTTGAATTTTCGCGACTGGCGGGACCAGAGCCATTCATTTGAAGCGGTGGGAGCAGTGCGGAACGCGCTGATGACCATGACGGGGAGCGCGGAGGCGGAGCGCATTCCATCGCAGCATGTGACGGCGAATTTGTTTGATTTGCTGGGCGTGAAGCCGGAGCTGGGGCGCGCGTTTACAGCTTCAGAAGACACGGCGGGCGGCCCGCCGGTGGCGCTGATCAGCCATAGCCTTTGGCAGCGGCGGTATTCGTCGTCGGAAGCGGTGATTGGCAAGACGATCAAGCTGGACAACCAGAGTTACACGATCATCGGCGTGATGCCGGCGGGGTTTGAGATTTTGCAGCAGACGGCGGACGTGATTTTGCCGCTGGAGCCGTGGGCGCGGACGCTGCCGGACGATCGCAACTGGCATCCGGGGATTCAACCGATTGCGCGGCTGAAGCCGGGGGTGACGGTGGAGCAGGCGCGGGCGGATATTGCGGTGGTTGCGGACCGGCTGAAGAAGCAGTATCCGATCTTCGACGCCAATGTTACGTCGCTGGTGGACCCGGTGCAGGAGCAGATGGTGGCGAATGTGAGGCCGGCGCTACTGGTGCTGATTGCGGCGGTCGGGGTGGTGCTGCTGATTGCCTGCGCGAATGTGGCGAATCTGTTGTTGGTGCGGGCTGCGGGACGGCGGCGGGAGATGGCGGTGCGCAGTGCGCTGGGGGCGCGGCGAGGGGACATTATCAAGCAGTTGCTGGCGGAGAGCGTGCTGGTGGCGGTTGCCGGCGGTGCGCTGGGGCTGGCGCTGACGTGGGTGGCGATGCCGCTGCTGGTGCGCCTGGCGGGGACCACGCTGCCGCGCAGTAGCGGGGTGAGCGTGGATGGGTCGGTGCTGGGGTTTACGGCGCTGGCGGCGCTGCTGGCGGGG
>Ga0116135_1001012_pt1 | contig 14910 bp, 15 predicted proteins | sample June2015DPH_20_1_FD_89738 | JGI IMG/M metagenome (GOLD analysis project Ga0116135, IMG submission 89738) | Peatland microbial communities from SPRUCE experiment site at the Marcell Experimental Forest, Minnesota, USA - June2015DPH_20_10 | ecosystem: Environmental > Terrestrial > Soil > Wetlands... | reverse complement strand
ATGACCGGCGACGGGGTGAACGACGCTCCCGCGCTCAAGCAAGCGAACTGCGGCATCGCGGTTTCCGGCGCGACCGATGCGGCCCGCGCGGCAGCAGACATCGTACTCCTCGCATCCGGCCTCTCGGTGATCATCGATGCGATCAAGGAGAGCCGCCGCATCTTCCAGCGGATGAACAGCTATGCGATCTACCGCATCGCCGAAACCCTGCGCGTACTGTTCTTCATGACGCTGGCGATCCTTGTATTTAACTTCTACCCGGTGACCGCGGTGATGATCGTGATGATCGCCGTACTCAACGACGGGGCCATCCTTTCCATCGCTTATGACAAGGTGCATTACAGCGATAGGCCCGAGAAATGGAATATGCGCCTGGTGCTGGGGATCTCGACCGTGCTGGGCGTTATCGGAGTCGTGGCCGCGTTCGGCCTCTTCTACCTTGCCGAGCGCGTATTTCATCTCGACCGCGCACACGCTCAGACGCTTATGTACCTGAAGCTGTCCGTAGCCGGACATTTGACGATTTTCCTAACCCGCACGCGCGGTCCATTCTGGTCGATACGCCCGGCTCGGGTTCTCTGGATAGCGGTGCTCGGCACACAAATTGTGGCGACGCTAATTGCTGTCTACGGCGTGTTTATGACGCCGCTTGGCTGGCGTTGGGCCGGGTTCGTTTGGGTCTATGCCCTTGCGTGGTTCCTGCTCAATGACCGCGTGAAGCTGCTCGCCTATAAGATTTTTGATCCGGTTAAAGCTGTTCCTAAATCTGAAACGAAGAGCGCCGCGAAACCGGAAGCCAAGGCTGATGCTAAACCCGAAGTCAAGGCTGATGCCAAACCCGAACCCACGGCACCATCCGATTTGACGACGCAGATCGCCAGGCGTGCCTATGAACTCTACGAGCAGCGAGACCACAAGGACGGTCGAGCCGATCAGGACTGGGAGAAAGCGGAGCAGGACATTCGGAAACCCAAAACCGAACCGAAGCCCGAAGCCAAAACCCCCGCGGCGAAGCCAGAAGCCATGACCGAAGCGAAGCCGGAGGCCAAAACCGACCCGAAGATTGCGGTCAAAGCCGAGCCGAAGCCAGAAACCGTCGCCAAGCCAACAACAGAAACCAAGACTGAGGCAAAATCTGAAGCCAATGCCGATCCTATAGCTGAAGGTAAAGACAAGTCACAGTCGGATTTGACGCCGCAGCTCGTCAAGCGGGTGCATGAACTCTACGAGGACCTAGGGCGCAAGGAAGTTCGGGAAGTTGAGGAATGGGAGAACGCGAAGCGTAAGATTTCCTGAAGATGAGTCGATTCGATAAAAGATGCGACCCAGCGGCTCACATGCCGAAGGAAGAAATTAAAATCGCAATGCTCCCCGCAGTGCGTATCGTGGTTGCTCCGACAGCCAGGTACATTAAGGGGAATACTGTGCTCTGTTCAACAAGCAAGAACTTTTATCTAGGGCTGCCAGGACCGCGGACTAGCGTAGCTGATTTTCGCCGCCTCAATCACAACGCTTTGATCCTCGGCAGGGGCGGTTTCCCGGTTCCATCGATGACTCGAACGTGAATGAGAGCCCCATCCTGTGAAGATGAGCCTGAAATCGAGATGTCCTCCAAAGTATTGCTCGGGCCATAAATGGTAATGGCCGCTTCAGAAGTAGCGCTACTACTTACTGAGCAGGTCAGGCCATGCACTCCTCGACTGTTGACCATCGTGTTCGCGCCGGTCACATATGCTCCGATGGAGACCTGATGGAAGACATCGGCGGCGAGGCCCCATCTCCCGCCGGACACCTCAAGCTGTCGAATCTTTCCTGGATTTACGATCACAACAGCATCACGCTCAACGGACCACATATACGTTGTAATTGAAGACTTCAAAGCCCGGACGATTGAAATGAGCCGCCAGCCATTTACTGCCGATGGCCATTCCCAAACTGTTGCCCACACCTTGCCCCAGCGGGCCGGTTGTGGTTTCGATACCGCTCGTAACACGCGATTCGGAATGGCCTGGCGTGCGGCTGCCGAGTTGCCGAAAACGTTTGATCTCCCCGATGGGCACAGCCAACTCATCAAGCAGCTGATCGTTTTCGTCGACCTCACGAACTCCCGTCAGATGCAGCGCGGCGTAGAGAAGCATGGAAGCGTGATCATTTGAAACCTGACGAACAACATCAGCAGCGGTCTCGATCTCCAAAACCTCACGCAATCTCGTTCGATAATGCGTTGACCTTTTCGATGAGCTGTCGAGCACCTTGTTACCTAACCACGAAAGCAGAAAAAAGTACACCACAGGGGGCAAACATCGAGGCGTAAATCCGTCGATGACCCTCGATCGGGATGATCAATATTGCTCAGTCAAAATTGAGCCCTTGACTCTAGACTGGCTTGGATCATTATCCAAAGGAGGCGCTAATGGGTAGCCACCCCTCCGCAGAGATGCACTGCACAATTTGCAACGGTCCCGTAGACTTACAGAACGATTTGAACACCAACGAAAATGGCATGGCGGTTCATGAAGGTTGTTACACCAAGAGTATATGCGTGGGAAATTCTTCGAATGGTCGTGACGAGGATTTCGACTTGCTTGCACGGGTCGGTCTGGGCGATCAGGGCGCGATGGGCTTGCTCTATGACCGCCATTCCACTTTGGTCTATTCTGTTGCCCTTAGGGTGTGCCGCGATTCAGCGTCGGCGGAGGAGGTCCTCCAAAATGTCTTCATGCAGATGTGGTTGGCACCACAGCAGTTTGCTTCGGCACCCGGAAACCTAGATGGAAGGCTTGGAGTTTTAGCGAGGAACCTCGCACTCGACCTCGAGCGACGAATCAAATCCGGCGATCCCGGTGAGACGCCTTCCCTTAATCGCCCCTACAATCCTATCCCCCACACGGAAGTCGGCCGACTGATGCAGAAGCCGCATGCGCTGGTCTTGCTGCTGCCCGACGCGGACCGGCAGGTGCTGGAGATGGCGTTCTTTGACGGCAAGAATCCGGTTGAGATTGCCGAAGAAACTGGGCTCCCGGTCGAAACGATTGCGAGCAGACTTCGTAGCGCATTGACTGCCCTGAGGAATGAGGCTGCTGATGCGGCGAACTTTTCGAAAGACACTGGGCTTGAGGTATTTGACCTCGACACGCACGGCGAGTTCACGGCGCGGAGATTGCATACGCGCGACCTTACTTTGCAGATGGAGGGACTGCGGCGGCTCACCCACTCTTTTGTGCAGAGCCCCGATACGATACTGCAAGAGTTGGTCAATGCCGCAGTGGAGTTATGCGGTGCCGACAGCGCTGGCATCAGCCTTGAAACCGAAGAAAAGAGCGATGCGAACTATTACCACTGGGTGGCAACGGCTGGGCAATACAATGGGTTTATGAATGCCGTGCTTCCCCGCTATCCCAGCGCCTGCGGGATCTGCCTGGAGCGCGGCAAGCCACAACTGTTTCGAGTCCATCAGCGTTTCTTCGACATTATGGGTATCAAAGCTCCGCTCGTGACCGACGGCATTCTCCTTCCGTGGCAGGTGGAGGATACCCGGGGTACCATCTTCATTATGGCTCATGGCCGTACCGCAGCATTCGACAAGGACGACGGACAGATGATGCGAGTCTTAGCAGACTTCGCCGCCTTGGCAGTTCGGTATAAGCGACAACAGCAGGCACTGCTGGAGCAGGCAAAAGCCGCTGCCGCCACCGCGATGGCGAACAAGCTGGCAACACATATCAACAACCCGCTGCAGACCTTGATAAATATTGCGCATCTCGCAGCGGAGGGCCAGAGCAACCTTAATGCAAAAACGTTAGGACAAGAACTCTCGTCCGATCTGCAGCGATTGTCCGCGATTGTGACTGAATCGCTCGAGTTGCCCGGCGATAGTCCTATGCGGAACTGACACCGGCCCACCGCTCTTGATTCAATCGAGAGCGACATTTTCTGGAGGCCGGACCACTCGCTTCGCTCCTCGGATGCCGAGAAAGCACGTTCGTTTCGCGGCAATGCTTCGCGTACTCCGCTGTGGTGTCCGTCAGGCTATGAGGGCAATATAAAATGTTAGGAACGATGCACTTCTACCGTTACTCCTACTGATCCATTAGTTCCTCCGCGTGCGTTTCAGCAAGGGCAAATCGAGGAAGGCGCTGAAGCCATCTGGGAACACGAAGGCGCGGCTGCTTGATGCGCCCCTTATTGGCGCCCCTCGGCGGGTCGAGCACTATGGAAATGGCCGGTTACGTTCGCTCAGGAACGGAAAAGAACAAAGACTGTAGACGGAATAGTTGGCCGGTGTGACTGTCCCGCATCGTTGATGTTTGAACTCTGTTATGAGATGGTGTGAGGAGTTCTAATTTGCGAACTCTCGGGTGTCGATCAACTTCAAAACCTGTAATTCCTGCATCAGTATCAGGTTGTTCGGCACTTTTGTTTCGGTGCCATAACTTCATTAGAATGATATTCTTCAGTGACACAGATGAACCGCCGACTCCCGCCCGGCCAGTGCTGCTCTCTCCCAGCGGCAACGTGTTGCTGATTCTGATCAGAATGGCTGCAGCGACGCGACTCGAACCTTGAGTGACAGGCCGGCGTTACACTTCGATCACTGGATTAGATATGCTGCTTGCGTGCATCATCCCCCATTGGAGTTCAGCCGTTCGAGTTCATTCCAGGGCTTGAGCCGAGCGAGCGTAGAATCTCCAAGCGTCCGCCGCATGACTGGCTAACCAGAATTTACTCCGGGCCAGCAAACCGCTTTTCGGAAGTGATCTCCAGGCTGATAACATGCCAGCCATGAACAAACTCGCGCCGTTCCTCTGGTTCAATGACAACGCTGAAGAAGCCGCCGAGTTTTACCTGAGTGTCTTCCCCCGCGCGCGCAGGCTCGGTGAGGTGCGCTCGAAAGGCGTCGGCCCCTGGCCCGTAGGCGAGATTGCCACTATCACGATCGAGCTTGAGGGCCAGGAGATGGTCTTCCTCAACGGCGGCCCCGCGCATCACCTCAACCCCGCCTTCTCGTTCTTCGTCCGCTGCGACTCTCAGGAAGAAATCGACAGCTACTGGGCCAAGTTGATTGAAGGCGGCAAGCCCATGGCCTGCGGCTGGCTTACTGATCGCTTCGGCCTATGCTGGCAGATTGTGCCACGCAACATCGGTGAGTTGATCAGCCATCCCAAAGCCATGGAAGCCATGATGGGGATGATCAAGATGGACCTGCCCGCCCTGGAAGCCGCCGCGCGAGAGAACTGAGAGCCTTCTCTATCATTTCCGCTCACATCGGCTGCGAAGAAGGATGGGTATACATCGCCGAATGGAGGAATAAAAAAAGGCTTTCTCCAACCTGGTACTTGGACGGTCGATTGAATGTCTATCAATTGAATGGATATTATGTGATTACTCGTTTATTTTGGGGTTCGCGGATGCAGCAGACAGGAACTGATTTTGACATTGCCGTTGTTGGAGGCGGGTTCAGCGGTGCCAGTTTGGCTGCGGCATTGCTGCGGGGGACAGAAGTGCCGCCGTCGGTGATCTTGCTCGAGCGTGAAGCGGATCTTGGCCGCGGCGTGGCTTATGGCACACGATGCGGCGGGCATCTTCTTAATGTACGCGCGCAGAACATGAGCGGCCTGGTGGACGATCCGCTGCATTTCCACGTTGGGCGCAAACCAATTATGTCGCTGATGTGCAGCCTGGCGGCTACCTGCCTCGTCTCGTATACGGACGATATGTAGAATCGATCCTTCGCGAAGCTCACGAATCAAGCCTTGGCCGGTTTGAATGGAGGCGCGATGAGGCAGTTGCCATAAGGCAGACCGACGGCAAGACAGAAATTCATTTGCGCGGCGGCGATAGAATCGCGGCCGATAGGACTATTTTGGCTCTTGGTAATTTTCCGCCAGCCGACCCGAAATTTCCTGGGCGAACTGAATTGAGCTCGCGTTACATTTCCAATCCCTGGGCTTCGAACGCACTTGATGGCGCGGAGCAGGATGAGGCCGACTTGCTCGTCGGTTCGGGCCTTACCAGCGTGGACGTGGCGATTGCCCTGCGAGAACGCGGGTTTGAGGTAAGATCCACATGCTTTCCCGCCACGGGTTGTTACCGCAACAACATAAGCCCACGCAACGGTGGCCAGCCTTCTGGAACAATGAATCTCCTCACACAGCGCTTGGCATGTTTAGGCTGGTTCGAGAACAAGTGCGCGAAGCGGGACAGCAGAATTGCGATTGGCGTGCGGTGATCGATTCTCTGCGGCCGTTTGCCCAGAAGATCTGGGCCTTGCTGCCGATAAAAGAACGGCGGCGGTTCCTTCGCCAGTTGCGTGCCTATTGGGATGTGCACCGGCATCGAGTGGCTCCGCAGATTGGGGCGATGCTGGCCGCCGAGAGGGCTGAAGGTCGGATCGAAACCCACGCTGGGCGGGTTACCGAATACAACGAAAGTGCCGACGCTGTGGGAGTGTCTTACTACGATCGTCGCAGCCGCGAATTGAAGAAGCTGTGGGTCGATCGCGTAATCAACTGTACTGGACCAGATGCCGATGTTAGCCGGATAAACGATTCGCTGTTGAAAGACCTACTCCGTCAGAACTTAACACGGCCCGATGCCTTGTCGTTGGGACTCGACACTGCCGAAGACGGAGCTCTTATCGACAGTCGCGGAATCGCTAGCGATTTTCTGTATACGATCGGGCCGGTGCGCAAGGGAACGCTTTGGGAAACCACGGCGGTTCCCGAAATTCGGGTGCAGGCTTCGCAACTGGCTTCGCACTTGATTTCAAGGGTCGAGCGCCAATCTTGGGGCCGTGTACCGTGCCACAGATTCTGAATCTACTGCGTTACTCCTCTGAGTTCATCGCGGTCCTCTAGCGTGCGGGCTTCAGTCAGTCGGTCGCGAAGGAAGGATCGCGGGGTACCCTGTTCTTGGGTTTGGAAATGATGGTTCGTTTGGACATTTATTCTCGGCAGTTGGTAGTGTCCTAGTTTCAAAATCAGAAAAATCAAACCGTGGAAAACGGGGTGCGAAATGAGGCACATCCCTTCCACGGAAAAACTCATCGCCGATCTCACAAAAGCCTTGACGTGTACCAGTGGCGCTAGTACAGTCGTACAGAATCAGTCATGGGATCGGACTCAAGTGGACGCTACAGCTCGAAAACTCGTAGAGCGCATGAAGGTTCTGGAATACGAGAAGTGGCGTGCCGAAACCGAACTTGCTTCGATTCGAGCTGCCCTAAAAGCCGCTGGCGTGAAATTTGAACCGATCCAGAAGCAAATTTTCATGCACGAACCCCATTACGTTGCGACACAGATGTTTGAAGGGTTTTCGCTTCGTGAGTCCTGCGAAGAAATCCTTCAAGATCATCCCGGTCAGTGGTTCTCAAAGTCTGACATCGAATACCTGATCGTGCGCGGCGGTTATAGGTTTAACGGCGATTCCAAGAATTCGGTCGCCGTGACTCTGCAACGGATGAAGGACGATGGCCGTTGCACTGTCAAACGAGGGAGTGGGTCACGCGGCAATCGCTACAGTTGGCCGCAGCCGCTAGAAAGGAGCACGGATGCCGCCTCCACCAAACGGAAGCGCAAATAGCGAGAGCCGATAGAGACGCGAATCTCTAACGGCCCTTTAAACCGACAATCCGGCAAGCCGAAATGCCGATCCTCAAGTCTCATTTTGGCTTGCCTTCACCGAAAGGTCAAGGCTCAAAATGAACACGCTTTCTAGCGACAGGAAAGTCGCTGTGCTCTCTTCTCTTCTCGAAGGTAACTCCGTCCGCTCAACCGAACGCATGACGGGCGTTCACAGGGACACGATCTGCCATCTGCTGGTGCAAGTGGGAGATTGCTGCGCCGAGATCATGGATTCCACCATGCGGAACGTGCGCTGCGGTTACGTGCAGTGTGATGAAATATGGACCTACGTCGGCAAAAAGCAGCGCCGCATCCGCAAAGATGATTCGCCCGAACTTGGCGACCAATGGGTATTCGTGGCAATGGACGAAGAAACCAAACTGGTGCCCGTCTACACCGTCGGGAAGCGCACCGAAGAGACAACCTGGTACTTCGTGAATGAGCTGGCCGAGCGCGTTGCAAACCGCATCCAGATAACCACGGATGGCTTCATTTTCTACCGCCGCCACGTCGAAGAAGCATTCGGCTCGGAAGTGGACTTCGCACAACTGATAAAACTCTACGGCGAGTACGGCCAGCACGACAGCGAAGGAAAATACTCCCCAAACCCAATCAAGGAGGGCATATCCAGAGTCCGCGCTGGCGATCCCGACACCGACCGCATCTGCACATCGCACATCGAACGGCAGAACTTAACCATGCGGATGCAGATGCGCCGATTCACGCGCCTCACGAACGCTTTCTCAAAGAAACTGACCAACCTGAAAGCGGCGTGTGCTCTGCACTTCGCGCACTACAATTTCTGCCGCGTCCATTCGAGCTTGCGCGTGACTCCCGCGATGGCGGCGGGGCTGTCCGATCACGTTTGGGAACTGAGAGAACTATTGACCGCATGAGGTGATTCCACCATGTCATCGCTAATATTTCACACGGACCAGAATCAAGCATTTGTAGCAACGGATACTTTGGCTGTTTCACCAGATGGAAGGCCCGTAAGATTCACCACCAAGGCTTTTATCGTACCCCACCTCAAGCTGATCATTGCCGGAACGGGCGCTGGCGGTTTTCTCGGAAGATGGTTTATTCACATCAATGACTACATCCTTGTAAAAGGGATCGAAAATCTGGACAACCATACGCCGCGCATTCTCGCTGCCGATTGGCAAAGGTTCAAGCAAGAGTTCGCCATCACAGATACGGATAGAACGACTACTGTTTATCATTTTGGGTTCTCCGAAAGCACCGGATTGATTCGCTCTTTCGCTTACCGCTCGGCGAACGACTTCCGTTCCGAAGAGGTTGGGTACGGCGTTGGCCGCAAACCGGAGTGTGAGGCACCCGAGGACTGCCAACTCCCACGCGACATTAGGCGAATGATGGACGAGCAGCGGGCGATTCAGGCTGCCCGTCCCAAAGAGACGAGACTATACATAGGCGGCGAGATCGAGATTCACCACCTTCTAAAGAACGGCACTCAAATCGGATTTCAAGCCTACACCTTAGATCGCTTCGACGATTACACGAGCGACGAGGCGGCGATGTATGAGAACTTTCGCCTCGCAAAAGAGAAAGGGAAGAAAACCTAGCAGAATTAGGTCTTACCTGCTTTTTTCACTTGGTGGGATCACAGGACGCGGCGCTAAAATGGTTTCTATGAACAAAGCAGACGCCGTGCAGCAAATAAAGAAAACTGCTAAAGAGCAGTTTGGCAAAGACCTGTCCGATGGTGAGATCGAGCAATCAATCGCGGACTATTTCAATCCGAATATTCCTTCGCCGGACTTCTCTCAAGAACAAATCGATGATGTTATTCGTTCGCTCTTTCCTGACGAAGAGTAGTCCCGCCAATTCGCGAAAACCGCGAGGAGGCACGCCATATGCCACTCTCATGCTTCCCGAATCGAAACTAGGACACTACCCGGCAGTTGCTACGCTTCTCTTCGCGCCGCAGTTAAGGTAGTTTAGTTCTGGATGGGGAGGTCGACACGATGCTTTTCAAAGCTGATCCTACATTCTATCCCTCGCCCAAGCTTGCGGGCCAAGCGCCCGCTGAGAAGCTTGCCTACGTGGCCGCGCTGAACGCTGAGGGCGGAAGCACACCAGATGCTCTGTTGGTCGTTGATATCGACGACAAATCGAAGAAATACGGTGAGATCGTCGGTCAGGTCGATATGCCCAACGCCGGAGACGAACTTCACCACTTCGGGTGGAATGCGTGCAGTTCTGCCCTCTGTCCCTATGCTCCGCATCCCCACGTCGAACGCCGATATCTAATTGTCCCCGGCCTTCGTTCCTCACGCATTCACGTTCTCGACACCAAACCAAATCCGAAGAAGCCCAAGATCGTGAAGGTGATCGAACCGCAAACCGTGGCGGAGCGCACCGGATACACCCGTCCCCATACGGTGCACTGTGGACCGGACGGGATTTATTTGAGTGCCCTGGGGTCACCAAGCGGTGACGGGCCCGGCGGAATCTTTGCCCTTGATCACGACAATTTCGAGCCGCTGGGACGCTGGGAGGTGGAACGTGGTCCGCAATTTTTCGGCTACGACTTCGCCTGGCATCTGGGATACGACGTTGCCGTCTCCAGCGAATGGGGCACGCCGAATATGGTGGAGAATGGCGTAAACCCCGAGCTACTCCTTGGCGGAAAATATGGACATAGCATTCACATCTGGGATCTACGCAAGCGCAAACATCTTCAATCTCTCGATCTGGGGGCAGAACAACAGATGGTGCTCGAGTTGCGCCCTGCGCACGATCCTACGAAGGCTTACGGGTTTGTGGGCGTAGTGGTTTCATTGAAAGACCTTTCCAGTTCGATTTGGTTGTGGCATAAGCCGGCTGGCGGATCGAATGGAAGCTCAAACGGGAAATGGGAAATCAAGAAAGTGATCGAAATTCCAGCCGAGCCAGCCGAGGCTGAGACCCTGCCTCCTCTTCTCCAGGGATTCAAAGCCGTGCCGCCGCTACTTACCGACATCAACTTGTCCGTCGACGATCGTTTTCTCTATGCGTCGTGTTGGGGCACGGGAGAAATGCGCCAGTACGATGTCTCCGATCCATTCAATCCCAAGCTGGTTGGTTCCGTGCACATCGGCGGCATTGTCCGGCAAGCGCCGCATCCCGCGAAGCCCGACGAAGCGCTGAACGGCGGCCCGCAAATGGTCGAGGTCAGCCGCGACGGCCACCGCGTCTATTTCACCAACTCCTTGTACGCTGCCTGGGACAAGCAGTTCTATCCTGAAGGCATTCGCGGGTGGATGGTGAAGCTGGATGTAAATCCGAGTGGCGGCATTGAGTTCGACCGCAATCTGTTTCTTGAAACCGGCAACCTGCGCCCTCACCAAGTGAGGTTGCAAGGCGGTGATGCATCGTCCGACTTCTACTGTTATCCATGACCGGAAGCTGGCCCTGGGTTGTGCTCGCGTTGCTCGGAGCTTACCACGGCTTGAATCCCGGGATGGGCTGGTTGTTCGCGCTCGCCCTCGGTTTGCAGGAAAAACGTCGCGGGGCCGTGATTAAGGCCTTGCTTCCGATCGCAGCGGGGCACGCCGCCGCCATCGCCATCGCGATCCTTCTTTTTCGCGTCATTCAAAGTTTCCTTCCTGTCAGAACTCTGAAATGGACTGTCGCCATCATCCTTTTTTCTGTGGGAGCCTATCGCTTGTTCCGCGCCAGCCATCCTCGCGGGGCAGGCATGAGGGTTGGAGGCAGCGAGTTGCTGGTGTGGTCCTTCCTCATGGCCTCGGCCCATGGTGCAGGACTCATGATTATTCCGGTTTTGCTGGCCCAGCCCATGCCCGGGATGAAGCACACAATGGCTGGTGCAATGCCGGTAGCGCCGCAGTCACTGGGCGTTACAGTGCTGACTCTCGCGGTGGTGGTTCACACCGCGAGCATGTTGATCGTGGCGGGAATTCTCGCCCTCGCGTTTTTTGAATCCTACGAAAAGCTTGGATTGCGGCTGTTGCGGAATACCTGGATTAATTTCGATCTACTGTGGGCGGCGGCCCTGCTAATTGCTGGATTTATAGCTCTCCTCTTCTGAGCCCCTTATTTTTTGACAGCGTCTTTCACCTCTTCCAGTATGTCTATGTTTTTACTAGTCTTTCGCCACTCTCCCCGCAGGACGACGTTAGGATATGCACCCCGTTCTTGCGGCACCTCTAGAATTCCATGGCATTCTCGACGCTATCCAAACCGCTCCTCAGCTTTCCCGCACCTCCGAGCGTTCCGTTGGCATTGCGAGCAACCGCGCTCGTATTTGAAGACGTCAAGTCGAAAGCACTGCTGGAGAGAATTCACCTGATCGGTCCCAGCGCAGCCAACGTGTTGATCACCGGAGAGACGGGTACCGGGAAGGAACTGATCGCCAGACATCTTCATGCCTTGAGCGTGGGCACTAATATCTCTAAAGAAATTCTGTCAGACGAGCAGGCGCGCGAGCATTCCATTCATCCGCTGCTGGCGCAGCGCCGCAGTTGGAAGGCCTTTTCCACGAGAATACTCGAACCGGAAACACTTGGGCTTTTACTCGAAGCGGCGCGATGGGCTCCTTCCTGTATGAACGAACAACCGTGGAGTTTTATTGTAGCCACGAAGCAAAATCCGTCCCAGTTCAACGGCTTGCTTGGCTGCTTGCATGAGTTCAACGTCCAATGGGCACAACATGCGGCGGCCTTGATACTGTCTGTCTCCAGATTAACGTTTGCCTCGAATGGAGAGAGCGGAACGGCCACTCTCTCCACGATGTAGGTCAAGCAATCGCCAATCTTACCTTTCAAGCGAACGCGTGCGGGTTGGTGGTATGTCAAATGGCCGGCTTTGGCGCCGAAAAAGCCCGGCAAACATTTTTCATGCGATCACGAACCAGTAGCTGTTGCCGCGATCGGCTACCCCGGCGACGCGGATTCCATGCCCGCGAGGTTGCGACAAAGGATGCTTGCTCCGCGCCAACGAAAGCCGGCTGAAGAATTTGTTTTCGAAGGTAGTTGGGGGCGGCCCACCAGTTTGGCCCTGGAACGAACTCGAGGCACGTTGCGGGCGCCGAATCAACTGCAGAATGGCCTATAGCAAAATCCTTAAGTTTAGCGGATCATGGTCGGGTAACAATTGTTCTGCCGGTTGGGATGGCCGCGTTACAATTCCCGCGCCAGGTTCGCACCATGTCTCAGTATTCAATTCCAGCGGCGCCGCAGCAGGTGGCGCCTTTGCTTGCACTGGCCACTAACTTCCTCCGGGCCGGGCGACCAGGCGATGCGATCGCGCCGTTGCGCGGCGCAGCGCTGCTGCAGCCGTCCAATCCCATCATTCAGCACGATCTTGGCCTTGCCTGTCTTGAGGTAGGCCGCATACCGGATGCGATCGCTGCGTTGCAGCGGGCCATCGCCTGCAACCCGCGTTACACCGATGCATATTTCCGCCTCGGAATCGCCTTGGAGAAACTGGGCGATATGCGCGGAGCACTCAGTGCGTACGACCGGGCCACTAAGTTGTTCCCATCGCTGACCGAGGCGTGGTTCCGCGCCGGCGCCCTCGCCTATACCCTGGGCCGTCGCGCCGAGGCGGTCGGCTGTTTCCGCCGCGCGGCAGCGGCCGGGGGTAACAGTGGCTTTGGCCTCCTTGGCAAAGCGCGGGCGTTGCTCACTGAGGATCGCAACCAGGAAGCCGAAACGGTGTTGCGAGAGACGCTGGCGGCCGATCCGAGGAACGCCATGGCGTATGATTTGCTCGGCAATTTGCTCTCCGAGTTCGGCCGCTTCGAAGAGGCCCGTGCATGCTTCGAACGCGCCATCGCGCTCGCGCCGCTGCTGGCGGGAAATTATTACGATCTTGTCCGGTGCCGCCCCATCACGAGCGATGATCGCGGCCTGCTGCAACAGATGGAAGGCGCATTGGCTACGCCGGGACTGGAAGCCGCGCAACGCCTGCGGCTTCACCTCGCGATCGGCAAGGCGGCGGAGGATCTCAGCGACTACGCCCTGGCCATGCAGCATTTCGACGCCGCGGACGACGTGCGCCGCGGCTTCGCATCTTTCGATTCGGCCGCGTTCTCCATCCAGATCGACCGCCTGATTGCCCGCTGCACACCCGAGTTGATCGCGCGGGCGTCCGAACTCGGCAGCTGCGATGCGACGCCGGTACTGATCATCGGCATGCCGCGCTCCGGCACAACTCTCGTCGAGCAAATCATCTCCATGCATCCTGAGGCCGGGGCCGCCGGCGAGTTGAATTTCTGGAACCAGCGCGGGGCGGAGTGGCACGGTTCCGGCGTGGCCGGGGATGAGCCCGCGCTCGTTCCCCCGCAGAAACTAGCCCAGGAGTTCGTCTCGGATTTTCTGGCCAAGGCGGCGGGAGACTATCTTGGGGTGCTGCGCACGATTGCGCCGGCGGCGGCACGAGTGACCGACAAGATGCCGTTCAACTTCCTCTGGGCCGGTCTGATCCACCTTGCGTTCCCGCGCGCAGTCTTCATCCATTGCCGCCGCGCTCCCGTCGACACGGCGCTATCGATCCATCAAACTCATTTCCTTCCCAGCCTGGCGTTTCCGACCGGAGGGCCCGAACTGGTTTCGTATTTCCGCGACTACCAGCGGCTCATCGACCACTGGCGGCGCGTGCTTCCAGAGGATCGCTTTATCGAGGTCGATTACGAGGACCTGACCCGCGCTCCCGAACCAATTATCCGGCAGGTTATCGCGGCGTGCGGGCTGGCGTGGAACGACGCGTGTCTGCGCCCCGAATCGAATCCGCGGGCGGTGAAGACTCCCAGCAAGTGGCAGACCCGACAGCCGATCTATCGCAGCTCCGTCGAGCGCTGGCGACGCTACGAACCCTGGCTGGGGCCGTTGCGCGCGCTCGTCGATATTTAGCAGAGACTACGGCCGGTACCCCCTCCCCTACTAACTTTTGCAAAATATCTGGAATCATCGACTTAGCGATTTTTGACTGGGCGAAATTCTTCGCAAAATCCTGATAACAAATAGTTTAAAAGTCAAAATCTTGAAAGCAAGGGACTTACGGGGCAATTTTCGACTGCAAGTTTGCTTGCTGAGGGTCTGTGTTTGAATCCTCTGCCGGGATAATGATGGAGAATATCGGGGGCGGGAGCAAGGGCAGCTGTCACAACATCGCTGTGGATTTCTTTGAGAGCTCTGAATCCGCAAGATCTCTTCCCATTACGAAAGTATTGGGACATCAAGAGTAAGCCCGGGACATACGGAACGTGCCCCAATTTTTCGCCGATCGGGGATTGGTGAACGTCCCGTCTGTCCCCAGTTTT
>Ga0116135_1001008_pt1 | contig 14952 bp, 18 predicted proteins | sample June2015DPH_20_1_FD_89738 | JGI IMG/M metagenome (GOLD analysis project Ga0116135, IMG submission 89738) | Peatland microbial communities from SPRUCE experiment site at the Marcell Experimental Forest, Minnesota, USA - June2015DPH_20_10 | ecosystem: Environmental > Terrestrial > Soil > Wetlands... | reverse complement strand
GCGGTATGATATCCTGCCGCCGCAATGGCCCGCCGATTTCCAGCTCAAGATCGCCGTCATCGCCGATCTTCATGCCTGCGATCCCTGGATGACGCTGGAGCACGTCGAGGCGATCGTCGATCGTACCAATGCGCTCAACGCGGATATCATCGTGATGCTGGGCGATTACGTGGCCGGGCATCGTCGGGTGACGCGTTACATTCCAGCCACCGAATGGGCGTCCGTGCTTGGCGGATTGAAGGCGCCGCTCGGTGTCCATGCGATTCTCGGCAATCACGACTGGTGGGAAGACAATATCGTGCAGCGTGCGGGGCAGGGGCCAACGCGGGCGCGGCAGGCGCTCGAAGCTGCGGGAATTCCAGTTTACGAAAATGACGCCAGGCGCCTGACCAAGGACAATCACGCGTTCTGGCTGGCCGGGCTTGGCGATCAACTGGCTTATCTGCCGGCCAGCCGCTTCCGGCCGGTGCGGCGCATCGGTGTCGATGATCTTGCCGCCACACTTGGAAAGGTCGCCGACGATGCCCCGGTCATCTTGCTGGCGCACGAGCCTGACGTCGCGATGCGCGTACCGGCGCGGGTCGCATTGCAGCTCTCGGGGCATACCCATGGCGGCCAGGTGCGATTATTCGGATGGTCGCCGGTGGTGCCGTCGCGTTACGGAAACCGGCTGGCCTATGGCCACACGCGGGTCAACTGCGACGTCATTGTCTCCGGCGGCCTTGGCTGCAGCTTCATGCCATTCCGTCTCGGCGTTCCGCCCGAAATCGTGCTGGTGACGCTGGGTGGACCACCTTCCACCATTTCGTAGCCCGTCAAAATCGTAATGACGATCGCTGAACCATCTGGTTGGGCTTGGTTTAGTTTCAGCCCTCAATGAGCCAGCGTTTTCGCCGCACCGAACAGCACCCCCAGATCGTATTGCGCCTTGTACAGCGGCGAGACCTCCTTTTCGAGGCCAAGCAGCGCAATCACCGCGGTTTGCGCCGAGCGCACCGAATATTCGACGGTGAACACCACGTCGTCGGGGATCTCGCAATATTGGCCGATGAAGGCGAGGTTGGTGGTGCCGGGAGGTTTGACCGGCGGCCGATCACCCTGGACGCGCGGCATGAATTGGCTGGTAATGTAAGGCATCATGCAGGGGATGCAGTTCGAAGTCTTCAGGATCAGGTCTTTCTGCGCATCGAAACGCAGGTGGCCAAGCAGTTCGATCATCAGCTCCTCACCGCTGCAATCCGACATCTTCTTCTTGACGAAGTTGCCGACCTGGTCGACGAACAGGCCGTAGCCCCAGAATACCTTGATATGATCGGGCTGGCCGATGAAATGCGGCTGGGCGGCGAGCACCACCGACATGAGCCAGTTCGAATCGGTGAAGGTAACAAGGCCGCCGGTACCTGCGACGTTGCCGGTGAATTTCTCCATCAGCTCGAAGAAGGTCGGATCGCGCATCGTCACCGTGAACGACAGCCACTTCGATTCATCAATCTTGCCGTTGAATGCCGAAGGCCGGCCGAATTCGGAATGCTTCGCGGCGAGCTTCTCCCATAATGTCCATGATCCATCGGTCTTGCCGTCCTTGTCGTGGAGCGTGGCCGGCCGCGTCATCGAACCCAGGCTTGCCGCGGTGGTCATCGATCCGTTGGTGACGAACACCAGATCGTCGGCACCGACGGCGATCAGCTCGGGCTTGCCGTCGCGCAGACAGTGCAGCCGCTCGACGCCCTTGCCTTTCGGACCGTAGACGAAATCGAGATCGGTGACGGCGGTGCCGGTCTGAAAGACCACGCCGTGGGCCTTCAACCAGGTGGTCACCGGCAGCACAATGGAATCGTACTGATTGTAGGGTGTGCGGCGAACGCCGCCGAGCGTATGAATACGGGGAAATTCCTGAATGAAACGGTGCAGATAGCGTTTCAGCTCGACCGCGCTGTGCCAGGGCTGGAAGGCAAAGGTCGTGACCCACATGTACCAGAAATTGGTGGTGAAGAATGACGGAGCGAACACGTCCTCGATCCGCTTGGCTCCGAGGGAGGCTTCCGACACCGCCATGATCTCGATCAGGTCGAGCCGGTCCCGGTTCGAAAATCCCATGTTGGAGACGTCGACCTTTTCGCCGCCCCGCACCAGCCGCGCGTTCGAATGGGGGATGTGCTTGTCGTTGAATTCATGGATCTCGTCGCTGACGGATTTGGTCGGGTCCGTCAGCGATGGAACGAACGACAGCAAATCGAAAGTGCAGGTATAGGCCTCGTAGGTGAACATTCGGCCGCCACGGATGACGTAGCCGTGATCAGGCGAGCCGCTCCCGTCGAGGCTGCCGCCAAGCTGCGGGGTCTCTTCGAAAATGCGGATATTGGCTCCCTTAAGACCGCCGTCGCGGATCAAATAGGCTGCGCTGGCGAGCGATGCGATGCCGCTTCCGACCAGATAGGCCTTGGTTTCGCTCCGCTGCGCGGCACCATCGGTGTTTGCCATGAGATTCGCCTTTTTTGGATGCGGGCCGCGCTGCCGATAAAGCGTGCCGTGAAGCGCACGGCGGGCGTTCGCGATTGGCTTGCTGGATATCCCGTAGGGACCACGCCGGTCTTGACTTCGATCAACGTTCCAGGCGCGACTAGTCCCGGCGATCCGCCGGAGAATTGACGCGGGGCGTATTGCCAGGGCATGTCACGATCGATTGTTCATTTCGGGGACGGCAGGTGCAAACAGCTCATCTTGACGGCGTGATCCGCGATGGCCGCCATACCATGCAGATCCGGGTCTATTACGAGGACACGGATTTTTCCGGCATCGTCTATCACGCCAATTATCTGCGCTTCATGGAGCGCGGACGGACCAATCATCTGCGGCTGATGGGCGCGGAGCAGCACGCATTGTTTGCCGAGGCGCAGGCGGAGACGCCGGGCTTCGCCTTCGTGGTTCGTTCGATGCAGATCGATTACCTCAAGCCCGCGCGGATGGATGACGTGCTCGACGTGGTGACGTGGCCGGTGATGGTGAAGGGCGCCTCGATCACGCTGGCGCAGGAGGTACGGCGCGGCGAGCAGGTGCTGGTGAAGGCGCAGGTGCGCGTCGCCTTCATCAGCGAGGGCAAGGCGCAGCCGATTCCGAAAGCGCTGCGAACCCTGATGAAGGCCGATCAGGTTTAGCTATCGGGCGATAGGCAACGCGCCCTCGACTCATGGTTCGATGGCGCTACATTGCCGGCCGCATCGATAGAAGAGGGCCCGCCATGTCACGTCCCCCGTTTCCGCCGTTCACCCGAGAGACCGCCGCCCAGAAGGCGCGCATGGCCGAAGACGCCTGGAACTCGCGCGATCCCGAGCGCGTCGCGTTGGCCTATACGGAAGACAGCCGCTGGCGCAATCGCTCCGAGTTTTTCGAAGGCCGCGCCGCGATCGTGGCGTTTCTCACCCGCAAATGGAGCCGGGAGCACGAATATCGCCTGATCAAGGATCTCTGGGCGTTCGACGGCAACCACATCGCGGTGCGGTTTCAATACGAGTGGCACGACGATGCCGGGCAGTGGCATCGCTCCTACGGCAATGAGCAATGGGAATTCGACGCGGCCGGCCTGATGCGCCGCCGCGAAGCCAGCATCAACGATATCGCCATCGCGGAAAAAGACCGCCGCTTCCACTGGAGCGCGCCGGGGCCGAGACCGGCGGATGTTGCGGGACTGGGCGAGAGCCCGTTTTGACGGATGTACCGTCCTTGTGTTCGTCTAGAACGCCACGCCGATACGAATTCCGCGGCGCCAAACGATGTGGCTTTTCTTTCTGACGCCGCCATAGAGGAATTCGAAACGGTCCGGCACCGCGCCCAGGCCGTAGATGTCGAGACAGGCGCCGCCGGCGGAATAGTCGACGACCCTGCAGGTCATGGCCGGCAATTTCGGGCCGACAATGATCTGGCCTGTCCGGGACATCTGCCCCGACGGAGCAACTCTTTTGTATAATCGCGGCTGTGTCATCTGCTGGCTCCGGCGCGTCATGACCGATGCTGCCCGCGAAAGTTTGACGATCGGCATATCGCCGGGACATAAACTGAAGAAAGCTTGCGGAAAAAACGAAGTATTAAGTATGGAGCAGGGGTGAAATACGTCGTCTTGATCAACGGGACGCCGCCTGGCGGCGCCCCGCGCTTGGATGGGGTTTACGCCGCCGCCTTGTGGCGTGCGAGTTCGGCCTGGTACAGCTTGAACTCCTCGGCGACGGCTCTGGCGATGCTGGGCCGCGCGCGCAGCCGCTCGTAATAGGCTTTCACGGCGGGCCATTTCGCCAGTTCGATCGGCGGCGTCGCCATGGTCCAGTTGATGACGGTGACCAGATACGCATCGGCGACGCTGAAATGGTCGAGCAGGAATTCCCGGCCTTTGAGATAGTTCTCAAGGTAGTCGAGTCGCGACAGGCCTTTGCCGAGGATGTAGGTCTTCACTTCGGGCGGCGCGTTCCGGTCGAGCACCGGCACGAATAATCCCTTGTGCAGTTCGGTGCCGATGAAACACAGCCATTGATGCAACCGGCTGCGATCCATGCCGGGTCCAGTCGAGATGCCGGCCTGTGGGAAGCGGTCGGCGACATATTGCAGGATCGCGGCGTTCTCGGTGAGAATTTGACCGTCATCGGTGCGCAGTGTCGGCACCAGCCCGAGCGGGTTCACCTCGCGAAAATTGGAGCCGTCGTTCTGCACCAGCTTGGTCTTGGGATCGACCTCGAGATAGTTGGCGTCGGCGCCGGCTTCATACAGCGCGATGCGGGTCGCCAGCGAGCAGGCCAGCGGCGAGAAATACAGGTCCATTTGTGCCTCCTTGGCGGTTTCGGTTCGGGTTGGCGAACCATGGTTGATTTTTATACTGTTCCGCATAATATAAACCCGGTCAAGGAATTATTTGCGGAATGGTACAAAAAAGTAAAAAGCGGCCGGCGAAAGCCGATGCAGCCGCCGCGCCGAAGCGCCGCGGCCGGCCGCGCGCCTATCAGCCGGAAATTGCGCTCGGCAAGGCGCTCGATCTGTTTCGCAAGGATGGTTTCGCGGCCACGTCGCTCGACGATCTCAGCGCCGCCACCGGCATGAACCGGCCGAGCCTTTACGCCGCGTTCGGCGACAAGCGCGAGCTCTACATCAAGAGCTATGCGCGCTATCGCGCCGATGCGCGGGCGGCGATGATCGACATCTTCAGAGAGGAACTGCCGATCCGCGAACGGCTGCAGCGGATCTACGCGGTGGCGCTCGATATCTATCTCTCCGGTGAGGCCGGTCCGCGCGGCTGTTTCACGGTGATGACGGCGGCGTCCGAAGCGGTGGCCGATTCCGATATCCGCGCCATGGTGCTGGAGGGATTTTCCGAACTCGATAAAGCCTTCGCGGCCTGCTTCCGCCTTGCCAGGGAAAAGCGCGAACTGCCTGACACCGCCGATCCCGTGGTGCTGGCGCAACTCGCCTCCGCGACCCTCCACACCATCGCGATCCGCGCCCGCGCCCGCGTGCCGCGGAGGGAATTGGAGGCGATCGTGAAGGGCGCGATCGATCTGATGGTAGGCGCCTAGCTCCATACGTCGTCCCGGCGTTCGCGGGGACGACGATAAATACAACGTCTGCCGCTAATACCCACGCCCGGGATCGACCACGTTCTCCAGCGCGCCGCCGGCCTCAAAGCGTTCGATCTGGCGCGCCACATATTTCGATATTTCGTCGGGGTCGGTGTCGGCCGCATTGTGCGGCGTCAGGACCACTTTGGGATGGGTCCAGAACCGGCTGTCGGCTGGCAGCGGCTCGATGGCATAGACGTCGAGCGACGCTGCGCCGAGCGTGCCGTCGTCAAGGCACGCCAGGATGTCGGCCTCGTTTTGCAGCCCGCCCCGCCCGGCATTAATCAAGACCGGCGCGCCCAGCGGGCTGTTGCGGTTGAGCCTCGCGAACAGTCCACGATTGAGAATGTGTCGTGTGTCCGGCGTGAGCGGCAGCAGACAAACCAGGATATCGGTCGCCTGCAGAAACGCATCGATCTGGGTGCTGCCGTGAAAACATTCGACGCCGGCAATTTTCTTCTCGCTTCGGCTCCAGCCCGATACTCGAAAGCCGAGATGCCGAAGCGCCTGCGCCGCGTCCGAACCCAGTGTGCCGAGGCCCATGATCCCGACCGAAATGGCGCCGGCCGGCCATTGAGACGTCGGTGCCCAGCGTTTTTCTTGCTGGCAGGCCCGCAGGTACGGTTCCTGCCGATGATGCATCAGTACGTGAAGCACGACATATTCCGTCATCCGGGCGGTGAGATCGCCGACCGCGACGCGAACCAGCGGCACCTTGGGCAGGCTGGTATCCGCCATCAGCGCGTCGACACCCGCTCCCAGATTGAAAATGACGCGCAGATTTGGAAATGCCGCAAGCTCGCCCTGGGCCGGCTTCCAGACCGCGGCGTAGTGGATTTCGGCGGGGTTGCAATCGGCATCGGGCAGCCGCCAGACGCGCCGGTTGCCGCACACCTCGTCAAACCGGCGTTTCCAGCGTTCCGGCGACCAGTTTTCAGTCCCGCCATGCACCAGCAGAGCGAGCGCGCCTTTGTTCATTGGATTTTCGCCTTATAATCGCTGATTGCAGGCGACATTACCGGCCCGCGCCAACCATGCAAAATATTTCCGCTGGGCGGTCGGCTCCGCGGCTGTTGGTTCGTCTTCCAGTGCAACAGGGATTCTTCCGCATGCTTTATGCCATCCTTTGCTACCATGATGAGGACTTCGTCGGTTCCTGGACCCAGGAACAGGACGCCGCCGTCATGCAGAAACTTAGCGTCGTGCAGGACAAATTGGCCGAACAGGGCCGGCTCGGCCCGGTCGCGCGGCTATTGCCGACGACCTCGGCGACGACGTTGCGGAAAGAAAATCCGCCCTTGGTGCTCGACGGCCCCTATGCCGAGACCAAGGAACAACTGCTCGGCTTCTACGTCGTCGATTGCAAGAATCTCGATGAGGCGCTCGATTTTGCGCGCGACCTCGGCGCCGTCAATCCCGGCGGGGCCTACGAAATTCGCCCGGTCGGGGTGTTCACGCCCGGGAGCATTCCGACGTGACCGATACCGCCTGGATCGACGGCGCGCTGACCTCGGCGCGTCCCCAGGCGGTCGGCGCGCTGCTGCGTTATTTCCGCAATCTCGATACCGCCGAAGAAGCCTTCCAGAACGCCTGCCTGCGCGCGCTGAAGAACTGGCCGCAACACGGACCGCCGCGCGACCCGGCGGCATGGCTGATCATGGTCGGACGCAATGTCGCGATCGACGAGGTGCGCCGCCATCGCAGGCAGGAGCCGCTGCCCGGGGACGAGGCGATCTCCGATCTCGAAGACGCCGAGGACGCGCTGGCCGAGCGGCTCGACGGCTCGCATTATCGTGACGACATTCTGCGGCTGCTGTTCATCTGCTGCCATCCCGATTTGCCGGCGACCCAGCAGATCGCGCTGGCGCTGCGCATCGTGTCGGGGCTGACGGTGAGGCAGATCGCGCGCGCGTTCCTGGTCGGTGAAGCGGCGATGGAGCAGCGTATCACCCGCGCCAAGGCGCGCGTGGCCGACGCCGGGATGCCGTTCGAGACGCCGGGCGCGGCGGAGCGCGCCGAGCGACTCTCCGCCGTCGCCGCGATGATCTACCTGATCTTCAACGAAGGCTATTCCGCCAGCGGCGATACGCTTGAGGCTCGCGCGCCGCTGTGCGAGGAAGCCATCCGCCTGGCGCGGCTGCTGCTGCGGCTGTTCCAGAGCGAGCCCGAGATCATGGGCCTGACCGCGCTATTGCTGCTGCAGCATGCCCGCTCCGCGGCGCGCTTCGATGCCGCGGGCGCCTTGGTGCTGCTCGACGATCAGGATCGCTCGCTGTGGAACCAGAAGATGATCGCCGAGGGCCTGGCGCTGATCGACAAGGCGATGCGGCACCGGCAAAGCGGGCCGTATCAGGTTCAGGCGGCGATCGCGGCCTTGCATGCCCGTGCCGCAAAGCCCGACGACACCGACTGGACCCAGATCGATCTGCTCTATGGGGCGCTCGAAATCATGCAACCATCGCCGGTGGTCACGCTGAACCGCGCCGTCGCGGTGTCCAAGGTGCGCGGCGCAGAAGCGGCGCTGGACATGATCGAGCCGCTCGGGCCGCGGCTTTCGAATTATTTCCATTTCTTTGGCGTGCGCGGTGCGTTCCTGATGCAGCTCAACCGCAATGAAGAAGCCCGCGTGGCATTCGACCGCGCCATCGCGCTGGCCAATACCTCGGCCGAAGCCGCCCACATCCGGATGCATCTCGACCGGCTGATCCGCGACAGCGCGCCGGGCGGGTCCAGTATCTCAAAAAAATAATTGGTTCCCTGTCGGATCGGGCCTGTCTCGTTCGTCTCTAAGGCATGACAGTTTGCTGAAGAGGGACGAGCGATGAACATGCAAACCATCCAGTTTTTATTCCTGCTGTTCGACGTTATCATCAGGCTGGCGTCATGGCGGATGGTCACGGCAACGATGGACCGGATCGGCTATGGTGCGAGCAAAAGTCTTGCGCGGAGCCTGCGCGCGTTGGTGCCGCTGCGGAATTGATGGGCCTGGCTGATAATAGCGAAGCGGGAGCGTCCCATGTTTGAGATCATTGCCATCATTGCCATTGTGCTTGCGATCGCCATCGCGATCGTGCTGATCCTCGCCGCGGCCAAGCCAGACACGTTCAGTGTCCAGCGCGGGGTCGCCATGAAGGCGCCGCCGGAGAGAATCTTCGCCCTGATCAACGATTTTCATCAATGGGGAAGCTGGTCGCCGTGGGAAGCCAAGGATCCCGCGATGCAGCGCAGCTTTAGCGGCGCCGAAAGCGGGAGAGGTGCCGTCTATGCCTGGGATGGCAACAAGAATGTCGGCTCCGGCCGTATGGAAATCCTGGATGCGTCCACGCCTTCGAAAATCATCATCAAGCTTGATTTCTTCAAGCCGTTCGAGGGCCACAACACGGCCGAATTCACCATGCTGCCGCAGGGCGATGCCACCAGCGTCACATGGGTGATGCATGGTCCCGCGCGCTTCATGTCGAAGCTGATGCAGGTGTTCCTGAATCTGGACACGATGATCGGCAAGGATTTTGAAGCCGGCCTCGCCAACCTGAAACGACTCACCGAAGCATAAGTCGCCGTGTTCCGGATGCGGGACGCGACATCACGGGCACGTCAAGAGCACCACGCGTTGTCCAGGATTACCCAAGGAGCAAGCGATGCAGATCAATCCCTATCTGTTCTACGACAGCAATTGCGAAGCGGCATTCAAGTTCTACGAGAAGGCGCTTGGTGGCAAGATCGAGATGATGTTGAGAAATGAGGAGGCCCCGGCCGAGATGCCGTCGCCGCCGGAACGCAAACAGAAAATCATGCACGCCAGGATTTCGATCAATGGCGCGATATTGATGGCGTCCGATGCGCCTCCCGAACGCTTCAACAAGCCGCAGGGCTTTGCGGTCTCGCTGACGGTCGACGACCCCACCGAGGCCGAGCGCAAGTTCAAGGCGCTGTCCGAGGGCGGCAGCGTCAATATGCCGTTCGGCAAGACCTTCTTCTCCAAGGGCTTCGGCATGTGCGTCGATCAGTTCGGCATTCCCTGGATGGTCAATTGTCCGGCGGAGATGTGACCGCGCTTTATCGGCACGCCGGATAAAATGCGTTGAGTTCGCGCCCGCGCAACAGCAGCAGGCGCGAAGTCAGTCCGCCACGGCGGACAATCCAGCCGCGTACCGGCGCGGGGTAGGCCTCCAGCACGAGTTCGGAGGCTTCCGGTTCGGCATACATGCGGCCGCGCCGGTCGACCGAGCGCGCGGCATGAAATCCAAGCACCGCCCGGCGCGTCACGCAGATGCGGTTGTTCGGCACCATGCTCAGCACCAGCGTGCATGCCGACAGGCACGGCCCGTCGATGACCACGCGCTCGCCGGAGTCGCGCACGCGCTCGAACAGATCGAGAAACGGGCCGACCTGCCCGCCCAGGCTGCCGAGAATGCGAACCTCGGCTTGCGCCGGTGGTGCAATGAGGGCGCACAGGATCATGGCGAGCCCGATGGGTCTGGCGAAAGCTGTCCGCATGGCCGAACATTCCTTCGATCGGATCGATCATCAGCTAGGGAACAATCGAGCACGGAGCAAGGTGCCGGCTAACGTGATTTCCCGTTCCGCTCGTGAGATTCGTAGGGTGGGCTAAGGCGCGCTTGCGCCGTGCCCACCATCATTCCCGCAGCAAAAGTCAGGTGGGCACGCTTCGCTTTGCCCACCCTACGAAATCTTCAGGAATTTCTTCTCTCGCCGCGTAACGTCGGCAAACCGATGCCGGCGGCGTCGAAGCCGCCATCGACGGCGAGAATCTGTCCGGTGATGTAGCTGGCGCGGTCGCTGCATAGAAAGAACACGGCTTCGGCCAGTTCTTCCTCGAGGCCGTAGCGGTTGAGCGGAATGGCGTCGTGATAGTCGGCGCGGATCTGCGGGGTGTGAACCGCTTTGGCCATCGCGGTCTCGACCGGGCCGGGAGCGACGCCATTGACGCGAATGCCGAGCGATGCCAGTTCGACCGCGAGCTGTTTGGTGAGATGAGCGAGCCCGGCCTTGCTGGTACCGTAGGCCGAGCGCAGCGTCGAGGCGCGCACCGCCGAGATCGAGGTAATATTGACGATGGCGCCGCCGCCGTGTTCGCGCAGCAAGGTAGCGGCCGCCTTGGTGCAGAGAAATGGCCCGGTGAGGTTGACGGCCAGTATCCGGCTCCAGTCGTCCTCGGACGTCTCCAGCAGCGGCGCGAACACCGCGATGCCGGCATTGTTGACCAGCGCGTCGAGGCGGCCGAAGCGTCGTTCGATCTCGGCGATGGCGCTTGCGACCGCGCGCGCGTCGGAGACATCGCAACGCAGCCCTAGCGTATCGCCGGGCGCCGCCAGCGCCGCCACGCTGTTCCCCAGCAATTCGCCCTCGATGTCGAGCAGCGCCACGCGCCAGCCCTCGGCGAGAAATCGCTTCGCCACCGCAAGCCCGATGCCGCGCGCGGCGCCAGTCACCAGCGCGACTTTTTGAAGGGCAGGGGGCATGGCGAGGTCCGTTTGAGGTTGATGAACTCCGCGCTGCTATAACCCATGCCGCGCATGATGTCCCGGCTTGGCCGAGCGTCCGTAACATAATAAAAGGTGTCGCACATGTCGGTTTCGAGCGATCCCGTTCGTCGTCTCACGGACCATCGTTTCGATTTAACACGCTTTAATATGGAGGATAGCCCGTGTCGCTCACGCTGCATTTCCATCCGCTGTCGTCGTTCTGCTGGAAGGTGCTGATCGCTCTGTACGAGAACGATACGGCTTTCGTGCCGCACATGGTCGATCTCGGCAACGAGGCGGAGCGCGCGGCGCTGTTGAAACTATGGCCGATCGGCAAGTTTCCGGTGCTGCGCGACGATGCCATGGATCGCACCATCCCGGAGTCCAGCATCATCATCGAATATCTCGACAATCATTATCCCGGACGTACCCGGTTCATCCCCGCGGACGAGAAGCTGGCGCTGCAGACGCGGTTGCGCGACCGGTTCTACGATCTCTACGTGCATCTACCTATGCAGAAGATCGTCGGCGACCGGTTGCGGCCGCCAGGAAAACAGGATCCGCACGGTGTCGAGGAGGCGAGGGCGCGGCTGCAATCGTGCTACGGCATGATCGACAGGGAAGTCGCCACCAGGACCTGGGCGATGGGGGAAGTTTTCAGCATCGCCGATTGCGCCGCCGCGCCGGCGCTGTTCTACGCCAACACGGTGATGCCGTTCGGTGACGAAAACAAAAACCTGACGGCCTATTTCGATCGCCTGACGGCGCGACCTTCCTTGGCGCGCGTGATCAAGGAGGCCGAACCCTATTTTCGCATGTTCCCGCAGGAAGCGCGCTAGGAAAACGCGTCGACGCAAAAGACGGGGCTGGCTGCAATTACCTCCGAAATAATTCCGTTTGCTATGTCGGTGCTGCACAACCCCATTCGTCATATCCAGGGAGCCGGAATTCGGGTGGCCAAGCCGCTCGCCCGGCTGACTCGTCCGGCTGACATGAATGCCAAACGGAGCATGCGATGCGATTTATGATGCTGATGATTCCCAGGGGCTATGAGACGGCCGCGCCGGGCACCACGCCCTCTGCAGAGGCGGTCGCGGCGATGATGAAATATAACGAGCAACTGAAGGCAGCGGGTGTGCTGATCACGCTCGACGGGCTGCACCCGCCCTCGGCGGGCGCGCGGGTTTCGTTCGCCGGCGGCAGGCCCGTGGTGACCGACGGTCCCTTCACCGAGGCCAAGGAGGTGATCGGCGGCTACTGGATGATCGACGTGACATCCAGGGATGAGGCGATCGCCTGGGCCGCGCGTTGCCCGGCTTCCGACAACGAGATCATTGAAATTCGTCAGGTGCATGAAATGTCGGATTTTCCCGCCGACGTTCAGCAGGCCGCGGCCGGATTCGCCGAATTACAGGGCAATTCGGGACGTTAACGCCTGAGGATCCTCAGTTTGGACGCGTGACCTTTGCGGCCGGCTCATGTAAAAGCCTTTAACATGAGTTGGCGCAAGGAAGAGAGCCGCACCGAACGCGGCTACCATCACGGCAATCTGAAGGAGGCGCTGCTGCAGGCCGCCCTCAATTTGATTGCGGAAAAGGGCGCGGCCGGGTTCACCTTTGCCGATGCCGCGCGCATGGCCGGGGTCAGCCCAGCCGCACCGTACCGGCATTTTCGCGACCGCGATGAACTGCTGTCGAGCATTGCACAGCGCGGCTTCGAGCAATTCGAAGCGGCGCTGACGGAGGCCTGGGATGATGGACGTCCGGATACGGTCACGGCGTTCGAACGGGTCGGCAAGGCCTATCTCGCGTTCGCCCGCAAGGAGCCCGCGTTCTATTCGGCGATGTTCGAATCGGCAGTTCCCGTCGACCATACTCCGGCCTTGCTGGCGGCGAGCGAACGCGCCTTCGCGGTTATCAGGGCCGCAGCGGAGCGTCTTGCCGCGCTGGCGCCGCCAGGCACGCCGCGTCCGCCGGCGATGATGATGGCGCTGCATATCTGGTCGATGTCGCACGGCGTGGCGTCGCTGTTTGCGCGCGGCGATGCGGCGCGCCGCAAGCTGCCGATGTCGGCCGAAGATCTGCTCGAGGCCGAAGTGCTGATTTATCTGCGAGGTCTCGGATTTTTGACTGACCGCCGCGCGCCCGGCCAAAAAGACCAGGCGGAGCCAAAGCCGGCCAGTCAGCCGTCAGGCCCTTCAGGTCCTTCAGGCCCTTGGGGCAGCCCAAAATAAATCGAGGAGCGCCCTTGGTGCCCGGCTTGACAAAAATCCGGGAAGGTTTAGGTATGTGAATGTTATTTACATTCACACGGCATCGAGCCGTCATGGAGAGGGAAATGGCCTACACCGCAGATGTCAATCGATGGCGCGGCCCCGACACTGAACCCTACCGTCCGCATATGCATGTGCATCCCGGCATGGTCATCGCGACCATTCTTGGCTTCCTGTTCTGGTGGCCGGTCGGTCTTGCCTTCCTCTTTTTCACACTCAGGAGAACGACAATGGGTTGCTGGAGCCACTCGGACCGTTTCGAAAACAAGATGCAGCGCATGCAGTACAAGATGGAGCGGATGCGCGACCGCATGGAGCGTCGTGGCTTCGGCTTCGGCGGCTTTGGCCCGCCCTCGAGCGGCAACCGTGCGTTCGACGAATACCGCATGGAAACGCTGCGGCGCCTTGAGGAAGAGCAGACCGAATTTCGCGATTTCCTCGATCGCCTGCGTCACGCCAAGGACAAGGATGAGTTCGACCAGTTCATGGCCCAGCATCGTCCCCGTCCGACGCCGCCCTCGGATGGTCAACCGCAGCAAGGCTGAATCTTTTAAAGGCTAAAGCCGCAGGCGTAGTGCCCCCACGAACCTGACGGCGACACGACCGCCCATCTGCCAGCAGATGGGCGGTTTTGCTTTATCCGGGATCCGGGGCTCGGAAGCCTGATTTCCCGAAGCCATTCCCCACTCCATGGCCCACATTTCGCGCACCCCCAAATCTCCTTTGGTAACCGGACGTTAACCATGATTAGCGCTTGGTTAGTGGGGTAAGGACGCGCGAATAGCCCTCGTTTTGACACGTTGGCAGGGGAAGCAGGCCTCGGCTTTGGACGGGCCCCCCATGCGACACAACAAGGCTCTCGCGCTGGCGCTTACCGCCGCGCCTGCCGTGCGGCTGTGGAACCGGCAGTCATTTGCTCCCGGAGGATTTGGGACAATGGCGTTGAGAGGATACCGCTTATGAATCCGGCCGACGTGGCGCAATCCGCCTTGCCGCTCGCATCCGCTGACGTATCGCTGATAGCACTGTTTCTGCAGGCGCACTGGATCGTGAAAGCGGTCATGCTGGGGCTGCTCGGCTGTTCGGTGTGGGTCTGGGCGATCGCGATCGACAAGATATTCCTGTATTCGCGCACCAAACGCGCGATGGATCGTTTCGAGCAGGCGTTCTGGTCCGGTCAGTCGATCGAGGAGCTCTACCGCGCGCTCTCCGCCAAGCCGACGCAATCGATGGCGGCGTGTTTCGTCGCGGCGATGCGCGAATGGAAACGCTCGTTCGAGAGCCAGGCGCGATCCTTCGCAGGGCTTCAGATGCGGATCGAAAAGGTCATGAACGTGTCCATCGCCCGGGAAATCGAGCGGCTGGAACGCCGGCTGCTGGTGCTGGCGACGGTCGGTTCCGCGGGCCCGTTTGTCGGCCTGTTCGGCACCGTCTGGGGCATCATGTCGAGCTTCCAGTCGATCGCCGCCTCCAAGAACACCTCGCTGGCGGTGGTGGCCCCGGGCATTGCCGAAGCGCTGTTTGCAACCGCAATCGGCCTTATCGCCGCCATTCCAGCGACTATCTTCTATAACAAGTTCACGTCCGAGGTGAACCG
>Ga0116135_1001007_pt1 | contig 14962 bp, 11 predicted proteins | sample June2015DPH_20_1_FD_89738 | JGI IMG/M metagenome (GOLD analysis project Ga0116135, IMG submission 89738) | Peatland microbial communities from SPRUCE experiment site at the Marcell Experimental Forest, Minnesota, USA - June2015DPH_20_10 | ecosystem: Environmental > Terrestrial > Soil > Wetlands... | reverse complement strand
GGCGCTGAATTTCAGGCGTCGTCGTCACCACCACCACCACATCGACGCGGCTGTCTCCACCGGTCTCGAACAGCAACGGCACATCGACCACCGCAACGGGCGCTCCGGATTGTTCGGCGTCATGCAGGAATTTTTGACGCGACGCGCCCAGCATCGGATGAACGATCTGCTCGAGCCGCTTGATGGCGGCCGCATCATGCACCACTTGCGCCGAGAGCCTGGTACGATCGACCTTGCCGTCAGCGGTGGTGCCCGGAAATGCCGCTTCGATCGCCGGCACCGCCTCGCCCTCATACAGTCTGTGAACTGCCGCGTCGGCGTCGTAGACGGGAACGCCGGCTTCCGCGAACAATTTTGCGGTGGTCGATTTGCCCATCCCGATCGAGCCGGTCAGCCCAAGAATTATCATTGGAGGATGATCATTGCGATATCGCCATTTGCTGCCCTATCAGGAATAGTTCTTACACCCCAAGCAGCCGTTCGCGGCGCAGAAATGCCAGCAATTGCAAAAGCGGCAGGCCGAGGATGGTGAAATAATCGCCCTCGATACGCTCGAACAAATGGACTCCCAGCCCTTCCAGCTGGTAGGCGCCAACGCTTGACGTCGCCGCGTCGCCCGCTTCATCCAGATAGGCCTCAATATCGGCTTCATCCAACTTTCGCATCGTCATGCGCGCACTGGTAGCGGCTGCGAACAATATCTTGCCGTCGCGCGCCACCGCAACGGCGGAGTGCAATTCATGAACACCACCGGCGAGCGCGCGCAGCTGTTCGGCGGCCTGCGCGCGGCCGGCCGGCTTGCTGAAAAGCCGGGACCCCAGCGCCAAGGTCTGGTCCGCGCCGACGACAAGCCGGTCCGGCAGCCGCGACGATACCGAAAGGGATTTCTCCCGCGCCAGCAGAGCAGCGACCTCGCCGGGCGACGTCATGCCTGATGCTTGCTGTACAGCCCGCTCATCGAGTTCGGCCGGGATGGCTTCAAAGTCGATTCCGGCATTGGCCAAAAGCGTTTGCCGCGCACGGCTTTGCGAGGCCAGGACCAGCGGCTTTTTTCCGAGCCACAGCTTCATTCGGCGAGCCGTTGCCGTTGCCGGTCGGAGAGCAGCTTCATGATGGCGGCCGCTGTTTCCTCGATCGATCGCCGTGTCACGTCGAGCTGTGCCCAATTGAATTTGGCGCTCAATCGCCGCGCGAATGCGACTTCGTCCGTCACCGCCTGGCGGTCGATATAGGTATCGTTGTCCCGATCGCCCATGCTCAACAACCGGTTTTGCCGGACCTGGATCAGGCGTTCGGGGGCCGCGTGAAGACTGACCACCAGCGGCTTCTTCAGCATTTCAAGTTGTTGCGGGACCGCGATGCCCGGCACCAGCGGGACATTGGCGGTGCGAATGCCGCGGTTGGCGAGATAGATCGAGGTCGGCGTTTTCGAGGTGCGGGATACGCCGACCAGAACGACATCGGCGTCTTCCAGTCCTTCGACGTGCTGACCGTCATCATGGATCATGGTGTAATTCAGCGCGTCGATCCGCTTGAAATATTCCGCATTCAGCGTGTGCTGGGCGCCTACTCGTCCCGTCGTCGGAGCTCCGAGATAGGCCTGAAACAGCTGCATGACCGGACCGATGATCGACAGGCTCGGTATGTTGATCTCCTGGCACTTGGCTTCCAGCCGGCCAACCAGGTCCTTCTCCAGCAGGGTGAAGAGCACAATTCCGGGTGCTTCCTCGATCTCGCTCAACACGCGATCAAGCTGCTTCTGGCTGCGCACCAACGGATAGACATGTTCGACGGCCGTCACGTTGGCGTATTGCGCCGCCACCGCGCGCGCCACCGTGATCAGTGTCTCACCGGTCGAATCAGACACCAGGTGAAGATGAAAATAGTTGCCAGTCGTGGGCACCTGGACCCCTGTGTATCCTGTGAATCGTTGTGGAGCTTATCCGAGAGAATCGGGCCCGGGTCGAACGATCCGGGATAACCCGTCTTTTTCTACACAGGGCTCGAAGCTGGGATAAGTCGTTTCCGGATCGCGATGATAGTGAGGTTATGTGGACTTGTCTCTGTATAAGCCGACGCGGATGGCAGGCAAATGCTTGAAGCCAGTAGCGTTATTTATCTGGTCGACCTTTCCGCAAAATTTGTTGATGGATGTGAACAAGCCCTCGGTAATTGCGGGACAGTTTTGCGTGGGCCTAATCCACCGCTACTTAGACTCAAACCTAAGAATCTAAAATTATTGTTTTAGAAAAGGGCGGCTTGCGGATATGTCTCGGTCAAGGGCAAGACAGATCTCGATGAAACGCAACAAACAGCCGAGTCGTTCCGGTGGTTTGCGGACAGCGCGCAGCAGCATCTTCGCGAACGAGTGAGGCACGATGTACGAATGGATCAAGGCGCTGCATGTGATCGCCGTCATCGCCTGGATGGCGGGGATGCTCTATCTGCCGCGGCTGTTCGTCTATCACTGCGATGCGCAGGCGGGATCGAAGCAGTCCGAGACGTTCAAGATCATGGAACGGCGGTTGCTGAAGGCGATTATCAATCCGGCCATGATCGTGACTTGGCTGGCCGGGCTCTATCTGGCCTGGGCCGGTCACTGGTTTGCCGCGCCCTGGTTGCACGGCAAGCTTTTGCTGGTGCTGCTGCTGTCGGGCGTCCACGGCTTTTTTTCCCGCTGCGTCAGGGATTTCGGCGCGGATCGAAATGCCCGCAGCCAGAAATTTTACCGTGTTATCAATGAGGTACCTACCGTTTTGATGATCGGGATTGTGATCCTGGTGGTGGTCAAGCCGTTTTGACGGCAATGGTCTTTGATAGCTCCTCTTCGACGCGTCTTGCAGAAAGCCAGTTGATTTTCTATATTAGCCAAATCCCACCCCACGCAGGCGGATGTGGTTGCGTTCCGGTTTCCTCGTTGAACCGGCCGCCACATCAGGTTTGAAGCCTCTCCGGCACTTTCCTAGCTCAGACCTGCGGACCTTCCTTTTCTTGCGTCCGCATTTTCGTAAAGCCACCTTGCACCCCCCTCCCTTGCTACTCCACAGGACCATCCCAATGCGGGAAATGAAACTTCAAGACCTCAAAGCCCAGACGCCAGCCGAGCTTGTCTCGTTTGCGGAAGAAAAAGGGGTCGAAAACGCCAGCACGATGCGCAAGCAGGAGCTGATGTTCGCTATTCTCAAACAACTCGCGATCCAGGAAACCGATATTATCGGCGAAGGCGTCGTCGAGGTTCTGTCCGACGGCTTCGGCTTTTTGCGCTCACCTGATGCCAATTATCTGCCGGGGCCGGATGATATCTATGTCTCGCCCTCGCAGATCCGACGCTTCGGGCTTCGTACCGGCGACACCATCGAAGGCCATATTCGCAGCCCGAAAGAAGGCGAACGCTATTTTGCGCTGCTGAAGGTCAACACGCTGAATTTCGAGGACCCGGAAAAGTCCAAGCACAAGGTCAATTTCGACAATCTGACGCCGCTGTTTCCCGATCAGCGGTTCCGGCTTGAACTCGAGGACCCCACCAGAAAGGACCTTTCTGCAAGGGTTATCGACATTGTTGCCCCGATCGGCAAAGGCCAGCGCGCCCTGATCGTGGCGCCTCCGCGCACCGGCAAAACCGTGCTGATGCAGAATATCGCGCATTCGATCACCGCCAATCACCCGGAATGCTATCTGATCGTGCTTCTGATCGACGAGCGTCCGGAAGAAGTCACGGACATGCAGCGTTCGGTGAAGGGCGAAGTTGTCTCGTCGACCTTTGACGAGCCCGCGGTGCGTCACGTCCAGGTCGCCGAGATGGTCATTGAGAAGGCCAAGCGGCTGGTCGAACACGGCCGCGACGTGGTGATCCTGCTGGACTCGATCACGCGGCTGGGGCGGGCCTACAACACTGTAGTGCCGTCATCCGGCAAGGTACTGACCGGCGGTGTCGATGCCAACGCGTTGCAGCGGCCGAAGCGTTTCTTCGGTGCCGCGCGCAACATCGAGGAGGGTGGCTCGCTCACCATCATCGCGACCGCATTGGTCGATACCGGCAGCCGCATGGACGAAGTGATTTTCGAAGAGTTCAAAGGCACCGGCAATTCCGAACTGATTCTCGATCGCAAGGTCTCGGACAAGCGTACCTTCCCCGCGATCGACATCTCGCGCTCGGGCACCCGTAAGGAAGAGCTGATCACCGATCCGCAGCTGCTCAAGAAAATGTACGTGCTGCGCCGAATCCTCAATCCGATGGGGACGATGGATGCGATCGACTTCCTGCTCGACAAGCTCCGCAACACCAAGAACAACTCGGAATTCTTCGAATCGATGAATACCTGAGCGCGTTCAGCGGCTTTGAATGGGGGCGTCCTGCGAGCAGGGCGCCCCTTTTTCGTGTTCCGGGCAAAGATCCCGGATTGGGCGTTTGCTGCAGCAAAGCCGCAACATGGCGGGGGTCAGCTATCGGCGTCATATGTTATTTAAGTATTTGAAATAGCTACACTTTATATTGGATTTGGAAGCCCCCCGCGGAAATCGCTCGATTTCTGCAGCATAAACGCTGGGGCTGGGCTGCAATATGGGCCGCGCTTGCCCGCAGCTTTGCCCCTTGCGATTCGCAGCACCGGCGAGTGGAAATTACGTTGCGTTTTCAAGGGTCCGGGGACAAATAGGCGATGCATCCGCGAGAACAAACCATCTTCGCGCTGTCGTCGGGCCGCCCGCCGAGCGCCATCGCCATGGTGCGGGTTTCCGGTCCGCTGGCCGGGATCGCGGTGACGGCGCTGGCGGGCAAGCTCCCGACGCCAAGGATGGCGACGCGGGTGCAGTTGCGCGATGCCGGCCAACAGCCGATCGACGATGCGGTGGTGTTGTGGTTTCCAGGACCGGCGAGCGCCACCGGCGAGGATGTCGCAGAGTTTCATATCCATGGCGGGCGTGCGGTGCTGGCGGCGTTGTTGGTCGCACTGGCGGCTTTTGAAAATGTTCGTGCCGCGGAGCCAGGCGAGTTTACCCGCCGCGGATTCGAAAACGGCAAGCTCGATCTCACCGAGGCCGAAGCGCTCGACGATCTGATTCATGCCGACACCGATCGGCAACGCCGCCAGGCGCTGCGTCAGATGAAAGGCCTGCTCGGCGATCGGGCGCGCGACTGGCGCGCGCAGATTATCGAGGCATCAGCCCTGATCGAAGCCGGCATCGATTTCTCCGACGAGGGCGACGTGCCCCGGGAATTGATCGAACCGGCGCTGGAAAAGATCAAGGCGCTGCACGGCGAAATTCAGCAAGTCCTTGCGGCGCAGGGACGAAGTGAGCGCCTGCGGGAAGGACTGGTGGTCGCGATTGCGGGTCCGCCGAACGTCGGAAAATCGACCCTGATGAATCAGCTGGCGCGGCGCGAGGTGGCGATCGTCTCGCCGCACGCCGGCACCACCCGCGACGTGATCGAGGTTCAACTCGATCTCGACGGCTATCCGGTGACGGTGATCGACACCGCCGGAATTCGCGAGACCGACGATCCGGTGGAGCAGGAGGGTGTGCGACGGGCGCGGGCGCGCGCGGCGGAAGCCGACCTGGTGTTGTGGATGATCGATGCGCAGCACGAATCAGCCCGCGGCGAGGCAGCGGCGTCGGCATGGGTGGTGCGCAACAAGATTGATCTCGAAGGTGACGGAACGGCTAGTCGGCGCGACTCGGCCAATGGGTCGGGAATGGCTGATCGCGGGATCGAATTTGGGGTTTCGGCGGCCCGCGGGGATGGGGTCCAGGAGCTGATGACGGCGCTGGTGATGTTTGCGCAGGATTTTTTCGGCTCGGGAGAAGATGGTCTGATCGGACGGGTGCGGCAAAGAAAATTGCTGCAGGAAACGGAGGTTATGTTGCGTCGCAGCATTGAGGTGATCGGGAAAGGCGAGGAACTCGCGGCCGAGGAATTGCGCGGGGCCGCGGTTGCGCTGGGGCGGCTGCTGGGTCGGGTCGATGTCGAGGATATACTTGATGTAATCTTCCGTGAGTTCTGTGTAGGTAAGTAATATTTCTTAGTTCATTCTTTATATTCATTTCTTTGTTTGAGTTGTTTCACGTGAAACGATGCGCGAATCACCCGCGAATCACTGGGTATGTCGAGCGTTTCACGTGAAACACCCGTGTGCTTGAACTTACCGCTTCCGGGTAGAAGCGCGCCGTTATAAAACGCCGGCCATGATCGCCAGGCAAGAATCACAGCAATCATTCGACGTCATTGTCATCGGAGGGGGCCACGCGGGCTGCGAGGCCGCCAGTGCGGCGGCGCGCCTCGGCGCCAAGACGGTGCTGGTAACCCATCGCTTCGCGACCATCGGCGCGATGTCCTGCAACCCCGCGATCGGAGGGTTGGGCAAGGGTCACCTGGTCCGCGAGGTCGACGCGCTGGACGGGTTGATGGGCCGGGTCGCCGATGCCGGCGGCATCCAGTTTCGCATGCTCAATCGGCGCAAGGGTCCGGCCGTTCGGGGACCGCGCGCCCAGGCGGATCGCCGCCGCTACGCCGCGGCAATGCAGGTCGCGATCCTGGAGACCCCCAATCTCGGTGTTATCGAAGCCGAGGCGGACGAACTGATGGTCTCGAACGGCCGTGTCACCGGTATTCGGCTCGCCGACGGACGCACGCTCTCCGCTGGGTCCGTTGTCATCACCACGGGCACCTTCCTGCGGGGACTGATCCATCTCGGCGAGAAGAATTGGCCGGCAGGCCGGGTCAATGAGGCGCCGGCGATGGGCCTGTCGAAATCGTTCGAGCGCGCCGGCTTCACGCTGGGTCGGCTGAAGACCGGGACCCCGCCGCGCCTCGATGGCACCACCATCGACTGGTCGGCGGTGGAAATGCAGCCGGGGGACGATCCGCCAGAGCCATTTTCGGTCATGACCGACCGCATCACGACGCCGCAGATCCAGTGCGGCATTACCCGCACGACGCCAGCGACTCATGAGGTGATCCGGGCCAATGTGCATCGCTCGCCGATGTATTCGGGCCAGATCAAGAGCAGTGGGCCGCGCTATTGCCCCTCGATCGAGGACAAGATCGTTCGCTTCGGCGATCGCGACGGGCATCAGATCTTTCTGGAGCCGGAAGGTCTCGATGACCCGACGGTCTACCCGAATGGTATCTCCACGTCGCTGCCGGAAGAGGTTCAGCTGGCGATCCTGGCGACGATTCCCGGTCTCGAGCGGGTGCGGATGGTCAGGCCGGGCTATGCGATCGAATACGATCACGTCGATCCGCGCGAACTCGATCCCACCTTGCAGGCCAGGCGATTGCCGGGATTGTTCCTGGCCGGACAGATCAATGGCACCACGGGCTATGAAGAGGCTGCCGCGCAGGGGCTTGTTGCGGGTCTTAACGCCGCTTTGGCCGCCAGCGGGGCTGATGCCATCGTATTCGATCGTGCCGACGGCTATCTGGGCGTGATGATCGACGATCTCGTCACCCGCGGCATCACCGAACCCTATCGGATGTTCACCTCACGCGCCGAATATCGCCTGACGCTGAGGGCTGATAATGCGGATCAACGTCTGACCGACAAGGGAATTGCACTGGGCTGCGTCGCGCACGCGCGGTCGCTGCGTCACGGCATCAAGATGGCCGCGCTCAACGCCGCAAAGTCGCTGACAAAATCGCTCGCGGTCACGCCGAATGAGGCCGCGCGATATGGGTTGGCACTCAACAGAGACGGCCAACGCCGCTCGGCCTTTGAGCTATTGGCCTATCCCGAGATCGGCTGGGCGGAGGTCCGTGCGATCTGGCCGGAATTGTCGGCCATTGACCCATCGATCGCTGTCCATCTCGAGATCGATGCCAAATACGATGTCTATCTCAAGCGCCAGACCGCTGACGTCGATTCTTTCCGTCGCGACGAGGGACTGATCCTGAGCGATGTCGACTACAGTCAGGTACCTGGGCTTTCCAACGAGGCTCGCTCGAAGCTGGAGGCCGCGCGACCGCGAACCGTGGGGCAGGCGGGCCGGCTCGATGGCCTGACTCCGGCCGCGCTCGGGATTTTGGCGGCATATCTGCGTCGGGAAGCTCGTCGGAAGACGACAATTGCATCCGCATAGGGGGCTGTTTCACGTGAAACAGCTCTTGGCGCTACTCTGAAAGGTTCGGGCGGCCAACGGCCTGCCAGCGATTTTGCTTTACTTCTCCCGCTTGCGGGGGGAGGCCGACGCGTGAAGCGCGGCAGGTGGGGGAAGCCTATCCCCTCAACCAGCGTGTTTTGCGGAGGCACCCCCGCCCAACCCTACCCCGCAAGCGGCAGAGGGGGCATGCTTCAGTCGTAGCTACCAGCTCTACCTAATCTCATCACGCCCTGAGAGAATGACAACTCCGACCGACTGAGCCAATGCCGTCAGCCTCCAACCAAACGCGATCCCCGATCCTCGGTCCCGACAAGGCCGCAGCCCTGGCGTTGACGCCCGTTTCACGTGAAACGGAGCTGCGATTGGATCGCTATGTCGAACTATTGCTGGAGTGGCAGGCGAAAACCAATCTGGTCGCGCCGTCGACGCTTCCTCATCTCTGGACCCGGCACATCGCGGACTCGCTGCAACTCCTGGCGCTCGCTCCATCGGCAAAAGCCTGGGCCGATCTCGGCAGCGGCGGCGGCTTTCCCGGCGTCGTGCTGGCCTGCGCGCTGGCGGAAATCCCGGAGGCGCGGGTCCATCTGGTCGAGCGCAACGCCAAGAAGGCGGCTTTCCTGCGTGAGGCCCTGCGGGTTACCGACTCACCCGGCACCATTCATCTGGCTGACATCGGGGATAGTGTGGATAGAATCGTGGGCACGGTCGATTGCGTCACCGCTCGGGCGGTAGCTCCGCTACATCAGCTCATCGGCTTCGCGGAACCGCTGGTGAGACAGGGCGCCAAGGCGCTGTTTCTCAAGGGCCAAGATGTAGAGGCTGAATTGACCGAAGCCACTAAATATTGGAATATCAAGCCGCATCTGCATTCCAGCCGCACCGGCGGACATGGCTGGATCGTCGAACTCGACCAGATCGAGCGGCGCAACCCGTCCGCGAGAGCCCATGGTGTCAGCGCATGACCGTAATTGATCATATTTATCAAGAGGATAAGGCGCCCACTCCGGGGGGGCATCCGCGCATCCTGGCGCTGGCCAACCAGAAGGGCGGTGTTGGCAAGACCACGACCGCGATCAATCTCGGTACCGCGCTGGCCGCGATCGGCGAGCGCGTGCTGATTGTCGATCTCGATCCGCAGGGTAATGCCTCGACCGGGCTTGGCATCGATCGCCGCAGCCGCAACTGCTCGACCTACGACGTGCTGATCGGCGAGGCGCCGTTGCGCGACGCGGTGGTGCCGACCGCGGTGCCGCGGTTGCATATCGCGGCCTCGACGATGGATCTTTCAGGCCTCGAGCTCGAACTGGGATCGACGCGCGATCGTGCGTTTCGGCTGCGCGACGCCATCGCGGCGCTCAACACCAACGCCACGCAGGACACCGACTACACCTATGTGCTGATCGATTGTCCGCCATCGCTCAATCTTCTGACCGTCAATGCGATGGCGGCGTCGGATGCGATTCTGGTGCCGCTGCAGTGCGAGTTCTTCGCGCTGGAGGGCCTGTCGCAATTGCTGCAGACGGTGGAGCAGGTGCGCTCGACGCTCAATCCCAATCTGTCGATCCATGGCATCGTGCTGACCATGTTCGACTCGCGCAACAATTTGTCGAACCAGGTTGTCGCCGACGTCAGACAGTTCATGGGCAGCAAGGTCTACAACACCATGATCCCGCGTAACGTGCGCATCTCCGAGGCGCCGTCCTACGGCAAGCCGGTGCTGGTCTACGATCTCAAATGCGTCGGCAGCGAAGCCTATCTCAAGCTCGCGACCGAAGTGATCCAGCGCGAGCGCGAACTGCGTACGCATTAAGACAGACCGTAGGGTGGGCAAAGCGAAGCGTGCCCATCAGAAGATTCAGTGAAACAGGAGCGCGTAAGTTGAATCCAAGGGAGCTGGCGATGGCCGACGAAGCGCGTTCGCGACTGGGCCGCGGTCTTGCAAGTCTGATCGGAGATGTCGGCGGCGAGGCCGCGCATCTGGAGCGGCCACGCGCGCAGCGCAAGGTCCCGATCGAATTCATCAAACCCAACCCGCGCAATCCGCGCCGTGCATTTTCCGATACTGAACTCGGCGAGCTCGCCGATTCGATCCGGCAGCACGGCGTGATCCAGCCGATCGTGGTGCGTCCGGTCAAGGGCGTGCAGGACCGCTTCGAGATCATCGCCGGCGAACGGCGCTGGCGCGCCTCGCAGATCGCGGGCCTGCACGAAGTGCCGGTCGTGCCGGTCGATGTCAGTGATTCCGACGCGCTCGAGATCGCGATCATCGAAAACGTGCAGCGCGAAGACCTCAACGCGATGGAAGAAGCGCAGGGCTATCACGCGCTGGCCAATGAATTCAAACGCAGCCAGGAAGACATTGCCAAGATCGTCGGCAAGAGTCGCAGCCACGTCGCCAACATGATGCGGCTGACGAAATTGCCGGCCGAGGTGCAGGCCTATATCGCGTCGGGCCAGTTGTCGGCCGGCCACGCGCGGGCGCTGATCGGCGTGCCGGATCCGGCGGCGGCTGCCAAACGCATTGTCGAGGAGGGCCTCAATGTGCGTCAGGCCGAGGCGCTGGCGCATGTCGAGGGCGTGCCGGTCCGTAAGCCGCAGAAGCCGCGCGGCGGCAAGGAGAAAGACCCCGACACCGTGGCGCTGGAAAAAAGGGTCAGTGACGCGCTGGGACTGGCGGTCAGTGTCGACCACCGCGATCCCGGCGGTACCGTGCACATCCGTTACCGCGATCTCGATCAGCTCGACGAGATCGTGCGGCGACTGGATTCGACGGGCTGACTTACTCTAGCTTTGGTTGCAAGAGCGGCGCGAGAGAGCAGGCGGTGCGTTCTATTTGCGCTGATGAAACTCGGCAACGATTTGGATTTTACCAACGATCGCACGATTAAATAAGTCCAAATCTTCCGCAGGAATCCAGTACTCCGAATGAGCCGCACCACCAGCCTTTTCGATGCTGTAATTGTCCAGAAAACTGCGTCGTACTTGGAAACGAGTCACGAAGCCGGAGCCACTGGCAGGGACGTTCCAGTCGCGAGCAATTTTTACAGCATATTCCTCCGACAAAACCGGATAAAAAATTGGCTGATCTGGAAGGCGTGGCGGAAAAGCTCGCATGGACGCTTGCCGGATTAATTCCAGTTCAAGCGGCCCAACCGGACGCCAAAGAGTTACGACGTCCCGGTCTTCCTCAATAGAGGCGAACGACTTTCGCTCGTCGGTCACGTATCAGCCCCTGCGTTTCGCATTTACCGCGATTGACAGCAGCGCACGCTGCGCGATTACGGCGGCCAGCGCGGCCTGCTTGCGCATTTCCAGCGCCGCGGTCGCGAGCTGCTCGATGATCGCCAGCAGCCGCGCTGCATTGAAGTTGCGCAGCGCGGTCTCGACATTTGATTTTCGTGAGAAATGCAGCCGCGGAAATCCGCTGTCGAGCAAGGTCGAGACCGGCGTTCCGTCGGCGACCGCGAGCGCGGATTTATGCAGCCACGCGGCCTGGCGCTGCGCGGCCGAAATGATCATCCCGGGATAGGTGCCGGCCACCATCGCCTTGGCGAATTCGGTTTCGACCGCGGCGGCATTTCCGGCGAAGGCGCCGTCGACGATCGGATCGATCTTGAGCTCGGAAGCATCGGCCACGACCGCCATCACGTCGTCGAGCGTGACCTCGCCTTTTCCATGGGCATAGAGCGCGAGCTTGCGCAACTCGTTGCGCGAGGCCTGGCGGTCGCCGCCGAGCAGGGCCATCAACGACGCGCGCGCGTCCGGCGCGATCCGCAAGTTCGAAACCCGTAATTCATCGTCGATCAATTTCGCAAGGTCGCGCTCGGCGTCGGGATAGCAGGCGATCGCGACCGCGGTTTTGGCGCGCTCGCAGGCCTTGCGCAGCGGCGATTCCGGCCGCAGCTCGCCGGCCTCGATCACGATGCGGCAATCCTTCAGGGGCTGCTCCGCGAGCGTGTCGACGCCGCTGGCAAAACTGCGCGAGCCGGCGCGGACCCGGATCGCGCGGCGGCCGCCGAACAGCGGGATCGTCATCGCTTCATCGACCAGCCGCGACGGCTCGGCTGCAAGCTCGTCACCGTCCAGCCTCACCAGCGAAAACGGATCGTTGGGATCGTCGACCGCCGACGCCAACAGCGCGTTGGCGCGTTCGCGCACCAGACCGGCATCCGGACCGTAGAGCAGGATGATGGGACGCCCCGGATCGGGCCGGGCGAGAAAGGCATCGATTTCTTTTCCGCGCAGCGCGACCACGATAAGACCTTTTGCTTCGTCACGCTCGGACACGCGTCTTGGCGTGGACCCGGAATGACGAGGAAATGACGATGGGTCAGGTGCCGGCGTAGAAGAACGACGCCAGCCGGGTCTGGATGCGCTCGGCGATTTCCTGACAAGCGCGATCCTCGGCGTCCCGGTAGGCGCGGGCGCGGGCGAAGCGCTGGTAGCTGCCCGGGAGATCGTAGGAGACGTGCGAGAACGTCGTGCCGGTCATGACGGATTTATTGGTCGCGATCTCGATCAGGTTGTACTGGGCATCGACGTTAACGTCTTCGTTGGTTTGCAGCCCGGTGGTCGGATCGACGATAAGCGACGTCCGGTTGCTCGTAAATTTGATCACCAGCCGATGGGTGGGCGATGCGCCGGTGGCGTTGCCGTACAGCTTGAACGCCAGCGCGTTGCGGATTTCGACCCCGAGCCGGGCATCGCGCGAGGCATTGGGCTTCTCCACCGGCGGAAGCTCCACTCCCGCCAACTTTTCCCGCAGGCCGGGCGTGCCGTCGGTATGTTCGGCATACATCGGCTGAAAACAGCCTGCCGTCAGCGCCGCCAGGGCGACTACAGCCAGAAGCCGAGCGGCGATGCGGGTGTTAGCCAACGACATTCACGATCCTCATGGGAACAACGATCACTTTGCGGACGGCGTTGCCGCCTAAGGCCTGTTTTACCGCATCGAGGGCCAAAACGGCAGCCTCAATTTCCGGATTCTGGGCATTGCGGGCCACCGTGACCTCACCCCGTTTCTTGCCGTTGACCTGAACCACCAGCGTCACCGTATCTTCAACCAGCAAATCGCGTTCGATTTGGGGCCAATTCGCCTCCGAAACCAGTCCCGCCTGCCCCAGTACGCCCCAGCATTCCTCGGCCAGATGCGGCATCATCGGCGCGAACAGTTGCACAAGAATGACCGCGGCCTCGCGAACCGCCCAAGTCAGATCCGGCGCCAGATCCGGCGACTCCTGCCCCGGACGCGCCAGCACCTCGCCCAGCGCATTGGCGAATTCCCGGATATAGGCAAGGCAGACGTTGAAGTGCAGTTTTTCGATGCCGGTCGAGACCTTGTCCAGCGCGCCATGGGCCGCCTTGCGCAGCGCCAGCGCGTCGGCGCCGAACGCCGCCGGCTTTGCGGCCGCACTCCCGCCGGCCATCTCGGCGGATTCGTTGACCAGCCGCCACAGCCGCTGCACGAAGCGCGAGGCGCCCTGTACGCGTTCGTCGCTCCAGATCACATCGCGGTCGGGCGGCGAATCCGACAGCATGAACCAGCGTGCGACGTCGGCGCCATAGGTCGCGATAATGTCGTCGGGATCGACGGTGTTGCGTTTCGACTTCGACATTTTTTCGATCGAGCCGATCGCGACTTCTTCGCCTGACGTCAGCAGGCTGGCGCGGCGGCCGTTGGCGCCGGCCTCGATTTTGACCTCGGCCGGCGTGACGTAGCCGCCGTCGGCTTTTTGATAGGTCTCGTGCACCACCATGCCTTGCGTGAACATGCCGGCGAACGGCTCATCCATGCCGATATGGCCGGTGGCCTTCATGGCGCGGATGAAGAAGCGGCTGTACAGCAGATGCAGGATCGCGTGCTCGACGCCGCCGATATACTGGTCGACCGGCATCATGCGATCCACCACCGCGCGCGTGGTCGGCGCGTTTTCGTTCCAGGGATCGGTGAAACGCGCGAAGTACCATGACGAATCGACAAACGTATCCATGGTGTCGGTTTCGCGCTGCGCCTTAGCCCCGCATTGCGGGCAGCTGACGTGCTTCCAGGTCGGATGATGGTCGAGCGCGTTGCCGGGCTTGTCGAAGGTCACATCTTCCGGAAGCACCACCGGCAGGTCCTTGTCCGGCACCGGCACCACATCGCAGGTCGGGCAGTGGATCACCGGGATCGGGCAGCCCCAATAGCGCTGCCGCGAGATGCCCCAGTCGCGCAGCCGGAAATTCACCTGCCGCTCGCCGACCGGCAGGTTGCCACGCACCTCAGCCTCAAGCCGCCTGGCGACGTCACTTTTCGCCTGCTCGATGGTCATGCCGTCGAGGAAGCGCGAATTGATCATGCGGCCGTCGCCGTCATAGGCGGTGTCGGTGATGACGAACGTGCTCGGGTCCTGGCCCTCCGGGCAAACCACCGGCGTGGTGCCGAGCCCGTATTTATTGACGAAGTCGAGGTCGCGCTGGTCATGCGCGGGGCAGCCGAAGATCGCGCCGGTGCCATATTCCATCAGCACGAAATTGGCGACGTAGACCGGCAGCTTCCAACTCGGATCGAACGGATGGATCGCCCGGATGCCGGTATCGAAGCCGAGCTTCTCGGCGGTATCGATGATTTCCTGCGCGGTACCGTGACGCTTGGCCTCGGCGATGAATTCCGCGAGCTTCGGGTTTTTGGCCGCGGCGGCCTGCGCCAGCGGATGATCCGGCGCGATCGCCATGAACTTCGCGCCGAACAGCGTGTCGGGCCGTGTCGTGAAAATCTTCAGCTCGCTCTCGCCGCCGGGCGAGGTGGCGTCATCGAGCGCGAAGCGCACCAGCAGGCCTTCCGAGCGCCCGATCCAGTTGCGCTGCATCAGCCGCACCTTGTCGG
>Ga0116135_1001005_pt1 | contig 14977 bp, 13 predicted proteins | sample June2015DPH_20_1_FD_89738 | JGI IMG/M metagenome (GOLD analysis project Ga0116135, IMG submission 89738) | Peatland microbial communities from SPRUCE experiment site at the Marcell Experimental Forest, Minnesota, USA - June2015DPH_20_10 | ecosystem: Environmental > Terrestrial > Soil > Wetlands... | reverse complement strand
GTCAGTTGCCGGTCCATCTTGTCGGCAATGGTCCGCTCCTGGAGCATCACGACGATATGGCCGGGCCGCTCGGTGAGCGGCGCGACGTGAAGATCGACCTGGCGATCGCCGCCCATCCGCGGGGTGCCCAAATCGACCTTGTACTCGTTGACCGGCGAGCCGCTGGAGCGCACCTGATCGATCAGCGCCAGCAGCGGACTTCCAAACGGCACCAGTTCCTTCAACGACTGGCGTTGCAGAAACTGGGCGGAAATCTCGAAAAAAGATTCCGCAGCCATGTTGGCGTCGACGATCTTGCCGTCGGGCGCCACCAGCAGCACGGGATTGGGCAGCGCATTCAGGATGGCGTCGCCGTCGGACGGCACAGGCCGGCGGTGTTCTGCGGCTGAGGTCATGCGGCGGCACTCCACGCAAAGTCGTCGAATGCATCTTGAAGCGCGCGATGAACGCTGGCGGGTTGGTCCGATGTCAGAACGTTTTGTCGCCAGCTCTTCAGTTTGACCGCTGGCGCGCGGCTGCATTGGGCTGCGATCTCCAGCGCCCAGCCGAGATGTTTGCGCGCATGACGCAGGCCGATGCGCAGCCCGTAATGGCTGCAAACCTCGTCATAGAGCGCGCGGATATATTTGAGCTGTTCGGCCAGCGACGGCGCGGATTCGACGATGCCGGTTTCGATCCGTCGCCCGATCTGACCGGGCAACCACGGCTGTCCCTGCGCGCCGCGGCCGACCATGACCGCGTCGGCGCCGGACATGGCAAGCGCGGCCACAGCCTTCTCGAACGACGTGATATCGCCATTGACGACAAGCGGAATACCAACGGCATCCCTGACCGCGCGCACCGCGCGCCAATCAGCTTCGCCTTTGTAGAATTGGCAGCGGGTGCGACCATGGACCGAGATCAGTTGGACGCCGGCAGCCTCAGCACGGCGCGCCAATTCCGGCGCATTGAGGGAGCTATCGTCCCAGCCGAGCCGCATCTTCAGCGTCACCGGCACCTTCACCGCCGCTATCGTCGCCTCGATCAGTTTCAGCGCGTGATCAAGATCGCGCATCAACGCCGAACCGGATTGACCGCCTGTCACATGGCGCGCCGGACAGCCCATGTTGATATCGATAATGTCGGCACCCGCGGCTTCGGCGATGCGGGCTCCCTCCGCCATCCATCTTGTCTCGCAGCCAGCGAGTTGAACGACATGCGGACCGATACCCGTTGCCTCGCATCGCAGCCGCGACATCGGGCGACCGTTGACGAGATCATTGCTGGCGGTCATTTCGGACACGACGAGTCCCGCGCCGAGGACCGCGGTCAAGCGTCGAAACGGGGCGTCGGTGACGCCAGACATCGGCGCCAGAAAGACCCGGCTGGAAACCTCAATATCGCCTATTTTCAATGGCTTAAGGCCTGATGATTCCGGACCGGTCACGGATTTCTCGTTATTCTGACAGCCGCCTCATCGCGACTGCCGGATCCATTTTGCGCACAAATCTTGTGCAGTCAAGCGTCATGCCTACACTTTAGACAGTTCTGTCAATCTTGCAAGTGCACTGCAACAAAATATGTTTTTCCCCACAGCTATTGGGAATCGCTCTGTTTTCGCAGCGTGAGCATGATAAGGGCAGTGCGCCAGCTGGCGAATGTTTCCAACCCCGTTTTGCCCGTAATTGAGTCTAATGCCCAAACTTGAGCGGACTGCAGCCATCCTCGTCGCAGCCGGACGCGGTCTCCGTGCCGGCTCGGGTGGACCGAAGCAATACCGCTCGATCGGCGGCCAGACCGTGATTTTCCGGGCCATGGAGCCGTTTTGCCGTCATCCACAGATTTTTGCTGTGCAGCCGGTGCTCAATCCTGACGACGCCGCCGTCTTCAACGAGGCTGTCAGCGCGTTACGTCACGAACCGCCGGCAAATGGCGGAGCGACGCGGCAGGCCTCGGTACACGCGGGGCTTGAAGCGCTCGCCGGCCAGAAGCCCGATGTGGTTCTCATCCATGACGCGGCGCGACCATTCGTCACGCCCGCGCTGATCTCGCGTGCGATCGATGCGGCAGGCCGCACCGGTGCCGCGGTGCCGGCGATTCCGGTCGCCGATACCATCAAGCTGGTCGACGCAAGCGGAAACGTCGAAGCCACGCCGGAACGGGCGCGGCTGCGCATCGCGCAGACGCCGCAGGCGTTCCGGTTCGACGTCATTCTCGAGGCCCATCGCCGCGCGGCGCGCGAGGGCCGCAGCGATTTCACCGACGACGCCGCACTCGCGGAATGGGCGGGATTGACGGTGGCGACATTTGAGGGCGATCCTGCCAACATGAAGCTGACGACACCGGAAGATTTCATCCGCGAAGAAGCCCGTCTCGGTGCCATGCTCGGCGATGTCAGGATCGGCACCGGTTACGACGTTCACGCTTTCGGCGACGGCGACCACCTGATGATTTGCGGCGTTCGCGTGCCCCATCACCGCGGCTTTCTCGCGCATTCCGACGGCGATGTCGGCCTCCATGCGCTGGTCGATGCCATTCTCGGCGCGCTGGCGGATGGCGATATCGGCTCGCATTTTCCGCCCAGCGATATCAAGTGGAAGGGCGCCTCCTCCGACCAGTTCCTCACCTACGCGATCGATCGGGTCACTGCCCGCGGCGGACGCATCGCCCATCTCGAGGTCACCCTGATCTGCGAGCGTCCGAAAATCGGACCGCTGCGGGATATCATGCGCGCGCGCATCGCCGAGATCACGGGACTGAGCCTTTCGCGGGTCGCGGTGAAAGCGACCACCAGCGAGCGGCTCGGATTCACCGGCCGCGAGGAAGGCATTGCCGCCACGGCGAGCGCCACCATCCGCCTGCCCTGGAGCGATTAAATGAGCGGCAGCGACGCCCGCGCCCTCTCCCGCTCGCTGCTCGATCTCTGCCGGATGCGCAAGCTGACGATTGCGACCGCGGAATCCTGCACCGGCGGCCTGGTCGCCGGCGCGCTCACCGATATTCCCGGCTCGTCCGATGTCATCGACCGCGGCTTTGTCACCTATTCCAACGACGCCAAGCGCATGATGCTCGGGGTCAAGGCGACGACGCTGGCGACCTTCGGCGCCGTCAGCAAGGAAACCGCGACCGCGATGGCGATCGGCGCTTTGGAAAAGGCCGGCGTCGATCTGGCGGTCTCGATTACCGGCATTGCCGGTCCGGGAGGAGCCACGCCGGGCAAGCCGGTGGGCCTCGTCCACTTCGCCGTCGCCGCCCGTGACGGCAGAATTCTGCATCGCGAATGCCGCTTCGGCGCCATCGGCCGCAGCGCGGTGCGCCAGCGCTCCGTCGTCGAAGCCCTGCGCATGCTGATGGAACTGGCGCGTGGGCCGCAGGCGCCGGCCAAGCCGCGCCGCGAAACCACCAGCCGGTTACGTCCCCGCGTGGCGCGAACCTCGCGGCGCAGCCCGGTCAAGCGGCGGCGGCCGCCGCGGGCGTGATTCCCCTCTCGCGGGTGACGAGCTAAGGCGCTTTTCCATAAATCGCATCCGCGCGCTTCTCGAACGCCGCCGCAAAACGCTGAAACGCGGTGTCGAACATCGTTCCCATCAGCATCGCCAGCATCCGGCTCTTGAATTCATAGGCCAGGAAAAATCCGACATCGCAGCCATCGTCCGGCTTCGGCTCGAACGACCAGCGGTTCTCGAGGTTGCTGAACGGCCCCTGCAGGTACTGGACCAGAATTTTCAGGTTGGGACGGTCCAGCGTCACGCGGCTGGTGAAGGCTTCGCGCACCAGCTTGAACGACACGGTCATGTCGGCGATCACGATTTCGGTGCCATCGGGCTTTGGCGTGCGCTGACGTATCTTCAGCGAGCGGCACATCGGCACGAATTCAGGATAGCGCTCGACATCGGCGACAAGGTCGAACATCTGCGGCGCGCTGTGGTGAAGGCGGCGCTTGCTGGAGAATTGGGGCATCGCCTGACGCTCAGCGGGATTTCGCGGCGCGCGCCGCCTGCAGCCTGGCGAAATCGTCCCCGGCGTGGTGCGACGAGCGGGTCAGCGGGCTCGCCGACACCATCAGGAAGCCCTTGGTATAGGCGACCTTCTCAAAGCCCTGGAACTCATCCGGCGGCACATATCGCATCACGGCGTGATGCTTGCGGGTCGGCTGCAAATATTGTCCGATGGTCAGAAAATCCACATCCGCCGAGCGCAGATCGTCCATCACCTGCAGCACCTCGTGACGCTCTTCGCCCAATCCAACCATGATGCCGGATTTGGTGAAGATCGTCGGATCGATTTCCTTGACCCGCTGCAACAGCCGGATCGAATGGAAATAGCGCGCGCCCGGGCGCACGCTGAGATAACGCGACGGCACCGTCTCCAGATTGTGATTGAACACGTCGGGTTTGGCCGCGGCCACGATCTCGAGCGCCCCGTCCTTGCGCAGGAAATCCGGGGTCAGGATCTCGATGGTCGTGGCCGGGCAGCGCGCCCGGATCGCCCGAATGGTTTGCGCGAAATGCTCCGCGCCGCCGTCGGCGAGATCGTCGCGATCCACCGAGGTGATGACGATATGGGCGAGCCCGAGCTTGAAGGTCGCCTCCGCGACATGCTCCGGTTCCTTGGCATCGAGCGCGCCGGGCATCCCGGTCTTGACGTTGCAGAACGCACAGGCGCGGGTGCAGGTGTCGCCCATGATCATGAAGGTGGCGTGCTTCTTGTCCCAGCACTCGCCGATGTTCGGGCAGCCCGCCTCCTCGCACACCGTGACGAGGCCGTTTTCCTTGACGATTTTATGGGTATCGGCATAGCCGCGCGTGTTCGGCGCGCGCACCCGGATCCAGTCCGGCTTGGGCGGCGACAGCGCGTCCGGCCGGTTCACCTTTTCGGGGTGACGCGGGCGCAGCGGCGTGGCTGAAACGGTATCGACGACGACGACCATGGACTATCCGTTGTTGGAGCTTTAGCTAGTCCGCTGGACCGGGAATCGCAACCGCTTTAGAGCCTTATCGGTTCTGGGATTCTTAACATATCGGCTTGAATGGCTCAAAATCGCATAGTGCAAAATGCCACCTTGACCCGGCAAGGGCTCGGCAAGCCGCTGAAACGCAGCTTCTTTGCCCGCAGCGTGCACGAGGTCGCGCCCGACCTGATCGGCACGACGCTGCTGGTGAACGGCGTCGGCGGCGTGATCGTCGAGGTCGAGGCCTATCACCACACCGAGCCGGCCGCGCATTCCTTTAACGGACCGACGCCGCGCAATTTGGTGATGTTCGGCCCGCCCGGCTTTATCTACGTCTATCGGTCCTATGGCATCCATTGGTGCGTCAATTTCGTCTGCGAGAAGGAAGGCTCGGCCAGCGCGGTGCTGATCCGCGCCCTGCAGCCGACCCACGGCATTCCGGCGATGCGGCGGCGGCGCGGATTGCCGGATGAGCGATCGCTGTGTTCGGGTCCGGGCAAGCTGACGCAGGCGCTTGCGATCACCCATGCGCATAATGGACTGGCGCTCGACGCCCCGCCGTTCGCGCTGCATGCGCGCCCGCACAAGCCCGACATCGTCTCCGGGATTCGGATCGGCCTCACCAAGGCGATCGACTTGCCTTGGCGATATGGGCTGGAGCGGTCGAAATTCCTGAGCAAGCCGTTTTGACCGCCAGAACATGATGACGTCCGATCGAAGCTGCTGATTCTTCTCCGCATCAATTACGGATGTGAACCAGGGTTCTTGCGGCGCGATCCGCCCGAGTTGTGCAGGAATTTTCCGCCCCGCCACGCCATGGGGATGTGAACCCATAAATTTGGTGTAGTTGGCGAAGGTCCGTTTGGTGCGGATAGCGGACTGAGGCCGGACACCGCGCCATGTCCGAAAAGTGCCCGAACGGCGACATACGCCAAGCACACTACTCTCCGGTAGCCGACGTACAACCTTAAGTTAGTGAAATATTAAAATAATCTCCGTAGTAATACTGGCATGAGAGCCGCAAAGGCTGCCGTAGTCGCTCTCATATTTGATTTTGTGGATGAGCATTTCAACGACGCCTGCCTTACGCGGGCTACGACAAGCGTGATTTCCAAAGTGCAGATCATTTGGCAAGGCAATTATGAGCCAGGCACCAACAGATGTTTCCCTGGATGTTCTCCTGCGAACGCTTGAGCGGCACTACGCGTACCATGCCGCGTGGCTCTTTCGAGTAAATGGAATTCCTGAACCGCCTCGATTGCCGGATCCGGCGCGGCCGGAGTCTCCGGCTGGAGTAGATGTTCCACCGCGCCAAACTGATCCAGATATCTCAGCGTAACCGGGGCATTCCATAACAGCGAAAGAAAACACTGCTGCCGGGCCCAATACCGTTTCTGTCCTATTGAAGATGGGATTGCACAATGGCCTATGGAGATCGAAAGAGTGGGCGCGTCGATTTCGAACGTGGCATTCCTGTTTACATGATGGGAATTGATGGAACTTGGCGACGCGACTGCAGGATGATCGACGTGTCTCAGACCGGAGCGCGCTTGCTTATCGAAGGCTCTCTCGAAGGATTGGACCTCAAGGAATTCTTCCTGCTTCTGTCGTCAACGGGTCTCGCGTATCGCCGCTGCAAATTGGTACGTGTTGCCGGTGATCAGATCGGCGTCGCATTTCTAGCGCAAGACACATTCACAATAAGGAAATCCGCAAAGAAACGGTCCACCGGCCAAGCCGTTTAAATCCGATTTCTCGCGAGCATCAGCCAAGGTGACTTCCGGTATGGGTCATTCGCGTCGTTTTGACCACGCGCCGACTACTTCCGGTCTGCCCCAGTTAGCGGACGTTCGCAGCGTCCGTCGGCATGTCTCAAAGGTGCCAACGCAGCGGTCGCATGGCGTAAATGCTGCGCTGTTTACCCCGCTTTCATTGAACCTGTCCGGCCTCTGAAAGCACAAAAAGCACGTACATCCCGAAGAACGTGACGAAGGAATGCGCGATGAAGGCCTTGAAAGCATCGATCTGTGTTGCGGTCGCCGCGCTCGCCCTGAGCCTGTCGCTCGGCGCGCCATCCTACGCGGGAGAGGATGAGGCGAGCACTCTCAGCCAGCAGATGAAAGAGCTCTATCGGGCGGGGAAGTACACGGAAGCACTGCCATTGGCTCAGAAGTCTCTGGCCCTTCGCGAGAAGGAGTTTGGTCCCGATGATGCGAACGTCGCGATGCCGCTGAATGACCTTGGCACGATCCACTACAATCTGGGTCAATACGCCGTTGCCGAGCTGCTGTACAAGCGCTCACTGGCTATCAGGGAGAAGACGCTCGATCAGGACCATGCGGAAGTCGCAACTGTGCTGAACAATCTGGGCGAGCTCTACCGCGCGGAAGAGCGTTACGCGGAAGCGGAGCCGCTTCTCAAGCGGTCGATCGCCATTCGCGATAAAATGCTCGGTCCCGACGATCCGTCTATCGTGCAGGCGTTGAGCAACCTCGCCGCTGTCTACAGCAATCAGGGTCGGTACGACCAGGCCGAGCCGCTGTTCAAGCGTGGACTGGCCGTCCTCGAGAAGGCGCACGGCCCCAACGATCCCGAAGCCACGGTGTTGATGAACAACCTGGCCGATGTCTACATCCATCGGCATCGTTACGCCGATGCCGAGCGGCTGCTCAAGCGATCGATGGCGGTGACCGAGAAGGCGTTCGGACCCGACCATCCCGACGTCGCGCAGGCGCTAAACAATTTAGCCGCGCTTTACGTGCGCCAAGGGCGTAACGCCGATGCCGAGCGGTTTTTCAAGCGGTCGGTGGCCACCTTCGAGAAGACGCTCGGTCCGAACCATCCGGATCTCGCGGATGTTCTGGAGAACCTGGCCGGTCTCTACAAGGATCAGGGTCGCTATGCCGATGCCGAACAATTCTCTAAGCGCTCGATGGCCATTCGAGGGAAAACAGGGTCGGGACCGATCTGAATAATTTGGACACAGCAACAGCCGGATAGGTCTCGATCAGGGAGAAATGTCTGCACCGGGTCAAACGCGTCGCTTTGACCGCGCGAACGGGGAAAGTCTGCTGGAAACGGATTAACAGCCAACGCCCGATAGCCACCGCGACATCCCATCACTTTTTTGACTGCCGGAAATAGCGCAGGTCGGGCGGCGCCTGGTCCTTCTTTTTCGGCATCAGCAGACCGTCCGCGCTGATGAAGTAGTCGTCCTTGCCGATGGTGACGTGGTGGTTGTCCTCGCCGCATTCGTTGGGAAGCCAGACCGGATTGCGTTCCCGCCGATAGCTCTTGGTCACCGTCCATGGACGGGTCAGTGCATGATCGATGACAGTAATCTCGTCATGGAGAAGGTCGGGCTTCGCCTTGTCGAGGAAGATGCGCTCCTTGATTACCGTCTGGTTGTCCTCGTGCAGCGGCAAGCCGCTCCCCTCGAACGTGCGTGGGCCCTTCATGTAGCGGGTCTCGATCTCAAGCAGATTGAAGCGCCCCTTTCCGTCCTCGTCCACCCAGTGGCCGATCGAGTAACCCGCAAAGGTCGGCTCGGGTTCGGCCGGCCAGTTGCGGCCGTCGGTATAGATACGGCGCGGCAGGTTCTCCTCCAAAAGGATGTAGGTGGTCTTCGGCTGGACGACGAACTCTATCGGATAGACCGCGTTCATCATCCGCGGCATGCCGTGCGGCAGGCACGAAGTGTGTTCGTTCAGTCCGTGGCCGCCGGCCGCGATATCGGCAATGCTCGCCTCGAGCTTGGCCTGGTATTCGGGCGTGAGCGGCGCCTGTTGGCCGCGGCCGAGCGGCTTGGTCGGGTCGAACTGGACGCCGCCGGTACGAAACCATTGCCCGTCCCAGTCGGGATATTTGCCGTCACCCTCGGCCCGCGCGCCGGCGGTCGCTGTTGTCAGCAAGGCCAGGAGCGCAAGCGAGCCTATCAAACGCCCATTGGTCATCGCGTGGGCTCCTTAATGTCAGCGCTGCAGTTCGGCCGAGTCGGGGAAGCCGACGCTGCTCTGCGACGCATCGAGCGCGCGCCCGTCGCGAAAGCTGGTCTGATTTGGAGCCCAAGCACCGGCCGGCGCGCCGCTGCGTAGCGGAGCAATCCGCATCTTGAGCTCATCGCCCGCCTTGAGAGTCTTGCTGGTCCAGCCGCTCCGTACGAGAGCGGCCGGGCTCTGGCCCTCAAGACTCCATGTCACTGTGTTGCCGTCGTCCTGCTTCACCACCAGATAGATGAAGGTGTGCGGATTGACGAACCTGAACTCCTGCACCACGCCTTCGAGATCGATCTGGTTGTCCCGATCGAACATCGCAAAGGAATGGTGCGCAAGTATCGGCCCCGCAGTCAGCGCTAGCGCACCGGCCGTCAGAAGCATGGCCAATCGTCGTACCATCGGCGCCTCCCCTGTCCCGGCTGTGACGGCTCTTCAGACCGACGCTGCCGCCCGGCACTGGGATATTTTTTTGTTGAATCAGACTCGCGAGAAGAGGATCCATACTATCACGTTCTCGCAGGGCGTGCCACGGCTGGGCCTATGTCTGGCTGGGGTCAAAAGCGCCGATCTGGTGCTCAGCCGGTAACTTCCGGTCCACCCTGCCCTGATCAGAGGACATCCTCAGACCGGCCTGGCCGGTCCGGTTCGTGCCATGAGCGGGCTTCAACGCACTACTCGATCACGTCGCCGATTTTCCATTCGACGGCTTGATAAATGATCCGATATCGCCAAGCATTGCCGTCAACAGCAATTGACGATGGAGAACCCCGTGCGGAAAGACCTATTCGTGGCGCTGACGCTGGCTACGCTGCTTTCAGGCCGCGCCACCGCGATCGCGGACGAACTCACAGGCACGCTCGCGAAGGTCAGGGAGCTCGGATATATCACCATCGGGCACCGCGAGGCGTCGGTGCCGTTCTCCTACCTCGACGACAAGCAGCAGCCGGTCGGCTTCGCCATCGACATCTGCGCCAGGATCGTCGACGCGGTGAAACGCGAATTGAAGCTCGACAAACTCGAAGTGCGGTATCAGCTGGTGACGGCTTCGTCGCGCATTCCGCTATTGGCCAACGGCACCATCGACCTCGAATGCGGCAACACCACCAACAACGCCGAGCGACAACGGCAGGTCTGGTACACCAATACGCATTTTCTGACGGCGAGCCGTTTCGTCTCGAAGGTCGAATCGAAGATCGGCTCGATCGGCGACCTCAAGGGCAAGACGATCGTCTCTCCGGCCGGCTCGACCAACATCAAGCAGGCGCTCGAATTCAATAGCAGATTGAATCTGGGGATGACGATCATCCCGGCTCAGGATCAGGCCGAAGCGTTCCTGATGGTCGCGACCGACAGGGCCGTGGCCTTTGTCCAGGACGATATCGTGCTCGCGGGCCTGATTGCCAACGCCAAGGATCCAAAGGCTTACGTGATCTCGCAGGACGCGTTCTCAAGGCCTGAACCATATGGAATCATGCTGCGCAAGGATGATACGGCGTTCAAGGCCGTTGCCGATGCCGCGACCACAAGCCTCTACCGGAGTCCCGAGCTTGCGGCGCTCTACGACAAATGGTTCACCCAGCCAATCCCGCCCAAGGGCGTCAATCTGGACATCCCGATGAGCCCGGCCATGAAGCGGGCCTTCGAGAAGCCCACGGATTCGCCGGATCCGTCGACCTATTGAGAGCACTCAAGAAATAATAGACTCCCTGCCGCCGAACGGTATCGAATCGTCAAACCACCTTGTTTCGCTCGATCACCTCGCGATAGAACGAGGCGGAGAGTTTTGGCGTGCGACGCTGGGTCTTGAAGTCGACCCGGTAGAGCCCGAAGCGTTTTTCAAATCCGTCCGTCCATTCAAAATTGTCCATCAGGCTCCACAGGAAATACCCGCGCACGGGCACACCCTCGGATGTCGCGCGCTGCAACTGCGTCAGATAGTTGCGCAGATACATGATCCGATCGAGATCGTAGATATTGCCGTCGGCGGCAGGCTGGTCTGATGCCGATGCCCCGTTCTCGGTAATGTAGATCGACTTCACATTCCACAGCTTCGCCACCTGACGCGGCGCCCAATACATCGCCTCCGGACCAATTTTGAGCCAGTCCGATTCCATGTGTGGAAACGTGGCGGGAAACGGCAACAACGAAAAGCCGCTCTTGTTATCGGCCGCCACGACGTAATGGTGGGGCAAATAGATATTCAGTCCGACAAAATCGATCGGAGACGAAATCACCTTCAGATCTTCGGCGGTATATTTCGGGGCATTCTTGCCGGCATAGGCCAGAAATCCATCCGTGTACTTTCCCTCCAGGATCACGGTCAGGTAGCCGGCATTGAGTTCGCGCGTGGCGATCTCGGTGGCGCGGATGTTCGCCGGCGTCTCGATGGCCGGTATGCAGACGACGAGGTTCTCGGCCGGACCGACCCTGGTCCCTGCCCGGCCATGCGCCCGCACCGCCTGCGCCGCCAGACCGTGCCCCAGCGCGACGTGGTGCATCACCTGGTTCAATTCCTGCGGGGGCAGGCTGAGACCCGGCGCGTCGATGCCCGCGCCATAACCGGAATAGACCAGCCGGTGGCATTCATTGATCGTGAAAATATTCTTCACGCGATCGCTCAAATGCGCCGCAACATAGCCCGCATAATCCGCAAAGGCCTTTGAGGTGTCGCGCGACATCCAGCCGCCAAAGCGATCCTGGAGCGCCTGAGGCAAATCCCAGTGATACAGGGTCGCAAACGGCTCGATTCCGTTCGCCAGCAATTCGTCCAGAAGCCGGTCGTAGAAATCGAGGCCTTTTGGGTTTGGCGAACCCGTTCCTTCCGGAAAAACACGCGGCCACGCAATCGAAAACCGATAGGCTTTGGCGCCCAGCGCCTTGATGAGTTGAACGTCCTCTTTGTAGCGATGATAATGATCGTTCGCGACATCGGCCGTGCTGTGATCACCGATTTTCCCGTCGGTGTGAGCGAAACGGTCCCAGATCGAGGGACCTCGCCCGTCCTCGTTGACGGCGCCCTCGATCTGATAGGCTGAGGTAGCCGTTCCCCACAGAAAGTTACGCGGGAAGCCGGAAGGCAGGCTCCGGCGCGAGTCGGCCTGAGCGGATTCCGCTGAAATCGTCGAGAGTCCGAGAGCCGACCAACCCGCGATTCTGGCAAAATGGCGTCGAGAAAGTCTGTTGAACAACATCACTTGACTTGTTGGGGCCGCGACAAATTTGTTATCAGAAACACAGTCACCCTTTCGCACTCGGCCTTAGATGCAGGTTTATACTGTGCCCCCGGCATTCCGACCTAACTGCGCGGACCGCTTGACCATAATCGACGCGCCTCACGGAGGACAGAGCCAATTTCCCTTCGCGCGCCGCTGACGCTTCTGCTGATATCCCTGACCGTTATTGCCGCGGTCTGGTGGTGGCTGGCTACGCCGGTCACGTTGGCCCATGCGCCGATCGATCCCGCGGCAAAACTGGAATGCGTGTCCTACGCGCCGTTTCGGCGCGACCAGACTCCGTTGAACCCGCAATTGATCGTCAGCCCGGAACAGATCGCGGAGGATCTGGTCGAACTGGCCAAGGTATCGCAATGCGTCCGCACCTATTCCGTCGACAACGGATTGGACAAGGTGCCCGAACTCGCGGCCAAGGTCGGACTGAAAGTTCTGCTTGGAATCTGGATCGGAAACAACCGCGCCAAGAACGCCCAGCTGATCGATACCGCGATAGCGCTGGCCCGGGATTATCCCGGTGCGGTCAAGGCGATCATCGTCGGCAACGAGGTGCTGCTGCATGGCGACATGACCCCGTCCGATCTTCGGGAAACCATCCGTTCGGTCAAGACGCGCGTCAGTGTTCCCGTAAGCTACGCCGATGTCTGGGAATACTGGCTGCGCTACCGCGAAGTCAGCAACGACGTCGATTTCGTGACGATTCATGTGCTGCCATATTGGGAAGACTTTCCGGTCCGCGCCGAAGACGCGGCCGCGCATGTGGTCGCCATCGCCAAACAGGTGGCTATTGCCTTTCCCGGCAAGGAAATCCTGATCGGCGAGACCGGCTGGCCAAGCAGCGGACGGATGCGCGAAGCTGCCATTCCATCGCGCACCAGCCAGGCCCGCGTGGTCGCGGATATTCTCGATCAGGCCAGGCGCGAAAATTTTCACGTCAACCTGATCGAAGCCTACGACGCGTCGTGGAAGCGTGAATGGGAAGGCACCGTGGGCGGCAATTGGGGCCTGTTCGACGGGACCAATCGCCAGCTGAAATATCCGCCCGGTGTCGCCATCAGCAACTATCCGCTCTGGAAGCTGCAGATGGCAAGCGGCATGGTATTGGCCATCGCGGTATTCGCCGCGGCATGGCTGACGGTGCGCCGCAAACCCTGGACACCCCGGCTGGCCTCCTGGGTCGCGGTCGGGATCTCCGCGACCGTGGCCGGAATCCTGCTCGGGGTGGCCGCCGACAAGATGTACTATGAAAGCTATGGTTTCGGCGGCTGGCTCGGATGGGGTTCGCTGCTGGCGGCCGCGATCGCGTCACCCCTGCTGTGCGCCAGCGCCTTGATGTCGGGACGCGCGCTGCCGACGTTTCTGGAACTGATCGGGCCGCGCGAAGGCAGAACCCTGTCGTTGCCCTCGATGGCGCTGGGGTTCGTGCTGACCGTGACCACGCTGCTCGCGGCTAAAACCGCGCTCGGCCTCGTGTTCGACCCACGATGGCGCGATTTCCCGTTCGCCAGCCTGACCATGGCGGTGGTGCCATTTTGGACGCTGACGCTGCTCACCCGTCCAAAATCAGGTACCCGCCCGATCGCCGAGACCGTATTCGCCGCCCTGTTCGCCGCCATCGCGCTCTATACCAGCTTCAATGAGGGCTCCCACAACTGGCAGGCCTTGTGGACCGCGGCCGCGTTTTTTCTGCTCGGCACGACGCTGTGGCGCGCGCGCGGCGTTGCCGTTGCAAGAGCAACAGCGACCGTTCCGGTCGCCGTTCCGGAGGCCGGCCTATCGGTAAGGAAGAAAGAGGCGGTGCTGGATACGGTCGGAAGCTTTTGAGACGTGGCGCCAGCGCCCCCGTCACGCGGCGTTCTTGAGCCGTTCCAGCGCTTCCAGGATCTTCGCCTTTCGCGCCACCGCCGCCTCGCGCTTTTCCTTTTCCTCTTCGACGATTTCCTCCGGCGCGTTGGCGACAAACTTCTCGTTGCCGAGTTTGGCGTCAACCCGCTTGATATCGGCGTCGGCTTTTGCGAGTTCCTTGTCGAGCCGGGCCTTTTCTGCCGACAGATCGATCACGCCCTTGAGCGGCAGGGCCGCGACCTCGCCGCGCACCAACAGCTGCACCGCGCCTTCCGGGACGGTATCGGCGAAGGAAATATCGCCAAGCCGGGCCATCCGTCTGACGACATCGTTCCAGCGCTGCGCACGCCCCTTGGTCTCGGCGGACGCGGCGGCGAGCACCAGCGGCGTCAGTGTCGCCGGCGGAATATTCATTTCCGCGCGCACCGAGCGGATCGCAGTCACGAGGTCGACCACCCAGCCGATCTCGGCTTCGGCGGCGGTATCGCTGAAATCGGCGGGATCGAAGTCAAGCGGCACGGGCGGAAGCAGGAGATCGTTCGGGCTGATCGATGCAGCGAGGGCGAGTTGTTGTTCCGGCGTCAGCCCGACAGCCTTGCGTGACCACGGCGCCAGCACCAGCAGGCCGTCGCGTTGCGCCGTCACCGCCCAGAGTTCCTCGGTGATGAACGGCATGAACGGGTGCAGCAGTTTGAGGATTTCGTCGCGCGCCCAGGTCACCATGGCGCGGGTCTCCGACTTGGCGGCGCCGTCCTCACCGAGCAATACCGGCTTGGCGAGTTCGAGATACCAGTCGCAATAGACATTCCAGACGAAACGGTAGATCGCGCCGGCGGCATCGTTGAAGCGATAGGCTTCGATCGCCTCGGTCACCTCGCGGGTGGCGCGCGCGGTCTCGTGCGCGATCCATCGATTCAGCGTCTCTTTCGCCGTCGTTGGATCGAATCCCGGCGGCAGGACGCAACCGTTCATCTCCG
>Ga0116135_1001002_pt1 | contig 14998 bp, 7 predicted proteins | sample June2015DPH_20_1_FD_89738 | JGI IMG/M metagenome (GOLD analysis project Ga0116135, IMG submission 89738) | Peatland microbial communities from SPRUCE experiment site at the Marcell Experimental Forest, Minnesota, USA - June2015DPH_20_10 | ecosystem: Environmental > Terrestrial > Soil > Wetlands >... | reverse complement strand
TCTACGATCGCACGGTCAACGACTACGTGGAACGCTGGGGACTGGATCTCGATCACATCATGACACGGCCGCGATTGCTGAATGCGAGGGGCATCTTCGACGCGAAAAAGAAGTTCCCCCCAAATCGCGGCATTCCCGGCTACAACGAGGGCGACCACACGTATGTGATCGGATTCGATGTGATGGCAACGCAGCGAGCCGCCTATCTTGCCTACGCGCACATTCAGCAAGCGCGGCAGAACGCGGAATTGGCGGAGGTGTATCTGAAGAAGGCCGCGGATGTTGAGAACCTGATGAAGTCGGTATGGTGGAACAACAGCGGCCAGTGTTTTTACGCACGCGAGGACGAGAATCACCAGATGCTGGGCTGCGGCGCGCGCCAATCCAACGCGGGTCTGGGGCTGGATTGGCGAACCGACGTGACTTCGGACACAGGTGGGTTCGGCGGCGCGGAAGATCGCGACGCCGCGATGGCGCGCCTGCTCGACCTGAGCCATGCGCGGCTCGAATATCCCGAAGTATCGTTTACGCGCATCGGCGACCTGGTGACCAACGCCATGGGCTTGCGGCTGGAATACAGTTCGCCGTTGCTTTCGGCGGTCGCAGGATACTGGGTGGAAGTCACGGTACGAACTTTGTCCGGATTGGGATCGGGCATTGCCTGGGCGGAGATCCGCAATCTTCCCATTCGTGCCAGCGAGGTGACAATCCGCCACGACGGCTCCGGCAAGACTACATTCACCAATCAGCACGGGCCGGCGCTCATTTGGCGCGCGATGTTCGAGGGACCGCACACGACTCTGCTGGTGAACGGGCGTGAGGCGAAGGCGACGGTGGAAACGGATCAAGCGGGGCGCGCGGTTTCATGGGTGCGCGTGACGGTTGGCGCCGGCGGGGTGGTGACCGCGAGCATCTCCTGACTTGCGGCGTGCGCGAAAATTCGCCGCCCTGGTTACTTCAGCGGCGTCAGTCGGAAAATGCGTGAGCCGTGGGATTCGAGCGTGAGGTCGATGCCATCAGCCGACGGCGCGATTTCTTCCTTGCTGATCAAATCGGTCAACCTTGGTGGGTGGGCAGTGTAGCGCGTGTCGCGCAGGGCGTCGATCTCGCGCCAGTCGAACTTGATGGCCGCGGGATCGGGGCCGAGATTAAAGAGCGATAGAACCGCGGAGCCATCGGGATAAAGATTGATCCACGCCTGGCCGGGTTTCTTGCGCAGGCTCTGAATGTCGAGCGGCGTCGCTGCGATGCCGCGCTGGTCGATCGCAATGATGTCGCGGTTGGAGATGAGTTTCAGATCGTCCTGATCCATGTGCGTGAGGTCTGTTCCCAGGTAAAGCGGCGCGCAGGAGATCGCCCACAGAATGAACATCGACTGGCGCTCCGTGGGGGTGATGCCGTCCTTGTCGCCGTTGCCGAGTTCAAGCGAGTCCAGGTCGTTCCAGCCCCCGGGCTTCGCGTAGCGGTACCATTCGTGTACGTCGTCAAAGCGATCGGCAACGCGCGTCGACCAGTCGGTGAGGTGGCCCTTCACTGTGGGATCGGTGCTGCGTCCGCACGCATAGCACTCAATGTCGTTCTCAATGCGCCAGCCATTGGCATTGGCGCGCCACAGCGGGGCCTGATCGATCGAAAGCCAGTTGGAAAGCTCGAGCCAGATGGGGTAACCGGAGCGCTGGATGGCCGCGTGCCATTGCCGAATCTCCTCGCGGTTGTCGGCGGGCAGATTGCCTCCGCCCGGCCCCACGAAATCAAGTTTGATAAAATCCACTTTCCACCGGGCGAACTGGTTGACGACCGATTGGATGTACGCGCGGGCCGCCGGCTTACTGAAGTCGATCTTGTATGTGTTCTTGAGGGTCGCGCCGGGCAGGGATTTGTCGGTGATGTCCTGGAGGTGCACATAGGTGCCCGCGATGACGGGATTGGCCTCGTAGAGGCTCGGACGGATTCCCGGGCCAAGATACAAGCCAAAACGCAGGCCGCGGCTATGCAGATAGGTGCTTAGCCCTTCCATTCCATTGGGGAAAGCAGTGAGATTGGGCTTGGGGATGCCGTGTTCGTCGTAGCCGTCGGACCACCCGGAGTCGATATTGATGTAACGGTACCCAAGCTCGGGAAGCCTGGCGGCAAAGAGCGCGTCCACCTGCGCTTTGATCTTCTCTTCCGTGGGCTTGCCGCGGAGGGAGGACCAACTGCTCCAGCCCATATAAGGCCGCTGGGCAAGGGCGGGCATCTTGGCGGTCGAGGCCGGGGTTTGCGGCCACGCGAAGCCCGAGGCATAGAGCAACAGCAAAACAGTCCAACGGCGCATGCACAGAATGCTAGCATAGGAGGTAATCCGCTTTGGAGTTCTAGGCGACTATCGGGTATACGTATACTATTGCTGGACAGGGCCCACAGCAAAACGAAAGGGCGCGTCGATTGACGGTTTGATCCCATGGACATGCGCGACATTGCGAGAATTGCTGGAGTTTCAAGCGCGACTGTTTCGCGCGTGATCAACGGCTTGAGTTCGGTGCGGCCGGCGACAGCCGAGCGCGTGCAGCGCGTGATCGACGAGCTGAAGTTCATCCCCAACGGCAGCGCGACGACGTTGAAGTACGGCCGAAGCAATACCTACGGCCTCATCGTCCCTGACATTACCAACCCATTTTTCCCGGAGTTCATCCAGAGCTTCGAGGGGATTATCGCGGCCACGAATTACAACATGCTGGTGGCGACCACGGAATCGCAATCGCTGCGCATGACGAAGACGATTCACCGCATGCTGGTGAGCCAGGTGGAGGGTATTGCGCTTCTGGCTTCGGAAATCGAGACGGTTCCCATTGAATCGGTGATGAACAACCGCGTGCCGCTGGTGACGATGGACCGGCGCGTGGTGGGCGACGGGTTGAGCGATGTGTGCGTGGACAGTACCGGCGGCATGCGCGAGGCGGTGAAACACCTGTATAAGCTGGGGCACCGGAAGATCGGGTACATTGGCGGATCGGCCGGGCCAACCATTTCGGATCACCGCCTGCACTCTTTCCTGCTGGCGATGGGCGGTGCGGGATTGCCGGCTGAACCGCAGTTCCTGCGCGAGGGGAACTATCGCATCAGCGGCGGCGAAAGCGCGATGGCCGAGTTGTTGCAATTGCCGGCCCGGCCCACTGCGATCATCGCGGCCAACGATCTGACCGCAATCGGAGCGCTGCGCGTGATCCACAAGCGAGGGCTCTCGGTTCCCGGGGACATCTCCATCGTCGGGTTCGACGACATTGAACTCAGCGATATCGTGTATCCGCCATTGACGACGCTGCGTTTGTCTCGCCATGAACTGGCAAAGACGTTTGTGAACGCGCTTGAGATGCTGGCCAGCTCCCCGCGCCGCAACGGCAAGCAATACAAGGTGCAAACCTCGCTGGTCATCAGGGAATCGACAGGCCCGGCGAAAAAGAAGGTCGCCTCATCCCGGCCCGCTGCAAAACGCAAGGCGTCTAGCGGAAGATGAAGTTCAACAGCAGAAAAATCGTCAGGACAAATGCCACGAGCCCCCAGGTCACCGGCGAGACGCGCTGGCGCGGCATGCATCCCGAAAAGTAAGTGACTCTGTCGAGATCCTCCGCGGGCTTCGGCGTCGTGAAAAGGCTCACCGCCGCCGTCACTGCGGCCGCCACGATCCACCCGAAGATGGCCCCGTAAAAATCTCCTGACAATTGACTGCCGTAGACAATGATTCCGCTGTGGACGGCGAAACTGTGCGCGCAGGCCGCGATCACGCCGCAGAGAATCCCCCAGAACCCCGCGGTCGGGGTGGCCCACCGGGTAAACATGCCAAAAACGAACACGGCAAAGACGGGCGCGTTAAACAGCGAGAAGATCAGCTGCAGATAGTCCATCAGGTTGTTGTAGAAAAGCACGATGTAGGCCGTCGCGACGCTGAGGCACGCGGCTATGGCGGTGAAGGTCCTGCCCATTTTTAGGTAGTGGGCGTCGGATTCCTGTTTGCGCAGATGGGTTTGATAGAGATCGTGCGTCCAGAGCGTGGAAAAGGCGGTAATGTTTCCGGCCAGGCCCGACATCAGGCTGGCAAGAATTGCGGAGACCCCCAGACCCATGAGAGCCCAGCCGTAATAGTGCTGCATAAGCAGGGGAAGCGCATAGTCGAAACGCGGATGCGGGCCACGAAAGAAAAAGGTGGCTGCGGCCATGCCGGGAAACACGACCAGCCAGGGAAACACCAGCTTGGCAAGCGACGCGAGCAAAGGTGTGCGCATCGCGCCTTCGGCGGTGCGAGCGGCGAGCGCGCGCTGGATCAACACAAAGTCAGTGCACCAATAGCCGAAGCTGAGAACAAAACCCAGTCCAAACACCACACCGAAGACATCCATGGTCGCGGTTTTAGGTTGCATCCACGGCAGCGTGGTCCAGATGTGGGCCTTCGCGGAAGGCAGTTGCAGCAGGATGCCGGAAATTCCGTTGAAGTTGCGATAGACGGCGACTGCCATGGGAGCGATGCCGGCGATGGTGAGCGCGAGTTGAAGAACCTCATTGTAGATGGTGGCCTTGAGGCCCCCGGCGAATGCGTAGCAAAGCACTACCGACGCGGCCACAATGGCCACCGCGGAAAAGTTCCAGCCGAAAAAAAGGTGCAGGACGCCGGCAATGGCGTAGAGGCTGATTCCGGAAATGAGCACCATCATGAGGGAAAGAAGAATGCAACAGAGAACGTGGGTGGGATCGTTGTAGCGCATGCGGATGAAATCCGGCACGGTCAGGGCCCCGCTGCGGAGATAAACCGGGATCATCACCAGGGAAAGGGTGACGATGGCGGGGATGGCGCCGATCCAGTAGAAATGCAAGGCCAGCGCTCCATACTTCGCACTGGTGGCCACGATGCCGACGATCTCCAGGGCGCCGCAATTCGCAGCCAAAAAGGAAAGCGCGGTAACAATGGTGGGCAGGGAACCGCGGGCATGGAGGAATTTGGCCGCAGTATCGGCGTTCCGCCGGACCGAGTACCCGACCACGATGGTGGTGGCCAGGTAGAGCGCAATCATGAGAAAGGCAAGACTGTTTGACGCCATGGGAGGCCGCCACGAGAATACGCGAAAGCAGCCCCGGCTGTCGCGCCGAAAGCGCAGAAATGTATACGACTGCAAATTGCAGAAATTGAGAGGTTTGGGTGCGACAATGGGGGCCGCAGCCGGCCTTTGAGCTCTGCGGGCTGCAGAGCAGCGAGCGCAGGCCGAGAGGACAGCGCAATGGGCGAGTGCCAGGAGAGTAGCGTTAGAGCGGGTTTTTGTTCTTGACAGTGCCCAATTTTGGGGCGTAAGGTTCGTGCGCTGGGGAAACTCGGGGTGCGTTGCGGCACGAAAAGAGCGGCATTAGGTTTGAGGTCAGCCGCAAATGTATACGTATTCTACCTAATCCTGAAAGCGAGTTCGCAGGATTGGCAGCGTTTCAATGCAAGGCAGGAGGAAATTTGAAGGACCGGTACAACGGCCTGATGCTTCTTCTTGACGATGTATACGTGTACTTCCGGGCCCCTGCAACCACAGACAACAAAAACACGCGCGACCTGCGCGGTTCACGAACAAACAAACCTCCGGAAATGAGGATTTTCGCGATGAGAATCATGATGAGGCTAGTAGCAATCGCTTTTCTGCTGGGCGCATGCGCTCTCCAGATCAGCGCGCAGACCACCAGCGCGTCCATCACCGGACACGTCAGCGACCAGAGCAAGGCGGCCGTGGTCAACGCCGAGGTCAAGCTGATCGATCAGCAGACCAAGGCCGTGATCGTGACCACGCACACCAATGCGGAAGGTGATTTCATCTTCCCCGACGTGAATCCCGGCACCTACACCGTGGCGGTCAACGCCACGGGCTTCAAGGAGGTGCGCAAGGTCGACAATGTGCTCTACGCATTGCAGAACTTGGCGACAGGCGAATTCACTCTGCCGGTCGGCACCGTTTCCCAGTCGGTCACAATCGAAGCCGACATTACGGCGCTGCAAACCGAGAGTTCTGAGCGCTCGGGTGTATTGGATCCGCAGCAGACCGATAACCTGCTCGCCGTTGGGCGCGATGTGATGTCGATGACCAAGGTCATTCCCGGCGTGGTGGAAAATAGCTACGGTATGGCCAGCATGGGCCAGGCTACAGCTCCCGTGGTGAACGGCGTGAACAACGAGTACTCGATGTCCACGGTCGATGGCGCGCTCAGTAATACTCGCGGCCTTAGTAACATGGATACCCCGATCAACCTCGACGCCGTGCAGGAATTGAGCGTTAACGAGTCCAACTATACGGCGCAATACGGCGGTGAAGCCGGCGGCGAATTCAACTACGTCACCAAGAACGGCACCAGCAAGTTCCACGGCGGCCTCTATTACTACTTCCGCAATGAGGATCTCAACGCCAACACCTTTTTCGACAAGTACGGGTTGACGCCGTCGACCTATATCGCGCGTCCCCGTTATCGCTACAACACCGCGGGCGGTACCATCGGCGGTCCCATCTTCTGGCCGCACCATTTCAATAAAGACAAGAGCAAACTTTTCTTCTTCGTCTCCATTGAGGATTCGCCCATCACTCAGCCCGACGGTCTGAAGATGTACACCGTGCCCACGCTGCTGCAGACGCAGGGTAATTTCTCGGCCACCTATAACCAGGGCACCGCGACCCAGACCTCCGCGACGCTGATCAACATCGCCTACCCCGGACAGAACAGCAGCACCATCTCGGGTGGTTGCCCGGTGAACGGCACGCCCAATGCGCACTGCGTTCCCGGGAACATCATTCCTGCCAGTTACATCAACCCGCAGACGCAGTCGCTGCTGACCACCATTTATAAAAACACCCTCGGCGCCGCTAACCTGGGCAGTAACAACACCTACGCGTTTACTAACCTGGCGGTCAGCAGCAACAACTACAACTACGTAACCAATTACTCGGCCTTCAAGCCGACCAATCAGGAACTCGCGCGCATCGACTACCAGCCGACGCAGAGACTGCGCATGTTCTTCCGCGGCGAACTGACCACGGTGAACAATAACGACTACAGCTCACCCGCGAACGATCTGCCGTGGTTGATGAGGGTCAATTACGAGAACACCCAACCCAACTTCGTTTACAACATCGTCTACACCATCACGCCCACACTGGTGAACGAATTCAATGTTGGCACCGCGGGCTGGAGCGAGCACCAGCTCTACGACCCATCGGTGCTGGCGCAAGTGACGGAGAGCTCCACCAGCGCCTTCGACCTGCCTTCACTCTACGCAGGCGTCAATCCCCTGAATCTTTATCCCCAGGTGAACTTCAGCGGCGTCACCGATGCTGCAGTCTTTAACTGGGACTCGCGCTTTCCCATGGTCGACCAGGTGCGTACGGTCAACGCCACCGATAAGGTGACAAAAACCTGGCGCAATCACACCTTCTCCGTGGGCATCGACGGTAGCAGGGACATCTACAGGCAGATCAACCATAACCGTGTAGGAAACTTCCAGTTTGGCAAAGACACCAGCGATCCCAACGACACCAACTTCGCCTATAGCAACGCCAACATGGGCGTCCTCGACACCTATAGCCAGGACACGCAGCTGGTGACCTACGATCCCCTCACGAATCGGCTGGAATGGTACTACCAGGACACCTGGAAGCCGCGTCATAACCTGACGATCGATGTGGGCATCCGCAACTCCTATGCTATGGCGCAGAATCTCCCCATCGGCGATAACTTTGTCCCTAGCCTCTATAACTCGGCTAATGCCCCGGCACTGTATGGGTATGGCTTCAACGGCACCAGCACAACGCTGCAGGCAACCTATAACGGCAACTACTATCCAAAGTCCTATGCGGGCTTGCTGGTGCCGGGCACCGGCAACCAGAACAACGGCATCCTGTATACGAAAACGGCCGGTTATCCCGAGGGAACTACTTACGGCAATGGCGTGCTCTGGGCGCCGCGTTTCGGCTTCTCCTGGGCTGTGACTCCCACTACGGTCATCCGCGCCGGCTTCGGCATGTACTACAACACACGCGCGCGCTCTGGCCAGGAAGGTGATCTGACCAACAACGCGCCCACCACCAACGGCCCCACGCAGTACTACACAGGCGCCTGGACCCCAGGCAATGGCCCGGCTGCCTTAACCTCCATGTCCTCCTTTGACTCTGCCGGCATCAGCAATTTGAGCTCGCCGTTCGGCATCGGTCACGCCCTTCCTCTCCACGGCTCAGTTCCGTATGCAGAAGAAACCAGCCTGGGCATTCAGCAGCAGTTCAAGGCCGGAATCGTGCTCGACGTCGCGTATGTGGGCGCATTTACCAAGCACGCCTCCGACACGCTGCCCATCAACGAAGTTCCCTACGGAGCGGAGTTCGCGCCGAACCATCAGTATTGTTCCGCTGTTAACTCCAGTGCCACTTGCACCTCAAGCTCCATCCAGCCTGACAATTTCTTCCGTCCGTATCCCGGTTTGGGCTCGATCAGCTATCAGACGTACGCCCTTACCGCCAACTACAACGCGTTGCAAGTGCGCGTTACGCGGCGCTTCCGCAACGGGCTGGAGTTCGGCGGTGCTTACACCTACGGCCGGGCCATGGACTACATCGACAGCTACAACGGCGGCGGACCCCTCTACCAGAACCTGCGCGCCTGGCAGTATGGGCCGGCCGCATGGGACCTGAAACACATGCTGGTCATCAACTACCTGTATGCGTTGCCCAGAGGCAGCCGCATCCTTGGCGACAAGTCTGTGTTTAACAATCTCGCCACCCGCCAGGCGCTCGACGGCTGGCAGCTCTCCGGCTTCGCCTACTATTACAGCGGCGCGCCGCCGACCAGCCCGACCGGCGTTACGTACAGCAACGGCCAGAACATCACTGGTGGTGGTGACGGCAGTCGCATCGTCCAGACCTGCGATCCATGGAAGAAAGTTGCGCACGTAACCCACACCTTCCACGAGTGGTTCAATACCTCTTGCTTTGAACCGGCCCTGGCAGGCAGCACGGCCCAGGTGCCTACGGTAACGAACCCCAGCGGAGTGGTTGCTTCGCAGTACTCAGTCGGCAATGGAGTGTTTGCTCCCAAGGTGAATTACTTCCTGCCCGGCTACACCAACTTCGACACGGCGCTGTTCAAGAACTTGCCGATCGAGAACAAATTCACACTGCAGTTGCGTGTGGAAACCTACAACACCTTCAACCACACGGAATTTAACGGAGTCAACAGCGGAGCCACGTACGCCTGCGCACCCTGGGCGACGCCAGCGCCAACGATTCCAACGAACACTGTCAACGCGAGTTGCCCGTCCCAGACGGGGACCGCGCAGACTTCGAGCGTATTCGGGCAACTGAGCAGCACGGCCAACACGGGCAGCCTGGGAGGCCCGCGTGTCATGCAGCTCGCGTTGCGTATCGATTTCTAACTTCAACTCCCCCGACCTCCGCCGGCGTGCAACCACGAATTGCGCGCTGGCGGCGGCTGGGAACCGACTCCATACAGCTTCGATAGAATTAGCTCCGCACCACGGAGAGGAGCAACACCTTTGAAAAATCTAACTGATCAGCAAAATGGAAGCGCACTGTTGTCGCGTCGCGAATGGCTGGGCAAGCTTGCCTTGCCGGCTACGGGCGCGGTGATCGCAGCCGGAATTCTGGATGCGAAACCGGCGGATGGTGCGCGCGCCAAGCCCACACCAAGCAACGACGACCTGGGCGCGCGCGTCTACAACATTCGCAGCTATGGCGCCAAGGGCGACAAGACCACAGTCGATACGGCCGCGCTCCAGGCAGCGATCGACGCCTGCACCGCCGATGGTGGAGGGACGGTTCTGGTTCCGGCCGGAATTTTCACCATCGGCACAGTGGAATTGAAGAGCAACGTCACGCTGCATATCTCCGCTGGCGGCACGCTGCTCGGCAGCGGCGACGGCAAGCAGTATCACGCCGTCGACGCGATCCCGCTGCACGGCGACACTACGCTCAACGATGGAAACTGGGCTCTGCTCTTTGCCGTGAAAGCGAAGAACGTCACCATCGAGGGGCCCGGCACAATCGATGGCCAGGGAGCTCAGTTTCATTCCGCGGTGCGCGGCACCACGCCGCCCAGCGGGATCGGAGGCAACAAGCGCCCCTACCACGTTCTGGTGTATCAGTCTGAGAACTTCTCGGTGCGGAACATTTCGCTTCTCGATTGTGCCTATCACAGCATTCGCATCATCGAGAGCCAGCGCATTTTTCTCGACAGCATCTATATTCACAACCGCGTCAACGGCAACAACGACGGCTTCCATTTCATCAGCGCCGAGCAGGTGCGCCTGAGCAACTGCACCGTGAAATGCGGCGACGACGCCTGCGCTCTCTTCGGTTCCTGCAGGTACATCACCGTCACCAATTGCTACTTCAGCACGCGCTGGTCGGTCTTCCGTTTTGGCGGCGGCCATGCCGGCGACATTGCCATCTCTAATTGCGTGCTCAAAGAGGTATACGGCTGCCCCATGAAGTTTCAGGGCGATCCCGGCTCGGTGTTTGAAAACATCTCGTTCTCTGATCTCGTTCTCGACGATGTCACCGGCCCCATCAGCATCAGCGTGGGCAAGGGCCAGCGCCGCGCGAGCGACGCAGCTTTGCCCGCCGTCCTGCCGCCCGTCGTGGTGCGCAATATCTCCTTCAGCAACATTCACGGCACGGTGACCGCTCATGCGCCCGCACAGCTTTCCGAGGGCACGTTGGGCGTGGGTGCGCGGCCCGGCGAGATTCACTCTGCGATCGTTCTCAACGCGATCGACGATGCGGTGCTCGAAAACATCTCCTTCAGTAACGTCCATCTCACCTTCGGCGGCGGAGGCACCACTGAGGAGGCTGCGCTGCGCGACGTCCCGAAAGTTTTCGGCGAGTATTTTGAGCTGGGCCCGATTCCCGCGTACGGCATGTATGCGCGGAATGCGCACGGCCTTACATTGCAAAACGTGCGCTTTGAAGTGGCCACGCCCGACTTGCGTCCCGCGGTGATCTTCGATCACGTAGAAGACGCGGCCATCTACGGCCTGAATGTGCAAGGCAACCCGCAGGCTGAATCCGTGTTGCGTTTCATCGATTCCAAACAGGCGCTGCTCACGGGTTCGCGCGTTCTCACCCCGTCCTCCACGTTCCTGCAACTCGAAGGCGATGGCAACGACGGGATCATCGTCGAGGGGGGAGACTTGTCGAAGGCCGCATCGGCGGTCGCATTCAAGAACGGTGCATCGGAGCAATCCGTCAAGCTGCGCAATTTGACGTAGAATTCGGCCCACGCGCATCAACCGGCGATGGAGCCAGGTACGCGTGGGCGCCATCAGTAAACGTTTTTCGGAGAGTGTCATGTCGATCGATCGGGTTCCGCGAACATGTCTTGCCTTCATTCTTCTTTTTCTCGGTGTCGGTGGTGGTCAACTGCTCCGCGCGCAAGGCGCAGGCATTGCTTTGACGCCTCCGATGGGTTGGAACAGCTGGAACCACTTCAAGCACACGATCGACGACAAAACGGTGCGGGCACAGGCGGACGCCATGGTGTCGAGTGGCATGCGCGATGCCGGCTACACCTATGTCAATATTGATGACACCTGGGAGGGCGAACGCGACGCCCAGGGCAACATCCAGCCCAACAGCAAATTTCCTGATATGAAGGCGCTGGCCGATTACGTGCACAGCAAAGGATTGAAGCTGGGCATCTATTCCTCGCCGGGCGACAAGACGTGTGCCGGCTTCGCGGGCAGCCTGGGTCACGAGCAACAGGATGCGGACACCTATGCCAGGTGGGGCATCGATTATCTGAAGTACGATCTATGCGGTTTGCGCACGGAGATGAAGACGGCGGCTACCCCTGAAGCCGCGCATCAGATGATGATCGACGCTTACGTGAAGATGCGTGATGCGCTGCGCGCCACGGGCCGCCCGATCGTTTACAGCCTCTGCGAGTATGGCGAAGGATCGGTTTGGAATTGGGGCGCGGATGTGGGCGGCAACTTGTGGCGCACCACGGGAGACATCACCGACCGTTACGCGCGCATGGAAGAAATTGGATTTGCGCAGGCAGGGTTGGCGCGCTTTGCCGGGCCCGGCCACTGGAACGACCCCGACATGTTGGAAGTTGGCAACGGCGGGATGAGTTCCGAGGAGTATCGCACGCACATGAGTCTGTGGGCGATTCTTGCGGCTCCGTTGCTTGCCGGCAACGATCTGACGACCATGTCACCCGAGACCATTGCGCTGCTGACCAATCGCGAAGTGATCGCGGTAGACCAGGATCCATTGGGCAAGCAAGGCGACCGCGTGAGCGAAGAAGGCCCCATCGAGATTTGGGCGCGCCCCTTGGCTGGCGGCTCGAAGGCCGTGGGCGTGTTCAACCGTCTCTCCACACCGCTGTCTGCTACCGTCGACTTCCGGCAACTTGGCTTTGACGGCACGGTGAAGGTACGCGACATCTGGCAACCGAAGGATCTCGGTGCCATGAAGGATCCGTACACCGTGACGGTGCTCCCCCACGGAGTGGTGTTTCTGCGCGTGACCGCAATGTAAGGTTTGTCTCAGCCTGTGGTTTGCCGGAAGCTCACTGCGTCGAGACCGCATCTTCCGAAGCGGCTTCGGCGCGCTCAGACTGACGAGCCCGCAGGGCAGAGCAGAACGCGGCAAGGCTCATCGGCCTGCCGAAGAGCCATCCCTGTGCGTAGTGAACGCCGCGTCGGGTGAGGAAGCGCGCTTGGGGCTCGGTTTCGACGCCTTCCGCTACCATGATCAGCTTGAGCGAATGAGCCATGCTGATAATGTGAGGCACAACATTGCTGGTGGCTCCATCGGTGCCAATATTTTCTACAAACGACCTGTCGATTTTGAGTGCGTCGATGCCCAGTGTCTGTAAGCAGGAGAGGCTGGAATAGCCGGTGCCGAAGTCGTCGATGGCGATTTCGATGCCGAGCTGATGAATCGCATCGAGAGTGGCGCGTGCCTCCTCACCCTGAAGGAAGCCTCGCTCCGTGGCTTCGACTTTGATGTTTGCGGGACGGGCGCGGCTCACCCGGAGCACATCTTTGAGAAGTTCGACGGTCTTTGCGGAACGAAGATCCGCCGCCGAAAGATTGACGGCGACCAGGAAGTCGGGGTCGATCTTGACGAAGCTGGGGAGATCGGCGGCGACGATTCGGGTCACACAGGCGGTGATGAGAGTAATCACGCCGCTTTCTTCCGCGGTCGGTATGAAGTTGTCCGGCCGCACGAGTTGCCCGTTACGCTGCCAGCGCACCAGGGCTTCGGCGCCGATCCAGCGCCGCGATTCCAAATCGACAATAGGTTGATACTCGATAAAAAACTCCCTGCGTTTGGCCGCGCCGCGCAGCACGGAAGGAAGAGAGAGGTACATGCGGGAGATGTGGGTGACGGCCCAGGCAAGACCGATGGCGCACAGCAGGCCAAGGGGAACAAAAATGAGCGCGAAATGGCGCGCGCGATTCACTGCGTACGACTCGGGCGCGGCAGTGATGACGGCGATGTCGATGTTGGCGGCGCGGACCACGGTCACAACGGACCCCGAGCTGCGAAACGTCGCATTGCTGCCCTTGGGAATGGATTCGAACCAATCGGACGGCATCTGCATGCCGCGCGCCGCAACGATGGCGTGATTTGCCGACGAAGGAACAAAGATAGCGATGGACACGCTCGGGCCCTCGGCAGGAATGTCGAGGGGGAGCGTGGGATCGAGAATGAAGGCGAGGCCCTGCTGCGAAAATACGTCCACCGGGTGATCCGTGAGGGGGAGCGTAATATGCAGGTGCTCTGCTGCTCCGTGGTCCGTGATCAGGGTTGGCGGTCCCAAAGAGATGGGATCCGTGGTCCCCAGTGAAGTACAGGCGATGTGATCGCCTACGATGCGCCCGACGCCCTGAATGTAACTGGAGCCTACATCGACCTTGCGCATCAGTTGAATTTCAGCGGGCGAGCAGGGCGGATTGTGGGCCTGATTGATCAGCTTGGTTCCGCTGCCAATCTGCTGCGCCATCTCCTCGGTGCGGCGCAGAACGTCGTTGCCATAACCGAGGGCCAGCGAGCGCTCGTCGGCCACGGCCTCTTTCCAGGAGATTTCGACAGAAATCAGGATCGGCGCGAGAAGTGCGACCACTCCGATGGTGACGGCAATGGCAACCTCAGAGGATTGACGCATTCCGGCTTCGCTACGGCCATGGATTGAAAAAGGGAGATCCCGGCGACCGTACGGGGATGATACATCCGGTTGCCGCCCGGTAACAAAGAGAAATCTGCCACGGAGCCTGGAATGGCACGGCATGCCAAGGCTGCCAGAGCCGGGCAGAGATGCCTGTGCGAGCGAGCGAGCGAGCAGCGAGCGGCTGCTCCATGCAATGGTGGTGGAGGCGGCGGGAGTCGGTCGGACTCCGGTACCTCAATCCACGTAACTTATTGACTCTGTGAAGTGCAAATCTGTCATGATTGTCATCATTTTCAGATCTTGGCACAATCCGGTCACAAAATGGGTTCAACTCGGACCCTGCTCACTTCTCAGCCTTTCCACACTTCCCAATCTGGTTTCATCATTCGAGCACTCTGAAGTGCTCTGGGACCCTTTATACATGATTCGCCCCCGGTCAGTATCGGCGGGAAGCTAATGCGGCGCTTCGGATTTACCCGATGATCTTGATGTTTGCCGATTGAGCAATCGCAAACACTTTGACAAAACCGCTTCCCGAATCGATGTCGGTCGGACCGGAAGTGACAGTGAGAACTCCTGGGGCGCAGCGATCCCCGAAGAGCATGTACGCCAGCCCGGCGCCGCCGAGACGTGGACGCCAGCAGAGACCGTGAAGCGCGGGGAGACTGTCGTGCAGGAAGCGAGCCCAGGTGCGAGTGTGCGGGTATTGGCTCGGCGGAGTGTGAATCAGTTCTTCCTCCTTCAAGGAGGTGCGGCGGCGCGCGATAGCGAGTTGGCGCAGCTGAGGGTTCGTCAACTCGACGACAACCAGGTC
>Ga0116135_1001001_pt1 | contig 15005 bp, 13 predicted proteins | sample June2015DPH_20_1_FD_89738 | JGI IMG/M metagenome (GOLD analysis project Ga0116135, IMG submission 89738) | Peatland microbial communities from SPRUCE experiment site at the Marcell Experimental Forest, Minnesota, USA - June2015DPH_20_10 | ecosystem: Environmental > Terrestrial > Soil > Wetlands... | reverse complement strand
CTCCAGGCAGCGTCAGCGCATCCACCAGGTCGCCGCCCACCTTCTCGCTGGGGCAGGAAATGCCGTAGACCTCAAATCGCGCCGCGCGCAGCGTAACCGGCGGCACCAGAGTCTTTTGAATGCCATGCGCCAGCGCCAGTTCGTTGGCCAGCCGAAACGTCTCCATCCCCTCGCGGCGGATGTACATCACAAAGAAGACATACGAAAGGATCACCGCGCAGAGGGTCGCCGTTGCGGCAAAGTTGATCCCCGTGTCGGCAGGAACGTCCTGCAGGTTGAGGGTATTCGCCACCCAGTTCGCGAGGACCTGGCTCACCGGTCCGATGAAGAATTGAAAGACAATCAGCAGATAAAGAAAAATTCGCGAAAGCCGCGCAAGCACGACGATCCACAAAATCGCATCGAGCCCGCAGAATGCCGCGACTGCAAGAATGGAAGCGTACGGCGCCCTGCCTCTGGCGAACACCAGGTCAACGTAAAACCCGATCACTGAGAACAATAGAAAGACCGCGACCAGCAGCACCCGAAGGCGTCTGAATGGCATTGCGCGAAAATGGTTCCAGCGGGTAGAGGGCTGTAGCAACCACATTTTCTCGTTTCTGGCCATGGAAGGGGAATCTCCTGGGCTTCTGGAATCTAAAGCTACGAGTCAATATACCCCGGACCAATCCCAATGCCACAGATTCTGTGCTGTTTTCCCATTTCTGGCTTCGCATTTCCCTCCCTCGTCCTTCCGAGCGCTACCCGTTCCTTTCGCGTCTATCCGTTACGCGATCAGGCACGAAACCAGGAACCCAAAGCTGGTACCCTGAATGTTGAGATTCGTGAGCAAAACACCTTGGAAAGGCCGGCCCCTCTCACCCGGCAACCGGAGCTATGGCTGAGTTCGTCATCAAGTTGGCCGATGAACGTGGACGAGTACAGGAGCAGACCCAGACGGCTGCCTCCGCCGAGGAGTTGCGTGCCCGCTTTATCCACGCCGGCTACCACGTATTCAGCGTGCGCGCCCGCTCGGGTTTTGCCGGTCTTAAGCGCAGCAAGGTCAAGCTCGAACCGTTCCTCATCTTCAACCAGCAGTTCCTCACCCTGATCCGCGCCGGCCTGCCGATCCTCGGCTCGCTGCTGATGCTGGCAAAAAACCAGAAAAACGCCCACTTCGCCGCGCAGCTTGACGACATCGCCACCCGCGTCAAAACCGGCGAGTCGCTCTCCTCGGCCTTTGAAGCGCAAACCGGCTTCCCGGTCATGTACACCACCACGCTGCTCGCCGGCGAACGCTCCGGCAACCTGCAGGAAGTCATGGAGCGCTACGTCTCCTTCCAGCGCATCACGCTCACCTTCCGCAAAAAGCTGATCACCTCGCTCATCTATCCCTGCGTCCTGCTTACGCTGGTCGGCGTGCTGGTCATGTTCATGTTCACCTACGTGGTGCCACAATTCGCCACACTCTACGACCAGATTGGCTCCAAACTGCCCACGCTGACCGTTGACCTGCTGGCCTTTACAAAGTGGCTCAACTCGAACCTGCTCTGGATTCTGCTCACCATCGCGGCCGTAGTCGTCGGGTTCTACCGTTTCGCCATCACCGACCGAGGCAAAGACTTTGTCGACGGCGTCCGCATCCGTATGCCGATCCTCGGCAAAATCTGGCTGAAATACCAGGTGGCTCTCTTCACCCGAACTCTCGCCACCCTGCTCACCGGCGGCCTGTCGCTGGTGCCGTCGCTTGAAACAGCCGCGCGCTCCATCTCTTCGCGGCGCGTCTCCAAAGCAGTCCTCGAGTCCATCTCCACCGTGCGCGAAGGCAGAAGCCTTGCCGACGCATTGCTTGAAACCAAAGTCTTCCCTGACCTCGCCACCGAAATGATCGCCGTCGGCGAACAGACCGGCGCGCTGCCCGCCATGCTCAACTCGGTTGGTGAATTCTTTGACGAAGACGTGGCCACCGCCCTCGCAGCGGCCCTGGCGCTGATCGAACCCATCATTCTCATCATCATGGGTGTAGTCGTTGTTTTCATTCTCATCTCGCTCTATCTGCCCATTTTCTCCATGGGCCAGGTGAGCGCGGGACAGGGGTAATCGGCATGGCAGACGCATCCACAATCGTGCTTCCCACCGTTCCGCTGCCCGGCGGCACCGACGACCGGTCGCAGGCTGAGGCCCTGGCGAAGCGCTATCACGCCGACTTTGTCGATCTGAAAAACTTCAAGATCCAGCACGACCTGCTGCGCACCGTGCCCGTGGAACTGATGTTCCGCTACAACTTCGTGCCCATCGAGCAGCAGGCAGACGCGCTGGTCATCGCCGTCAGCGACCCCTCGCGCCTCATGGTGCTCGACGAAATCGCCGGCCTGCTTGGACATCGTATCGTCGCGCGTGTCGCCACACTCACCCAGATCACTGACCTGCTCAAGAAGACTGAACAATCACAGCGCGTGCTCGATGAAGCCAGCGAAGGCCTCACCTTCGACGTGCTCACCGGCGACGAAAACTCCGACGAAAATATCTCCATCGAGAAGCTCACCAGCGAAGAAGACATCAGTCCGATCATTCGCCTGGTTGACACCACCATCTTCACCGCTCTCGAGCGCCGCGCGTCCGACATTCACATCGAGACCAACGACGATTCCGTAGTCGTCAAGTACCGCATCGACGGTGTGCTGCAGGCCGCAATGGCGCCCATCGCCCGCGAGCACCACTCGACGATTCTCTCCCGCATCAAGATCATGAGCGAGCTCGACATCGCCGAGCGCCGCGTCCCGCAGGACGGCCGTTTCCGCGTCCGCTACAAGGGCCGCCTCATCGACTTCCGCGTCTCCATCATGCCCACCGTGCATGGTGAAAACGCCGTCCTCCGCGTGCTCGACAAGGAATCGATGAGCGAGAAGTTTCGCAATCTCACGCTTGATGTTGTGGGCTTTGCGGAAGAAGACCTCCGCCGCTTCCGCCATTACATTCGCGAGCCCTACGGCATGGTGCTCGTCACCGGGCCTACCGGTTCGGGCAAAACCACCACCCTCTACGCCGCGCTCAACGAGATCAAGAGCGACGAAGACAAGATCATTACCATCGAAGATCCGGTCGAGTACCAGATTCGCGGCATTACGCAGATTCCCGTCAATGAGAAAAAAGGCCTGACATTCGCCCGCGGCCTGCGCTCCATTCTGCGCCACGATCCCGACAAGATTCTCGTCGGTGAAATCCGCGACCAGGAGACTGCGCAGATCGCCATCAACTCCGCGCTCACCGGGCATCTTGTATTTACGACGGTCCACGCCAACAACGTGGTCGATGTGCTCGGCCGCTTCCTCAACATGGGTGTCGAAGCCTACAACTTTGTCTCCGCGCTCAACTGCATCCTCGCGCAGCGCCTCGTCCGCACCATCTGCGAACACTGCGCCACGACGGTCTACTACGACGATGAGGCGCTGCGCATCAGCGGCCTCGATCCAGACGAGTGGAAGGGCTTCGCCTTCCGCGAGGGCGCGGGCTGCATGGAGTGCGGCGGCACCGGCTTCCGCGGCAGAACGGCGATCCACGAGTTGCTCGATCTCACCGACCCCATTCGCGAACTGATTCTCGAAAAGAAACCTGCGTCGGAAGTAAGAAAACTCGCGCAGAAAGAAGGCATGAGCTTTCTGCGCGAGTCAGCGCTAGATCGCGTCCGCCGCGGCCTGACCACACTGAAGGAGATCAACAAGGTAACGTTCATTGAGGCGTCGCGATGAGGCTAGCTGCTTGCTTTTAGCTCCTGGCTTTACCATGCGGTTCAAATAGCCGCAGAACATGAGGGATTCACAAATTCGAATTGAAGAGGTTGAGAACCTCCGAAGTTGCGGGTTCTTTCTCCCGGAGGGTGAAGCGATAATAGCCCAGGGCAAGCAAGGCGCAGTCCTGGGTCAGAATTCAATTAGAGTATCCGTCCCGTAGGGACGGCGTGAAACCGAAGAAGATGTGTTCTTCAAGGAAATCGACCGGCTGCAACCTCGGCAAAGAGATGAGGCCGAAGAGAGAACCCGGGCTTTAGCCCCTGAGGCTTTTGAACAATTTCAAAAGAAAAGAGACCTACTAACACGGAACCCGGAGCTAAGAGCTGGCCCTGAACAAGGAAGCACTACACATTGAAATCCATTCTCGATAAGGCGAAAATCGCAACCCAGCCCGGCGGCCGTCCGCCGGCAGCGGTGGAGCTCGCGCCGGAAGGCGTGCTGGCAGCCGCTCTCCCCGCGCCCGGACAGCCCGCCGTCTACGCCTATGAGCCGCTACCGCCCGGCATGCTCGTCCCCAACATCGGCGAGCCCAATCTGCGCGCTCCTGAAGTCGTTACCGCGGCCATTCGCAATGCGCTGGGCCAGGTTTCGCCGCGCACGCGTTCCGTCACCGTGATTCTTCCCGACACGCTCGTCCGCGTCTTTGTCCTCGACTTCGATACGCTGCCTTCGAAGGCCTCTGAAGCCGTCCCTGTTCTGCGCTTCCGCCTTCGCAAAATGGTTCCCTTCGACGTGGAGCACGCTGGTTTGAGCTACCAAATCCTCTCTCAGACAAAGAGCGAGTGCAAGGTGCTGGCCGCCGTACTACCCGGTCCCATCCTTGCTGAATACGAAGCGGCCGTCCGCGCCGCAGGCTACGAGCCCGGTGCGGTGCTCTCATCCAGCCTCGCGGCCCTTGAGTCCATCGACTCCATGGAGTCGGTCCTCGGCGCCAACCTAAGCGCGCGTGCCTTGACCACCTCCATCATCAACGGCCAGAACCTGTTGCTCTATCGCACCCTTGATCTGCCCGAAGATCGCGGCCTGCGCATCGAGGAAGTCAAGCGCGGCGTCGCCGTTGCCTGCGCCTACTTTGAAGACAAGCTCGGCGGGCGGCCCAGCAAGCTCCACCTCTCCACCAATCGCGAGGCCTGCGCGGGTGGAACACAGGAATTCGCAAGTTGGATCGACGATCCCGAATTGGCCGTAGTCGACCTGGTCCCAGCACCCGAGACCGGAGCAGTATCCTCCATCGGAAGCACCAGCATCGCCGGCGTCGCCGGTGCCTTGGCGGGGGTCAGATAACGTGCGCGTAACGCTCAATCTCGCCACACGCCCCTTCGCCGATCTTGGCCCGGCCATCAAGCGCCTGCGAATCTCCATGGCTGTGCTGGCTGTGCTCGCCATCGGCCTCGGCTTCGGCCTGCGCGCCCTCCACCACAAGGCGGAGCTGGCCCGCGCCCGCGACCATTCGCTCGACGGCCAGATTGCCCACGTTACCCAGGAACGCGAAGGCTACCAGGCCATGATGCGCCAGCCCGCCAACGCGCAGCTGCTCCAGCAGTCCATCGCTTTGAACAAAATCTTCGACGACAAAAGCTTCTCCTGGACCCTCGCCATGGAAGAGCTTGAGACCGTGCTGCCCGGCCAGGTGATGGTCTCGAGCATCGAGCCGGTGCGCGCCAAAGACGGCCACATCACCATCCATCTGCGCGTCGCCGGCCCCCGCAACCTCTCCGTCGATCTCGTGCGCAACCTGGAACACTCGCGTCACTTCCTGCTGCCCCGCATCGTCGGCGAAACCGCGGAGGAGACCGAGGGGCCGAACAAACAGTTGACGCCGGTGAGCGAGTCCAATCGCGTCGACTTCGATCTGCTGGCCGATTACAACCCTGAAGTGCCCCTCAATCGCAAAGCCGCCAGGAAACAGGCCAAGAGCGAAGGTACCGGAAACGAAGAGTCTGCGCCTCAGGTAGATTCAACCCCCGGCCAACATGCGCGCCGCGTCTACACCAGGCCACCCGCGGACAGCGGCAGGCGCAATGCACCTGGACTGAGACCACCGGCGATTCCCAAGCCCAATCCTTCAATTCAGCAAACGCCGAATCATCAACCCCCCGGAGGCCAGCGATGACCAAGCCCTCATCCGCAGCGCTCTGGCGCGAACGCCTCTCCTCGCCGCTTACCTGGCATTACGTCGGCTTCGGCATCCTGCTCGCCCTGGTCATTGTGCTGTCTGTCCGCCTCGGCCTCGACTGGGCCGCCACCAACGGTCGCTCCAAAGACGCTCTTGCTGAAAAGCAGATAGACCTCAAGGCAAACGAACTGCAAACCGCGCCCCTCCGCGGCCTCGACAAGCGCGTTGAAGCAGCCCGTGAAGCGAGAAGAGACTTCTTTGACAAGCGCATCCCGCCCAACTACTCCTCGATTGCAAATCGTGTGGGCGAGCTGCAGGTCAAATCGGGAGTGCGCATGTCGCGCCTGCAATACACGCAGAACCCTCCCGGCGCCGACCTCACTGAAATCTCCCTTGACGCGGGCATCACCGGCTCCTATCCCCAGATCATGCACTTCATCAACAGCCTGGAGCGCGACCAGACCTTCTTCGTCATCCGCACCATGGCCCTCACCGGCCAGCAGGGCGGCCTCGTGAATCTGCGCCTGCGCGTCTCCACATGGCTGCGCCCCGCCGACGCCGAAGCCAGCGGCCTTCCGCCCACCCCCTCTAATCCTGACACTGCGCCAGCCGAACCTGCCGGTGCAACATCCGCCTCACCAGTTCCCGGAAAGGAGGGCGAATAGCCATGGCTCTCAAACTTGGGACCGAAAACAAGCGCCAGGTCTACCTCGCCGTCGGATTGTTTACCGTGGTGATCATCGGCGGCATCTACGAGATGTTCACCTACTTCGGTGGGCCGTCCACTCCGTCAAGACCGGTTCCGGTGCAGACGGCAACGGCGGCGAATGGCTCCGCCGCAGGCACTCGCCCAAGTGGGCAGGGCGCGCAACCGGCCGACGCCCAGAAGCTGACCAACCAGGGACTCGATCCAACCCTGCACTTCGACAAGCTGGCGCAGAGCGAAGACATTGAATACGAGGGCACCGGCCGCAACATCTTCTCCGCCGACTCTGCGCCCGTTGCGATTCCCCAGCCACTAACCACCCCGCGCCCCGGCCCCGGTATTGGACCCTCCATTGCGCAAGGGCCGCCTCTCCCGCCCAAGCCGCCGCCCATCGATCTAAAGTACTTCGGCTACACCCAGGCCAGGGACAAATCGATCAAGGCATTTTTCGTGCACGGAGAAGACATTTTCGTAGCCAAAACCGGCGAGATCGTCGACCATCGCTACAAAGTGGGCGCCATTCTCCCTGCCAGCGTCGAAGTCACCGACCTCAGCTACAACAACACCCAGTCGCTGACCATGACGCCAAATTGAGAAGGCAGCGTTCAGCTATCAGCTTTGAACTGCTGCTGTAAGCTGCATACGATTTTGACCGTGAATGAATTGGACGGCCGGCTCGTCTAATCAAGTGGAAAGAGATAATGTTCGCAGCCCGCAACCCGAATCTAAAAGCTGAGAGCTGTTTTTCAATGACCACCCGCACCCCAACCCGCTGCCGTCCCCACCCCTCTGAAGAGGGCTACATGCTGGTTGCGGTCATGTTCCTGATGGCCATCCTGGTTCTCTCCATGGCAGTGGCCGCGCCCATTATCAAAAAGCAGATCCAGCACGACCGCGACGTCGAAACCATGCACCGCGGCAAGCAGTACATCCGCGCTATTCGCATGTATTACAAGGCCTTCGGCTCCTATCCGCCCACCGTTGACGCGCTGCTGAACACCAACAAGATTCGCTTCCTGCGCAAGAAATATATCGACCCCACCACCGGCAAACCCGATTGGAAGATCATCCACTTCGGCCAGAACAAGGTGCCGACCGCGTGGGGTTTCTTCGGTCAGCCGCTCACCGGCTCAACCATAGCGGGAATCGGCCCCGGCGGCAGCGCCGGGCTCGGCCTGAACGGGTCCAGCGGCACGCCGAACACGATCACAGGCGGACCCGGCACCACCGGATCCACCGATCCCAACTCAAACCAAACCGGATCTAACCCAACCGGCTCGACCGACCCCAACAACCCCGACGGATCAAATACCGGAACCAGTGGAACCCCCGGCACAACCACCCCAGGCGCCACTGGCACAGGGCTCAACGGGCAGACCTTCGGAGGCGGAGGCATCATCGGCGTTTCGCCCAACAGCCCCAAGCAGTCGATTCTGGTCCTGCACAAGAAGAATCACTACAACGAGTGGGAGTTTGTCTACGACCCGCTGTCCGAGCAGATGATGATGCAGGGCGGCAACACCGGGCTGGGCGGTCAGCCGGCCGGCAGTTCCAACCCGGCAAGCACCGCCCCGGGCAGCACCACGACCCCGAGCACCACAACGCCCGCTACCCCCACAACCACCCCACCCTCGCAGTAGCCTGGGGTGTATCGACATATGCCCTGCGCTTATTTCGTCTCCAAACAAGCATGAGGCCCGTCCCCCTTGGGGGACGGGCCTCATGCCGGAGAGAATCAGGCTCAAATACGGACAAGTCCTTGCGGAAAACTCTGCGCCGGACCCTATTTCAGACTTCTTTTCCGGACTGCCTAGACACTGAAAGAAGAACCGCAGCCGCAGGTCGACTTCACCTGGGGGTTCTCAAACTTGAAGCCGGCGGCCTCAAGCGTTTCAACATAATCCACAATGCAGCCATTCAGGTACATCAGCGAGGTCGCATCCACGTAGACGCTCAGGTCGTCGAATTTGAAGACCTTGTCCATCATGCCGGACTGGTTTTCGAAGGCCATGGAGTACTGAAACCCTGAGCAGCCGCCGCCCACAACGCCGATGCACAGACCGGCCGGAATCGGATCCTGTGTGGCCATGATCTCGCGGACCTTTGCAATTGCCTGCGGGGTCAGGTGAAGAGGCGCCTTCTTTTCGGTTTCCTGTGCGGGTGCAACGGTTGCTGTAGCCATGAATTCTCCCAAATCGTGAAATGCTTGCCGTTCTCTCTGACTTTACTGCTACGGACGCGCGGATACAAGCCCGGATTAGAGCTTCTGTCTCATTGGATGCAATTCAATACCGGAAAGTCGCATGACCGACCGCGCCTGACCACTCCCCGGACTGCCTTCACTCCAGGTTAAAAGCCTCTTCATCCCACCAAAACCCTTGTGATTCTGGTCACTACAGGTGTCCTTCTTCGGAGCTATGATGGTCAACCGTACGGCCCCTCTACTCACGAGACCGCGATTCCGTCACGGAGCCCCGCCGGTATCTGGGACCAGAAACTTCTGAGGAGGTTGTGTATGACAGGTATGGTTCCTATCATGTGGTCAGTATGGGGCGGGCTGGTTTTGCTCATGCTGCTGCTCAAAATCTATAACGACAGGCTCACCCGCGACGAGGACGACCAGCTGGTTCTCGATGAGGCCTTCGATCATGTGAAGAATCAACAGGCGGCGATGTTGGCCAAGGTCAACCGCTTCGCGCCAGTGCGCAGAGTTGTTCTTGTCCTGGTTGGAGCCATGACACTATTCGTCATCGGCTATTATCTGCTGGACTTCATCAGCCAGTTCAAGTAGATACGGTCCTCTGAACTTCGGGCGGCCAGAACGCCAGGCCCGGTTGCCAGTGCTCTAACGAGCGCTGTCCGCCGGGCCTCTCCCTTTTCCAGGATCACTTCACAAGCTGCATAAGCCGGCCCCGCAATCAGGGCCAATAACGCACCGTGACTTCCCTGCCCCTTGCTTTTTTTCCCGCCGCAAGGGATGGAAACACCGGCATACTCATGCCGGCAAAAAGCGAGCTTCCTCCCGCCACGGCCAGCGGCTATTCCACTTCCTGCTTGGCGCGATAGCCTTCGCGCGCAATAATGTCGTACTTCAGCGGCTTGTGCTTCTCGTCCTGCATCCTTAGCGGCTGCCCTTCATCGTCCACCAGTTCCACGCGCAGCTTGCGATAGGTCCCGTCCTGCTTGGAATTGGTGGGATGGTACATCAGCTCGTATTTGGAGCGGATGTTCTGGTTGATTTCGTTGAAGATGTCGGGCATCTCGCCGCTGAACCGCGGAAAATAGCTCATTCCGCCGGTCATGGAAGCAAAGGTCCGCATCTCGTTGTCCCCTTGCAGATAATCCATGTCCCGCATCTGGCTGCGCATGCCGCCGCGGCCCTCGGTCATGGCCCGCATGGCACCGCCGGTTGAGACGGTATAGATGGTAATGTCGCGCGACTCCTTCACCTTCTTGAGAATCTTGTCCAGCGTCAGCTTTGAAAAAGTGTCGCGCCCTGACGCAATCAGAATGATGTACTTGCGGCCTTCCACGCGGTCCAGCCGGTCAATGCCCTCATAGAGCGCGTCAAAAAGATTGGTGTCACTGAATCCCGGAATGCGCAGCGAATTGATGGCCTCTTCCAGTTGCCGCTTATCCTGCGTGAAGTCGGTCACGATCTGCGTCTTCAGGTCGAAGGTCATCAGCGCCACGTAGTCCTGCGGCCTGAGCTGGTTGGCAAAGGTAAAGGCCGCGTTGCGCATGTCGTAGATAAACGTGTAGCTGTTGGCGGCAAATTCGCACAGCAGAAGAGCCGTAATCGGCGCCTCAACGCGCTTGAATCCAATTACCTTCTGTTCCTTCCCATCCTCAAAGACACGGAAGTTTGAGGGCTTGAGTCCGGGCACAAACTGGTGCGTCTTTTCCAGCAGTACGCCCACATCCACGTCAACCTCCGGCACCTCAATGCGCAGCGTCGGAATGTTCACGCCCTCGGGATTTTTGATCTTGGGCTGCGCGGGCGCCGGCGGAGGAGGCGGTTCATCCGTGGCATCCTTCTTCTTGGGCAGCGCAATCACCCCGGAGTCGCCCGTGGGACCGCCGGCATCCGGCGCAGTCTGGTCCGGTTGCGCCGGCTGCCCTGGCTGCTGCGGTGTAGCCGGTGGAGTGGGCGGCGGAGTGCTTTGCGCATGAATCTGAATCAGCGGGCCTGCGGCAAACGCCAGCATCAGCACAAAAAGACCGCCAAGCGGCAGGCGGCGTTTCGATGGAGCGGAGGGGCGTAACGGAATCCAGTGCGGCGTGGACATGACGACCTCTTTGTTCAACAGCATACGGTAAGACAGCGGCAGGCCTCTAGCCGACGAGGCAAATGCATTCAGCTTTCAGCTGGCAGCCATCAGTTCGGAATACCCAGCCTCAGGCAAATCATCCGACCCTACCCTGGACTCCGGATTTTCTCAGTTCGGAGTCCAAACAACGCTTTCCAGCTGGACCAAGCTGAGAGCTGATAGCTGGCCCTTCGCGTCCCGCTGTACTCTTATAGACGTGAAACCTCGGTTGAAGGAAATCCGGATTCGCCTGCCCTTCGCAGGTATCGCTGCAGGTGCGGTCCTCCCCTTACTCGCCTTGCCTTTACTCACCTTGCCTTTACTCACCTTGTCCTTGCTGGCCGTGCCCTCGCTGTTCTTCCCCTCCACGGCCCGCGCACAATCGCCCTCAGCCACAGCCGGTCCACCGCCCTCCACCGGCGGAATCTTCCCGCTCAGCCAGATTCGCCGCGGCATGACCGCAACCGCCTGGACCGTCTTCCAAGGCGACAAGCCAGAGCCCATGGAAGTCGAGATCCTCGGCGTTCTACGCGGCGCACGCGGCCCCGGCCAGGACATGATCCTCGCCCAGCTTCACGGCGCCAAGCCCGAATACACCGGCGTCGTCGCCGGCATGAGCGGCAGCCCCGTCTACATCGGCAACAAGCTCGTCGGCGCGCTCTCCTATCGCATCGGCGAGTTCGCCAAGGACCCCATCGCCGGCATCACCCCCATCGAGCAGATGCTCGAAGTCAAAAACCTGCCCATAGAAAACCAGACGGCAGTGATCAGAGATCAGGGGTCAAAAGACGAGGAAGAGGGAATAGGGAACAGCGACCAAACCCCGCAGAACTACGGTTCCCAGAACGACGGCCAGCGGACCTTTCAAGCCATGGAAACCCCGCTGGTCATGAGCGGATTCCAGCCCGAAGCGATTCATTTCTGGCAGAAGCAGCTGGCCGGCACGGGCCTTGAGATGGTTGCAGCCGGCGGCATGGGTGGCACATCGAAATCCGATCGCGACGCCAAGCCCTCTGCCGCGACCATCGCCGGCGTCATCCCCGGCTCTGCGGTAAGCGCGCAGCTGGTCCGCGGCGACCTTGAAATCGCAGCCACCTGCACCGTCACCTACATCGATCCGAAGCAGCTTCTCGCCTGCGGCCATCCCATCATGCAGTCGGGCACCATCTCCCTGCCCATGACTGCAACCGAAGTCGTCGCCACGCTGGCTTCGCCGCTCAACGCCTTCAAGATCGTCAACACCGGCGACCCCATCGGTGCATTTACCGAAGACCGCGAGTCCGCCATTCGCGGCGTGCTCGGCGCCACGCCCCGCATGATCCCCGAACACATCACCGTCCACGGGCCGGAGGGCGACCGCAAGCTCAACGTCGAAGTTCTCGACATGCCTTCGCTCACTCCGCAGGCCGTCATGGTCACCCTCTACGACGCGCTGCTTCAGAACAACGCCAGCACCGACGACACCAGCTATCACCTCACCGGAACCGTCCTGCTCGACGGCCGCCAGCCCTCGCCGCTTGATCTCTGGGCTTCCGGCGGCGATACCACCCCGGCCTCCATGGGAATTGCCTTCCAGACCGGCGAACGCTTCAACCGCCTTTATTCGAACGGCGCGCGCCTGGGCGCAGTGCGCAGCATCGACCTGCACATTGAGACCATCCCGCATGTCGTGAAAGTCGAGCTCGAATCCGCTCGCCTCATCACCAGCGACATCGTGCACGCCGGCGACACGGTTCAGTTGGAGGCAACCATCCGTCCCTGGCAGCAGCCCGCACGCAATATACGCATCCCGTTCAGGGTGCCGGCTCGCCTCGCCGCCGGCAGTCTGCGGCTGTTAATCTCAGATGCCGGGACGCTGGACCGGACACTGGACCAGCCGCGTTTTTCCGGCCGCCGTCCCGACCTCGACACCGTTCTCGCCCAGGCCCGCCGGCTGCACTCCCCAGACCGCATCTATGTCAGTATCCTGGTGCCCGAGTCCCAGGCAGGCATGAACGGCCAAACGCTTGCCAGTCTTCCGCTTTCCGTGGCCAACGCCCTCGAGCCGCTGCACGCCACCCAGGACGTCAACCTCAACGGAGAGTCGCCGCAGCTGGCCGCCGAGGCGCCCGCCGGCGGGGTCTTGAGCGGATTCCAGGTCTTGAATCTCCTCGTGCAGCCGGGCGGCGGTTTAGACTAGCATCAACAGGAACAGCAATATTTTTCCGGCCGGCGGCTTTTCTTGGGCGCTGGTCTCTCGGCAACCCCATCGAGGACATTGGAAAGGCCATGGCCAATATTCAAGGACTTGCAGCGCACGCAGCTGGAGCCGAATTGTTGTCTTACCACTTCGACCCAGGCAAACTGGGACCGCATGAGGTTGAGATCGCGATTTCCCACTGCGGCATCTGCCACAGCGACCTTCACCTGATATCAAACGATTGGGGCATCAGCCAATACCCGTTCATCCCGGGCCACGAAATCGTAGGCAAGGTCGCCGCGGTCGGCGAGGCTGTCTCCGCGCTTGCCGTTGGCCAGCGCGTCGGCCTCGGCTGGCAGTCCAACTCCTGCGGCGAGTGTGAATGGTGTACCCGCGGCATGGAAAACCTCTGCGCGGCCGCGGAGAGCACCTGCGTACATCGCAACGGCGGCTATGCTGACCGTGTCCGCGCCAACTCCCGCTTCGTCATTCCCATTCCCAAGGCGCTTGAGAGCGAACACGCCGCGCCGCTGCTCTGCGCCGGCATCACCGTCTATAACCCGCTCCGCAACCACGGCGTCAATCCGTCTTCGCGCGTGGGCATCATCGGCATCGGCGGCCTGGGCCATCTCGCCATACAGTTCGCCAATGTCTTTGGCGCCGAGGTCACCGCTTTCTCAACCTCGGCTACCAAGGAAGAAGAAGCCCATTCCCTCGGCGCGCATCACTTCGTCAACAGCCGCGAATCAAAGTCGTTGAAAGAAGTCGCCGGCACGCTCGACCTCATCGTCAGCACCGTCAACGCCGACCAGGACTGGGGCGTCTACATCCAGGCCCTCAGGCCCACCGGAACCCTCTGCTTTGTCGGTGTTCCCCCGTCCCCTGTCGCGGTCCATGCCTTCCCCATCGTCTCCGGACTACGCTCCATCAGCGGCAGCCCCATCGGCAGCCCATCCCGCCTGAGAGAGATGCTCGATGTAGCCGCGCGCCACGGTGTCAAAGCCCAAACCGAGTCCTTCCCCATGGCCAAAGCCAACGAAGCCATTGAGAAAGTCAAGAAGAACAAGGTCCGCTACCGCGCCGTCCTGACAAACTAAACACAGCAGAGCAACGAGCAAGCCGCCCGCTCCGCTCCCTTTCGCCGATCACTGCGTGACGCCGGCAAACTGGTTTGCTTTCGCGGAACCGAGCCCCTCCGAAATCCGTTTCAGCAGTTCGGTCGGATGCACGGGCTTGGTGAGCAGCGTGAACCTGTGCCCGGCGCGATCTGCCGAAGCCAGCAGTTCGGCAGTGGATGCCTGACCGGAGAACAACAGAATCTTGCAGTCCGGGAACACCCGCTTCACCGTGATTGCCAGCTCAATCCCATTCATTCCCGGTAACTGCACGTCCGCGATGAGCATCTCCGGCGGCATCAGCAGCGCTGTTTCAAGCGCTTCTTCACCGTCGTAGGCCGTAATCGCGGTGTAGCCGCTCCTGGACAGGATTTCTGAGAGTGTGTCGGCTATGACCGACTCATCGTCGACAACCAGCACCACGGCGCGACGGTTTTTGGCATCGTTCAATGGCAACGACGCCGGAACATCCTTGATCGGTATAGTGGGGAATTTCGATCTCAAGTTCATTGGGGGAAAGCACCTCTATTTGCCAACTTAGCAAGCCCTCCGCGATACGGGGAAACTCTTTGAGCTACGAAATAAATCTTTACTATCTGTGCCTTATAGCGAACATAGAGATTTGAGACGACTTCGCAGAGCGCCCATCACGGCATCGTGAAATCTCCCGCCCATTAATGATTTCACCGGAATAGTTGTTTAATAGTGATCACCTGTTCTCATTTAGCGGCTTGAAACTTCTTCGGCTCATTAATATCTTCTTGCTTTAGCGATACGTCTGCGATAATTTAGGCGTACGTTAGCATCCT
>Ga0116135_1000995_pt1 | contig 15045 bp, 10 predicted proteins | sample June2015DPH_20_1_FD_89738 | JGI IMG/M metagenome (GOLD analysis project Ga0116135, IMG submission 89738) | Peatland microbial communities from SPRUCE experiment site at the Marcell Experimental Forest, Minnesota, USA - June2015DPH_20_10 | ecosystem: Environmental > Terrestrial > Soil > Wetlands... | reverse complement strand
TAATCGAAGCGCGCGCTGGCGGCGGTAATCAGTGCGGACGTCTGGTTCAACTCGGCCTGGTTTAGCTCCACAATGCTTCCCAAACCCGCGTCGTATCTGGCCTGTGCCAATCGCATTGCTACGTTGGTCTCATCCACCAGCCGCTGCGTCACTCCGATCTGGAGATAGGCATCACGGGCATCGGCCCACGTCATGCGCACATCGCGCACGATTTCCACTTCACGCAGCGAAGCATCTTTGTCGGCCGCGCTCGCTTCCAGTTTTGCTGTGGCGGACCGCGCTGAATACAGACCGCCATTGAAAATCGGGATGTTGACATTCACACCGATCGCGCCGTACTCGTGATGAATCGTCGAGTCGTGAATGGGAACTTCGCCTCCGGCAGCTAGAGCATTCACCGTTGGAAAGTTGAGGTCTCGTTCCGCGCGTGCTTCATGCATGGCAGAGTCGCCGCGCAGTCTCAACGCCTTTAAGTCGGGCCGAGTCGCAATCGCCTCGCTGATGTATCCCGCAGGATCAGCCGCCGGATTCGCCGGGAGCGGCTCATCGGCGAGGATGTAGTCGGCGTTTACCTCTTCCCCCATTGCTGCTGCCAATTGTGCCTGCGCTCTTTGCACGGTACTCTGCGCGCGCACCACCGCCAGTTCAGCCTCCGAGTCCATCACCTGCGCAAACTGTACGTCCAGCGTCGATCTCAATTGACTCTGCGCGAGGGCGGAAAGCTGCCGAAGTGTAACCTGTCTGAAATCCAACACTGCCTGCGCGGTCTTGAGGACGCTTTGCGCGGCCTGTGCACTGAAGTATGCATCCTCAACCTGCATCAAGATCGATTGGCGCATGCTTTCTTCGTCCTGTCCTGAGGCCTCAGCTGAAGACCGCGCAGTCTGCACAAGATTGGAAGTATGGCCAAAGTCTGTAATCATCTCGACCAGCGATCCGCCCCCCGCTGCGCGGGTCGAGATGCTTGATGTGGTCAAAGCCCCAGCGGCGACTGCTGTGTCGCCGTTCGCTTCAACTGCTGTCAGATTGCCATAGACCTGCGGAGAATAGGAGGCCCTCGATTCGCCTATTCTTTTGTGAGCGGCCTGCGCACGATATTGCTCGGCAAGCAGGCGCGGCTGATTCTTGAGTGCCCGCGCCTCCGCTTCTGCGAGCGATAGCTCAACCCCATGTGTCTGCACCGCTACGCGCGGCAACGCAGGTGGCGGGACATCCACACTGCTTTGAGGCACGTTTTGCATTTGCGCCGATGGCGGAACGTTCCCGGCAGGCGCATTCGGAAGCGACGCTGATTGCCCCTTCGCTGGAAATGGGAGAAGGCTAAACGCTGATAGGTAGAACACTGTTCCGGACAAAAACAGCTTCATCCGTTCCTGTCCTTCCGCTCGCGGGGCCGCCCTGCCTGAGCGATGTGAACGATGGTCGTTGCCTGCACCTCGATTACCCCATCAGTGACCAGATCGATCAGAATCGGCATAAGCGCCTTCACTGTTCCTTCGTCTTCAACGAACTCGACTCGGATCGGCAGATGCTCCCCGCCGCTGCCCGGATCGCCCTGCGTATGAATCTGATGATGAGAACCAAATCCCGAATGCCCGCGCAGAACGGTTGCTCCAGAGATTCCTTCGGCGAACAGCAGGGAGACAATCTCCAGGTGAAGAAAGTCGCCCTTTGAGGCAGCATCTTCGTTCAGATGAATCACGACTCTTTGAGCCGGTCCAGGCACGAGCATTCAACAAACCTCAGTAGGGATTCTTCGAGCAGCTACTCATTTCGACCCGTTCGCCTGGAGAAGGGCGGTGCTTCCCGCATAGAGCTTTTCGGAACGTCCGCGCACAGCCAGCGTGAACGTTCCGCTGCCGTCCTGACCGTTTCCAGCCAGGTAGTCGCCTGAAAAGCCATACACTCCGCAAGCGTCGGGCGAGTAGATCGCGACAGATTGCTCACTCTCCGTCCCAGCGCAATGGAACGACGAACCCGACCCGGAATATCCCGATGACGTCAGCCTTGCAAAGACCCCATTCTTGCGGTTGTATCCTATGGCGTCACCGTCATCTGCCTGGATCATTTTGTCGAGAGGTGTAAATTCCGTCCCGCCGATCAGGGTGATGGTGCCCACTCGATCCGTTTCGTCGAGGTAGTGCGGCCGGGTCGCCTCATCTGAGTCGAGGGTGCTCGCAATTGCGCGAACGGAAAGATTTACTGAAATGGCCTTATTGCCATTCTGCAGTCTGTCGAAGTGAATGGAGAGCTGCGATGGCTTCTGGTGGGCATACGGCGTCGGATCGAAGTGAAACGCCACGGCAGCTACAATGTGACCAATGATGGCACTTCCTTTGGCGATCGTTTCTCCTCCTGGGAGCACGATTACCTGGATTGTCTTAGCCGTGACGGTATCCCCTACCTTTGCCTTCTTCGCGTCCACAGATTGCTCGAAGCGGACCGGAATCGCAGTTGATTGAGGCAAAGACTGCGACTGGGCGGGCACTGTCCCGGCACTGGCGCACATGGCCAGATTCAGAGTTCCCAAAGCGAGTGTCCCGAGCTTCAAGGCAAGTATTCTCTGCATTTCGTAAGGCTCCTCAGCGTAGGCTGGTCGCCTACCTCTCGATCAAACCACCGATTAGCCTTAAGGAATTCTGAAGTTTGCCTGAAGTGTTCGATTTGCCGAGACTGCATCGAACGTGCTGAGGTAGAGTTTGAAGAATGAGCGCTGGGGGCAATGTTCAATCCGACAATGCTTTGCGAATCCTCGTCATAGAAGACGAGCGGAAACTCGCCGACGCAATTGCCGAGGGGCTCGCAGGCAATGGTTACGAAGTGGCGCTGGCCGATTCCGGTGAGACCGGTATCAGGCAACTGCGCAATTCCGCTTTCGACCTGGTCCTTCTTGACGTCATGCTCCCGCGGCAGGGCGGTCTTGAAACCCTGCGGGAGATGCGGCGGGGTGGTTTTCGAACTCCCGTATTAATTCTCACCTCACGGGGATCTGTTGACGATCGCGTGCGTGGGCTAGACGCCGGCGCCGACGATTATCTGGTGAAACCCTTCGCTTTCCCGGAGCTTCTCGCGCGTGTCCGAGCATTGCACCGTCGGGCACACCCTGCCGACCCTACAGTTCTTAAGCTTGCGGATCTTCGCATGGATGTGAGTGGTCGGGTAGCGACGCGCGGTGACCTGAAGCTGGATCTTACAGGGCGTGAGTTTGACCTGCTCGAATATCTGCTCCTCAACAGCGGCTCCGTCGTTTCGCGCGAGATGGTGGCGCGCGATGTATGGAAGACCACGGTCCGTTACACATCATTGGACAACGTGATTGATGTGCACATCGCCCGCATACGAAAAAAAGTTGACGACCCATTCCCTCTAAAATTGCTTCACACTGTCCGCGGCCTCGGCTTTGTTCTTCGCAAGTCGGAGGACACATAATGCGCTTCCGTCCCACTTACATTCGGGACCGGCTCACCCTCTGGTATGTCGGCATTTTTGGCGTTGTGCTCGTCATTTATATATGCGGTGCGTGCGCTCTTGAATATCGGCAATTGAGCGACCAACTCCACCATGCTGAAATCGAGGATATAGAAACGGTTGAGGGATTACTATACTTCGCTCCCGATGGAAACCTCCTTCTGCATGAGGATTACCACAGCCATCCACAATCGAGACTTGTGCTTGACCGGTACATGGAAGTGCTAAGCCCAGAAGGCCAGGTGCTGTTCCGCAACGATCGGCTGAACGGAATGGACCTCGGCGGTGCTCCAGAGCCTCGTGAAGGAAACGTCGGATATAAGCTTGTTCGCAGCCGTCTTCCGGATGGAACTCCGGTGCTTGCCATCAGCCATTTGCACGTGCTGGCGGGCAAGCCGTTACTCATACGGCTTGCCTATAGCACAGAGCCGATTCGGCTCCGGCTATTTGAATTTATCGGACTCTTGTTACTCGCCCTGCCAATTGCCCTGGTTGTCGCCGGATTCGCCGGCTATCGCGTTGCCGGGAAGGCCCTGAACCCGCTCGAACAGATGGCACGTCAAACTGAGCAGATCACTGCACGCCGCTTGAACGAACGAATCCCCGTAGACAATCCAAAAGACGAGTTCGGACATATGGCCCGGGTCCTCAACGGATTGCTTGCGCGGTTGGGCGAATCCTTTGAGAAGCTGCAGCACTTCACCTCGGATGTCTCTCACGAATTGCGCACACCTTTGGCAGCCATGCGCAGCGTCGGCGAAGTAGGCCTCCAGGAGGATCACACCTCTGAGAAGTATCGCGACATTATTGGCAGTATGCTGGAGGAGGTTGCCAGGCTCACTGCAATGATTGACACGCTCCTGACCATTGCTCACGCGGATTCAGGAGAAGTGCAATTGCAACTCACAGCTTTCACCCTCAACGATCTTATTCAGGAATCGGTTGCTGTCGTCGGAGTCCTTGCCGAAGATAAGAAGCAGACAATTGTTGTAACTGAGCGAAGTCAGATTAGCGTATCTGCGGATCGCAACTTCATTCGAATGACCGTGATTAATCTTCTAGACAACGCTGTCAAGTATTCGCCGGCAGGGAGCGCGATCCGTGTTTGTCTTTCTCAAGGAAACTCCGCTTCAGGTCAGTCACAATTCGCGGAACTCGCCATCGAAGACGAAGGCCCTGGAATTCCTGCTGATAAAGTGGCCCGTGTGTTCGACCGCTTCTATCGAGTCGATGAGGGACGCACGCGGGATGCGGGGGGCGCGGGACTCGGTTTAGCGATTGCGAAGTGGGCGGTTGAGGCACACGGCGGGACGATAATCCTTACACCCAGCCGGGTGCGAGGATCGATCTTTTCCATTCGGTTGCCCATCGCTCCCATCACCGCGCCAGGCTTTCACCTCGCAATGCATATGAAAGGAAACACGGATGCTGCTTAATAGGACGTTGTTCTGGATTTTGTTGGCGTTGTCCCTCGCGCCGCCGCCGACTTCAGCGCAGTCGACCCCGGACGTCGAGACGCTCAAGGGGCTCGCTCCCGTCTCGGTCCTGTTGAATTCTGACAGGGGGAAGGCCGCCCTGGCGGCAAACTATAAAGTCACTGGCGGAATCCAGGCAGGCACGCTCAAGCAGCCCATGCTTCTCCCATTTTCGCAGCAGCAGGAACAAGCGCTCCAGGATGCATCCATCACCGATGTCGACCTTGCGCAGCTTGCCGATGGCCTGGGAACCACCTTGGCAGCGGCCTATACCGCGCGTTTTCACTACCTCGACCCAAAACATGCGTCTCCCATGCCCGCATCGATTCTGAATCTCATTCGCTATGCGGTGGCAATTAGCGGAGCACATTCCAATGAGGCCAAGTATTTCTTTGCGAATGGCACGACCGAGGGCAAAACTCGCGTGCCGGCAGAACTGCTTTCGATCACTCAGAAGATAAGCGGCACACAGGATATCTTCGGGAAAGCCTACAATCTTCCAGCCGGCGCTCCAGGCGCAGGCGCCTACGGCGATTCGCGGCCGTTTCAGACGGAAAAGAACTATCTCTCATTCAGTGGCACAGACTACTTCAGCAATGTCGCAGGTGACGATGTCTACAATCGCGGCCCGCGAATGAATCTTACAAACAGTCCGTCGTATCCGAGCGGCCACACAACCTACGGCTACACAGGAGCGGTGTTGCTCGCGGTTCTTGTCCCCGAGCGCTACCCGCAAATGATCGTCCGCGGAGCCGAGTATGGCAACGATCGCATCCTAATGGGTTCGCACTATGCCATGGATGTGCTCGGTGGCAGGACGCTGGCTCTCTACGATATGGCGCACCTGCTTGCCAACGATCCTGCTTATATGGGGCTATCCGTGCGTGGGGCAACGCCGATCACTGACTTTCAGAGCGCACTCAGAAAGGCGCGAAGTGAATTGATTTTTATCCTGGAAGCAGCTTGCGGCCAATCGGTTGATCAATGCGCGAAGGAAGATCTCGGCCGGTTCAGCAAAGATGAGCCCGATGGGGCATTCTACGACGCCACCCAAACCTACGATTTGGGAGTTGTTTATCCGAAGACCCAGGCCACGAAAGAAGACGTGGGAAACCTGGCTCCGGAGGCTGGATACCTGCTCACGATTGCGTTCCCCGAGCTTGCGCTGGACCAAGCCGACAAGATTCTAACGGAAACAGAAGGACCAGGCGGCGGCTTCCTGGATAACGGCTCGTCTTTCGGAGCCTATTCGCGGCTTAACCTCTATGCCGCGGCGCAGCGACTTGCAAAGGCGCCGGATAATCATAGAAAAATGGATCCTCAGCAATGATCTACGCAAGGCCGAATTATGAATGGGTTACAGGATTCGTGCGCCGAATTCAAATTCATCAGGGGGGAGATCAACCTAATCGTGTGAGCGTGACGGGTCCCATTCTGGACGAGTTGGAGAGGATGCTTTACACGGAATGTGACGGGGCGGAATTAGGTCTCCACCAAATGCAACTCGTTCTCCGACCGCGCCCCGCATTCGCACTGTAGAGCTTTCTCAAGCGAAAATCAAACTTCCATCGCTCTGTGCCTCTTCTGCGCCGGAAGCGACTCTCTAAAGTCAGAGGTCTCGAACAGATATCCCTTTTTCTCATGGCGCGATGTCCGAGTTGGAGCGTCCACAGGCCACCTGGCCTAAAAACCGGCTATTAGGCGGTTGAGAACTGGTATTGCAGACACAGATTTCACTGACGAATTAACCTCATGATCCGCCGCAATGGAGGGCGGAAATCATGAGGAAAACGAATAAATCAAAGGGTAAGAAGAGCCAACCAAAGACCAAGCTTGGTATACCGGATCTGGAACACTCGAAAGCCGCAATCCTGCGGAGCCTCGGTTCTCCTGACTCAGTGCGCGGATATCAACATGCCATAGACGAGTTCGTCGCCTGGTACTGTTCTGAACCACGATTGGCCTTCAACAAAACAGTAGTATTGCGCTATCGGTTTCATTTGGAAGAGCGCGGCCTCGCTCCCGGGACAATCAACGTGCGAATGGCGGCCGTGCGACGATTGGCGTACGAGGCGGCCGACTCTGGATTATTGAGCCCTGAATTGGCCGCCGGCATCCATCGGGTTAAGGGAGTTCGCAAGCTGGGCTCTCGTTTGGGCAACTGGCTTACAACAGGCGAGGCGGTCGCGCTCTTGCAGGTACCCGATGGACAAACTCTGACCGGAAAGCGTAATCGAGCGATTCTGGCCATCCTGCTGGGTGTGGTCTGCGCCGGCGCGAGCTTGCAGAACTTACGCTGGAGAGCCTGCAGCGTCGGGAGGAGCGCTGGGCTATTGTCGATCTGATCGGCAAGGGAAGGCATATCCGAACCGTTCCCGTCCCGAACTGGGTGAAAGAGACGCTTGATGCGTGGCTAACCGCTGCCGGCATCAAGAGCGGTCCGCTCTTCCGATGTGTCTGTCGGGCGGGTAAGCCATGGGGAGACCGCATTTCAGAAAAGACGGTCTGGTACGTAGTCAAGAAAACCGCCGCCAGCATGAATATCCCACATCTCGCGCCACATGATCTCCGGAGGTCCTGCGCGCGGCTCTGCCATGATTCCGGAGGCGAGCTTGAACAGATCCAGTTTCTTCTTGGGCATGTCTCTGTGCAAACCACTGAGCGCTATATTGGCTGCAGGCAGCGTTTGAGGGCAGCGGTCAACGACAAACTCGGCATCGAACCCGGGTGAGCCGGCGATGCAGCACCTGGACGTACAGGCGACTTTTCGTCAACGTGGAAGACCGTGCAGCGAAGCGCGCTCAACGGTATTGCTGGACCCTGTGGCGTTTGAACTAAGTCGCTGGCGCATCGAAACGCTGGAGCACTCGTTGCCAATGAAGTCGCCGAATCATCGCCTAGTCATCGTGGACGATCTGTTAAGGATCTCGCTTTGGCGGGATTCTAAACTTCTGCGTTCACGCCCTCAACCGATTAGAAACTGTAGACCCGTGCCTCCCACCCTCTGAGGTTCAATGTCGATGCCTTCACTTCTCTGCTTGCTAAATTGCTCACAAAAAGTCGGTTTACGATCAAACCGTCTGGGAGGTGGTAAGCAATTTGATCTCTAGAGAAGTTTAGAACGACGAGATAGCGGTCTGCGCCGAGGGTGCGCGAATAGGCAAAGATTCTGGGATTGGATGGGTCCAGATCTTTGAAATCGCCATAGACAAGAGCTGGTGCTCTATGGCGTAGCGCAGTCATCCGCTGGGTGTAGTGATAAACGGAGCCCGGGTCAGCTAGCTGTGACGCCGCGTTAATCTCCTTGTAGTTTGGGTTCACAGCAAGCCACGGCTTTTCGCTGGTCGTAAAGCCGGCCTGCGGACTGCTGTCCCATTGCATCGGCGTACGGGCGTTATCACGACTCATATGGCGTAGGTTCGCGAGGTAGGCCTCTTCACTGACTTCGTGCGTAAGAACATGCGCGTTGTATCCGTTCTTTGCTTCAATGTCGTTGAAGTCCGCGATCGATTTGAAGGGATAATTCGTCATGCCCAACTCGTCGCCTTGATAAAGGAATGGGGTCCCACGCAGAGTCAAGAGCATGGTGGCAAGCAGCTTGGCTGAAGGAACACGAAACGCCCGCGAGTCGTCGCCGAAACGCGAGACCAGTCGAGGGTTGTCATGGTTAGACAGGAAGACCGTGTCCCAACTATGAGCATCCAGTTCTTTGGCATGGCTTGTGTAAATCGCCTTTAGTTCGGGGAGAGTCCAGCTCTTCCACTGCGATCCGCTCCGATTCAACCTGATTCCATCGAAGTTGAAGATCATGTTCAGTTCATGGCGGCGATCATCCACCATCAATGGTGTCTGTTCTAGCGTGATTCCCAGAGCTTCTCCGACGGTCATGACGTCGTACTTTGCAAGCACTTCGCGGTTCATCTCCTGCAGATACTCATGCATGTGCGGACCATTCGCATAGGCAGCGCCAAAATCCTTCAACTCTGCCTGAGAAAGGTTAGGAAAATCGGGGCGCTTGGAGATGAGGGGAATTACGTCCATGCGGAAGCCATCAACGCCCTTGTTGAGCCAAAACTTTATGAGGTCGAAGACCTCTGACCTGACTTTTGGATTATCCCAATTGAGGTCTGGCTGTTTCACCGCGAAGTAGTGAAGATAGTACTCCTGAGTTACCGGATCGAACTGCCATGCTGAGCCTGAGAAGAAGGATGGATCGTTATTTGGCGGGTCGAAGCCATTTGGACTAGCCGGGTTCAGCTTACCTTGACGCCAAATGTAATAGTCGCGGTAGGGATTGTCTCTTGAACTGCGACTCTCAACGAACCATTTATTCTCATCCGAGGTGTGATTGACTACCAGGTCAATGATGAGGCGCATACCACGTCGCTTGATGCTGGTGAGCATTTCGTCGAAGTCTTCCATGGTTCCGAATTCCGCCATCACCTTCCGATAATCGCGGATGTCGTAGCCGTTGTCAGCGTTTGGCGAGTCGAAGTGGGGGCTCAGCCAGATTACATTGACGCCCAGGCTCTGAAGATAGTCGAGCTTACTGGTAATTCCCTTGAGGTCGCCGATTCCGTCGCCGTTGGAGTCCTTGAAAGAGCGCGGATAGATCTGGTAGACAACTGCCTCCTTCCACCACGCGCGCTGATAGCCGTTGATGTTGACGGCGTTGGCCGCGTCCGATGGCGGAAGAGGTGTTGGAATCTTGCGTTGTTCGGCCGTCGCCAGCATGGAAATGGCCAACAGTGTTGTTGCGCGGAATATTGTTTTTCGGGTCACTGGTTGGTTCCGATGAAGATTGTGTCCCAGTAGTGCAGCAAGGGCACAGTGAACTCAATCCATGTTGAAGTTTTGTCTTTGCGGACTTGAAACGAAATCGAATGGAATTCTCCACCGTCAAAATCCGGAGATGCCCATCCCACCGATCGAACGGTACCGGGAGATGAGACCTGCACGCGCAGATTCTTGAGGGATGGCGGTTCAGGCCGGTTCATCATGACATCACGCCAATGAGGATCGTTCGAGCCCAGCAGATTGATCAGCTGAATGACGATGGTATCGTCCTTGCGCCGCGTGATGGTCCAGATGGTATTCGGGACGGCAAGCTGATTGGTTGTTTGATCGGGGACCTGGACTTCAACGCCACACGGTTGAACATCTATATGATCACGCAAGTAATTCTCGTAGGCAGTCAGAAAGTCGTAATAGTGGCGCAGATCCTGACGCAAGGCAGGGGAAACGGAAAGACGCGTGTCCGCGGGGAAGTATTCTCTTGAAAGCATTCGGTCGCCATCGCCCAACTCGATGTGCGAGGCGCCGGAGGCGAAGATGGCTGCGTCGGTCAGCAGGACACTTGGTGTATTGAACTGCTTTGAGGTGGGGACTGGGCCATGTTCGGGCTCCTTGTGAACATATGCGGCGATCACAAAACCATCCTCGGGATTTGCGAAGTGGACCTTCTCTGCGGTTACAAGAATGCTGGCGAACGTCTCTTGGTCCTCCCAGAGTTCAGAGTAAACAAACTCGGCAGCAGAACGAGCGATTCTCTCCTGGCCGAGCGTCCCGACTGCGTTAAAGACGATTCGCTTATGTAGCGTTGAGCTTGCTTCATCGATGAAGGAGCGAAAGCCGGAAATGTAGTCAACTGGGGAGCCGTCGTATGCGTATCCGCCCTTTTCTCCAAACGTGTCGACGTGCCAACCATCAAATGGATAGACATCAAAAAGTTCATGCATCTGGCCGAACAGATAATGCTGCCATTCCGGATCGTTGAGATTCATGTAATAGAGCCGGTTGGTCGACCAGCCGCCGGATGGGTGCAATTCCAGACTCTTTGCGGTCGCGACCGACCGCGGTCCGTTGGGTGTGTCCCAGATGCCCCACTTCAATGGCAGCGGGTTTTGCGCCCTGGTGAATGCATCGTCATAAGAGCTGTAGCTGGCGTTGTACGCCATTGCCATCATGTTGTAACGATGCGCCTGGTAAATCAGGTCTCTCACCAGGGAGCCGTCTACGGCGCGTCCAGCGATGTCCTTCCAGGCCGGGGCGGGATTTGAAACGGTCCCCGCAAGCGGCTGGTCGTGCCGGTATTGAAAGTCGTAAAACTGTAGCCCATTGATATGGAAGCGATTGAGTTCGGCGATCCAGGATTTCGGTTCTGTTCCCTCGCGGGCATTATAGTGCGCCAGGTAACCATAACGAGGAAATCGTTTCCAATCGGAGGAAATGTCGATAGCCGTCTGACGCTCCCCGAGTGTTCGTCCCGCAGCGTTCGAGAGCCGCACAGTGACCAGATAGCCTTGGAAGTCATCATGGGGAGCAGAGCAGGGCAATGAGATAGTACCTTCTGCGCCAGGCACCGGGTGAATTGTCTCGCATTGTCCGACCATCTGCCCGAGTCGCCAGATGGTGCCTGAAAGCTGCTCGGTACCCTCCGGTTTGCCATCCAACTGAACGACGAGATTGACCGAATCAGAGGGGGCATAGCGTGCCTTGTCAGGGTATGCATCAAGGAGTTGGATTCCCTGGGCTTGCATGCGGAAGCCGGGCAACGAGAGAGTGCAGAGCAGCAGGAGCCAAAAGCGCATGAGTCCATCATGCAACGAAGCATCCGGTTTCGATCCTAAAGGATTGCCGAGGTTTCTCCGAGGGGGAACCCGGAGCAGATTATTCAAAGTGCTCGACGAGCGTGAGGCCGCTCGAAGCCCGTGCGAGTTCCGCAAAGATAATCCGTTTGCCGTCAGGGGTCAAAGAGATTCCCGCGAATGGGGTGGGATCGTGCTTCAGCGCATACACGGCTTGAGCCTGGCCGGTTTCGGGATCAACTCTTTGTATCGTGAATTGGCCGCCCTGGTCAGAGAGCGAGTAAATATGGCCTCCACCCAATGTCCAATAGTTCAGATTCCCGGTCGGGGGACCGTCGAATACCTTACGTTCCGGCCCTCCGCCGGCAGGTTGCCTCCAGATGCCCGATTCGCCATAATGCGTGAAGTAAAGCCAGCGCGCATCTTCGCTCTCCAGAGCCACCATGCCGCCTCCGGTAGTCACTTGCATAGCGGGGCCGGAACCATCAGACGGAACCTTCCATATCTGCCAGGAACCAGAGCGGTTCGAGCCGAAATAGATCCAGTGATCATCCATCGACCAACTCGGGACAATGGTATTGAAGTCACCATGGGTTACCTGGCGAGGCGCGCCGCCATGGGCATCAATCACATAGATCTTCGCAAAGGGGTTTGATCGCGCGTCGAATGCGATGAAGTTTCCACTGTGCGACCAGGATGGGCTTCCAGCCATTGCTCCTGCCGATGTGAGTTGAATGGGATCGCTTCCGTCAATCCTGGCACTCCAAATCTCCTGCGAACCGGAGCGCCAGGATTGAAATGCGATCCTGTCCCCTGCCGGGGATACGTGTGGAGATGCGTCCTGCTCACTGGAAGTGAGGATTTCGGCTTCAGTCCCGGCGCCATTCCCATCGAGATTGGCCGCGAGAATGCTCCAATTTGCATTTCCGTGCGAATAGACCAGGCGGTTGCCCTGTCTTGAGATCGAAGGCCAATAGGCGTTATCTCCGCCTGCGGGCTCGTGTTCCGGTGTTCCACCCAGCGCTGTAACCCTCCAAAGTGAGATACTGCCACTTCGATTTGACGAAAAGACAATCTCGGAACTGTCGGTTAGCCAGGTGAGACCGACCACCAGACGGCCGTCATAGGTGAGCCGCTGCGGGGCACCGTTGGGGAGCTTCATCATATATATGTCGTGTACCGAGCCCTCCGGGCCGCGAATGAAGGCCAGTTTGGTGCCGTCCGGCGAAATCGCCGGGGTCCAGTCTCCATCCCAGCCCTTGGGGGGAGTTGTGAGCTGGCGAACCGAGCGCCCCTCCAAGGTGAGTTCGACAAGAGAACTTGGAGCCTGGGGGTCAAGCTGCTGGGGAAATATGAGGCTCTTTCCGTCAGGGGTCCAGGTTAGTCCGCCATACTCCCACACATGGTTTGTCGGGAGCGTATAAACCTCCTGTTCGGAGCCGCCGATCGCGGGAATGATCACAATGCTGGTGTGTGTCGCGTCCTGGCGAACAAATGCAATCCATCGTCCGTCGGGCGACCAGGCAGGACTCAACTCCTCCGCGGCACCATGCGTCAGGCTTGCCGGATCTTCAGAGCCGATTTGCTTGACGTAGATATGCCCCTGGCGCTTTCCATCCTTGTGCCATACGAATGCAACCGCACTTCCATCGGGAGAAAAACTGGGTTGCAGTTCCGAGCCGGGGTAGGTGGTCAAGGGGCGGCTGGTATAAGCCTCGGTTCGCGTCGTTCGATGTGCGGTCCGAAGCACCAGCGCCGTCAAAATTACGCCGGTAAGTACAACGAGCGGCAGCGCGATCCAAAACGCAAGGCGCTTGCTGGCGGACTGGACTAACGTCGATGGTGCATCAGGAGCCGGCTGTTCAGGGGCAGACGCTGCCGTTCCCGCATCCGGATATTCTGATTCACTGGTCGTTGTTGCCTGAAAGACAGGATGCGGTACCACAACCGCGGATACTGAGGCTGCCTGCTGGACATTTACTATTAGCCGATACCCAACCTTCGGGACCGTTTCAATGGTGCGAGGCTCGCGCGGATCGTCGGCAAAGGCGCGGCGGAGCTCTGAGATGGCTCGAATCAGGACGTCTTCGCCAACGAAGACGTCGGGCCAGACCACGCTTCGGAGCTTCTCCCGAGTGACAACCTCTCCTGGCTCGGAGGCCAAGGCGACAAGCACTTGCATCACCTTTGGCTCGAGATGTGATGTTTCTCCGTTACATTCGATGGAGTTGATGGCGGGATGGATCAGCCAGTCGCCAATGCGGAAATCACCTCGCACAGAATCGTCCTCAAGAACCGTCTAGAGAAGCCTCGTCTCAACGCTCATTTCCACGACTCTACCGCAAACATATGCAGTAAAAGAGGTTAATGGCCTCGGGAAAACCTCGGGAAAATGTCGCGGCGCATCCCTAGTCAATTGTATGTCCTAACTCATACTGTCAACGCCGTAATCCAATGAAGCTGCTCAGATTGCGTGGATTCGGCTCATGGAGCACTGGTGAATTTCCGATGGGCAGTGTGAACAATGATTGCCATCTTGGCACAGTTGCCGATTTTGGTGCAAACCGAAATCGGGTTCATTGTTGGCTTGCCAACGGACAGGCTTAGAATGCGAGAGCCACCGAATCCATGCACGGAGAGTGAGCACTGCAAGTTTTTCCACAGCTAGTGAAACCAATGATGGGGGCAATCACATGATCAAGTGGCAGAGAGATACAGGAGACGCAGGTGAAAATCGAGGATTCGTGGCTCAATTCACTCGACTGGTGCAGGTCTGGTTGGTAGTCATCGCGGTGCTACTGGTGCCGCTCAACCGGGCATCAGGCCAGACCCAGGCGGTAAGCGCAACACTCTCCGGGACGGTGACCGACAAAACAGGCGCCGTGATTCCGGACGCAACGGTAACGCTCATCAGTCCGGATCAACATTTTCAGCGCGAGGAAAAGACAAGCGGAACGGGGCTGTATACGTTCACCCTGTTGCCTCCGGGGCAATACACGCTGACGGTCCAAAAGCAAGGTCTCAGCGCCTACACCCAAACCAACATCGTCCTGGAAGTTGGCCAGTTTCTTGAGATTCCCATTTCGCTTCCGTTAGCGAGCGTTTCGGAAAAGATCATGGTCACATCGCAAACGCCGCAGTTGAATACGGAAGATGCAAATATCTCCACCTTCGTAGACACCAGGGAGATCCTTGATCTTCCTCTCAATGAGAGGAATGTCGCGAGCCTCGTATTCCTGAATGCTTCTGTCACAAACCAGGCCCTCACTCAGTGGACCGGAGGAACGAGCGCGAATTCGGCCAACGCCGATCAGGATCTTACCTTCCTCAACTTCGCGGGCAGCAGATTTGGAGATACCGAATGGCTGCTGGACGGCCACTGGGATGCCGATGGGCAGTGGGGAGCAATCATGTACCCGCCGGGAATCGATGAGACGCAGGAATTCCGGCTGCAAACCAACAGCTTCTCTGCGCAGTTTGGCTTCAGTTCCGGCAATGTGATCAACATGGTCACG
>Ga0116135_1000994_pt1 | contig 15073 bp, 12 predicted proteins | sample June2015DPH_20_1_FD_89738 | JGI IMG/M metagenome (GOLD analysis project Ga0116135, IMG submission 89738) | Peatland microbial communities from SPRUCE experiment site at the Marcell Experimental Forest, Minnesota, USA - June2015DPH_20_10 | ecosystem: Environmental > Terrestrial > Soil > Wetlands... | reverse complement strand
CTGCTGGAGCGAACCCCGCGGATGGTTCGACTGTCTCCGGAGGGGAGCGTCTTCCTCGGAGCGGCACGAAACCTGGTCGCCGCGCATCAGTTGGCGGTGGGCGCCTTTGCGGTCGAGCATCGTCGTCTGATCGTCGGCATCAGCCACCATATCGTCGGCACCGAGCTGGCGGCGTTGTTGAAGCGGATGAATGGCAACGATCCGGGGCTGGTGATTGAATTGCACATCGACGCGTCGCGCGCGGTGCTTGAGGCGTTCGACGGCGGCGTGTTGGATGCAGCGATCGTGCTCGGGCACGACGCCCATCGCCGCGACGGCGATGTGTTGTTCGAAGAGCCATTCGGCTGGATGGCCGCGCCCGATTTTCATCGCGAGCGCGGCGAGCCGCTGCGGCTTGCGACCCAGGCCGAGCCTTGCAGCGTGCGCGCCATGGCGATCGGTGCTCTCGATGCTGCGGGCGTGTCCTGGACCGAGGTGTTTGTCGGCGGCGGGCTGGCAACCATTGGTGCTGCGATTTCCGCGGGTCTGGCGGTGGCGGCGCTGGCGCGCCGGGTGGCACCATCCGGCACCGTCGATCTCGGACCACGGCTGGGTCTGCCCCCGCTGCCGTCCCGCGAGGTCATCCTTCATTCCAAACTGTCTGATCCACGGACGCGCCGGGCGCTGCGCACCCTCGGCGCCGCTTTCGCGGCAAACGCGGCCTGATCCCAAGAGAGGAAATGGATCGTTAAGGCCTGCCCGGTATTCTGGCGGCCTTGGGGATGTTTGTATGGATATGAGTCTAGTATTCGCGGCTATGGCCCTTCAAGCGGGCAAGTTCCAGACGCAGGTCGCCACCGACATCTTGAAGTCGAACGCCGACGCGGAGAAATCCGCGGTCCAGACGCTGCTGGGGACGGGCGCGCAAGATGCTTCGTCGTTGGCCAATGTGGCGGACGGTGTCGGCGGCAATGTCGACGTCTCGGCCTAGAGATTCTGCCGCGTCACGGGTCCGCGGACTTATCGTTCGCGCTCAGGCTGGCTTGCTTTCGGTGGCACGACGATGACGCCAGCGTTGGGGTGATGATCGCCGGCGAGCGCTCCCTGCCGGACGCCATCACCTGGCATTCGTCCATCAAATAGGAACGGCCGTGTTCCATTCGCGCTGGCAGCGGCCGGCGTTTGCGATTGTCCAGACTTGGTATCTTGCGCATTGGCCGCGGTCGCAGCCAGTGCCGACACAAACGCGATGGCTAGTCTCGACATGACGGGGTTTTCCTCTTGCGCGCGGGACCAAGGCGCGGCGGCACGATTCAGTTTCGGTTACCATCGTGGAGGAACTGAGCGCCGGGATGGCGGCCATCCAGACCGCCCGCCGAGCCTTGGCTGGCTCTGTGCCGCCGTATGCGAGTTCGCTTCGGTGCCCGCCAAGCCAGATCGGGAGAGTTTTATCCGACGCGCGCCGACACAATACCGGCGCCCTAGCCGAGCTGTTGCTCCCTGCGCAGTTCCGGGAAAATCGCCTCGTCCTGCAGGATCACGTCGGCGGTTTTCTGGTAATGCGCCGTGAGCAGTTTCACCGCCTCGTCGGCGTCGCCGCTCATCACGGCGTTGGTGATGGCGAGATGCTCGTCGCCGACATGGCGCGACGGGAACGCTTTGCGGATCGAAAGCCGCCGGTAGCGGTAGAGCTGATCGGCGAGCTGTCCGCAGAAGGCGACCAGCGACGCCGATCCGCAATGTCCGATCAGCGTCCGGTGGTAAATACGATGCAGCCGCTCCCATTCGGGATTGTCCTCGAATTCGGTCTGGTTCAGCGAGCGCGGCGTTCGACCCAAGCGATGCTGCGCCAGCAATAGCTGCTCCTCCCAAGGCGGCGTCGAGGCCGCCATCGATTCGCGCAACGCCAGGCTCTCCACCCAGCAGCGCGTCTTGGTGAGCTCGGCCAGCTCGGCGCGGCTGATGTCCCTGACATAGAAACCGCGCTGCTCGCGCACTTCGACCAGCCCGTCGGCGGTCAGCCGGTTGAGCGCTTCGCGCAGCGGCGTCTGTCCGGTCTGATACATCTCGATCAGGACGCGCATCTGCAGCTTGCGTGAGGGCGCGAGCCTTCCGGACAGCAGGTCTTCGCGCAGCCGGTCATAGACATTGCTCGCCTGCGTCGACGGCGCGGGGGCCAACTGAAGTGCCGCTGTGGTGTCCACGCGCTCGCCTCCTTCGGCCGCCGCTCGAATCTTATCCTATATATTCTAACATCAGATCTGATAATTTATAGATTTATTTTTGAAAGTAGGTTTTATATAAGATAAGTCGCTGGGCCGTTTTTGGCAATCTCGGCGGCGGCGATCTTGGCAAGGATGAGCGCGGTGACCCGGTTTCCCATCACGGCTTTGCGCAGTGTCGATCTCGGGACGCCGGATCTCGATCGCTCCGAGCAGTTTTACGTCGCGGTGTGGGGACTGGGGGTGGTCGCGCGTCACAACGGCGTGGTGTATCTGCGCGCCGATGGCGGTGATCATCATGTCGTGGCGTTGCACGCAAGTACGCGGCCGGAACTGCGCGCGGTGACGTTTCGCGTTGCCTCGATGGACGACTTTGCCGCGGTCGCGGACAATGTCGTCGTGCAGGGCGGTCATATTATCTCCCCGGTGGTGCCGAACGAAGCGCCGGATGGCGGCAGCGTCATGACCGTGCGCGGACCGGAAGGCGGCCTGCTGCGCTTTGTGCATGGCGATGCCGTGCACGCCGCCAAAAATCCTAGGGCCGATCGGCCCCAGCGACTGGCCCACGTCAATCTCAACAGCATCGATGTCGATGCGTCGGCGGGGTTCTATGAGAAGGCGCTCGGCTTCCGCCTCACCGACCGCTCGAAGATGATGGCCTTCGTCCGCTGCAACAGTGATCACCACGCCGTGGTGATCACCGAGGCCAACGTCAACGGGCTCAACCACGTGGCTTTCCAGATGCCCGATCTCGAAGCCGTGATGCGGGGCTCCGGACGCATGATCGATAATGGTTTTCCGATCGCCTGGGGCGTCGGACGCCACGGCCCCGGCGATAATGTGTTTGCGTACTTCATCGACCCGGTCGGCTTCGTCATCGAATACACCGCCGAAGTGCTGCAGGTCGACGACGGCTATGTCTTTCGCGGTCCGAGCGAATGGGTCTGGCCGCCGGGCCGCACCGATCAGTGGGGCATCGCGCCGCCCAAGGCGGATCACGTCAAGGCGGCGCAGGTCGCGATCCCCTATGCAAGCTGAAATCCACCGAACAGCGTCGATGTCGACCGCGATCAAACCGAACGAGTTTCAGGTCGTGATCGTGGGCTTCGGTCCCTCGGGCGTGGTGGCGACCAGCCTGCTCGGCGACCGCGGCATCCGCACGCTGGCGATCGACCGGCAGCGCGCGGTCTACGACAAGCCGCGCGCGATCGCGATCGATCACGAGATCCTGCGGCTGTTGGACAATCTCGGCGTGGCCGAGCGCGTGCGCCCCTATATCGCGCCGTTTCCGGCCTCGCAGCATTTCGGCGCCAGGGGACAATTGATCCGGCGCATCGACATGGTGCCGGAGCCTTACCCGCTGGGGTACACGCCGAGCATGGTGTTCACGCAGCCGCCGGTGGAGGCGGCGTTGCGGCACCACGCGCAGTCCTATCGCAGCGTGACGGTCGAACTCGGCATTGAACTCGTCAGTTTCGCGCAATCGACCGACGGCGTCACGCTGCATCTGCGCAGCGATAGCGGCGAGACGCGCACGGTCACATCAGATTATGTCATCGCCTGCGATGGCGCCTCCAGCACCGTGCGACAGCAGCTCGGCATACCCTTTGAAGACCTGGTGTTCGACGAGCCGTGGCTGGTGGTGGACCTGCAGGTCGGTGACGCCGCGCTTGCAAAATTGCCGCAGACCGCGGCGCAGTTCTGCGATCCGGCGCGGCCGACCAGCTTCATCATCGGCCCCGGCCAGCATCGCCGCTTTGAAATCATGTTGCTGCCGGGCGAAGACCCGCGCGCCATGGAAGAGCCAGACCAGGTCTGGCGACTGCTCGAAAAATGGCTGACGCCTGCCGGCGCCACGCTGTGGCGCGCGGCGAGTTACCGCTTCCACGCGCTGGTGGCGGAGGAATGGCGGCGCGGGCGCATGTTGCTGGCGGGTGACGCCGCTCACCAGCAGCCGCCCTTCATCGGTCAGGGCATGTGCCAGGGCATCCGCGACGTCGCCAATCTGGTCTGGAAACTCGATCGGGTATTGCGCGGCCAGTCGAGCGCGGCTCTGCTCGATAGCTATGGCGAGGAGCGCAGCGCCCATGTGCGCGAACTCACCACCCGGATCAAGGCGATCGGCCACGTCATCTGTGAGCGCGATCCGGTTGCAGCCGAAGCGCGCGACGCCCGTATCCTCGCCGAAGGCAACGGCGAACCCCGCACCATCACCCGGCAGGACATCGTCCCGCCGCTGCAGCGCGGATTGCTCGCCAATGCCACGCACGCGGCCAACGGCACGCTGTTTCCGCAACCGTGGATCAAGACCGCCGAAGGGCGACGATTGCTTGATGCCGCCTGTGGCACCGGATGGCGCCTCGTCATCGATGGCGGCAGTGGCCTTGCAACCTCCTCCATCGCCGATGGTCCGGCGCGCGACCTCGGACTGCGGATCATCCGTGTCGGTACGGCCGACGGCAACGCTGGCGAAAAGACGGTGACGGAAGAAAGCGGCGTCGTCGCGCGCTGGTTCGGTCGGTACCAATGCGCCGCGGCGATCGTGCGTCCCGATCATTACGTGTTCGGCGTCAGCGCCGATGCGACATCGCTCGCCGCGATGATGTCCGATCTCTCGTCACGGCTGCAATGAAGCAACGCAATAACAAAATGGACCATACGGGGAAACAGCCATGACACCATCGCAAGCGATAAGTGCTGAGCCGGCCGGGCGAGGCCGGGCTTTCGCCGTTGTCATCATGCTGTTTCTGTTCCAGACGCTGAACTTCTTCGACAAGCTGGTGTTCGGCCTGTCGGCGGTGCCGATGATGAAGGAGCTGGCGCTGTCGCCGAAAGAATTCGGGTTGATCGGCAGCAGTTTCTTTCTGTTGTTCTCGCTGTCGGGCATGGCGGTCGGGCTGTTCGTGATCGGGCGCTTTCCGACCAAATGGATTCTGATCATCCTTGCGGCGGTGTGGTCGGCGACGCAGATCCCGATCTTCTTCTCGAGTTCCGTCGCAGTGCTGATCGCCTGCCGCATCGTTCTCGGCGCCGGCGAAGGTCCGGGGCTGCCGACCGCGCTGCACGCCTGTTACAACTGGTTCGCCGCCGACAGGCGCAGCGTGCCGAGCGCGGTGGTGCTGCAGGGCATCAGCGTCGGGCTCCTCGTCGGCGGCCCGTTTCTCACCGCCATCATCGTCAATTACGGATGGCGCACCGGCTTCCTGGTCTGCGGCCTGCTCGGTCTGGCCTGGATGCTGGCGTGGGTCGTGATCGGTGGCGAAGGGCCGTACGCCGCCACCCATGCCAGCCACGACGCGCTGCCGTCGGCTGCGACGGTGCCGGCGAAGCTGCTGTGGGGCGATCCGACCGTGATCGGCGTCATCATCATGTCGACGATGTCGTACTGGATCGTCGGCATGTCGGCGACCTGGCTGCCGCCCTATCTGCAACTCGGCCTCGGCTACAAGCCGACCGACGTCGGCTGGATCATCTTCGGCATCTATCTGTTCCAGTCGCCGCTGCTGCTCGGCGGCTCCTGGATCACGCAGATCATGCAGCGCAGCGGCTGGAGCCTGCGCGCCTGCCTCGGCAACACGTCAGGACTGGCGTTGCTCGCCGCCGGTTGTGCGCTGCTGCTCACCCTCGTCACCACCGGACCGTTGCAACTGGTCTGTATTGCGATCGCCTTTGCGGCGCCGAGCCTGACCACGATCTTCGGACCGGTCGCGCTTGGCGCGGTGGCGCCGGCCGTCCAGCGTGGACGGCTGATCGTCGTGATCTATTCCGGCAACGCGGCGTCGGCGCTGCTCTCGAATGCGCTGACCGGCTGGATCGTCGGCGAGGCCGGAGCCAACGTCGCGCTCGGCTATGCCTACGCCATGACATTCACCGCCGGCATCCTGATCGTCGGCGCTATCGCGGCGTTCGCGCTGATATTCCCGGAACGCACCATTGCACGCTTCGCCAGCATGGCCCCAATGGCCGCGCGTGCCGTCTAATTCCCTCCAACACCGTCGCACTCAAACATCAGGACACATCCAATGAAGTTCGCAAGTTTCAAAATCAACGGCGTCACCAGCTGGGGCCTCATCGACGGCGCCGAAGCGGTCGACGTCGGCGCGCTGCTGCGCAATCAGTTTCCCGATCTGAAATCCGCCATCGCCGCCGGCGCGCTGGCGCAGGCCGCCGCCGCGGCGCCGAAGGCCGCGCGGCATCCGATCACCGGCATCAGCTGGCTGCCGGTGATTCCCAATCCCGACAAGATCCTCTGCATCGGCCTCAATTACGAGACGCACCGCAAGGAAACCGGCCGCACCGAGGTCGAGAACCCCACCGTGTTCGGCCGCTTCGCCAACAGCCAGACCGGGCATCTCGCCAACATCATCCGCCCGCGCGTATCGAAGGATCTCGATTTCGAAGGCGAACTCGCCGTCATCATCGGCACGCCGGGCCGGTATATTTCGCGTGCGAAGGCGTGGGACCACATCGCGGGATACGCCTGCTATAATGAAGGCAGCGTCCGCGATTATCAGCGTCACACCCATCAGTTCACGCCGGGCAAGAATTTTCCGGGAACCGGCGCGTTCGGACCCTGGATGGTGACGCCGGACGAGGCCGGCGATCTGGCGCCGCTGCGGCTGCAAACCCGCCTCAATGGCGAGGTGGTTCAGGACGCGACCATCAGTCAGATGATTTTCGATATTCCGCGCCAGATCGAATACTGCTCGTCGTTCACGCGGCTGGAACCCGGCGACGTGATCGCCACCGGCACGCCCGGCGGCGTCGGCTCACGGCGAACCCCGCCATTGTGGATGAAGCCCGGCGACGTCGTCGAGGTCGAGATCGACCGGATCGGCCTGCTGCGCAACGGCATCGCCGACGAAGCGTAACAAGGCAGGTTAGCCCGGAGGCGTTACCGCCGCCGTGATCAGCTTGACGGCATCGTCGCTGGCCCATTCCGCGGGGCCGGCGATGGTGGCGATCTCGCAGCCCTGGCCATCGACCAGCACCGAAGTGGGCATGCCCAGCGCCCGGCCGATCGATTTAAGATCCTGAAAAACCTTGGCTTTCTGATCGCTGAAATTGCCGATTCGGGTCAGATGGGCGTCTTTGAGGAAATTCTTCGGTTTTTCCGGATCGCGGGTATCGATATTGATCGCGACCACCTCGAATTTCGGCCCGCCGAGCTTGGTTTGCAGGTTTTCGAGCGCGGGCATTTCCTTGCGGCAGGGCACGCACCAGGTCGCCCACAGGTTCACCAGCACCGTGCGGCCGCGCCATTCCGAGAGCTTTCTGGGCTTGCCGTCGCCGTCTTCGAAGGCGAGGTCCGGCAGCTTCAGCGGCGCCGTCGCCATGGTCAGCGCGGCCACCTCGCCATGCGCCAAAGGTGCCAGCTTTTGCGAAAGCTCGACCGCCCCGGCGCAAGCGGAATCGCCGGCCGCCGCACGGCGTTTCAGCCCGCCAAAGCCGTATACCCCGGCAAATCCGATCACGGCCCCGATCAGGACGGCCCCGACGACATAGGGAATCCGCCGCGTCGCAGCCGCAGGGGGATTGGGTTGTTCAGGCATATCGTTTGTCATCCTGTATCAGATACGGCTATGCAGGGCTTCGGTTACATCACCGGCGGCACGACGCATTCCCTCGGCAGGCGCAATGATGCAGGTGCAATGATGAATGGCAGGCACAAGTAACAAGTCATGAGTAACAGGTCATGAGCAACAAGATGTGGGGCGGCCGGTTCAGCGAGCGTCCCGATGCGATCATGGAGGAAATCAACGTCTCCATCGACGTCGATCGCCACCTTTACGCCCAGGACATCGCCGCGTCCAAGGCCCATGCCGCGATGCTGTCCGCGCAAGGCATTATCACGGCAAACGATGCGAAAAATATCGCCAGGGGTCTAGACACGATTTTGTCAGAAATCGGCAAGGGATCGTTCGATTTCAAGCGCGCGCTCGAGGACATTCACATGAATGTCGAGAGCCGGCTTGGCGAGCTGATCGGGCCTGCCGCGGGAAGGCTGCACACCGCGCGTTCGCGCAATGACCAGGTCGCCACCGATTTCCGGCTCTACGTCCGCGACACCATCGACGAGACCGATGCGGCGCTGGCCGCGTTCCAGCAGGTGCTGGCGCAGCGCGCGCTGGAACATGCCGGCACGGTGATGCCCGGTTTCACGCATCTGCAGACCGCGCAACCCGTGACGTTCGGGCATCATCTGCTCGCCTATGTCGAGATGGCGGCGCGCGACCGCGGCCGCTTCGCCGATGCGCGCAAGCGCCTGAACGAATCGCCGCTCGGGGCCGCGGCGCTGGCCGGCACCTCGTTTCCGATCGATCGCAGCGCGACCGCGAAGGCGCTCGGCTTCGACCGGCCGATGGCCAATTCGCTCGACGCGGTTTCGGATCGCGATTTCGTGCTCGAAACCCTGTCGGCGGCGGCAATCGCGTCGGTCCATTTGTCGCGCTTCGCCGAGGAAATCGTGATCTGGACCTCGCCGCTGGTCGGGCTGGTGCGCCTCAGCGACAAATTCACGTCCGGCTCCTCGATCATGCCGCAGAAGCGCAACCCCGACGCCGCCGAACTGGTGCGGGCCAAGACCGGCCGGGTGATCGGCGCGCTGACCGGCTTGCTGATCGTGATGAAGGGCCTGCCGCTGGCCTATCAAAAGGACATGCAGGAGGACAAGCAGGGCGCGATGGAGGCGTTCGCGGCGCTCTCGCTGGCGATCCGGGCCATGACCGGGATGGTCGCCGATATCGTGCCGGACCAGGCGCGGATGAAGGCCGCGGCCGGCGAAGGCTACGCCACCGCCACCGATCTGGCGGACTGGCTGGTGCGGACGCTGAAAATGCCGTTCCGCGACGCCCATCACGTCACCGGACGCATCGTCGCCAGGGCCGCCGCGGATGGCGTCGCGCTGCATCTTCTGCCGTTGCAGGCGATGCAGGCGATCGAGCCGAAGATTACCGCCGCGGCATTGGCGGTGCTGTCGGTCGAGGCCTCCGTGAAGAGCCGCACCAGCTATGGCGGAACCGCGCCGAGGAACGTCCTGGCGCAGGCCAAGGCCTGGCTCAAGCGACTGGAAAAAGAGCGAAAATTGGGCTGAGCCGCGATTCTCGCGGGAAATTCACTTGCCCGCAGGTCTCGCCAGACCAAGGCAATCTTTGTATGGTGCCGCCGCATTGGGGATTTTGTCGTGAATCGCAACTACCGCCCGATATCTCGGGGATGGGCCATCATCCTTTTGAGCGCCGCCGTGCTTGTGCTCGGAGGCTGCGGCCGCAAGGGGCCGCTGGATCTGCCGCCGACCGCGTCGTCGCAGCAGCAGCAGCCGGCTGCCGCCGCGCATGCCGATACCGACCCGGCGAGCCAACCGAGCGTGTACAATCCGAGCTTTGGCGCCGATGCGCCGCCGACCGCGGCCAAGGGCACCAAGAAACCGTTCGCTCTCGACCCGCTCCTGAATAGCAACTGAGCTGGTGCGGTGGATTTGACATTCGCTACAGTTTTTCCGCGAGTCCTCGTTGCGAATGTCAAATCCAGGGCCGCACCAGGACCATAATTTTGCTAGTGTTCCTTTGGGTTCTAACATTCGCAAAGGTACTCGCTGCGAAGGGATGCGAATGTTAGAACTGGAACACTAGCCATGAATCACTTCGACTATCGCAACGGCGTGCTGCACGCCGAGGCGGTGAATCTCTCTGATCTGGCGACGGCGGTCGGCACGCCGTTCTATTGTTATTCGACCGCGACCCTGGAGCGCCATTACCGGGTTTTCAGCGACGCCTTTGCCGACGAGAAGGCGCTGGTCTGTTACGCCATGAAGGCCAATTCCAACCAGTCGGTGCTGCGTACGCTGGCGAAGCTCGGCGCCGGCGCCGACGTGGTTTCCGGCGGCGAGCTGAAGCGTGCGCTGGCGGCCGGCATTCCGCCGCGCAAGATCGTGTTCTCCGGGGTCGGCAAGACCGAAAGCGAACTGCGCGCGGCGCTGGCGCAAGACATTCTGTGCATCAACGTCGAATCCGAGCCTGAGCTCGAATTGCTGTCGCGGCTGGCCGTCGAGTCCGGCAAGACGGCGCGGATCTCGATCCGCATCAATCCCGACGTCGATGCCGGCACCCATGCCAAGATCGCCACCGGCAAATCCGAGAACAAGTTCGGCGTCCCGCTCGCCCGCGCCCGCGCGGTCTATGCCCGCGCCGCAAAGCTGCCGGGGATCGAGGTGACCGGTACCGACATGCATATCGGCAGCCAGATCACCGACCTCAGCCGGATGGAAGCCGCGTTCCGCATTCTGGCGGAATTCGTGCAGACGCTGCGCGCCGACGGCCACACCATCTCGCATATCGATTTCGGCGGCGGCCTCGGCATTCCCTACTACATGGATCGCGAACCGCCTCCGGCGCCGGATGCCTATGCCGCGATGGTCAAGCGCGTGACGCATAACCTCGGCTGCACGCTGATGTTCGAGCCGGGACGGATGATCGTCGGCAATGCCGGCATCCTCGTCACCCGCGTGATCTATGTGAAACCCGGCGACGCCAAGAACTTTGTCGTCATCGATGCGGCGATGAACGACCTGATCCGGCCGACGCTGTATGAGGCGCATCACGACATCCTGCCGGTCCGTGAGGCCGGCAAGGGCGCGCGCACCATTGTCGCCGATGTGGTCGGGCCGGTCTGCGAAACCGGCGATTATCTGGCGCTTGACCGCACCCTTCCCGAGCCCAGGGCCGGCGACCTCCTGGCGATCATGACCGCCGGCGCCTACGGCGCGGTGCAGTCCGGCACCTACAACACCCGCGCGCTGGTGCCGGAAGTGCTGGTCAAGGACGATCAATATGCGGTGGTGCGGCCGCGCATCGAGGTCGACGAACTGATCGCGATGGACAGGCCGGCGCCGTGGCTGTGAGCCGTCGTCCCTGCCCATGCAGGGACGACGAAATTAGTTTTACTTTCCGCCCACCACCACGCCGGCCGCTTTCTCGATCGGCTTGATCGCCGAGGTGAAATCGGACTCCGGGCCCATTTCGCGGATCACGACTTCCCACAGCCGCCCGACCGCTTCGGCGACTTCCAGCGACATCCCGAGCGCCTTGGCCTCTTCAAGGCAAAGCCGGACATTCTTGACCATCAGTCCGGTGGCAAAACCGAAATCGAAGCTGCGCGGCAGGATCGAGCGCGGAAACTTGTCGCGGCTCGCGGTGTTCATGCCCGAGCCCGCATTGATCACGTCGATCATCACGGCCGGATCGAGCCCCGATTTGACGCCCATCACCACCGCCTCCGATGTCGCGACCACGGCGGTGGCCGACAGCAGATTATTGGCGAGCTTCATGGTCTGCGCCGAGCCGGGCTTTTCGCCGATGAAGAACACTTTGCCGATCACGTCGAGCGCGGGTTTTATCGATTCGAAATCGGCCTTGGGTCCCGACACCATGACCGCGAGCGTTCCCTTTTCGGCGCCGCCGACACCGCCGCTGACGGGGCTGTCGAGCTGCACGATGTTGTTTTTCGCCAACAGATCATGAATCCGTACCGCCATGTGCGATCCGACGGTGGAGAGATCGACGAAGCGTTTTACCCTTTTGCCTTCGATCACGCCGCCGCTGCCGGTTGCGACCTCCAGCGAGGCCTGCAGCGAAGGCAGGCTCGCCAGCACGGTCTCGGCACGGTCGGCGACGTCTTTCGGCGAGGAAGCCGCCTGCGCGCCGAGCGCAACCAGCTGGTCGACGGCTTCCTTGCGCTGGTCGAATACGACGAGCTGATGCCTGGCCTCGACCAGGCGGCGGGCCATGGGAAAGCCCATTTTCCCAAGGCCGATGAATCCGATGTCCATGGTGATGTGTCCCTAAGGTTTCTTCTCAACGTCATTGCGAGGAGCGAAGCGACGAAGCAATCCATTCTTCATCTGCGGCTCGATGGATTGCGTCGCTTCGCTCGCAATGACGGATTTAAACGGCTCGTGGTCTGGCGGAATTCCGGAGTGGAACCCTCAACCCTTGTCCAGCTCAGCGAACACTTCGCGCGCAATGCGGAAGCTGTCGACGCCCGCCGGCACGCCGGCATAGATCGCCACCTGCATGAAGATTTCGCGAATCTCGTCCCGGCTGACGCCGTTGGTCAGGGCGCCCTTGATATGCGCCCGCAATTCGTGCGGCCGGTTGAGGATCGAGATCATGGAGAGATTGAGCATGCTGCGGGTCTTGCGCGGCAGTTCCTCGCGGCCCCACACCGCGCCCCAGCAATATTCGGTGACCAGTTCCTGGAACGGCTTGTTGAATTCGTCTGAATTTTTCAGGGCGTTGGCGACATAGGCTTCGCCCAGCACCGCTTTGCGAATTTCCAGTCCCTTATCGTGGGTCTTCTTGTCCATGGTGTTTCCTTAAGGCTTGCCTTGATGGCTCGGGAACCGACGTTACGGGGTCGGCGTCCCCCCGTCACGCCTTCGTGCTATGCGTATTTTCGGGTGTGGGTTCCCCGTCCTGGACAGGTGCCTCACTGCCGCCGTTGTGTTAGGGTTGCTGCTTCGGCAACCTGGAGAGTTTGTTGAGCGGCACCACCCCCGACCCGTCGGAGCCAGCACGCGACCCTGATGCCGTCGCACGGCTGCAGCTAACACAGGCCCTGCAGCGGGCTCAATATGCCATCGCGTGGGAGCGGTTCTGGCCGCATCTGGCCCGGCTTTTGACGGTCGTTGGACTGTTCCTGGTGGTATCCTGGGTTGGATTGTGGCTGGCGCTGCCGTTCCTCGCCCGCGCCATCGGGCTCATCCTGTTCGTGATTCTGGCGCTGGGCGCCCTGTTTCCGCTGTTGCGGTTTCGCTGGCCGAGCCGCCAGGAGGGCCTGAGCCGGCTCGACCGCGGCACCGGCATTCGCCATCGCCCGGCGACCGCGCTGACCGATACGCTGGGCACGCAGGATCCGGTCGCCCTGGCGCTGTGGCAGGCGCAGCGCGAACGCACCTTGGCATCGATCAAGCGCATCCGTGCCGGCCTGCCGTCGCCGCGGCTGGCGATCCACGATCCCTGGGCGCTGCGCGCGCTGATCGCGGTGATGATGGTCGCGGCCTATGTGGCTGCCGGAGACGAGCGGGTGATGCGGGTCGCGGCGGCGTTCGACTGGAACGGCGTTTTGGCGCCGGCCAATGTCAGGGTCGATGCCTGGGTGACACCGCCACTTTATACCGGCAAGCCACCGATCATTCTGTCGGCGGCGAACAAGGAAGCCGCTTTGCCCGCGGCGGGACCGTTGCCGGTTCCGGCGGGCAGTACGCTGATCGTGCGCTCCAGCGGCGGCACGCTCGACGTGGTCGCCGGCGGTGGCGTGACCGAGGCGGTGGTGGCCGAGCAGGCGCCCAAGGGCACCAATGAGCGGCATTTCACCATCGCCGGCGACGGCACGGTGCATGTCCGCGCGCCCTCGGGTCAGCCGCAATGGAAATTCAGCGCCATTCCCGACCGCACCCCGACCATTGCGCTGGCGAAGGATCCGGAGCGGCAGGCCCGCGGCTCGCTGCAGATGTCCTACAAGATCGAGGACGATTACGGCGTCACCGAAGCGCGGGCGCTGTTCGTCCGCCGCGCGGGTGCTGCGAAGGATGGCGCCGAAGCGCGGCCGCTGTTCGAGCCGCCGCAATTTCCGCTGGTGCTTCCGAATGCGCGGACGCGCAATGGCGTCGGCCAGACCGTCAAGGATCTCAGCGAGGATCCCTACGCCGGCGCCGATGTGACGCTGACCCTGACGGCCAAGGACGAGGCCGGCAATGAGGGCCGCAGCGAGCCGTTCAACCTGCGACTGCCGGAGCGGCTGTTCACCAAGCCGCTGGCGCGGGCGCTGATCGAGCAGCGCCGTATTCTGGCGCTCGACGCCAATCAGAACGGGCAGGTCTATGACGCGCTCGATGCGCTGATGATCGCGCCTGACCTGTTCATGCCCGAGACCGGCCAGTATCTCGGCCTCTACAGCGTCGCGCGTCAGCTCGAGGCCGCGCGTACCGACGATGCCATGCGCGAGGTCGTTGCCAGCCTGTGGGCGCTCGCCGTCACCATCGAGGATGGCGACATCACCGATGTCGACAAGGCCCTGCGGGCCGCGCAGGAGGCGCTCAAGCAGGCGCTGGAAAACGGCGCCAGCGACGAAGAGATCAAGAAGCTCACCCAGGACCTACGCGCCGCGCTGGACAATTTCATGCGCCAGCTCGCCGAGCAGCTGCGCAACAATCCGCAGCAATTGGCGCGGCCGCTCGATCCCAATACCAGGGTGATGCGCCAGCAGGATCTCAACAACATGATCGAGCGCATGGAGCGGCTGTCGCGCTCCGGCGACAAGGAGTCCGCCAAGCAGTTGCTCGAACAGCTGCAGCAGATGCTGGAAAACCTGCAAATGGCGCAGCCCGGCCAATCCGGCGAAGGCGACATGGAGCAGGCGCTGAACGAACTCGGCGACATGATCCGCAAGCAGCAGCAGTTGCGCGACAAGACCTTCAAGCAGGGCCAGGATTCGCGGCGCGACCGGCTGCACGGCAAGGGCGATCAAAATCTGGGCGACCTGCAGCAGGACCAGCAGGGCCTGCGTGACCGGCTCAAGAAATTGCAGGAACAGCTTGCCAAACGCGGCATGGGGCAGGGCCAGCGCGGCGAGAAGGGGCAGCAGGGCCAACAAGGCCAGCAGGGCCAGCAAGGTCAGGACGGCGATCCGCAAGCCGGTGACGGCGAGGACGGCCTCGGCGAGGCCGATAACGCGATGGGCGACGCCGGCGGCAAGCTCGGCGAGGGCAATGCCGATGGCGCCGTGGATTCCCAAGGCAAGGCGCTGGATGCGCTGCGCAAGGGCGCCCAGAATCTCGCCGAAGCGATGCAGCAGGGCGATGGCGACGGCCAGGG
>Ga0116135_1000987_pt1 | contig 15181 bp, 22 predicted proteins | sample June2015DPH_20_1_FD_89738 | JGI IMG/M metagenome (GOLD analysis project Ga0116135, IMG submission 89738) | Peatland microbial communities from SPRUCE experiment site at the Marcell Experimental Forest, Minnesota, USA - June2015DPH_20_10 | ecosystem: Environmental > Terrestrial > Soil > Wetlands... | reverse complement strand
TTAGCCTCCGGAGCAAAAGGTCGTAAGTTCGAATCTTACCGGGCGTACCAGATCTTCCTTCATTTCAATAAGTTCCAATCTCCGCGATGCCCACCAAGTCGGAGTAACGGCGACAAACAATCCATCTTAGGCAAGTCATTGAAATTGAAAGACATACTGCTAGCTGTTTCACCGCGAGTCTCACATGCCCCACCAGTTCCGAATGCCGATGTCATAATGCATCGCCATCTCCTGATATGTCGGGGTGAGATCTGAGTCGTGGCGGCAGGCTTTCGTCACGCCAGTCTTGGTGTTGTCCGGGAGCACAAGCTTAGGCGTGACCTTGAAAGAACTTCAAACGCTTGCACGTGTGCCCCGATCCAACTGTCAAACTGCTTGTCCGCCGTACCGCGACCGGAACCGGCTGCGCTGGAAACGAATCTCAGCGGACGCTGGGACGTCAACGTTCGAGTTCTTCAGCAGCCACAGCCAGCACGTGCCGTTCTTGCAGCAGGACGGAGGCCGCGTCAACGGCTCAGTTGGGTGCCGATCATTCCTCCTTCGCGGTCAGCATTCCGGCGTCATGGCGCAGGAGTATGCAGTCTGCCTCCGGCGGTATACCGTACGTCGGTGGACTTCATGCTGGCAAACTGCCGTGCCCCTGCGTTTCATAGGACTAATTGTGGTCGGGTTGCTGCAACGCTGGGCGGACACTTGCCGACTTGCGAGGCGCAGTTGCGCTCGACATCAGAAATCGAGATAGTGTTCTAGGACCGGAATTTCTACCATGCTGAAGACATTCAGAGTTACCGTGTGCTTTGTCGTTGTGTTGCTGGGCGGAGTCCTATTCGCGCAGCAGACGCAACCGCTCAACTCCTGCCCCCCGGAGGGATTTAGCGGGGGATTCAGCCGCGGTTGCCCGCAGAAACAGTTTGCTAACCCATCTGACATCTCGGCTCTGATGGCGGCGCTGCCAGATAAGGCTTTCGCATCGCCGCAAAGCCTTCGCCATGTACTTGTCTTGTGCAGGGCAGCCGGCTGGGTACATACCTCCATTCCGTTGGCGGCGAAGATGGTTGAGTACCTCGGAGACAAGACGGGGGCTTGGATGACCGACATCACATACGATTCCGCCATGATCACGCCAGAGAATCTCAAGCGCTATGATGCGATCTTTCTCGACAGCACCACCGGCGAGTTTCTGGATGATCCCAATGACAAATCGATGTCCGACTTGCGCCGGCAAGCACTTCTCGGTTTTGTTAAGGGCGGTAAGGGGCTAGCTGGTATTCACGCGGCGACTGATTCGTACCACACGAGTGGCCGCCCGCCCTCGCCTGGCGCGGCGCCCACCGCGGTAACCGGCACCTGGCCCGAATTCAACGAAATGATCGGCGGCTTTTTCAAGTTTCATTGGACCTACCCGACTTTAATTCCGGTCAAGATCGACGATCCGAACAGCCCACTGACATCGATGTTTCGGAGTGGCGGTTATGAGATTGTCGACGAGACCTACACGTTTGCGCAGGACTCGTTCAGCCGAAAGCGTGTTCACGTGCTGACCAGCATCAACTACAAAAAGATGAGCGCGGAGGATAAAGCCAAGGAACCCGCTACTACCAGGCGCACCGATGGCGACTACGCATTGAGTTATATCCAACGCGTTGGCGATGGCCGTGTATTCTACGAAGCGCACGGCCACGATGAGAAGGTTTACTTTTCGCGACCGTTTGTGGCCCACATGCTTGCCGGAATGCAGTACGCGCTCGGCGATCTAAAGGCCGACGACAGTGCAAGCGAAAAATAGATTGCCACGACGTAACCGCACCATTTTGTCTTGGGGCAATGTGGCAGTTCTGAAGTTGCTATGCCGACTTTCGATACAGAGGTTGAGATTGCTCTGAGAGTGGAGGGCAAGGAATTTGCTCCCCGAGAGCGACATTACAAGAAATAGAAATTGGTATGTGCCAACAGAGAGTCTGTCAGCCATTGTTTTCAAAACCACCTCGGTAGCATCGGCGATGGGAAAACAGGCTGAAGCGAAGGTAGACGATTCTCTGTTTCGATGTACCGCTTGGGCCGCCAAGCGAGACATCTTCAAATTGCTTCTCGGCTCAGAGGCATTCAAACGCGACGTCTGGGCCGCGATCATGTCAAGGCGCAAGGGGATGCTTGCAGGGACGAACCACAATCTGAGGCTCGCTAGCCAGTCCAGTACTCTGATCTCTTTTCACTCCTATCAATCCGCCGAGGAACCGGCGCATAATCCAGTATGCGACGCCGAGGTTCCATTCTTGCATATGTGCGTACCCACTTCCGGCTCTGGCTTGATCAGCGTGTGATGCGGCGTGAATGCCTGCGACGGCACCGCCTGTCGATGAGAGCGGCTCGTAAGCTCAGGCGCGTTTCTAGCTATTGAATAGATTGTGGATGAAAGGTCGGCCTATGGCATGAACTACAAGGTGACAACTCTGGCTCGGCGCTTCGAATCAGGTGACGGTGCGCAACACCCACCCCTCAAATGATGGCACGCGCTCGTGAGGCAAACCGGGTGGTCTGAACCGCGACGGGAAGCCGGTCACCCACCCGGCTCACCAAAGTAGTACAACTGACCTCATGAAGATCATCCCGGCCGTCCTGATGCTCGCCTTTTTCGCGATCAGCTCAAATGCGCAGAATCAGGCGATTCTCGGTGAGGACACTGTCCGAGTATCTGATCATGTTTGGGCGATCATGGGTTTCCCCAATATCGGCATTGTTGTAGGGCGAGACGCGACGCTGGTGGTAGATACCGGCCTTGGACCTCGCAACGGCGCCACCGCCGCGCAGGTGGCGAAACGCTTTGCGCCTCAGAACAAGCTGTATTTGACGACAACCCATTTTCATCCCGAACACGCTGGAGGCGCATCCGGGTTTCCAGCCGGTACGATCCTGGTACGAGACAAAGTGCAGCAGGACGAAATGGAAAAGCACGGCGCGGAAATGATCGAAATGTTTTCGAGTCGCAATGCTCAGTGGAAGGAGTTACTCGCCGATGCAAAACTTCCGCCGCCGGATGAGACCTTCGACAAAGAGCGGGTTCTCGATCTCGGAGGAGGCGTGAAGGCACGGCTGCTCTGGTTCGGTGGCGCGCATACCAAGGGTGACGAGCTCACGTTTGTAGAACCCGATAAAACCTTGATCTCAGGAGATGTGGTGCAGAATATGGTAGTACCGAACATCTACGGCGATGGAGGTACGCCAGCGAGCTGGATTCGAGTGCTGGACCAGGTGGCCAAGTTAGGAGCGGTACACGTATTGCCCGATCACAGCGCTGTCGGAGACGGCTCTTTGGTAGCGCAAGAGAAGGCATTCATCACCGGCCTGCGGACACGGGCATTGGAACTCAAGCGGCAAGGCGTCGATGCCGACGAGGCTGGCAAGCGACTCACTATGGAGTTCAAGACAAAGTATTCAGACTGGCCCATTAACAGCGTGTCGGGCTTTGTCCTGAGCGTATACGCCGAATGACGTCACGCGATAACCACGCCCGCCGCGCTCACTGTGGCAGGGCGAACGCTACGTAACTGCCTCCGGACGGCTGTTTTGACTTGCCGCCGCCGGCCGCAATCACCACAAATTGACGGCCGTTCACTTCGTAAGTAGCAGGCGTGGCATTGCCTCCAGCGGGCAGCGTCGTCTCCCACAAAAGCCGGCCGTTCGATTTATCGTAGGCGTGGAATTTTCGGTCGTAGTCTGTCGCGCCGATGAATAGCAGGCCGCCGGCTGTAACTACGGGTCCGCCATAGTTTTCGCTCCCTGTATTGCGTAACCCTTTAGCGGCCAGCTCGGGGATTTCGCCGAATGGGATTTTCCACGCAATCTCGCCCGTGGTGAGATTGATCGCATTCAGCGTGCCCCATGGCGGTTCAACGGCCGGGTAACCATCGGGGTCGAGAAACCGGTTATATCCATCGATTGTGTATTTCAAGCCGAAAGGCCATGGACTCTCCGAGGCCGGTGCATCAACCGGTACATCTTCGCCGGTCAGCAGGAAGTGGTCGAGCGCGGTTATCTCATCTCTTGACAGCTTCGTAAATGCCGGCATTCGGCCACGGCCCTCATAAACGAGTGTGCGAATTTCTTCTTCGGAGAACTTGGCGCTGATGTTGGTGAGCGCGGGAAAATCGGGCGGACTACCCTGGAGGTCCGCGTGATGGCAAGTGGCGCAGTGGGCCAGATACAGATTGCGCCCGGTGGTGCGGCCCTCCACTTTGGGGCGCTCGATCAGCCGCAAAATCCAGGGCATCTCATTGGAATTGACGTACAGTAATCCCGAAGCACGATCGAATGCCGCGCCGCCCCACTCGCCGCCACCGTCAAAACCGGGAAAGACGAGGGTACCTTCGCGGCTGGGAGGAACAAACTGCCCGGCGCTGCGAACCCTCCGAAACACCTCAAGGACGGCCTGATGCGCTTCCTCCGTTCGATGCGTCAGCATGTCCTCGGTCAGGATTTGCCGTGCAAACGGGGGCGGCTTCAGCGGAAACGGCTGCGTCTTCGATGTCAATTCACCTTCTACGTCGGACGCCGGCACTGAGCGATATTCGATTGGGAACAGCGGCTTGCCCGTCACGCGGTCGAAAACAAACACCACGCCGGCTTTGGTAATTTGCGCGACAGCGTCCACCAACTTGTTGCCGCGCTTGACCGTTACCAGGTTGGGCGGCGCGGGAAAATCGCGATCCCACAGATCGTGTTTAACAGCTTGGAAATGCCACACGCGTTCGCCAGTCTCAGCCCGGAGTGCCAGCAGCGAGTTGGCGAACAGGTCGTCGCCAATGCGGTTCGAACCGAAGAAGTCGAAGGCCGCTGATCCGGTGGGGACAAATAAGAGCCCGCGTTTTTCATCCAAGCTCATGCCCGACCAGTTATTCGCCGATCCGCTCTGCTTCCACGCATCTTTCGGCCAGGTGTCATAGCCGAACTCGCCCGGATGCGGGATGGTGTGAAAGCTCCAGCGAATGGTCCCGGTACGCACGTCAAAAGCGCGGATGTCGCCAGGAGGGGCTGGAAGATCCTCTGCCATCAACCCGCTAATGATGAAAAGGTCGCGGTAGATAATTCCAGGACTTGTGGCAGAGATCGAGATTTCGCGCCGATCGCGGCCCAAACCTTCCCGCAAGTCCACGCGGCCCCCGGCGCCGAAAGCCGTGATCGGCAATCCGGTGCGGGCGTTGAGGGCGTAGAGCCAGTGTCGCGAGACGAAAAGAACCCGCTGATCGTGTCCGTCCGACCAATAGGTGACGCCCCGGTTTCGAATCGCATGCGTGACCGCTGCGCCTTCGTTGGGATCGAAACTCCAGCGTAGCTTCCCGGTGGCCGCGTCTAGAGCGATGACCCGCAGTTTCGGGGTGGTGGCGAAGAGTACGCCGGCGACAACAATCGGATTGCACTGCATCTCCGATCCCTCGAACGCATCACCCGTATCAAATGTCCACGCAACTTGGAGCCTCTGGACGTTGGCGCGATTGATCTGATCAAGAATCGAATAGCGAATGCTTTCCGGCCCGCCCCCATAGACGGTCCAGTCACGATAGCTCCTCGGCGGGACGTTCGGTCGCGACGGCTCGGCTCCATGCGCAAGCGATCGAAGAACGATCAAGCAGAAAAGAATCGCAGCAAGGCACGATCTCATTCCATCCAATATACCGGACCGATTCAGTGTTCGTCGTCACAGGAGGAAGGTTCGATATCTGTCAGATCCCGCTTAGGGCGTTTGGTTTGCTCACGGTTTCGCATCGGGACTGCCGAAGCGGTGGGTGATGACCGGGCACTCGACGGAAAAACCGGAAGGGTACTAGGCGGTGAGCGGGAATGTCTCGCCGGAGTTGATCACCGTGGGAACGATGAAGCGGCCGATGGTGTCGAAAACTTGTCGAGAGCAGTTTCCGCCCCTAAATGGCTGGCTCCCAAAAAAGATACGGTTTTCGAACTTCTTCTCTCAGGATTCCTTAATGTTTGTGGGGGCCCGACATGGATTCGAACTGCTTCTAGACGGTTATCAGCGCCGCGCTCGCGCGTACCGCCGCGTGAATCCACTCGGAATTTTGACGGTGTATCAACTACTGGTTTTTGCGGCGGAATGAATCGCCATCCCGGACGGACGGCGCCGAAGCCGGGTTTGTGCACGGCTGCTGGGGATTGTGTATTATCCTCAGGCCCAGGGCATTGGAAGCGGTCCGGAACTCGTGCTTGAGAATGACGAATTCGGTCACACCTAAGCTATCCCAATACGGCTTTGCCTGAACGACGCATTGCAGATGCGTCCCATCTTCCAACTTGGCCGGCCACCTGATCGACAAGACGACATCCGTGGTTGCCGGGCTGAGATCCTCGATAGGCTTTGCAATGATGCAAGTGCTGCTGATTTGGAGGGTCTGCCCCAATCCCCGCTGGATTACTTGACCGCGGCTGCGCGCCACGTATGAGAAGGATAATTGGAGTGGATAATACGTGCTGGACCTGCGCTTTCGCTTGGTCTCGGCTGGTTGTAGAACCGGGGCTGCCGCCATACGGGAAGGTAGTGAGCCGAACGCCCGTGGCGTTACACCTCAGCCAGGCAAAGCTAGCCCCAGACTTGCGTGAAACGGATTGCGCGAAAGTTTAACTATCTTATGCGGCATGGCTACAGCGCGCGCGATCAATCCGGGAAGACAGACAGACCAACTGCGAATCCATCTGTATACACAGCCCCGTCTATATAATGGATGGGACAGAGGCGGCCAACGGTTGGAATTCTACATATTCGACGCTTCGCTGAAACGCCTAGCCGAGGGAGATCCCGCGACCGAGTCCCATTTCAGTGTCTATTTTGGAAAATTCATCGTCCCCAAGCTGCGCGCTAAAAGACTAGCGCCGTTCCTGGCGGAGGACGTTCAGCAGGAGACGCTATTTCGGGCTCTGAAAGCTTTGCGTCAGGGCGCCGGAGTTGCCCAACCGGAACGTTTCGGGGCGTTTGTAAATTCCGTCTGCAACAACGTGGTTTTGGAGTTTCTAAACAAGGAGGGCCGGCATCCCGCGGCTCCCCCGAGTTCCCGATAGCCGGGCCGTTGGCTTTTCGCGCACCTTCTGGGTGCGTATCGCGTACCCAAGGGCAGCAATGTTGTCATTGAACCTGACGGCATTCTGCACCAGCTCAACTTTGAATCCCTGCCGGCGGACGATGGTAGCCACTACTGGATCGAGGACGCGACAGTTTCCCTGGCACCGTCGCTCGCCCTTCTGCGCAGGGCCGAAAATATTCCCGAGCGCCGCTTGCTCCTGTTTGGAGATCCCGGGGACGATGGCACAGAGTTCCAGCGTTTATCCAATGTGAAGACGGAACTGGAAGGTGTCGAGAAGCATTTCTCCGAAAAGCGGGCCTATGAATCTGCCGCCGCTACACCTGCTGCCTACCGCCAGTCGCGCCCGGAAACATATTCGACCTTACATTTTGCAACGCACGCGGTGGCGAATCGGGAGTCGCCACTGGATTCGGCGATCGTGTTGGCCGGTTCTCCGGAAAGCCGGAAGCTGTACGCGCGAGAGATTCTGCAGCAACCTCTGACAGCCGACTTAGTAACTCTTTCGGCCTGCCAGACCGCTGGGAGCCGGACTTATTATGGCGAAGGGCTGACCGGATTTTCCTGGGCCTTCCTGACCGGCGCCCGCCCCGTTCGGCGGCTCATATTGATTTTGGGTTTGCTGGGCAAGGGCGACCGCGGCAAGGAGCAACGTCGCGGTCATCCGGTTCTTCATGGCACTCCGATAATATCCGAAGATCGCGAGCGTTGCACGCCTTCTAGCGCTGGCCAGAATGCCGCCGGAGGTGGCGCCAGGAAGCTAGCCACCGGGTTCGCTGCTGGTGCCCTGGAGATGCATCGCCAAGAATACGAGGGGTCGATGCTCCGGCTCGGTGTATACTGTGGCGTTGTTTCGGATCAAAGATGGGAACACTTTGACCCCGACGTTGGTCCGGGCCCCGACGAAAGCCGGCTGGGAAAGACTGAGGCCATGGATTCCGGCGATTCGAGGGAGAAAGTTTGGTCTTAGGTTATGAAGAAGGCATGGCTCGCTCTAGTCGTGGCAATGCTGCACTCGGTCTACGCGCAGTCGCACGATCCAAAGTCGCCGACACCGCTCGGGCCAGGTATCAACAAGGGCAACGTGGACAATGTGACCGGCAATGTCTATTACTCCTTCTCCGCCGGACCCGGCCACGTCATTATGAAGTTTGGATTCAAATCGCTGGGAGTCTTCGGCAATCCCTTGCGGCAAGGGTTGAGTTTCGATCTTTATGAGAATGGGAAGTTCCTTTCGCACAGCATCATCGTTTCGACGGACAAACTGGAGCAAGTGTCGCCAGCAGGAGATCTGGATAGTCCACGCAGGTTCACTCTGTATGTGATCCCGCAGCAGGGAACGATCCGGCTGGGAGGGTACTACGAAATTGAGATCACCGGCGCGGTGATTTACGGCGCAGCGAAGGCTACAGGAGCCGGCGCTAAGCCGGAGGATACCTCGCTGACCAAGTCAGTCGGTCCGCTGACTAATGGTCCGGTCGCGCTCACAAACGGACCGGTGACGCTCACCAAACCCGGGGGCTCGCTCTACGAGCCCGGTATTACGCTTTATCATCCAGGCCAAGTATTGACCGTTCAGGAGTCTCCCAAAGAACTGCGGCTATATTTGGCCGCTGACGTTCTCTTCGATTTCGATAAGTCCACCATTCGTCCCGATGCAGCTAAGGCGTTGGATCAGGTGATAAAGATCATTCGCGCGAAGAGCAAGGGTATCGTACGCGTGGAAGGGCACACCGATTCGAAGGGTGTCGCCTCCTACAACGCGCGCCTCTCTGAACAGCGCGCAGAATCGGTGAAAGCGTGGCTTGTCTCCAAAGGAAGCTTAAACGCGGCCACTTTGGTTACGCGAGGCTTCGGCTCCGCCAATTCCGTTGTGCCGAACACGAAACCTGACGGCAGCGACGATCCCGCCGGCCGCCAACGCAATCGCCGCGTCGAAATTGTGATCTCAAAATAAGTGGCCCGCCATAAAATCATTGCCTGGTCCAACCCGCCCGTCTGACGCCGAACTGCGACAACTTGTCGCCGACCACGTCAAAGGTCTCGCGATCGATGAGAGCAAGATCCGGGATCACTTCTTCCGGCCGTAGAACGCTGTGGGTGTCTTCTCGGACCGCGGCCCCGAGGAAAGCAAGCTGCAGTTCGCGCCCCATCCTCCCATCATCGGCATCTTTTCTTACTACCTCAATGTCAGCGCTTTCGGCGCCGCCTTGCACAACGCATTGAAGGACAACGTCGCCGGTTACACGGTTCAGTTGCGCCAGCCCGGCCACGCTATTTTCACCAAGGAGTGGCCAAAAGGCCGCAGGATGGCAGCGAGACCTGGACTCCCGACGTGCAGTTGCATGTGGCCAGCTTGAGCAGGCTAATCACCGCCATCGCAATGACGCTGCTTTTGCAAGCGGCATTTTGTCGGGTACATGAAAAAGGGCCCTAATTTGCCAATTTAATGCCCTGATCCGATGTAAGGCTAATCTGCCCTCAGCCTAATCGCTGGAGAATTGCCTTGCTGTTTCTCCCGAACGGAGTCGTCAAATGGTCACGACCGCAACCCGGTCAGGAGAAACGCAATGAGCAGCACGACTGAATTGGAAAACAACGCATCGGGGTTTGAAAGTACCGCTGCCGAAGAGACTTCACTTGGGTGTTCTAAGAAATCAGACTACACGCAGGGTAGTGATGCGAAGACCAGAAACGTTTCGTCGCGACTTGCGATGACGGCGGCGGCTAAAACCAAAACAAAGATCATTGGTGCGCGGAGCGGCGGGCGTTGCAGCCTGGGTCCGCTCAAGCGAGCGTTTCATTCAGTGGGAGGCGTATCGAACCGTTTCCCGTACAAGGCTCCAGGCGTTCTTGACATCTCACGAGCGAATGAGATAACCCCTCCTGAAAGGATGAGAAGCTAGGTTTTGTCGGGTATATAAAAAAGGACCTTGACCCGCCAATTGCCCCGATCTGACGTCTGCCTAAGGGGCCTCAACCTAATCGTTCAAGAATTGACTTGCTGTTTCTCCTGTTCAGAGCGATGAATGGTCACGACCGCAACCCGGTCAGGAGAAACGCCAATGAACAGCACGACTGAATTGGAAAAGAACGCATCGGCGCCTGCGGTTCCGCAGCCGAAACCGAAGCGTACGCCCGCCAAGAAAGCCACGGCCCGCGAAGAAAGCCGGCCCTGCCAAGAATCAAGCCAAGAAGCGAAAGGCGGACCGCGCCAACAAGAAGGCCGAATCCATCGCGCTGATGAAACGCTCCAAAGGCGTGACGCTGGCGAAGATCATAGCCGCGGTCAACTGGCACGCGCACGCGTTGCGCGGCTTCGTCAGCGATCATGTCTTAGCGGTCTTCGAGCGAACGTCGGTACTTGGTTTGTACAGTGTTAGCCTTCAAGTATGGAAATAGACAAAATGCTCGACGAGCTTCGAACCGAGCGGCAAGCGGTGGACGAAGCAATCATGGTTCTGGAGAACATGGCGCGTGGTCGCGGAAAACGTCGAGGGCGGCCGCCGAAGTGGATGTCCGAAGTCAAACGCCGCGGAAGACCGCCGGGGAGTAAGACCAAGCCAAAGGACAATTAGCCTTGGTGGCCCGATATCGCCATTTCCCAACGACGCGCAGTGTCAGGAAGAACGTCAACCCCGAGTGGATTGATCGAGCTCCGTGAACGCCGCATAGGGTTGTGGCAAATTGGCGGGTACGAGTCCTTTTATATGTACCCGACAAAACCGACTGTCCGACTCGCTGGGAATTTCACTCGACAATATCCAGCTTCAGACCTTTCCGCCAACGACGCTCGGCGTACCCGAGCCAGGCACGCTGCCGATTGCTGAGCGTGACACTCGGGGTTCTGGTTGCGGTCCGCCGCCGGCTTAACTCTCGGAAATACCCGCTTTCTTGAAAGCCGCGCGTCCGTAGTCCAGGCACAACTTGGCGCTTTCGGCCGGCGGCATCTCCTTGAGCCCCCGGCCGAACACTTCCACGCTTAGCGAATCCGAATAGCCGATCTTTTCGAGGGCCTGGAGAAATCCGGAAAGATTGATCACGCCCTCGCCCGGCAGCAGGCGCTGGTCGTCGCGAATTTGTTCGGGGGCAATGTTTGGCGCATCGTTGAAATGCACCACGACGATTCGATCCTTGCCCGCCGCGAGGATGTCCGCAGTGGTAGCGCCGGCGTGATGCCAATGCCAGGAATCGAGCGTCAACCCTACGTTGGTTCCGCACTCTTCGGCGAATTCCAACATCTCCGGCATCTTCCAAATGAACACGTTCGGAGATTGCCGCCGGAAGTGGAGCGGGCCGAGAAATTCCAACCCCAATCTGCAGTGGGAGCGGGCCAGAATATTCGCGCATTCTGTGAAGCGCTTCTTGTACGTCCGACGCAGTTCGTCCTTAGGAGTGTCGCTCGAAGGCATGATCCAGGTCATCATGCGCGGGCATCCGATGGCCGCCATAAATGGCGCAGCCTCTTCGAGCTTGGGAAGGGTGGAGCGAAAAGTGGCCTCGTCCTTACGGAATTCCGTGGGCAGATTCGCGAATGCCGGCCGAAGTTTTGTTTCTTCCAGTGTGTGGCGCGTGCCATCCAGTCCGAGAGCCATGCACTCTTCGAGCGCAACATCCACACCTTTGAAGCCAGTGCGCGACGCGAGGTGAGCAAAGTCCGGCCACGCGAGCTTGCCTCCAATCGGCACACCGTTCAACGAAAGGTACATAGGTACATTGAAGCACCCAATGCCTGTTCCTAGTGCGGTACGGACCTGTTTTGTCGGGGTACATAAAAAGGGACCCAACCCGTCAATTGCCCTTGATCCGATATCTGCCTGATGTGGCCCAGCCTAATCGTTGACAATTGACTTGCTGTTTCTCCCGGCGTGAGTGATGGATGGTCACGACCGCAACCCGGTCAGGAGAAACGAAATGAGCGCGAACACGATCGATACGGAAAGAAGAAGGCGAAGCCCACTAAGCGCTCGATGGCCAAGCCAACGGACTGCGTGGTGAGCGGGAATGTCTGGCCGGAGTTGATCACCAGGTGCGCCTCTTCTCAAACAATTCGCGCCGCCCTTCGCGCTGCGAATACTTCGGATTCCGGATCTTGAACCATCCCCCGCCGTAGCGCCCATGCTTCAGCTTGGCCACGATTCCTTCCAGGTCCTGTTCGCAGGTCAGACGGAAGAACTCGATGCCGTTCCGCTCGATGTGATCGGCCTGCAGCAAGACGGATGGTTCCTTGAGAATGATGGACCGGAGCTGGCGTTTACGTTCGATCAGCGGCCGATCGCGAAGATCCACGCCATCGAGCCTACGACGTCGAATACGTACGGACTATTTGTCCGTGCAGCTGGCACTAAGCCATTTGCCGGTGCCATTGACCGTCATATTCATGGCCTGGCCATTCGCGGTGCCGCTGGAGACAACGGAGAACTTCAGCAATTCCGAACTCGGAGCCTCAGCAACGATCGTGCTGGCAGATTTGTTGTTCGGATCGCTACACTCCACCTTAGCTTCAAACCTGCTGGACGAAGTGCTGGTCACCGTCATCTTGCAGGATTTCGCCATGCCAGTCGGGTTGAAGTTGATTAGGTCTTCTTTTTTGATACAGCTTTGACTGATCGTGGGCTTGCCGGCAGCGATGTTGCCCGCGTTCTTCATAGCTGCCTCGACCTTGGCTCGCTGCTCAGGCGGAAGTTTGGCAAGCTGGTCAGGGGGGATTTGCGGCATCTGACGGGTCATTTGCGGCATGCCAGTCATTTGCATGGTTACGCCATATTCCCATTCGCCGGTCTTTAGATTCAAAGGCGTGGGATCGGCGGCCCGGACGAGCGTGCCGGCCGCAACCGCGACGACAAGAGATAGTCTCATGTATCTCTATCGGCGGTGTCGATCAAGATTCTTAGCCTGGTGTTCCGTCCTGCGCACGTACGCCAGCGCCCGGAATCCGTCCATCTTCAGCTCGAAGATGAAATCGTCATGGTCGAATGCGGTGGGCCGGAGCGTGGGGCTGCCGGGGTGAAGTTGGCTAGGGACAACCCTGAGTCAAGTCTAGCGTTGGAACAAATGGCAGGGCCGCGTGTTCAACGGCAGGTTGAAAGGAAGCACCTGCACCTGGTGCGCTTGGTGGCGTACTGCGTGTTTGCCGCCTTCAACTTGTTCGAACGGTTAACCGGACAATATACGATCAGGTGGTCTTCGGCGAGACATCGCTATCCTAAGAAGCATGAGCTTCCTCGACAACCTGGAAAGTAATCTCAAGGCGATTGAATCACGAGAGGAGAGGGACCCCAAAGCGCTGGCGCGCGAAGCCGCCGCGCGAGAGGCCGCTCGATCGTCGGCACTGCAAGTCGCACCACACGCCGACGCCCTGCGCAACGGACCATTCCTAAATGGTCTGCTGACCGCTTGTCGAGAAATTGGTCACCCCAGGCGAATCCTAGTGCGGGCGGTTTGGGTGGATTCCATTTTTCGTCTGGAAATCGGCGCCAAAAGACTGGAATTGCGTCCTACGACCAGTGGCGTCCTCGCGGTTTTCCTCGTCGAGGGCGGTGAGCAGGAGAGCACACCAATCGACCTATCGAGTGATCCCGTCAAACTGGCGGTGAAATGGCTTGAGGTCGAAAAGAACGCTGTTCGTTAAGAGCGGCCAGCTAAGAATCTTCGGTGACGATTCCTACATGGGATGGCAGCGTATTCAGGACTGGCCATCCGTTTCTGAAAGATCCCGTCGCTGAATTTCAAGTACAGCATTCACTCGGGGTATATCAACCCGTTTGAGTGTTCGCAATACTGAGCGCTATGCTTTGACTTCGATGTCTAAGAAATTGCCTAGAGTCGCTTTTATCGAACCAATGTTACTTCTGCGCACGGAGAAGCTTCCCGAGGGACCCGAATGGCTGATTGAGATTAAACTCGACGGCTACAGAGCGCTGGCGATCAAGGGCGGCGGCAAAGTCGAGCTACGCTCGCGCAATAACAATGACTTTGGCACCCGGTCTCCGAGCATCGTCAGAGCTCTCGCCTCAATGCCGGATGAGACGGTGATTGACGGCGAAGTCGTCGCGCTCGATCAAGACGGCCCGGCCCTCCTTCAATAACCTGCAGAACTATGGGCGCGCAGGCATCCCGCTGCACTTTTTTATATTCGATCTGTTGTTGCTTCATGGCCGGGAAGTGATGGCCGAGCCATTGGTGAAGCGGCGGGAGCTAATCGAAGAACACGTTCTGCCGACGCTGGCGGACCCCATACGATATTCACCGATCCTTGAAGCAAGCGTGGCGGACCTGATTCGTTCGGTCAAAGCACAGGGCCTGGAAGGTCTCGTTGCAAAACGCCGGAACAGCAGTTATGAGCCGGGCCTGCGCTCCGGCGCTTGGCAGAAAATGCGCGTCGATCAAAGTCAGGAGTTCGTGATCGCCGGATTCACGCCGTCGCTCAAGAACTTCGGTGCGCTCGTCATCGGCTACCGCGATGGCAACAAGTTGATATATGCCGCCCGAACCCGCAGTGCTTCACTCCGGCATCAAGAGCGGAATTGTACAAGAAAGTCAAGCCGCTTGAAATCAAGGAATGGCCCTTTGCGAATCTGCCTGAGAAAGGCTGGGCGTTGGGGCGCCGGTCTGACCGCCGCAAAGATGGTGGAATGTCGGTGGGTAGAGCCGCGGGTCGTTGGGGAGTTCGAGTTTGTCGAATGGACGTCAGATGGCCATCTTCGACACAGCAAGTTTGTGGGACTGCGCGACGATAAGAAAGCGAAGGACGTGGGGAGAGAATAGAGGCATTAGCTGTCCTCAACGTGGACAAGTGTTCAACACGAGTTTCAAAGTAATACCCGGCCTCGGGAGTCGACCCGACCAAGCCTGTCCCTCTGCAAGCCTCACGGCGCGGGGGGCGTTTTCAGCTCGATACGCACCTGCTCAATCGCGGCGTCCGAATCGTCTTGAACTGGCGCGGAATCTGGCGCGAGCCACCTGAATTTTCCGCCGGTCACCACAACTGCCGGGCCTTCCGGATGCGCCGAAGCCGGGCATGCGCTGTGCGCGGCGCAGTGTACACGCAGAATCCGGATCATCCGGCTGTCATAGGGCGTGTTCTCGGCGGGAGGGCG